>Ga0180009_10001537_pt1 | contig 28160 bp, 30 predicted proteins | sample OS_PC_MetaG_FD_123537 | JGI IMG/M metagenome (GOLD analysis project Ga0180009, IMG submission 123537) | Groundwater microbial communities from the Aspo Hard Rock Laboratory (HRL) deep subsurface site, Sweden - OS_PC_MetaG | ecosystem: Environmental > Aquatic > Deep subsurface > Groundwater... | reverse complement strand
GATTCCCATCATTGCCATGACCGCCCACGCCATGAAAGGGGACAGGGAGACCTTCATCAAGGCGGGCATGAGCGGGTACGTGGCCAAGCCCTTTCAAATGGCGGAACTGTACCGGGCCATCGCGGAGGCGGCGGATAAAACCAGGTCCCCGGATTGATCATCGCCGGCCGGAGGCCGGGATGCGGAGCGATATGGGACACGGGTTGGCAGACGGGTTTAAAAAAATTGCGGCCATGACCCCAGAGACAATCCGATATCATGAACGGGTCCCGGCGCCGAGAATGGTCCGGGCCGGGGCCGCCTTGATCGTCGCCCTGCTCTTCTGGTGGGGGCTGGTTCAGAGCATGTCTTCAACGGCCGGTCGCGGTCCGGCCATCTTGCCCTCCCTGGTCTTCATCCTTTGTTTTTTCCTGCTCGGGTACGGAATCATGTCCCGGTTCTACGGCGTCCGTATCCGGATTTCGCGACCCTGGATGATGAACGGAGCCCGGCGGCCGGTCCTGATAATCCAGGGGGTCTTCAAGGGCGACCGCCTGGACATCCCCTGCCGGGACATGGTCCAAGTCCACCCCGAGCCGTATGCCGTGCCGTTGTGGCGAGCGGTCCTGGGGCCTTTCGGAAGAGAAAAATACGCAGGCGGACACATGGTCACCCTGCCCGGCTACCGTGGCCGAGGGCTGGTCGTGACCTACACCAGCGTATCCGCTTTTTCGAGCCGGCCTCAACAACGAACGGTCCTGTTTCCGACCCGCCGGCCTCAGGCGCTGTTGGAAGCCCTGGGGCAGATGTCGCCTCGGGCCGGAGAAAGCGTTCCATCGGATTACGGCAAGACCAGGGCCGGTTGAGCCCGGCCCCGGGGAGATCAGTCGGCCATGCCCCAGGACTTCAGCTCGGCCATGACCTCTTCCGCTTCCCGGACCAGGGTCTCGATCACGGTCTGGACCGGTGGGACCGAATCGATCACCCCGCAGGCCAGGGAATGGCGGCCGCCGTGGTCCTGGCCGTATATCTTCCGGTTGTAGTCCGAATCCAGAATGGACTGGTTGACGATCTTCTGTTTCAATTTGTCAGGGGCCTGGAACTCCCGGGTGGCCATGAACAAGGTCCCCATGTAGACCCCGACCGCGCCCATGGCCAGGGCGCCGACAAAGCCCCGGGCGTCGCCGATGCCGCCGGCCGCGATCAGGGGGACGGGCACCAGGCGTCTGGCCGCGGTCATGTTGATCAGCGTGGTGTTCTGGTTGGGATTCTTGTACCCCGTGCCTTCCAGGCCGACCAGGACCACCGCGTCCGCGCCTTTTTTGGCGATGGATACGGCGTGTTCGATCGTGGCGCACTTGTGAATCCAGTTGCAGCCGGCATCCTTGAACCGCCGGCCGATGACAGACCCGTCGTACGCGGAGGTGAAGACCGTCCGGATGCCTTCGTCCAGGGTGATGCGGATGTATTCCTCGTGCCAGTCGTTGGTGAATTTCGTGTCCTTCATCAGGGTGAAATTGACGGCGAATGGCTTGTCCGTGGCGGCCTTGGCCTGTTTGACGTCCTCGGCGAACTGGTCCGGGTTCTTGTAGCAGATCGTGGTCAGTATCCCCAGGCCGCCGGCCTCGGACACGGCCGCGGCAATGGCCGACGTTCCGGTGCCGGGCCAGCCGTAGGCCCCTTGAATGATCGGATACCGGACGCCCAGCATCCGGGTCAGCACGTTGTCGAATCGCATAAACGCCACCTTGGTGTTACTATAAGATTCGTCCAGTATATAACCTGGATGGATTCGACGGCAACCGGATAATCCGGTTGCCCTTGCCTGAACCGGATTTCGGACCCGGTTTCGACCCGGGGCTTAACCTTTGACAAAAAGACAGGCCGCCGATATCCATTGGAAAAAGGAAGCAGGTTGAAAAAGGGGAGCTGGAAATGAAGGTTCTTTTCATCATTGCCAATGACGATGGCGAAACCATATACAACGCCATGAGACTGGCCAACGTCGGCGTCAATAAAGGCGACGAGGTCAGCGTCTTCATGCTTGGAAAAAGCGTGATGTTCGAACGGAGCGGCACCGCCGACTTCGACGTCATGGGGCAGGTCAATCAATTCGAAGGAGATTTCCACGTCTGAGGCGTTTGCATGAAAGCCCACGGTCTGGAGGGCTCAAGCAGTTGTCCCATTGCCTGGATGGACGATCTTTACGAATTGATGTCCGAAGCCGACAAGGTCTTGACCTTCTGAGTGCGAGGGTCGAGGAAACCCGAGCCGATTATAGTGATCCGGCTTGTCCTTCATGAAACGCCCGATGGCTCCCTGACGGTCATGGCCCGCACGTATTCAGGTTCACATTCGAGCCTGTTGGGCCAACATATCGAATTATCGACCGGTCGGCCCGCCTGGATGATCGGCGGTCCGGAAGGAAACCAGGCCGGATAAAGGTAAAATGTTCACGCGCCCTCTTTCAGGAGACCTCCCGCTCGACCCCCCGCCCACCGAGGGCATCAAGTACGCGGGGTCCAAGCTTCGGCTCATTCCCTACATCCTTCACCTGGCCGGGCGGGTCGGGGCCCGGACCGTGCTGGACGGATTTTCCGGCACCACCCGGGTCTCCCAGGCCCTGGCCCGGTCGGGATACCGGGTCATCTGCAACGACGCGGCCGTCTGGTCCGAGGTCTTCGCCACCTGCTACCTGCTCAACCGCAAACGCCCCGAGGAGTACCAGGCCTTGATCGACCATCTCAATGGGGTCGCGCCGGAAGAAGGCTGGTTTACCGAGCATTACGGCGGGCATCCCAACGGGGGAACCGCCGTCCAGCCGGACGGCCTGAAAAAGCCCTGGCAGATTCACAACACCCGGAAGCTCGACGGGATTCGCCGGGAGATCGAATCGCTCCGGCTGGACCCCGTGGACCGGGCCGTGGCCCTGACCAGCCTGATCCTGGCCCTCGACCAGGTGGACAGCACCCTGGGGCATTTCGTCTCCTATCTCAAGGACTGGTCGCCCCGCTCTTACCGCGATCTGGTGCTCAAGGCGCCCCTGGTTTTCGTCTCTGACGGCGGGCACCAGGTTTTCAGGTCCGACGTCTTTGATCTGCTGCCTCATGTTTCCGCGGACCTGGCCTACTTCGATCCGCCCTACGGGTCGAACAACGAAAAGATGCCGCCTTCCCGAATCCGATACGCCTCGTACTACCATCTTTGGACCAGCATATGCCTGTATGATCGGCCCGAGCTTTTCGGCAAGGCCAAACGGAGGAAGGACACGTCGGACGTGGTGGCCGCCTCGGTGTTCGAGGAGTTCCGGAAAAACGACCAGGGACGCTTCATCGCGGTCGAGGCGATCGAGCGGCTCATCCAAAAAGCCCGGGCTCGCTGGATCGTTCTTTCATACAGCTCGGGCGGCCGGGCGACCGCCGATGACCTGAACGAAGTGATCAGAGACAACGGCCGGCTGCTTGACGTGGTCAAGGTCGATTACAGGAAGAACGTGATGGCCGGAATGAAATGGACCAACGAGTGGCTCCGGGAGGCGGAAGGACCGAATCGGGAGTTTCTGTTTTTAATTGAAAAGGGATAGCCGGCGGCGGACGAGAATCACCGGCCGGTTTTTTTCCCTTTATTTTTCGGGGGCGTATCCTGGGCCTGGCAGGGGGCGTTTTTATGGACCAGGCGGTCCAGGCGGGCGCAGTACAGGGCGGCGAAGGTCCGGCAGGAACCGGCGCCGTCGGTGGCCTCCTCCTTGGGAAAGGCGGCGTCCGGGCATCTCAGATCACAAAATCGCATCATGCTCCTCCACTTCCATGACCGCCGGCCCGGCCATGTTGGCCGATCGAGGCCAGAAACTTCAGGAGTGTCCGGTTGAACCGGTCCGGCCGGTCCATCATCAGGAAATGGCCGACGTCCGTCCAGGCCTGGTATTCGAGCCGGGGGAAAAGCCTTCGCATGTATGACTCGTCGTCCGCACGGTACCAGGACTGCCGGGCCAGGGCGGCCAGGGTCGGTTTGTTGAAGACCGTTTCCGGCCAGATGGACGGATCGCCGATATTCGCCAGGGCGCTCAGGGCCACGTGCCGGGGCGTGGCCAGCATTTTGGCCGTGATCTCCCGGCGGAGGCCTTCGGGCGTGGCGTCGGCGAACATGAAGCGGATGTAGGCTTCGGCGGCCCGCTGGTAGTCCGTCACCCGGAAACGATCGACAAAGGCTTGGTATTCGGCGCGCCAGACGTCGAGCCGGGTCGGGTCGCGGGGCACTCGCAGCATGGTGCCGTCCACGCTGACCAGGGCCGCGCACCGGCCGGGATGATCCAGGGCATGTCGGCGGGCCACGGAAAAACCCATGCTGTGGCCGATCAGGACGGCGGACGTCACGCCGGCATTGTCCAGCACGGCCTGAATGCTCCGGGCGAACAAGGCCTGGGTGTAGACGATCTCGGGCTTGTCACTTTGTCCGTGGCCGGGCAGGTCCACGAGGAGAACCCGGTGGCCGTCCGAAAAAACCGGTTCCTGCAGGCGCCAGAAACTCGAGTCGCAGGCCCAGCCGTGGATAAAGACCAGGGCCGCCTCCCCTTGGCCGTAGTCCAGGTAATGCACCCGGAGGCCGTCCAGCTCGGCCCACGCGGATCGATGCCCAAGGTTTCCGGGGCCTCCGGCCGAAGTTCCGGCGGAGCAGGTCATGGACAGGAGACAGAGGGCGAACATAAGGGCCGGTCCGCGGTTGGGTCTTGAATGGCGCCGAGTTGGAATCATAGGGGCGCTTTCCGGTTACGGGTCCGGGAGAGGTTCAGCTTTTCCCCCGGCCGGGGCGCATGTCTCCGGTCCGGAGGAAGCGCTCGTGCATGGCAAAGGCCTCGCCCAGCAGATGGGGCTCGTGGCCGCCCCGCTCCCGGACCGCCCGCTGGTAGTAGTCCCAGAGCATGTCCCGGTATTCCGGGTGGGAGCACCGCTTGATGATCGCCTCGGCCACCTGGCGGGGGGCGAGGGGGCGGGTGTCCACCAGGCCCTGTTCGGTGACGATGATGCCCACGGAGTGTTCGGAGTGATCGACGTGGGTGGCCATGGGGACGATGCAGGATATCTGGTGGTTTTTGGCCGTGGACGGACTGACCATGAAGGTCAGGGTCCCGTTGCGCTCGAAGTCGCCCGATCCGCCGATGCCGTTCATCAACTGCGACCCCATGACGTGGGTCGAGTTGACGTGTCCGTAAATGTCGATTTCAACGGCCGTGTTGATGGCCAGGACGCCCAGCCTCCGGATGACTTCGGGTGAGTTGGATATCTCGACCGGTCGGAGGACTATTTTTTCCTTGTACCGGTAAAGCTCGTTGAAAAATCGGGTCCGGTACTTTTCGGACAGCGTCAGGGCCGAACCCGATCCGGCCCGGACCTTGCCCAGATCGATCAGGTCCAGGACGCTGTCCTGAAGGACCTCGGAGTAGAGTTCCAGGTTATGAAAAAAGTCGTCCTCCATGAAACCGCCCAGCACGGCGTTGGCCACGTCGCCCACGCCGGACTGCCAGGGCATGCCCGGAGGCAGGCGGTCCTTGCGGATTTCGTGCTGGACGAAATCCAGAATCTGCTCGGCGATGAGCAGGGCCACCTCGTCGGGCTCGTTGAAAGTGGGGGGCGAGTCTTTTTCGTCGCTGAAGATAATGGCCACAACCTTGGCCGGGTTCAATTCGATGAAGGGCTTGCCGATCCGGTCGGAGGCCCGGTAAATGGGGATGGGCATACGGTAGGGCGGGTCCTCGGGGATGTAGATGTCGTGGATGCCTTCGAGTTCCGGGGGTTCGGCGCCGGACATTTCAATGATGATCTTGTCGGCCTCGCGAAGGTAGGTCGGCGTGTTGCCCACGGCCATGGTCGGTATGAGGTGGCCCTTTTCCGTGATGGCCACGGCCTCGACCACGGCCACGTGGACCGGTCCCCAGTTTCCGGCCCGGACCTGGGCCGCCAGGCTGGAGAGGTGATCGTCCTTGAACAGGATTTCGCCCCGGTTGATCATGGTCCGCATGGTCCGGTCGCTCATGTAGGGACGCCGCCAGTTGACCACCCCGGCTTCGGCCAGGACGCGGTCGACCAGCTCCCCGGTCGAGGCCCCGGCGTACAGGTTGATCTTGAACCGTTCGCCTTCCCTGGCCCGGCGGGCCAGTTCCCGGGGCACCATTTTGGGGTACCCTCCGGTGAATCCGGAAATGAACAGGTTGGTGCCGTTCCGGATGTGGCCGGCGGCCGTGGCCGCGTCCGTTATCTTTTCATGTAGAGGAAGGTAATGAACGCTGTCTCTGTACATCTTGACCGCCTCGTCGGGGCCGATTCACGGTTGGCCCCGCAATTGTCGTTAAACCCGAATCCTGCAAGATCAGCCCTTGATCCATTCATCGAGGGTCGGCATCGAGACCAGCCGGCCGGCGACCGGCTTCCATTCGCACTGGGCCGTCAGTTCGATGCCCCCCTGAATGACGGAAACCGGCCGGTCTGAGGAGACGACCACCACGAGCAGGTCCGAATGCTCGGCTGTGAACCGCAGGGCGGAATTGAACCGCGCCCCACGGGCCCGGTTTTCTCCCGGCACCACGTGGCCATCCAGCAGGCAGGCGAAATGGCGCAGCTTCAGATCGGCCCCGATGTGCAGGGCCCCGTCCACCTTGGCCAGGGACTGGGCCAGGTCCAGCAGGTCCGGTCGGCGGAGGTCCAGGGAGGTGTCCAGGGAATGACCGGATACCTCCAGTTCGCGGCCGGTCAGGTTGATGACCAGCGTACAGCCGTGCTCCCGATCCCCGGCCCCATGGACGAGGGCCGTGACGATCTGGAACAGTTCATGGCGGGTCGAAGGATCGAGATCGGTTTCCAGCAAGGCCTCTTCCACCTGAACCAGATTGGCCCGACGGGTCGAAGACTGGAAACGTCCGCCGGAAAAGCTGCAGATCAGTTCGCCGTCCAGCTTAACGAATCCGTGGCTGCCTCGGAAATCCGCGCCAATGCTGCCCGGAGGCGGAGCGTCCTCGGAGATGCCGATGATCCTGGCGCCGTCCGAAACCAGTTTGCGGTCGGAAAGCTCGACGGAGAGCAGCAGCTTGCGCACATGCTTGAAATTGACGAGGGCCGGCTGCTCGAGGGCCGGAAACCGGGTGATCAGGGAGGTGTCCTTGATCGCGTTCGGTTCGACGAATACCAGTTCGCCCAGGGGCCAGGCGCCCTCTTCACGGGTCTTGGATATGCCCAGCACGGCGTCGAGGATGGGAAAGACGCGAAGGCGGGTGTCCGGCCCCATGAGGAGGTTGCGGCGGTCCACGATGTAGTCGCGGACCGCGTGCATGCCGTACTCCTGAAGCACGTACCCGGAGGTCCCCAGATTGACCTTGTGCTGGGGTGAAATGTTTCGGGAAAGCAGGCGGGCGCCGTACTCCAGCCATCGTTCGGTCGGGCCGACGCAGCAGGTGTCCGGGTGATGTTCCGTGAACCACATCTGAAAGAAGAGCGAACCCGAGCGGCCGGCGAACGAGATCAGGCCCACCAGGGGGTGAAGAAACGCGCTATCGTCAAGCTCTTCGAGCATCTGGAATCCCGACGGTGTCGGCGGGTCGGTCCGCCATTTGTCCGAGTCCAGGAAGAGTTCCTTGAGCTTGGGTTCGTGTCCCCGGAGCAGACCCTGGGGGTCCATGACGTACAGAGGGTCTTCCGGGCGAAAGGCATATAGTACGGCTGCCCGGCTGGGCTGGGAAAAATGGGACAGCCCCTCCCGGAGTCCGTCGAGCACTTCGAGGATGCACTGAAAATGGGCCAGGGGGATGTCCATGATCCTGCCTTGCCGGCTTCCGGAACGACGGATCAGCGCCAGCCGGGAAGCCAGAGATACATCATTTGGGGCGTGGCCGCGAGCCCCAGCCAGTCGGGCGCATCCGACTCCGAGACCGCCGGACTCTCGGCGTACACATTGGGCCGGTACCCGCCCGGACGATGGTAGGCCACCAGACTGGCGCGGGGAAGTCCGGCCATTTTGAACGCTATTTCAAAGGCTTCGTCCGGATAGCCGACCTGGTCGATCAGGCCGAGTTCCAGGGCCTGCGAGGCCGTGAATATCCGGGCCGTGGCCGCCCGGTCCAACTGCTCTCCGGTCATGCCGGGCCGTTTTTCCCGGACCCGGTTTTTGAAACGTTCAAACAGATCGTCGATGAGCGCCTGCATGATCCGCCGCTCCTCTTCGGTCACGGGCCGGAAGGGAGACCACATGTCCTTGAGAGGCGCGGACTTGACGGCGTCGGTCTTGACGCCGTATCGGGCGAGCAGTTCGGCCACGTCGAGCCGGAGGCTGATGACGCCGATGCTCCCGGTCACGCTGGTCGGTACGGCCACGATCCTGTCGGCGGCCAAAGCCACGTAATACCCGCCCGAGGCGGCCGTGCTCATGAGCACGGCCACGGATTTGGCCCCGGTCTGGGCGCAATAGCTTTCGATCTGATGGGCCATGAGGTCGGCCGCGGTGACCGAACCGCCGGGCGAGTTGATTTTGAGCAGCAGGGCCTTGACCCGGACATCCTTTCGGGCCCGGTCGAGTTCTTCGGTCAGACGGGCCAGCAGGTTTTCCCGGGGGGAAAAAGGCGTGCCCAGGGAGCGGGTGCGCGATTCGAGCAGGATGCCCGAGATGTCGATCAAAAGCACCTTGTCCGGGCCGGAACCCGCGATGATCCGCTCCTCGAGCGGAGCCAGCCTGGGGCCCATGTTGAGTTCGAGCAGGGTGCAGCCCGTCCCCAACACGCACAGACAGGCCGCCAGGGCGACCCAGCGGAAAAGCCGGACACGCTCCATCATGTTTTCTCCGTTTCGATCAGGCCGCAGGCCCGGACCAGGGTCGACCAGACCGCTTCCCGGCCTTCTCCGGTGCGGGCCGAAAACAGCAGCGGCGCCTCGGTCAGGCCCAGTTGCTTTCTGATCGCGGCCGCCCGGGCGGCCCGGCCTCCCCGCGAGATCTTGTCCGCCTTGGTCACGACCACCTGGGCCGGGATGTCGCCTTGGCGGAGCCAGTCCAGAAGGGACTTCTCCTCCTCGCCCGGGTCCCGGCGGATATCCTGGAGCAGGACCAGGCGCCGCAGGTCCCGCCCGGCCCCCAGATAGCTTTCGACCATGGGCCGCCAGGACGCCCGAACGGACTCGGGCACCTTGGCGTACCCGTACCCGGGCAGGTCCACGAAATAGAGCTCGTCGTTGACGTTGAAAAAATTCACGGTCTGCGTCCGCCCCGGCGTCTTTCCGGTTCGGGCCAGAGCGCGGCGCTCCAGAAGCCGGTTGATCAGCGAGGACTTGCCCACGTTCGAACGCCCGGCAAAGGCCACTTCCGGCCGGTCCGCCGGCGGGAACTGACGCGGACGGACGGCGCTGGTCAGATAGGAAACCCGGCGGACCGGATAGACGCGATTGTCAGCAGTCGGGTCCACGGGCATCGATGTAGCCTTTGAGGCGTCCGAGACCTTCGGCGATGTTGTCGACCGAAGTGGCGTAGGAAAAGCGAAGGTAGCCCTCCGCGTTGGTTCCGAAGTCGATGCCCGGCGTTACCCCGACCCGGGCGCGTTCGAGAATGTCGAAGGCCAGCTCGTAGGAGTCCGGGTGAAGATGCCGGGCGTTGACCAGCACGTAGAAGGCTCCCGTAGGTTCCACCAGAATCCGGAAGCCCAGCTCGCGAAGCCCCCGGATCAGGAAGCGGCGGCGCTCGTCGTAGGTCGCCCGCATGCGTTCCACGTCCGGTCCGGCCTCCCGAAGGGCCGCCAGGCCGGCCCATTGGGAAACCGAATTGGCCGAAATGAAAAAGTTCTGCTGAATCTTCTGAAGGGGCCGAATGAATTCGTCCGGGGCGATCATGTAGCCCAGGCGCCAGCCGGTCATGGCGTAAAGCTTGGAAAAACCGTTGATGACCACGGCCCGATCGGTGAATTCGAGAATGCTGTGGGCCTGGTCCTGGCCGTACACCAGCCCGTGATAGATTTCGTCCGAAATGACCAGGGGCGACAGATCAACGATGCGGCGCATCCGTTCGGGCGAAAGCAGGGTCCCGGTCGGGTTGGACGGGGAGTTGATGAAGACCGCCCGCGTCCGGTCTGAAAGGCGGGGCTGGATTTCCTCCGGCCGGTACTGGAAGCCGTCGTCTTCCCGCACGTCGACAAAGACCGGCCGTCCCTGGAAAAAACGGATGAAGTTGGGATAGCAGGCATAATGCGGGTTGGACACGATGACCTCGTCGTCGGCTTCCAGGAGGGCGGCGAAGATCATGAGCATGGCCGGCGAGGTGCCGGCGCAGATGATAATGTTGCCCGGGGAAACGGTTACCCCGTACCGCCGGTGGTAGTCCTCGGCCACCGCCTCGCGCAGTTCGATCAGGCCCAGGCTGTGCGTGTAATGGGTGCATCCATCGGCCATGGCCTTGCGGGCCGCTTCCTTGATGCATTCCGGCGTGTCGAAATCGGGCTCCCCGATCTCCAGATGGACGACATCGAGGCCCGAACGCTCCATCTCCTGGGCCCGTTCGAGCACGTCCATGACGATGAATGGGGGAATATCCTTGGCGCGACAGGTGATCATGTCTTTACCGTAGGGATTTGAGACGCTGGCGGGCCCCGTCGGTCAAGGAGCCTTCCGGGTCCATCTTGATCAGTTGTTCGTAGGCCCGTCTGGCCTCGTCGTAACGGCCCAGCCGCTCGAAGGTATCCCCCAGGGCGTAATAGGCCGCCGCGTAGCCCGCCGCGTTTCGGATGGCCGCGTTGAAAGCATCCAGGGCCTCTTCGTACCGCCCCTCCCCGGCCAGGGCCAGGCCCAGATTGTAATGGGCCACGTGCCACCGGGACTCCCGCTCGATGGCCTGGCGAAAGGCGCTCGCCGCCTCCATGTAGCGCCCCTGGTTCAGGTAGACCAGGCCGATGTTGTTCAGGGCGAACCAGGGAGTCCGGTAGGTCAGATCGGTCAGGGCCTTTCTGAATTCGGCCAGAGCCTCCTCGTTGCGTCCCATCTCCATGTAGGCCGAACCCAGGAAGTTGTGGGCCTCGCTAAAGTCCGGCTTGAGGGCCAGGGCTTTCTGGAACTGCTCGACCGCCTCCCGGTGCCGGCCCTCCAGACGGTAGGCCCAGCCGATATGAGTGTAAATCTCCGGGTTGTCCGGGTCCAGCTTCTGGCCGGCGAACAGCTCCCTGAAGGCCATGTTGGTCTGGCCCTGGCGCAGGTAGGCCGCACCCAGCCGGAGGTGGGCGTCGGCGCGGCTCTTGTCCCGTTCGGCCTGTTCCGCCATGCCGGCGCAGCCCACGGCCAGAAGTCCGGCCAGGATCAGCGCCAGGAGCCGTTTGACCATGCTATATCACCTTGTTCAAGGGGTACTCGATGATCCCCTCCGCCCCCCGATGGATCAGTTCGGGAATCAGGTCCCGGACCACGAACGAGGCCACCACCGTCTCGACCGCGACCCAGTCCGAATTGTACAGATGGGAGACGGTCGGCGCGTTGAGGCTGGGCAGTATCTGCATCAGGCCCTGCAGCTTTTTTTCCGGAATGTTCATCTTCAGGCCCACCAGCCCCTCGGCTCGCAGGGCGCCCTGGAGCAGCAGGGCGATCTGCTTGATCTTGTTCTTTTTCCACTCTTCCTTCCACGAGGCGCGGTTGGCGATAAGCTGGGTATTGGTCTGCATCAGCTCGTGGATGATTCTCAATCCATGGGCCCGAATGGTGCTTTCCGTCTCGGTGACTTCGACAATGGCGTCGGCCAGCCCCGAGACGACCTTGGCCTCGGTGGCGCCCCAGGAAAACTCGACGTGGACCGAAATGCCCCGTTCCTTGAAGTAGCGGCGGGTGAAGTTGACCATCTCGGTGGCGATCTTTTTGCCATCGAGGTCCTCGATGCGCTGGATCGGTGAATTGCCGGGCACGGCCAGGACCCACCGGGCCGGCCGGGAACTGACCTTCGAGTAGATCAGGTCCTCGACCACCTTGACCTTGCTGTTGTTTTCCATGGTCCAGTCGAGACCGGTCAGACCGGCGTCCAGGATGCCCTGCTCCACGTAGCGGGACATCTCCTGGGCCCGGCATATGGAACAGGAAATCTCCGCATCGTCTATTTCCGGAAAATAGTTCCGACTGTTGATATTGATTTTCCAGCCCGATTTGGCGAACAGGTCCACCGTCGCCTTTTCCAGGCTGCCCTTGGGTATGCCCAGTTTAAGCACTTGGCTCACTTCTTATACACCTCCGCGGGGTCAAAGACCCGCTCACCGCCCTCGAGTCGGAAAGCGGCGCCTTGCCACGAATAATGAAAGCATGACCGAAGCCCGGTGTGGCAGGCCGCGCCTCCGACCTGTTCGATCTTGACCAGGATCGCGTCGCCGTCGCAGTCGAGCCGGATGTCCCGGAGCTTCTGCACGTGGCCGGAGGTGCCTCCCTTGTGCCACAGCTCCTGGCGGGAACGGCTCCAGTAATGGACCTCGCCGGTCTCGATGGTCTTTTGCAGGGCGGCTTCGTTCATGTAGGCCATCATCAATATCTCTCCGGTCGAGGCATCCTGGGCGATGGCCGGAATGAGGCCGCCGGTCTTTTTGAAGTCCGGGGCGATGGTTTCTTTCTGCTCGTCACTCATCCGTGTGTCTCCCTAAAGATAAATTCTAATTATATCTTGAAGATGCGCTATCTTGTCAAGGGGAAAAGCATCTTGGTCTCCCAGGCGGCCGTTCCGGAAAGATTCGAGGGACCTGGTGGCGGATCGGGAAAAGGCCGGCTAGGCCGCCGGCGTCGGCTCCCCGGCCAGTTGACCGCAGGCCGCCGAGATGTCCCGCCCCTTGCTCCATCGGATAATGGCCGTGTAATTTTTTCGGACCAGGACCTCCTGGAAGGCGAGAACGGTCTCCACGTCGGGCGCATCGAATCCGGCGCCCGGCCAGGCGTTGAACGGGATCAGGTTGACCTTGGCCCGGAGACCGTGCAGGAATCCGGCCAATTCCCGGGCCTGTTCGGGCCGGTCGTTCACCCCGGCCAGGAGCACGTAAGCCACGGTGATCATGCGGCGGCCGGGCAGGGGGAAGGCGGCCAGGGCCTTGTGCAGGGCTTGCAGGTTGTATTTGCGGTTGATGGGCATCAGCCAGTCCCGGGTCTTGTCGTCAGCCGCGTTGAGGGATACGGTCAGACCGATGGGCATGTCCCGCCCCAGCAGGGGAAGCTCGGGGACCAGGCCCACGGTCGAGAGGCTGACCCGGCGTCGTGAGAGCCCGGTCAGACCGGGCGAGGTAAGGACCCCGAGCGCCCGAACCACGTTGATCCGGTTGGCCAGAGGCTCGCCCATGCCCATGAAGACCAGGTTGGTCAGATTTTCGCCGGCCGGCAGGACCTCCAGGGCTCCCAGAACCTGGTTGACGATCTCGGCCTGGCTCAGATTTCTTTTCAGGCCCAGCGAGGCGGTCCGGCAGAAGCGGCAGCCCATGGCGCAGCCCGCCTGGCTGGAAACACACAAGGTCCAATGGTCTCGTTCCGGGATGAGCACGCTTTCGATCCGGGCCCCGTCATCCAGTTCCCACAGGAACTTGCGGGTGCCGTCCGAGCCCGTCTGAAGCTCCAGACGGAGCGGACGGCTGATCCGGGCCGTTTCGGCCAGCCGGGCCCTCAGACCCTTGGACAGATCGGTCATGGAGTCGAAATCCGGGACCCCGAACCTGTATAGCCATTTCATGATCTGGCCGACCCGGTAGGGCCGTTCCCCCAACTCGGCCAGAAGCGACTGCATTTCAGAGGCGCTCAGATTCTTCAGGTCGGTCATGGCGGCAGGTTATGGTCGCGGAGGCGAGACCTTGTCCCGCATGGTCCGCAGTTCGGCCAGCCTCCAGGCGTAGTCATACAAGTGCAGGCCCTTGGAGGCCGCGACGATCTCCCCGTCCTCGACTCCGATTTCGGCAGCCATGTATTCCTTGAGGAGTTGCAGGCCGCCCAGATTGGCCGGGAGTCCGTTCCAGAGGTCCCAGGAACGGAAGTAGACCATGAAATGCAGCTTGCCGTACCGAATCCGGGTATCCACCCCTCGCAGGCAGGGCGGGTCCTTGTAGGTGATGGTCTCGGGCGCGCCCACCGTCATGTAGGCCTGGTTCGTGCCGTGCCCGTCTTCGCGGTACATGCGGATGACCTCCGCGATCTGGGGTTCGAGGTACTGGCCGTAAGTGTATTCCTCGCCGGGCTGCCGGACGGACGTCATGAGTAACGGCAGGTACTCCTCGAGGTATCCTTCGGCGACCGGATTGGGTATGCCCATTGCCGGCGGGATGTCCGGGAGCAGGGGCCGGGTGCCCGGATATCTGATCCGGACCGTAACGTAATCGAACTCGAGGCGTTTCTGACCTTCATAGCTTCCCCGGTCGATGGTGTACTCGTGGCCATGGTCCAGGATGTGATAAACCAGTTGGAACCAGGCATCCGGCAGGTCCCTGGCTTCGATGGATACGACCTGGAGACCGGAATCACAAGGCGTGGGATTCATTCGCTTTACAATCCTTTCCACAAAGCCCGCTCACGGGCCAGCTTCTCCAGGGCCGCTTGGGCGTTACGGGCCAGGTCCCACCGGGCGGCGGCGGCCATCTCGGTCAAGGCCTGTTCGGCCGAGGGAGTGGCGATCCGGGCCAGGGCCTGGCAGGCTGCTTCCCGGGTCGTGGAACTGGATGCGGGATCAACCGCCAGCCCTTTCAGGAACGAAGCGGCCCTCTCGAAACGGACCCGGCCGAAAAAGTCCGCGATCTCCCGCAAGGGGGCCTGACGGGTCTTGGCATGCCTGGCCTGGACGCTCGCCGTGGCCAGAACGCGTTCCCAGACCTCCGGACTTCCCAGGGGCTCCAGGGCATCCAGGACGGCCCGACGCAAGAGGGCCGCCTCCTGTCCGAAAATCCCGGGAGCGTCCCAAAGGGCCATGAGAACCGGAAGCGAGGCGATGTCTCGCAGCCTGGCCAGGGAGCGGACGACCTGGGCGGAAAGGTCGGTGGGAAGACCGGTTTGCGGGCCGGCCCCTTCCAGCATGGACCGCAGGGCCGCCACCGCCTCCGGTCGGCCCTTGAAACAACCCAGCGCCCGGGCAACCAGAACCCGGTCGGGCGCCCGCCGGGCGCGTCGCCGGGCCAGTTCGGCCCCCAGCATGGGAATCTCGGGCTCGATGGCCGCCTCCGAGATTTCGCCCGTCGAATATGCCGTCGGTTGAAGGGCCTGGATCAGGATCGGCAGGGCCTCGTCCAGGCGGAGCGCTCCGGCCAGTCGGATCACGTCCGGAGAAAGGTCCCCGGCCTTGATCAGGGACAGCACCCAGGGGCCGGCCCAGTCATCGCCCGAACCCATAACGCTCAGCAGGGTCTTGGGCGGGATGCCCCGATTGTCCAGGCTTTTGTCCCCCCAGGCCGCCACCAGCAACGCCGCGGCCCTTTGATGGAGCTTTTTCGGGCCGTCGTTGAGCTGCTCCAGGCGGCGTTCGAGCTCCTGGTTGACAAAGGTCTCGTTGTCCAGGGTCTCGAGGTCTCCGGCCAGCAGGCGGAAGAGGAATTGTTTCTCCTCGATTCCCACGTTCGGGTTGCGGATGGCCTGCCGATAGACCCGGTTGGGTGCATACCCGCGCCCCCATCGACCCAGCAGCGTTTCGAGCCTGGCCTCCAGAGCCCGCTCCGATTCATCCAGGGGACACTCCATCCCTTTGCGACCCAATTGGCCGGCCGTTTCGAGCAGAACTCCGAAGCCGGCCTTGAACAGTCTCAAGCGGGCGCCGGCTTCCTGAATCCAGACCGGGTCGACCGTGTACGAGTTCAAAAAGGCTGCTTCCGGCAAATGGACGGCGGTCTGTTCCTGGTCCTGGCCGAGGGCGTATTCCGATTTTTCCCGGACGCTGGCCGAGGTGGTCGACCAGATTTCCATGTCACCCGGCGACATGTCCGGCAGGGGCAGGTCGGTAAAAAAGCCATCCAGCAGATCGGCCTTGGTTCGGGCGGACACGCGCGGGTCGGCCATGATCCGCGCCAGCCAGGCCGTTCGGGAGAACCGGGGCAGATAGGCCATCTCCGGGTCCCGGCAAATCCATTGGAAGGCCTGGATGACGGCTTTTTCGGCGTCCGGGTCTTTCAGGTCCGACTCCTCCCGGGCCGAGGCCTCCCACTTTCGCCTCAAGGTCCAGTCTGTAACGGCCGGGTCCTGAATATGGACCAGGTAGGTCTTGCCCCATACCGGGCCGCCCCCTTCAAGGCTGAAAACATGAAGGTCCAGACGAACGATGTATTTGAGGATACCGGAAGGAATGATCTGGGCAGCCAGGTCCATCCGGCCGCCGCTGGCAAAGGCGCCCAGGGTGAACAGAGGCAGCAGCGTGGCGTCCAGAAGGGACTGTGGAACGAGGTGCGCGTTCTTGCCGACCTTTCTGACCTCCAGGTCCCGCAGTTCCAGGCCTAGGGCCAGATCGGTATCAAGGGTTCGGAGCGGAAAGTCGGCGTAGTGCATGAGCAGATCTTCCGGGAGCGGGCCGTAATAGGTCCGAATGCTTCGGAAGAGACCTTCGCGGAGCATGATCGTCCGGCCCTGGTCCAGGACCGCGTCGGCCGAAACCATCAGGGGCAGGGGCTGGTTCAGGTCCGGCTGTTGTCCCGGACTCACGAATCTGCGGGAGTCCACGATGGGCAGCAGGGTGATTTCCCGGTCCACTCTTTGGGGGGAAGCGACCTCCGGCAGGGTGAGGTCCGGGGCGTCCACCCCGGCGCATCCCGCTCCCAGACACAGGACCAGCATCAAAAGGCGGATAGCTCGTTTCAAGGCGTTCAAGACCCTTTCCGGCCGCGATTTGCGGATCAATATACCCTAATACCGACTGAGGGGCAAGACGCCCGCGAGCCCCATGTAATCAGTGAACAGATGCATATTGGATTGCATGCCGCCAGAGGCCTCGACAGGGCGGTTGGGGACCGTCCGTTATTACCGAGGGTTGGACGGCCCGTTCCGGGCCGGGGGGCGGCGGAGCCGATCAGGGCAGGCGGTCCGGAGCCAGTTGGCGAAGCATCTGGTCCACGTATTCTTCGGGGAAGTGATTGCCCCGATAGTGGAGAAGGGCTCGAGGCAGGCAGCGGAGAAAGGCCTCAACCACGTCGACGTCGAAATGGGAGCCGGCATCCTTTTTCAGGATGTTCACCGCCCGTTCCAGGGGCATGGGTTCGCAGTCCATCTTTTCGCCGTTGCAGTATTTCGGATAGTCCCGTCGGGAGGTCAAGGCGTCGAACACGTCGGCCGCGGCCAGAATCTTGGAACCCAGGTTCATCTCATCGCCGGTCAGCCCGTCCGGATATCCCTCGCCGTTGACCTTTTCGTGATGGTGGGCCGCCGTCTCCGGGACCCGGTTCAGAGACCGGGGGAAGTGGAAATTCTCCAGAATCTTTTTGGTCTTTTCCGGATGGGTGTTCATCTCCCGGCGTTCCTCGCTGGTGAACGACCCGTTCTTGAGCAGCACCTCGTCCCGGATGCCGATTTTCCCGATATCATGCAGCAGGGCCGCGTACTTCAGGACCTCGAGGTCATCTTCCGATAGATTCAATTCTTCGCCGATCATCAGCGCATACTCGGTCACCCGCTGGGAGTGTCCGGCGGTCAGGGGGTGCCGGGCGTCCACGGTGGCCGAGAGGGCCCGGATGGAACTATCGAAGGACAACTTCAGTTCTTCATGGAGGAGCGAGTTTTCCAGGGCGATACCCACCTGGGCCGACAGGCTTTTCAGGAGCGCTTCGTCCTCCAGGGCAAAAATCTCGCCCCCTTTTTTGTTGATGACCTGGATGACGCCGATGGTTCCGCCCTGCTGGTTCCGGATGGGCAGGCACAGGACCGATCGGGTCCGGAAGTTGTGCCGGCGGTCGAAGTCCCGATTGAAATATGGCAGATCCCAGGCGTCCGGGATGTTGATGGTCTCCCCGGTCTTGGCCACCCGGCCGCTGATGCCCTCGCCCAAAGGCAGGCGGATTTGCTCGACCTGCTCGGCCACCTTGGTCCAGATTTCCTCGTTGTCCCAGTCGATGACGTACAGACTGGTCCGCTCGGCCGCCATGGCCTCGGTCACCTTGCCGATGATCAGTTGAAAGAGGCGGTCGACGTCCAGTTCCGAGGTCAGGTCCGTGGCCATGGCCAGGATGGTGGCCAGGCGCTCGTTCAACGAGGCCTGGGCCTTGAGAAGGCGGCGGTTTTCCTCTTCCAGCCGGCGTTGGGACAGGACCCGCTTGAGCTTGTTCTTGAACTCCTGGGTGGTGAAAGGCTTTTTGATGAAGTCCCCGGCGCCCGCGCCGATGACCTTCTCGTACGAGTAGTCCCGGCCATAGCCGGCGATCATGATGAAGGCCGTTTCCGGCATGACTTCCAGGACGCGGGACATCAGGGCCAGCCCGTCCATGCCGGGCAGGTTGATGCTTGAAATGATCAGGTCGACCCGGTTGGTTACAAGCAGTTCGAGCGCGTCAAGCCCATCACGGGCCACCAGGCATTTGTGGCCCATACTCGTGACTGCCTCGACCATTTTATCCCGGTCGGAAACGTCATTTTCGACGATGAGTATGCGCTCTAGTTCCATGATATACCGTTGGCGGGAATTTTAGCAGGTGTTCCCGCGTGCGTCAACGATCTCGCCGCCCCGGATGATTTGGCGGTAGAGGTTCTCGATCCGGTCCATCAGGACCCTCCGGTCAAAGCGTCGAAGCGTGGACTCCCGGCCGGCCCGTCCCAAGGTCTCGGCCCTTTTCGGGTCGCCCAGCAGGGAGTTGATGTCCGAGGCCAGGGAGTCGGTCCGGCCGGCCGGGACCAGCAGCCCGGTCACGCCATCGATCAGCCAGTCCCGCACCCCACCCACGTCGTAGGCCAGGACGGGGCGGCCCAGGGCCAGGGCCTCGATCCCGACGATTCCGAACGGTTCCTGCCAGCGGGATGGCATGACCACCAGCCGGGCCCGACGGTAGCAGGCGGCCATATCCGGGTGGCTGACCCAGCCCGTGAATTCGATCCGGTCCTCCAACCCCATCTCGCGGGTCCGGGCGGCCAGCGGTTCGTCCATGGTTCCGGCCCCGGCGATCACCAGCCGGGCCCGGCCCTCGACCCGGGTCAGGGCGTCGAGCAGGTCGAAAATGCCCTTGGTCCAGACGATCCGGCCCACGAAAAGCATATCCTCCCCGGCTGAAGCCGGAGTGAAGTCAGGGGCCAGGCCGAAGGGAAAGGGCGGGATGACGTGGATGCGTTGGGCGTCCAGCCCGGCTGCCGCCAGTTCCGCTTTCATATACCGGCTTAGAACGATCAGTGCGTCGAAGGCGGACAGGGTTTCTATCCGGGCCTGGACAAGGGCCAGGAGGCGTTTGAAATAGAACTCGTCCTCGAAGCAGCCGGCGCATCGCGGCCCGAAGACCCGGTTGCACAGGCTGCCGTCCGCGCGGACCTTGCCCCGGCCGGGGCAGAAGGCGCGATGGTCCTGGACCGTCATGATCGACGGGGCGCCGGTCGAAGCCAGGATCGCTCCCAGATGCGGATTGAGGACGTTGTGAACGTGGATCAGGTCGGGCCGCAACGTTCGGACCAGGTCGAGGACCTGTTCTCCCACCCCCGTTTCCGAAGCGAACGGCGCCGAGCGGTCGAGGTGCTTGATGAAATGCAGACCCTCCGTCGGGGCCAGTCCGTCAGGGACCGATCCGTCGGAACGGCCGAACAGGCCGATCGAGCCGATCCCGGAACCCGAGGCCGCCAGAAGGCTCAACAGGTGCCAGTCCGCCCCGCCTCGGGCTGACCACCGGTCGTGGACATGAAGGATACGCATGGTTTCCCGTCCGGCACCTTTTCGTTTTTCCAGGGCCGTGCCGACCGAATCAGGCATAACAGGAGCCCGCCCATCCGTCAAGCCGTCAATAATCAATGCACAGGGGCATATCGGATTCCGGTCGCCAGATGCCGCGACAGAGGGCCGTTAAGGACCTTGTCCAATCACGCAGGGGGTGAGGCCGCCGGCTTTTTGGGATTGTATTTCCGGCCTCGATTGGTATAAAAAGGAAAGAGCGGGGGGAAGCCGGAATATAAACGCTTTTATCAACCTTTTTCCCAATCACCCAAGGAGGCCGATATGTTGCCGATTGTCGAGATCAAGGCGCGGGAGATTCTGGATTCCAGAGGCAATCCCACCATCGAGGTGGACGTCTGGCTGGAGGACGGCTTTTTCGGGCGGGCCGCTGTGCCCTCCGGAGCATCGACCGGTGTCCACGAGGCCCTGGAACTCCGGGACAAGACCAACAAACGGTACGGCGGCAAGGGGGTTGAAAAGGCGGTCCAGAATGTCCACGAGGTCATCATGCCCAACCTGCTGGGCATGGATGGACTGGACCAGGTCGGAATCGACAAGGCCATGATCGAGCTGGATGGCACCCCCAACAAGAAGAAACTGGGGGCCAACGCCATTCTGGGTGTCTCGATGGCCGTGGCCCGGGCCGCGGCCGACTCATGCGAGCTGCCGCTCTATCGATATATCGGAGGTGCGGCGGCCGTGGAACTGCCCCGGCCCATGATGAACATTATCAACGGCGGCAGCCATGCCGGTAACAACGTGGACGTCCAGGAGTTCATGATCATGCCCCTGGCCGGGGACACCTTTGCCGAGGCGTTGCGGGTGGGGGCAGAGGTCTTTCATGCGCTGAAAAAAGTCCTCGCCGACGCGGGCCTGTCCACCGCGGTGGGAGACGAAGGCGGCTTCGCCCCGGACCTCAAGTCGAACGAAGAGGCCATCGAGGTCATTCTCAAGGCCGTCAAGGCAGCGGGGTATAAGGCGGGCAAGGACGTGGTGATCTGCCTGGACGCGGCGGCCAGCGAGTTTTACGACAAGCAGAAAAAGAAATATGTATTTCACAAGTCGGACAAATCGGTCCGGACCTCGAACCAGATGATCGAGTTGTATGAGGACTGGGCCAAAAAATACCCTATTGTCTCCTATGAGGACGGCCTGAGCGAAGACGACTGGGCCGGTTGGAAGGCCATGACCGCAGCCCTGGGCGGAAAGCTCCAGATCGTGGGCGACGACCTGTTCGTCACCAACACCGAACGCCTGTCCCGAGGGATCAAGGAGGGTTCGGCCAACTCGATCCTCATCAAGCTCAACCAGATCGGCACGCTTACGGAGACCCTCGAGGCCATCCAGATGGCCCACAAGGCCGGATTCACGGCCGTGGTCTCCCATCGCTCCGGCGAGACCGAAGACACATTCATCGCCGACCTCGTGGTCGCGGCCCGGACGGGCCAGATCAAGACCGGGTCGCTGTCCAGGTCCGAACGGGTGGCCAAGTACAACCGGCTGCTTCGAATCGAGGAGGAACTCGAATCGTCCGCTATTTTGGGCCGGCCGTTCTGATCACGCCGCCCAGGCCGATGAAAGACCGGGGACCCGTTTGCGGGTCCCTTTGTCGTTTGGGGCCAGGCGGCTTCGTTTTGCGGGAAACCGGAGCGGGCGGCTACTTGGCCGCCAGATCGAAGGCGTCGGCCAGGTGGACGATCTCCGGTTCGGGGCCGTCGAGGATGATGGATAGGACGTCGAAGCGGGCCGGCCGGTCCTCCCAGGCCTTGGAAGCCAGGTAGGCCAGGGCCGAACGGGACAGGCGGCGCTGCTTGTCCGACCCGACCGCTTCGTCGGGCCGGCCGAAGGCCATGGACCGGCGGGCCTTGACCTCGACAAAGACCAGGGTCCGGCGGTCGCGGCAGATCAGGTCGATTTCGCCGAAAGGCGTGCGGACGTTGCGGTCGATCAGTTTGAGGCCCTTTCGGGTCAGGTATTCCGCTGCCAGGTCCTCGCCCAGGCGACCCACCGAACGCCGGTCGCTCACGGGCCGCTCGCGGATCGCAGGGGACGAAAGCTCATCCGGTGCAGCGGGCAGGGGCCGTACCGGTCCAGGGCCTCGATATGGGCCTTGGTGCCGTAGCCTTTATGGGAGTCGAAGCCATATTGAGGGTAGCGGCATCCATAGGCGGCCATGATCCGGTCCCTGACCACCTTGGCCACCACCGAGGCCGCCCCGATGGACAGGACCAGACGGTCGCCCTGCTTGACCGCTCGTTGGGGAACGTCGGCGGGGATGGGCATGTTTCCGTCGATCAGCAAAAAATCAGGCGCCGGATTCAGCCGGGAAACAGCCAGGACCATGGCCTTCAGGGAGGCCTGCAGAATATTGATTCGGTCGATTTCCGCCTGGCCGACCAGGCCCAGACCCACGGCCCGGGCCCGGCGCAGGATCAGCCAGAAGGCTTTTTCCCGGCTCGCGGGGTCCATCTGCTTGGAATCCCCCACGCCGGGGTAGACCTCGGTTTCGTCCAGGATGACGGCCGCGGCGACCACCGGCCCGGCCAGGGGGCCGCGGCCGGCTTCATCCACACCGGCCACCCGACCGGCGCCGTCGGCCCGCAGGCGGGCCTCGAAGGCGCCGGGAGGGTCCGGGGCGTCCAGGTCGGGGAAGAGAGCCGGGGTCTGTTTCTTTCGGGCCGCCAACGATCTGGCCCGGTTAGCGGAAGCTTTTGACCTTGATTCTGGCGGCTTTGCCGTGGCGTTTGCGCAGGTAGTAGAGGCGCGAGCGGCGTACCCGGCCCTGGGTGATGATCTCGATCTTGTCGATCAGGGGTGAGTTGGTCGGAAAGATACGTTCCACGCCGACGCCGTAAGAGACCTTGCGCACGGTAAAGCTCGCGCCGGTGGCGCCCTTGCGCTTGCGAATCACGGCGCCCTTGAAGACCTGAACCCGCTCCTTGTCGCCTTCCTTGATCCGGACGTGGACCGAGATCGTGTCGCCCACCTTGAAATCGGGCAGGTCCACCCTCATCTGTTCCCGTTCTATCATCATCAGGGAGTCCATTTTTTCCCCTCCATTGTCGCTTGGCTACCTTCGAGCAGCCGGTCCAAAATGATCCCGGCCGCGGACCGGACGGACAGATGATTGTAAGGCGTCCGGCCCAGTACGGGTTCCAGGATAATGTCACAGTCGGCCAGGGTCTTTTCACTCAGCCCCCAGGCCGTGCCAAGAAGCAGTAGCACGGGGCGCGAGCCCCTCAAATACGGCTTCATCTCGCCAAAGGCCGTCCGGTCCGGCCCTTCGGCCGCCGATGTCCCGATCAACAGCGGTTCGTCCCCGGTCCGGGACAGAACGTCGGCCCGGGCCGCCCCGATGTCGTCGGCCAGCCGGATCAGGGACAGCGCTTCCGATCGGTTCCGGTTGTACGTCGCGCCCCAGCCCCTGACCCAATGTTCGATCATCTCCTCGGCCACCTTCATCTGGTCCTTGACCGGACTGACCACGTAAAAGCCGCTCAGTCCGTAAGTGGCCGACAAGCGGGCCAAGTCGTGAAGGTCCACGGTCGTCAGGGCCGAGGCGATTACGGCCCGGTTCTTGTTGTATACAGGATAATGAACCAGGGCCATGAAAAAATCAGTCAAGACTAATCCCGCCGTCTGAAAAAATCAACCCTTTTTATCGGTTGGGTCGTTTATCGCCGTTTCGGCCCGGATCCCGGCCAGCAGTTCCCGATCTTCCGGAGTCAGTCGGGCCTTGTCGAGCAGGTCGGGCCGCCGATCCAGGGTCCGGCGCAGGGACTGGCGTCGACGCCAGACCCGTACGGCTTCGTGGTCGCCGGATATCAGGACCTCGGGCACCTCCAGGTCCATAAAACGCCTTGGCCGCGTGTACTGGGGGTACTCGATCAGGCCGCCGGCAAAGGTTTCTTCCTGGGCCGATTCGGCCTTGCCCATCACCCCGGGCAGCAGTCGGGTCACGGCCTCGATGACGATCATGGCCGGAACCTCTCCGCCGGAAAGTACGTAGTCCCCGACCGAAATTTCCTCGTCCACCAGCGTCCGGGCGACCCGTTCATCCACCCCCTCGTACCGGCCGCAGACCAGAACAAGGTGCTCCAGTCCGGCGTACTCCAGGACCTTGGCCTGGTCCAGGCGGCGGCCGGCCGGAGTCAGGATAACCACCCGGGCGCCGGTTTCCCGGGGGGCGTTTTCACGGCTGGCGGCAATGGCCCGGGCCAGAGGCTCCGGCCGGAGGACCATGCCCGGGCCGCCGCCAAAAGGGCGATCATCAACCGTCCGATGCCGGTCCTCGGTAAAGTCCCGGATATCGACCAGATGAACCTCGAAGGTCCCTTTGTCCAGGGCCTTGGAGATGAGGCTTTCTCCCAGAAACGATTCGAAAATCGTCGGAAAAAGCGTTAAGACGTCCAAACGCATAATTCATCCTCGGCCGGTTCCGCAAACAGCCCCGTTGGACTACCGGACCAGCGGAGGGCGAGGCCAGACCGTTCGGTGGTTATTCCAGCAAGCCTTCGGGCGGGCTGACCCGGAGGCGTCCCGCCTCGAGGTCCACGTCCCGGACGATTTCATCCCTGAAGGGCAGGAGAACTTCCCGATCATCATCGACGACGACCAGCAGGTCGTCCGCCTGGGTGGACAGGATGTTCCTCACGCGACCCAGATGATGATCGGCCTGGTCGTAAACGTCCAGGCCGATCAGGTCGACCCAGTAATACTCGTCCGGTTCCAGACTGGGGAGCCACTCGCGACGGACAAGCAACTCCGCGCCGGCCAAGGCTTCGGCCTGGTCTCGGCTTCTGATGCCTTTGATTTTTACGAGAACGAGGTCCTTGTGGGGGCGTGCCCCGACCACGTCGGCCAGTTCTTCAACCCCGCCCGGGCGGCGCAGATAGACTTGGTGAAAAAGGTCGAAGGAATCGATGGATTCCGTATACGGCCTGATTCGAAGTTCGCCCTGCACCCCGTGCGGCTGGGTAACCCGGCCGATGACCACAAGGTCCGCGACCATGCAGGTTACTCGAGAATCTCCAGCACGGCCCGTTTTCTGATCTTGGTCGAGGCCGCGGAAAGAATGGTCCTCATGGCCCTGGCCGTCCGCCCCTGCTTGCCGATGACCTTGCCCAGGTCTTCCTTGGCAACCTTCAACTCGATGACTGAAGTCTGTTCACCCTCGATTTCCGAAACCACAACCAACTCGGGATGATCCACCAGCGACTGCGCGATGTACTTGATCAATTCCTTCATACCGTTACCTCCACTAATTCCGCCAAGCGTCGCAGCATGGGGCAGTTAGAGTCCGCGGCGACCATGGGTCGGCGCCGAACGCCGGTAGTCGGAACCCGAGGGTCGTTACCGGCCGCCGAGTCAGGTCGTCGCGGGCGAATCAGCCAGGCGCTTGAGGAGGGCGGCGACCGTAGTGGTCGGCTGGGCGCCCTTTCCGAGCCAGTCCTTCAAACGGTCCTGCTTGATGTTTACATCCACAGGGTCCTTGTGCGGGTCATACGTCCCGATGATTTCGAGAAACCGCCCGTCGCGCGGCGACTCGGCATCGGCCACGACCACCCGATAGTAGGGCTTCTTCTTTGCCCCCATCCGCGCCAATCTGATTTTTACCGCCATTTAGCTCCTAGCCTCTCTTTCCTAAGTATATAGTATTTTCTTGTCTCTTCCAGTCCTGGAGAAAATTTGATCAAAACGGGAGCCCGCCTCGGCCCAGAGAGCCCAGGCCGCCCTTGGTGAACCGCTTCATCATCTTTTTGGTCTGGACGAAATTCTTGATCAGCGAGTTGACGTCGGCCACGCTGGTCCCGCTGCCCCGGGCCACCCGGCGCCGGCGGCTGGCGTTCAATATCGTGTGGTCGCGCCGCTCTTCCCGGGTCATGGAACTGATGATGGCCTCGATTTTTTTCAACTCGGACTCGTCCGGACGGGCCTCCTTGAGCTGTTTGAGCTTGCCCAGGCCCGGGATCATGCCCAGGATCGTTTCCAGGGAGCCCATCTTCTTGAGCTGCTTGATCTGGGACTGGAAGTCCTCCAGCGTGAACTCGTTCTTCTTGATCTTTCGGGCCAGGTCCAGGGCCTGTTCCTGGTCGAAATTCTCCTGGGCCTTCTCGATCAGGGTCAGGACGTCGCCCATGCCCAGGATGCGGGAGGCGACCCGTTCGGGGTGGAAGGGTTCCAGGGCGTCGAGTTTCTCCCCCACGCCCACGAACTTGAGCGGCCGATCCACCACGGACTTGATGGACAGGGCCGCGCCGCCCCGGGCGTCGCCCTCCATCTTGGTCAACACCACGCCGGTCAGGTCCAGCCGTTCGTTGAAACTCTGAGCCACGTTGACCGCTTCCTGGCCGGTCATGGCGTCGGCCACGAACAGAATCTCGTTGGGCTGGACCTTGGCCTTGATGGCCTCGAGTTCCTCCATCAGGGCCTGGTCCACGTGCAGCCGGCCGGCCGTGTCCACAAGCAGGGTGTCGGCCCCGTACTCGCCGCAGACGATCTTGGCCTGAAGGGCGATGTCCACCGGGTCCATGTGCGAAGTCGAAGGATAGACCGGCACCCCGACCTGTTTGGACAGGGTGGTCAACTGGTCGATGGCCGCGGGGCGATACACGTCCGCCGGCACCAGCAGAGGATGCCGGCCCTTGCCCTTGAGATACAAGGCCAGCTTGCCGGCCGTGGTCGTCTTGCCCGAACCCTGCAGACCGACCAGCATGACGATCCAGGGCGGCCGCCCGGAAAAGTCGAGCTGGGCCGCCGTTCCGCCCATGACCGCCGTCAGTTCCTCATAGACGATCTTGACGACCTGCTGGCCCGGGGTCAGGCTGCCCATGACCTCCTGGCCCACGGCCCGGACGCGGATGGTCTCGATGAGGTTCTTGGCCACCTTGTAGTTGACGTCCGCCTCGAGGAGGGCCAGGCGCACTTCTCGCAGCCCTTCCTTTATGTTGGCTTCCGACAACTTGCCCCGGCTTTTCAGCTTGCGGAACGTCTGCTCCAGTTTTTCCGACAGGCTCTCGAACACCTGGCGCGCCTCTCCTTCCTTCTCCGGCTATACCCGGAAAAGATACAAATGATAAACATATTTAAAGCATTTGCATATGTCAAGAAAAATGGATTGACCCTGCTCGGGCCAACGATGGCGGGAACAGTTCCGTGGCCGGGTCGGAAGGCCCCGGACCGGGGCAGCTTGGCAGGTTGGGTTAGCGAAACGTAACCCAACAGAATCAGGACGATCCGAGCCGACCAGAGAGGGATCGCTTGCCTTGTTGGGTCCTTTTCGGGCCGCCCTGTCACGGCCTTTGGCCTCAGGACTCCGGCTGCCGCCTTTTCCATTACTAGTGTAGGACTCGGCGGCAGAGTCGTCCTTCGGCCAAAGGCCGCGCGGGCGGCGGCCCATGCCGGTCAATTATACCTCCCAAAACTATCAGTTCAAGACGGGCTGCCCGGGTCCTCTATGCCGAGCTCCCGGCAGAACACTTGCCGCTCCTCCCGGGTCAGCCGCAGCAGGGCCTTGCGGTCATCCAACTTGAAATGCTTCAGCCCCGTTTCCAGAAACCGCACCGCCGTCCGGGTATCGATTCGCCGTCCGATAGTATCGGAAAAGGCCTGGAATGCGCCCTCTCCGGCCGGTGTCTTCCCGGTCGGAGAGGGCAGTCTGATCAGTGCATCAGGGAGGGCAGGAAGAGGACCAGTTGGGGGATGTAGGTGATGGTCATCAGAACCAGGATGAACATGAACACAAAGGGCAGAATCTCGCGGATCAGGGCGGCCATGGGCACCCGGGCGATCATGGTCGTCACGAAGAGCAGGCCGCCGATGGGCGGGGTGGACAGGCCGATCATGAGGTTCAGAACCATGACCACGCCGAAATGGACGACGTCGATGCCCAGTTCCCGAACCACGGGCAGGAGGATGGGCACCAGGAGGATGAGGGCCGTCAGGGGGTCCATGACGCAGCCGACCAGGAGCAGAAAGATATTGATGAACAGGAGAATAAGGTACTTGTTGGTGGTGATCTTCGTGATCTTTTCGGAGAGCATGGTGCTGAGCTGCATGTCGGCGATGAGGTGGCTGAGGATGCTGACCGTGGCCAGGGCCACCAGGAGGATGGCCGCGTTGTAGGCGGTGCCGTAGAAGAGCTTGGGCACGTCGCGCCAGCGCAGTTCGCGATAGATCACGGTGCCGGTGATCAGGGCGTAGAGCACGGCCACGGCGCCGGCCTCGGTCACGGTCATGATGCCGGAAAAGATGCCGCCCAGGACGACGACCGGCAGCATGAGGGCCAGGAAGGACTCCTTGAAGCGAAGGGCCACTTCGCGGGGGCTGATCCGCCCCTCGGCCTTGGGGTAGTCCCGTCT
>Ga0180009_10001536_pt1 | contig 28166 bp, 27 predicted proteins | sample OS_PC_MetaG_FD_123537 | JGI IMG/M metagenome (GOLD analysis project Ga0180009, IMG submission 123537) | Groundwater microbial communities from the Aspo Hard Rock Laboratory (HRL) deep subsurface site, Sweden - OS_PC_MetaG | ecosystem: Environmental > Aquatic > Deep subsurface > Groundwater... | reverse complement strand
GGACGGCAACTTCTCTCTCACGGGATATTACGTGACCGCGAATCACTTCGATTCTTCCGCATCCGACGGACAGTGCGGGAGTGCGTTGAACATGCGCGTGTTAAACACAACGGACTCGCGCAGTACGGCTATTATCTATGATTCAACGGGCGCGGGAACGGAGAAGTACGGATTCTGCACGAACCTCAGCAACTTCGCCACTACCAGCTTCGGTCGGATCAACTACCAAGTCGTTGTGGCAAAAACAGCAGGCTACAATGCATATGACATATGGTTCGATTTGACATAGAACTAGGAAGAAAATAGCGCATATTTCTTTTGTTTTTTATATTTTTTATTTTATTTTTCTTATTTAAATACTAACTATTCGTATCAATAAATACATTACTGGTAAAATATATCTTATAATATATTAATAATATTACGAAATTCGCATAAATAAGTACGAATATAGTAAATAGTATGTAATGAATTCTGCATAAATCGCGTTAGTGAACCAATTCCTTCTTCAGAAGCGACTCCAGCTCGGCAATCAACTCGCGATTCCCCACATATACCGGGGTCCGCGCGTCCACGTCATCCGCGGAAACATCCAATAACGAAATGCGGCCGTTGCTGCTTCGACCTCCGGCCTGCTCAACAATCATGCCCATGGGATGGCCTTCAAAGAACAAGCGGAACTTGCCTTGAGGCGCTTTCTTGGTGCCCGGGTACGCAAAAAATCCCCCGTAGTGCAGGACTTGGGAGAAATCGGCCACGAATGCTCCGCTATACCGGTTCTTAAGTTTTTTCACGCTCACCAAGTCCTCCACAAATTTTTTGAACGAGTCATACCATTGCAAGGGATCGCCTCCGACTCCGTATACCGATCCGGGTTCGGGAAGCTGCATATCCTCATTCAAGAGAAAGAATGCGTTTTTGCCTTCCCCTTTACGGTGTTTGACAAACTCGTGGACGCCTCGTCCCGCCGTATAAACAAGCGTGGTTAACGGACCGTATAGCTTGTACAAGGAAGCCACCTGTTCGCGGCCCTTGCAGGGAAGCGGCTGGCGGTAAATGCCTACAATCGTACCGAACGCGTTATTGGATACAATGTTGCTGCTACCGTCCAGCGGGTCCATGGAAACGTGAAACGGAGCATCCGCATTGCATTGAAGGGGTTTCGAGAGCTCTTCACTGTGAATCGTGTTCACCAACCCCGTTTCCCCCAAACGTTTGACGATGAAATCGTTCGCCCATACATCCAATTCAGCCGTAATTTCACCGTACTTGTTCTTGTTTTCTTTTCCGAGTTTCAATCGATGGGGGAACTCCTGACGCACATCCGGAGACAGCGCAGCGATTGTTTTCAGTAACTCGGCCAGCTCGGAATCCTCGAGCGAATCCGCGTGCGAACGAAATGAAAGCGATGAAGACATGGGATCACTCGCCCTTTCCGGCCTTCCAAACCCGTACGAATTCCGCGTATTTGTCCGCGATCATTTGAACGGCTTGCTCGCTGGAATGTTTCTGTTCCTTGAATCCGTTTAATGCGTCCCAGAAAATCGTTCTTCCAACGGCAAATCCGATCACGCCCGCTATACCGGAACTCGCTTTCAACCACTGCCTGACTTTCTCGTCATTCGCCCCCCGTCCCAGAGTCACGATCCCAGCATTCGTGAGGTTCGATCGCGCTTGACGCACGACCGCTTGCACATCCGACTCGTTAACCAGGCCCTCCAGTTTCCAAACGTCCGGTTGCACGCCGGCTTGCTGCAATTCGCTCATGCACTGGATCATTAGCTTGGGCCGGATGTGCTCATCGAACGTCTCCGTATTACCACCAGCTTCCCGCAACTGCTTTTCCGATGCAGGAACCAGTAATTCGAAAAGAAACAAGCGCCCCTGATCATGCAAATAACGAGTCAACTGTTTCAAACGGGCTTGCTGCCTTTTTTTCAGCTCGGAATCGTCTTCGGGATTGTAGCGCACCAAAACTTTCGCAAACGAGGGATTAAAGTGTTCGATGTGTTTCGCGTAATCCGTTCCGTACTCAAAATCGAATTCGTTTTGACCGCTTTTCTCGATCGGCATGGCAAACGTATAGCCCTTGCGTTTCGCGTCTTCCAAAATAGGGGATCCGAACTGTTCGTCAATGAGAATGCCGGCGGATGCTTTGGGAACGCCTTGCTGTATGGCGCGCTCGAAACCCGCATAAATGATTCGCTTGTAGGCCGAAATTTCGATCGTTTGCTCGGGAGTCGGCACGCCTTCAATTCCGAATAGTTTTTTCTGAAAACTGCCTCGGTGATCGAAGGCGAGAATCAGGAGCTCTTTGGAATAACCCACTAGCATACATCCATCCCCCCTTAAAACGAATACTGAACGATGCGCGGAAAACGGGCGCGATTATTAAAATAAAGGGTCTCCTATAAATGGGTTTTGTTGCAGGCGTTAACGATATGAAAAAATCGGTGCGGAAAGTATTGAGTATTGCCGGCTCGGATTCCGGAGGCGGGGCAGGCATTCAAGCGGACTTGAAAACGTTTTCGGCTCTCGGGGTCTATGGAACGACGGTGGTTACCGCGGTCACCGCTCAAAATACGCGGGAAGTCGCCGCCATTCACAATATTCCCGTTTCCATCATTGAAGCGCAACTGCATGCCGTACTCTCGGATATAGGAGCGGACGCCATCAAAATCGGCATGCTATCGAACGCGGAAACCATTGAAACCGTCGGGCGAGTGCTCAAACAATACGAAGTGAAAAGTGTTGTGCTCGATCCCGTAATGGTTTCCGCGACGGGAGCGCCGCTTCTTGAAGAAACAGCGGTGGACGCGTTGAAAAAGCATTTGATTCCCGCCGCAAGCGTGTTGACCCCAAACAAAGCGGAAGCGGAAATCCTCGTACAAAAACGCATGACGACGAGGGATGAAGCAATTCAAGCGGCTAAAGAAATCCGGGGATTAGGATGCGAAAGCGTGTTGTTGAAAACGGCGTTTGAGGAAAACGCGCGCGTATTTGACCTGTATTTTGATGGACAAACGTTTAGGGAAATAAGCCATCCCCGTTTGGGTATTGTAGGTCACGGAGCGGGTTGCACGCTTTCATCAGCTATCGCGGCATTTCTCGCGGCCGGAGAATCAAAGGAGTCCGCAGTAGAAAAATCAGTGGCGTTCGTTCAAAAAGCTCTTAAAAGCGCGTATCGCGTGGGATCAACCCATTACGTACTCGGCCATTTTCAAGCCGAGCCGAAAGACTAATCCAGCGAAACAATGAGCTTCTTGAGAATCTTGAAATCAAAAGGCTTGTTGAACGGAATGAATATAAGAGATACTCCGATGGGAACCAAGAGCGCCGCTAAAAACGCGTGCAACAAGTTACCTCCCTGAAACGCCGCATCCGGGAAGAAAAACGAGCCGGCGATCATGCCAGTAACGGATGCCAGAAATGCGGCGTTCCCCGAGTATTTCGATAGAAATAACCCCGCTACGGTTGGGAAAAACGCCGCCGCGCAAACCAAGTCCGCTACGAGGAACAAATAGAGCACGCTATGGCCTTGCGTGGCAACCATAATGGCCATAAAGGAGATGATGACGGTCAGCCATTTCGCAAATAATAGTAAGCGTGGCTGCTGGCTTTGGGGACGCCAGCGCATCAAATCCACGGTGAACAAACTGACTAAACCGTTGAGCAACGTGTCCATGCTGCTCATGACTAATGCCACGGCCAGCATCATGACTAACCACACCATCCATATGGGCAATTGCAGGAAATACGCGAATAATGCGACCGACGCATTTTCAGCCGTGCCGGCACTCAACGATAGAATGCCGAATGTTCCCGTGATGAGTACGATGGGAATAACGATGAGTCCCGCTATCGTAAAGGCACGAAAGACATTCGATTTCGTTCGGGGCAAGAAGACGCGTTGCCAATACCCTTGATGAAACCAGTTCGCGGCGACGATGGCGATCAAGAACGCGAACGCGGCCTCGATTCCCGGAAGAAAATTCCCGTTAAACATTTGCGGGGATACGGAAGCGGATTCGGACAGGGATTCGAATCCATTGAAGAGAAACAGGCTCGCCAGGAACAATAGGAGTAGTAACGGAATGATGAGCAGGCTTTGAAGAGTATCCGTGAATACGGACGCGCGAATCCCGCCCAACGAGGTATACGCGAGCGTTCCCACTCCGACAATAACCGCGGTATACAGCAAGGGAATATTGAAAACCAATTGGGCGGCCAACGCAATGCCCGTTAATTCAGCGGTCAGGAAAACGGACATGTAGAAGACGCTGATGATCACGACGAGGAGGTACATGGCCGTACCGAATCGGTGGTAAACGTATTCCGTGATGGAATGACCGTTGGGCATGAGGTCGCGCAAGCGTTGTCCAACGAAAGCAAAAAGAAACAAGGCCGCCGCACTTCCAAGAGCGTAGCCGATTAACGCAATGACGTTGTTGCGAATCGTGGCTTCCGCGGGACTGAACAGAATCCACGCCCCCATGCTGGACGCGACCAGCGTCGCCACCGTGGTCCATAACGCGGAACTTCCGCGGGCGGAAATGAAATCCTCTAAAGTAAATCGTTTGCCTCGCGCATACCAAATGCCCGCTAGCGAAAATATTAAGGCGGTTGCCAGAATCACGTACAATCCTTCCGACACGTTGGAGAAACCCCGCGAGTAACTAACGAATCAACGTTTAATAATCGTTGGATTGACATCGCAACAATTTAAAATCGCTGGAAGCATAACTGGTTTTCCCGCGCGGGGCTGTGGGGTAACCTGGTATCCTGCTAGCTTCGGGAGCTAGTGATCTGAGTTCAAATCTCAGCAGCCCCACTCTCACGATTTTTGATCGACCTTTTTGAAAAGGTCGGTTGCCAAAACTCAGCAGCCCCACTACTTCTTTGGTCGACCCTCACAATATAAAAAAGCAGTATGAATTACGATGGATATGGTTCGGAAATCTATTTGGATTTTTCTCTTGTTTTCAATCGCAGTTTTTGGATCCGTCAATGCCATCAACGAAACGTGTTCAAATTTGCATGGCACCCCCAACCCCGCAGAAAGCGCTCAATCCGTCGCCATCTCTTTCTTTTTTACAGGAAACGCTACGGGAACCATAACCTGCAACGGTGCTATAGACTCGAATCCACCGGTGAGCTGCTACGGTAATTCCTCTTCATGTACCGCGAACTGTGTTTGGGGGTCCGGAGGCACGTATCCAGTGGAAGCGGATTATGGATCGGCTGCGTGCAATCCATTTAATCAAACCATTAACGCGGAGGCAACGCCGACACCGACTCCCACTCCTTCCCCCACGCCTTGGCCCACTTGTTCGAACATGAATGGAACCGTTTGTGCATTAGAAGAAATTTGTCCTGCAGATCAATGGCTTAACGCATCGGATTCCGAGCGTTGTTGCGCGGTGGATTGTGAAGCGAATGCGACGCCAACCCCTTCCCCTACCGTGACGCCGACGCCTACGCCTCCAGGGAACGCAACCGAGTCCCCGACACCCTCGCTTACGCCCACTCCCACACTAACGCCGATTCCAACGAACACGCCGACACCGAGTCCGACGAATACGCCGGTGCCCACCGAACCCCATGTCGTTCCTTCGACGGCCACACCGTCAAGCCCAGTGCCTCCAGCTTTAGAGGAAGAAATTGAGGAATTGAGGGATCAAGTGGATGCGTTACCGGAAGGCAACGATAAGCAAGAGCTGTTCATCCTGCTTAATGAAGCGGAAGAAAACATGCAAGCCCAACAAACCAGCAAGGCGCGCGCCCTGATTCTTCAAGCGCGACTAAAAATTGCGGAAGCCGGTACGTACAAAACGGATCGCTCGACACCCATTTCATATGCGGAAATTGCGTTTGTCGGCGTGCTCGTGGCAGGAGTCGTGTGGGCGGTATCCGGGCTCATTATCCGCCGAGGAAAAATCAAACAAGCCTAGGAGAGCAAGGCGCTGACCCGCAAAAGCTATTTATAGAATCGATTCGTGAGACAGGATATGGTCAAACATTTTGAACTCCGCGTGCTCGTCATACTATTTCTAATGATCGGGATCGCGAATCTGGTGGTCTGGCGTTCGCAGGTCTTAGCGCACGAGCTCACGCACAAAGCCATTTTTTCTGCATACGGCGTCGAGTCCGAAATCGTCATGCACGACTTCGGTTTAAGTGCGGAAACCATTCCGAACAACAATTTCACGAGCGCGGAAGACGCGAAAGTAGCGAACTTGTTGAATACGCAGACGGAGCTCATCAGCTATCATTTCTTCCCCGCGTACATTTCGAACATCATTCTTCAACTCATCTTAATTTTTGCGATTTACCGAGTAGGCCACCGCATGCAGCCTGAACCGGGGCTATAGCACTTGACGCGCCGTTCTTGCGACGACTCAAAGCGTTAAAAACAGTTGTTTTCATAAGATGTGAACGTGCGGCCGTGGTCTAGCTGCTTTTCTTCCTTTGAAGGAGAGCAAGACAATGGTTAGGATTTGGGCCTTCCAAGCCTACGGCCCGGGTTCGAATGCGCAAGCGATGACGAGCCGAAATTCCCGGCGGCCGCACTTCCTATTCGCGATGTTTATGGAGGAGATGCAAAGGAATCAAAACAAGTTTGTAGCTCGTTTATTGGCAATGGGTATTCACTCAGAGGGTTTTCGGCATGCCATTCCAAATAGCGTCGGGTTAGAGCACAAGCGTTTTCGACCCGCTACGGTTAAGCGAATCGTGCGCAATCTTGCCGCGCATCATTTCGGGAAAGACGCGCCGCGTTTCCAATGGACTCGGGTAACAAGAGAACCCATAGTCCCCCGTTTTCATCCACTGAACTGGTCCCGTCGAATTAGGAGTTCGCTTTATTCGCGAAAAGTCAAAGACATTCGCTTTGGAAGAAATCAACGGGTCATGTCCGTAGCGTTATCTCATAAGTATTTGGATCCCCTCACTATTCGCCTGATGGTGCGCGACGTGTTGGAGAACCACTTGCATGGGGGCGGGATTTCTTACGAATTCGCCATTCAACCCAAACCAAAACGGTTGTTGGTCCGGTTTTATGAAAAGGCGCGAGGTTGATGGCGTCAACGCGTAACGTAAAACCGCACGCGAACCCATTCGACGCCGTTCCAGATCGTGCGCGTGGTAGAAAATTGTTCCGACTCTTTCGATGAATCACACGCACTTCGAACACGGTGCTCGTTCGCGTCAATTTCCATGCAATAGGTGCCCGTGGATTCCGCAAACGAATTTAATGGGTTCCGTAAAGACGCGTATCCATCTGAAACTCCGAGCGATAAAAGCGCCAGATCCGATTCGTGATTTCGAAACGAGAGTTCCGCCACGTCCTGCACGAGTTCGTAGGAATAGATATCAACGTATCGAGGAGAATAACCGGTTCCCGAAAACAGAATGAGAAGCGACGTGGCCGCCAGTAACGTAGCCAATGCCTCGATGGTAAAAAACAGGCCTTTAGTCTTCATATCCGAAACGCGAGGAGCTCGGCGGGAGCCGGTAGCGCTGGCGCAGTGAAATAAATTCTCGGTTCAACCGTTCGTAAGCGACCGACGCGTCTTTTTCGCTAAACAGGAAGGAAATCATTCTCCACGTGGAGAAGAAGGAAACGATGTTGATGCCTTCCAGTTTTTGTAAGAAATAAAGGTATACGCCCGGCGTGTGGATGACGCCTTCATCGTAAGCGACGGAGAACAGCGTCAGGTTTTCCACGAATTCCATGACCTGTTTTTCGGGAGCCAGCTTTAACAAGTCCGGAAGGAACTTCTTGCTGACAATCACGAGAATTTCCTCCGAACGCTGGATCACGTACATTTTTTCGCCCATCTCCCAACGCACTTTCGTCGACGCAAATTCCGCCAATTTTTTGTACAATTGCGAGGTGCGAACGAAGTAAATGTTCGCCATCTGCTCGCGCACCAAAAGCGTGCAATGGGATAGCAATTCCTCCAATTTCTTGGACTCCCTGGAATCCAGCGAGTGCGCCACGAATCGGCGCGACGCCATGACGATGGCATCCTCGCTCACCGGATTGTTTCCGAGTTTTTGTTGCACGTACGGCTTGAGGTAACGCGCCAAAGCGGAATAGTTGATGAGGCCTTCCCTCATCGCGGGATGCATCGAGTGCAAGCCTTCTAATATCTCGTATACGGCATCGGATACGCTCGTCTTCATACTGGCAAACCCCCCTTAAATCCAACACGGATTAGTAAATGAGACAAAAGTGTAGGATTTTCAGGTAGATTAAGGTTTTTATAACTATTGTTGGGATTGTTTTGAATAGCTAAGGGATAATACGCGTTTAATCCGAGGAGGGAGAAGGGCTTAAAAAAAAGTCTTCCTCACCTTCAATGGATGGCCGTCATGTCATGATACGCGATCCACGGGTATCGGCAACTTAATATTCGTTATCCGTTTAAAATGGAAAACGGGAATCCGTTTTCCCTTGGGAGTGATAAGCGCGATGTTAATAACCGGTGCGAGCGGGGTTCTGGGGCAGGAGGTGGCCAAGCGGTTTCCGGACGCATTGAAACCCCCTCATTCCGAGCTCGACGTGACGAACCGTGCGGAAGTGGAGGCGTGCATTGAAAAAAATCGCCCGGATGTCGTCATCCATTTGGCGGCTGCAGTAAGCCCCGTCAAGTGTCATACAAACAAGGAATGGGCGTGGAAGACGAACGTGCTAGGAACGCAGCATCTAGTGGATGCACTACTCAAACATCACCCTAACACATTCCTGGCCCTCATGAGCACGCCCTGCATTTTTGACGGGGAGGATGAAAACCCCAAGGACGAGTTCGCGTTCCCGTTTCCGGATAATTTCTATGGATTATCAAAAGCGATGCAAGAGCTCATCGTATCCCGAAGCGGGTTGAATCACGTCATTATTCGTTCGAATTTTGTCGCGTTCACGCGGTGGCGGTATCCAAAGGCGTTCACGGATAGAAGAAGCAACTACTTGTTCGCTCCCACGGTTGCCGATGGCATCGCGGACGTGTTGAAAGAAGGGATAACGGGCGTCGTGCACGTGTTGGGCGACCGAATCATATCCATGTATGAATTGGCTCGATTGTGTCCGGATTCGGAGGATGTTAAGCCCATGACGCTCGACGAATATTATTCAAAGAACGCGGGAGGTTGCCGTTTAACGAAGAACATGATCTTGGCGTCCACGCGCTGGAAGCGTTACGCCATAACAAGCGCGATGACCCAAACCTAGCAACGGAGGATCTCACATGAAATTAAACTTAGGTTGTGGAAACGTTCACAAAGAAGGGTTCATCAACATCGACTCGGAAAAAACGTCCGCAGCAGACCAAATCGTTGATTTGAACCGCTACCCGTGGCCATTCCCTTCGAACTCGATCGACGTCGTCTATTGCAGCCACTTCCTCGAGCATGTGGACGAGCCCGTCAAAGCCATCGAGGAAATCTATCGGATCCTGAAGAAAAACGGGGGATTGGAGGTCATCGCACCGTATTACGCATCCCCCGGCGCTTTCTACGATTTAACGCACCGTTCCTTCTTTGGCTATAAGACCTTTGACCCGTTCTCGGACAACCGGGAATACAACTACATCTCCAAGGCCCGTTTTCGAATCGGAAAACGCAAACTGGTTTTTTCCAAAACCCACCACGTACTCGGAGTACAAGCATTTGCCAACGCGTTTCCCCGAATTTATGAGGATTTCATGGCGATGGTCTTTCCGGCAAGGGAAATCCACTTTTTCATGGAGGCCGTGAAATGACCGGAATCAGCTTCATTGTACTAAATTACAATGGGGAAAACGTCCTTTCCGGAACGCTTCGGTCGATAGAGGCCGAAAGGCGTCCTGGAGATGAATGCATTGTCGTAGACAACCACTCGACCGATCAGTCCAGAAGCGTTTGCCAACGATTTCCGGGGGTCCGTTTCCTTTCGCTTGCCGAAAACCGGGTGTTGGGCGCCTACAATGCAGGAGTGCAAGCGGCGGTTCATCCGTGGGTATGTTTGCTAAACAACGACATCCACATCGAAAAGGGGTTTCGTGACGCGGCAATAAGACACGTAGGGGACAAGCGCTTATTCGCGGCAACCGCCAAGATCCTGTATCCCGACAAAAAAACGATGGAAACCGGGTATTGTCGGCCGTCCTTCAACAATTTCCATTTCAAATACGACATCGTGGGCCGCGGGGAGCTGGCGAGCCAATACGAACAAGAAATGGAGAACTTTTCCGCACCGATGGCGGGAATCTTCCATCGCGAAAAGTATCTGGAACTGGGGGGAATCGATTGCCTCTATTTTCCAGCGTATTGGGAGGAAATTGATTTGGCGTACAATGCATGGAAGCGCGGGTGGTGCGTACTCTTCGACCCCAAAATGGTTGCCGTGCACCACCATGAGGACCGGATCGTGAAAACGCACGGCGCGGGAAAAACAGTGGCCGCGGGAGCGAGGAATAAGATCCTGTTTGTCGCGAAAAACATTGCGGACAGGGGTTTGTTGTTCCGCTTTTTCATCGGTTGGCCGGCGGTTTTTCTTGCTGGGACGCTGCGCCGCGGGCCATGGTTCGCCTATGGCTTTTTTCAAGCGATTCCTCGGCTGACGAACGCTTGGAAGCGGAAAAAAGAAATGGAAAAAAAACGCGTGCTATCCGACCGGGAGATTTTCCATCGGACGCACGGAATGATCCGCCCTTAGTTTGTGACGCCGAATCGAACACGGTCACACGGAATGCGTTACAACGACCGGGGGTTTTCCGGTTTACCCAAACCCCGATAATAAAAACCTGCAGCGATCGCTTCGCGTTGATCGTAAAAATTGCGGGCGTCGAGGAGGATCGGGGTTCGCATCACCCTCTTCAAATCGGCCAACGAGATGCTCCGGAATATATCGTGATCCGTTGCGAGGATGACGGCATCGGATTGACGGATCTCCGTATCGAGACATCCATCGACTCGAATGTCCGTGGTCTGACCGGTCGCTTGCCGGATGACGGGATCGCAGAGCACGACTTGGACCCCGAGATTTCTCACCTTTTGGGCAATGGTGTTGGATAAGCTGACGCGCGCATCGGGAATGTTCTTCTTGTAAGCAATGCCCATGATGCATACCTTCGACTCGTTGATGGGGACGTTCCGTTCTTCGAAAGCCTTCTGCAGCAGTGAAACGAAATAATCGGCCACGCCGTCGTTAACCTCTCGAGTCACGCGCATCATCTTCGTGTCGACCCCCATTTTTTCAGCCTGTTTGATGAGATACCACGTGTCGACTGGAATGCATTCGCCCCCCACCAAACCAGGGAAATGGGGAAGGAAAGCGAATGGCTTGGTTTCAGCGGCTTGGATGACGTCGTAGGTATCCAGTCCGAGCTTCGAGAAAATGACGGCAAACTCGTTCACAAGCGCGATGTTCACGTCGCGAAATATGTTTTCCATCAACTTGGAGGCTTCCGCCGTTTCGATATCTGCTACGGGAGTGACCCCCGCCAGAATGAATTCGGAATAAAAGAGACGGGCCAGCTTGAGACTTTTTTCGTCGACTCCGCCCACCACGCGCGGAATCTGATCCAAGGTCATCATCAGTGCGCTGGTTTTTTTATCGTATATCACGTGCGCATGCGTTTCCGTGGGGAGTCCGGGATTGTAACGCTCGGGGCAGTATGCGAGACCCCAATCGGATCCGATGCGCAATCCGGATTTTTCCTCGATGAGCTTTCCGAATGAACGCGTCGTACCAATGGTAATGGAGCTTTCAAGTACCACCAAGCTGCCCTTGGTCAGATGGGGCGCCAATTCGCGTGCGGCCCGCTGAAGGAATGATAAATTGATTTCCCGGTCATCGCCTACGGGTGTTGGCACGCAGACCACAATGATTTTGGAATGGGGTATCGCTTCGGAAAAGTCCGTAGTGGCTTTGATCGTTCCCGACGAAACCAGTGGGCGCAACATCTGCGGATATTCCGATTCGAGGACGTTACCATTCAGTTTTTTTACTCGCTCCCGGTTCACATCAATTCCAATGGTTGGAAAGCCGGCGTGAGCGATGTGTATGGCCGTCGGCAAGCCGATCGTGCCGATTCCCACAACAGATACTCCAACGGAATGCTCGCGCATCCTTTTTTCAGCAACGGCCATTGATTCCGTATAAACCATGCGTATTCACCTTAAAAACAAAAACGGGTTTCATCTCATTGAGCGGAAGGGACCAAATGGCGTTTTTTATACTCGGCCACTCGCCGGATTCCTTCGGCGAGACGAACGTGCGGCTCGTACCCCAATCGTTTCGCTTTGGAGATGTCTGGTATCCGGCGGAATATCTCCCGCTGTTCGCTTCGGTCGCTTTGATCGAACGGAATCAGTTCAATACGTTCCTTCTTATCAAGTGCCGAGAACGCCGTCCGAGCCAAGTCCTTCACGGAAACGGGTTCGGACGGATTCCCGATGTTGAAGATCTCATTTTGCTGCTTGAACGTGGTCATCGTCCCGTTGGCGACGTCGTCGACATAGCAGTACGCTCGCACTTGATCTCCGTTTCCGTAGATGGGTACGGGTTGGTCCCTCAGAATGAGGTCCACAAATTTCGGGATAACAAAATGGTTGCTTTGAAGGGGCCCGTAAACATTAAAATACCGATAGATCACGAACGGGAGTCCGTGTTCCTTATGATATGACTTAATGTATTCTTCGGATACGACTTTGGCTATTCCGTAACAGGATTTGGGTTTGAGGGAATGAGTTTCCGCAATCGGGACCGTATCCGGCTCGCCATAGGTTTCCGAAGTGGAAGAAAAAATGAACTTTTTAACGTCGGATTGCCGGCATGCTTCGAGCACCGACCGCGTTCCGTCAATGATCTGGTTCAATGTGTCGACGGGTTTTTTTTCCGTTTGAATAACACTCAGAGTGGAAGCGAAGTGAAAAACGGTTTCGCAATCGCGGACCGCCGAGCGCATGATGGCATGGTCGGTAACGTCCCCTTGCACGAATTCCGTGACGGCCACCGAAGGACGTTTCAGGTCGATGACCCGCACCTGATCGATCTCCATCAATCTCGAAACCACGGCGCTTCCAATAAGTCCTGAGCCGCCGGATACTAAGAACATATTAATACTCCCATAGATTCGCGTTGATCCTCGTACGAGTGGCTTAATCAGCACACCATAGTTTAAAACGCCTTTGCTGAACGATATCCGACCCCGTCACATGAACGGACTTTCTACTCCAGCGAATCGCTTGCAAATCTGGATTCTCGCGCAAGAAACAGAAAGAAAAAACAAGAAAAAACTGTTTTTTGAAGAGGAAGAGCTTGTCTATAGACGTTTTCAGCGCTTTCGAAATGTCGTGCGCTAATTGCAGCGACGGATTGTAGGCGCCTTTTTCCACGAACACCATGGTTTCGCGCCGCGCCGACTCTCTTGGCCAAATCCTCTTGCGTCCATGAAAACAAGGAATCGCTCAGCCCAAATAAAAAAGAGTCGCCACGGAGCTATATAGCACGCGCCATCCGACGGAAACGTTTATATAGGCTTTTAAGCTAAATACTTAACCTGCGCGAATTTGCGATTTGCGTAGCTGGTTGCTGTAGTCCCGGCGAATCGAAGCTCGTGCTATGACCGATTCCTTGAGCGGTCCCTTGATCTATGATAGGGCGTATTACGCTCCATTCCACTACAGCGGCCGATGGGAATGTGAGCAATCGTTTTGAATCACGATTCACGTTCGACGGACGCGGACCTCAACGCCAAAATAAATCGTTTAGTTCTTTGCGACTCGTAATTCGCAATCAGTTAAATTCAGTACGGATTGCACACGCGCTCTTCCGAGAGGGAGAGTGGCGTGTAACACCAGTTGATCCTGCTGGAGGATATTGCTATCAGAATTCGACTAAGCCATGCAAGTCAGTGTTACCACCTGGTAACACGGCGAACGGCTCAGTAACGCGTACTTAACTTACCCTAGGCAGGCGAATAACTTCGGGAAACTGAAGGGAATACGCCGTAGGAAACAATTTCTGGAACGAAGTGTTTCTTAAAGTGCTCCGAATTGTAGGAGTTACGGCCTAGGATGGGAGTGCGTCTGATTAGGCTGTTGGTGGGGTAAAGGCCCACCAAACCGATAATCAGTAGGAGCTATGGGAGTAGAAGCTCCGAGATGGGCACTGAGACAAGGGCCCAAGCCCTACGGGGTGCAGCAGGCGCGAAATTTCCGCAATGCGCGCAAGCGTGACGGGGGAATTCTGAGTGCTTCTCTTACGAGAAGCTTTTGCTTAGCTTGAATCGCTAGGCGAATAAGGAGTGGGTAAATCCTGTGCCAGCCGCCGCGGTAATACAGGTAGTCCAAGTGATATCCACGAATACTGAGTCTAAAGCGCTCGTAGCGGGTTCGGCAAGTTCTCTGTGAAATCTTCAAGCTCAACTTGAAGGCGTGCAGGGAATACTACCAGACTTGGGAGTGGGGGAGGCCAAGGGTACTTTAGGGGGAGGAGTAAAACGACCTTTTCTTTCAAAAAGAAAAGCTCGACCAAAAGAAATCGACATGTCGTACTCAAAATCCTGTAATCCTTAAAGGACCTTCAGTAGCGAAGGCGCTTGGCCAAAACACGTCCGACCGTGAGGAGCGAAGGCCAGGGGAGCAAATCGGATTAGATACCCGAGTAGTCCTGGCAGTAAATGATGCAGACTAGGCATTGCAATGGTTTCGAACTGTTGCAGGGCCGTAGGGAAGCTGATAAGTCTGCCACTTGGGGAGTACGGTCGCAAGACTTAAACTTAAAGGAATTGGCGGGGGAGCACCACAAGGGGTGGATGCTGCGGTTCAATTGGACTCAACGCCGGGAAACTCACCAGGAGAGACAGCAGAATGAAGCTCAGGCTAAAGACCTTAGCTGACAAGCTGAGAGGTGTTGCATGGCCAGCGTCAGTTCGTGCCGTGAGGTGTCAAGTTAAGTCTTGCAACGAACGAGATCTTCATCCACAGTTGCCAGTTTCGCGGTAACGCGGAGCGCACTCTGTGGAAACTGCCTGCGTTAAGTAGGAGGAAGGAGAAGGCGACGCTAGGTCTGTATGGCCCGAATCTCCTGGGCCACACGTGGCATACAATGGCGGAGACAATGGGTTCCGACGCCGAAAGGCGAAGGTAATCTCCGAAACTCCGTCTAAGTCCGGATTGGGGGCTGAAACTCGTCCCCATGAAGCTGGAATCCCTAGTAATCGCGTGTCATCATCGCGCGGTGAATATGTCCCCGCTCCTTGCACACACCGCCCGTCAAGTCAACCAAGCGAGGCTTTAGTGAGGCTTGGTCTTCGGATCAAGTCGAGCTAGAACTTTGTAAGGTGGATTAAGTCGTAAGAACGTTGCGACCTCGGATCTGTGAGGATTTGAGAAAAAATCTGCTATATGCTGGAAACCCCGAGCATCTCAGGCTACCATCGGAAACGACGCTTCGGAATGAATATCATTCTCGAAGAAATTCAGTTGGTGAAAATGTTTTGAGTGCGGGCAATCAGCAGGGAAGTCGGCGCGAAAGCGCTTGACCCCTCAGAGACTACACGCAGACTTCTATAGTGCAAGAGAACATGAAGGCATATCTCCTTGGCGCGCTACACGATGGCTCCAATCACGGTAACACGTACCGAATCGTCCAAAAAGAAGAAGAATACGTCCGCTGGATTGCGGATGAACTTCATCAAATGGGCATTTCGGCATGGGTTTATCGGGAAGGAGCTGAACGACATTTATTCGTCGTCGAGTTCTCGAAAAGTCGGTTATCGGAAATCAAGATCAATAGTCTTGAAGAGAAAACTGAATACATTCGAGGATACTTCGATGCCGAAGGTAGCGTACCATTGAAATCGGGAGCCAGAATGTACATTTATTTCTGCCAAAAAGACCGAAAGGATCTGGAAGAAGTAAAAACATTCTTGGAAGAACTTGGAATCGTTTGTGGAAAAACCCACAATCCAACGTTCAAAGAACCTGATTATTGGAGATTCTTCATTGGATGTAAATCCTACAAAGCATTTGCATCTAAAATTGGTTCTCGCCATCCTCGAAAGAGGAAAGTACTCGAGAAGATGATATAGTCCATGCCGCGCAGCGATGCGTGGAAGAACATGAACAAGGTAGCCGTAGGGGAACCTGCGGCTAGATCACCTCAAAAATCAATAAGAACTAAAAGGTGATTTCAAAGCAAGGAAGTCAATTAAGTCAATTTCCTTTTTTGGAAACAATGAGGTCCGCGTCTTTATTTTTCTTAAGGGCTCGTGGCGCAGTGGTAGCGCGCCTGCTTTGCAAGCAGGAGGCCGTGGGTTCAAAGCCCTCGCGCCGGCGTTTCGCTGACCGGGGATGAAAATCCCACCGAGTCCATCGATTTTTTCTTTTTGAAAAAAAGAAAACATTCAGTAAAAGAAAAATGAAAACCAATTATGATTCAAAAAAAATATGAAAATATTTTTTGTTTCCCTTTTTCTTCATTGAAGGGGGAAGCATTCGATGCAATTCCCGAGTAAGTCCTTCTTGGTCCGAAGAGGTTTCGTGGAATGAAGTGCGGAAGAGCATGAAGCAGTATAGGTTTAGTGTTCACTGAGAATAGTGGCTACTAGAGCCGTTCAGTGGATGGTTTGGCTTAGGTAACGACGAAGGACGTGGCAAGCTGCGATAAGCTCGGGGAAGGCGCACGCAGCCTCCGATCCCGAGATTTCCGAATCGTTTCGAGAGAAACGGAGACCGGCAGAATTGAAATATCTTAGTATGCCGAGGAAAAGAAATCAATAGAGATGCCGTTAGTAACGCGAGTGAAACCGGCGTAGGGCAAACCGAATCCTCTCCGCGAGGAGAGAAGAGATGTGGTGTTGTAGGACCCGCTTTTAGTGAAGAGACCGTAGCCGAAGTGCGTTGGAAAACGTTGCGATACAAGGTGAAAGCCCTGTAGGCGACACGGTGTTTTCATGTGCGGAGTTCCTGAGTAGCGCCCGCTGATTTGCGAGCGTGAATCTGGGAGTACTAACTTCCAACCCTAAATATACCCTAAGACCGATAGCGAACCAGTAGCGCGAGCAAAAACTGAAAAGTATGCAAAAAATGCAAGTAAAAAGAGCCTGAAACTGAAACGGTTACATTAAGGCGCGGCGTAAAAGTAGTATGAGTTCCAACGATACGACGTTGCGCCCTACTTCTTGAAGCAAGAGCCAAGGAGTTTATGGAAGTGGCGAGCATTGTGCACAGCGAAAGCGAGACTCCCGCATCGTAGCAATACGAAAGGGGAGGGGTGGTAATTCGCCCGAAGTCACTGCCATAAGATTTGAAGCCGGAGCGATCTAAGCGTGGGCAGGGCGAAGTCCCTCTTCAGAGGGGCGGAGGCCCGCAACCAGTGTTAGTCTATCTACTTGGGTGACCCGCGTTTAGGGGTGATAGGTCATTCGAGCCCGGTATTAGCAGATTCCCTCCGAAGTGGCCCGTAGGCCAGCCCTGTTGGAGGCGAACGATAGGTAGAGCGACTGATTTGGGGGAGCGGGAAGTAACATTCTCACCTCCTTGTCAAACTCCGAAGCTATCGTTGCCGTAGAAGACAGGAGTCGGGATGTACGAGGTAAGCGCGTACTCCGTGAGGGGAACGACCCCTACGGCGGTTAAGGTCCCAAAGAGTTGCTAAGTGTAAACGAAAGACGTCATGGGTCTCAGACAGCGGGGAGGTAGGAACAGAAGCTCCCATCCTTTAAACAACGCGTAACAGCGGACCCGTCAAGATTTGTGGCGTCGTAAACTATCGGGACTAAGCAATTCACCGATACCGTCGCACTGCTTTTTTTAAGAGCAGATTGGGTAGGAGGGCGTACGGCTTGGGTAGAAGTCGGGCCGTGAGGTCCGGTCGACCGAGTCGTAATGAAGATCTTGGTGCTAGTAGTATCTATTCCAGGTGAGAATCCTGGACGCCGGAAGGGCAAGGGTTTCTTGGCAATGCTTTTCAGCCAAGAGTTAGTCGGTCCTAAGACTAAACGTAAATGTGATGTCAAAAGGGAAAGGCGTTAATAATCGTCTACCTGTTGGGTGAGTGTGGCAACACAAGATAATATCTAACGCTTGTGGGCAGGCCCCGTGCGATTTATCTCGCACTTAACTTGGATAACGCGAGGAAGTCTCGTTGAGAGGAGCACTCGCGTAAACGAGGAAAGGGGCTCATCCCAAAAGTCCTTGAAAAGGGTATTAGAATCTTCCTGACAGACCGTACCGAGATCTAGAACAAGTGCCCCTAGCAAAGAAAGCTAAGGCGTGACAGGAGAACTAAGGCAAGGGAACTCGGCAAAATCGTCCCGTACCTTCGGTACAAGGGATGCCTACACCTCTTCGGAATTTATTGTCGAAGATCTGTAGGTCGCAGTGACAAGGGGACTCCGACTGTTTAGCAAAAACACAGGTCTCCGCAAAGTGGAAACGCTGTGTACGGAGGCTGACGCCTGCTCACTACCAGTACCTGAACCCGGGTTTCAACCTGGTGAAGGGCTGGCAAAGAGCGGGAGTAATTCAAGTCTTCCCGAATAGAATCATCGGAAACGATGCGAGATAATTCATTTATCTTAAGCTTCCGTGAAAAACGCATGCGAAAACGATTTCCATCTGAGAAAGAAGAATATTTTCTCGGAGCTTTAGCTGACTCACATCTAGATAAGGAACGCAACGAATTGCAAATATACCAAAAAAATGTCGGTTGGTTGCAAATGATGAATGCCTTACTTTTCGAAATTTTCGGATTGAAAGGACGGATTTACAAACGCGATGTTTATTGGTTAAGAAAACGTAATAAAAACATGATGAAGCGGATACTCGAGCTTCAAACGCTCCCGATATCTGACGGAAAATGTTTTGTTGCGGGATTATTCGATGCGGAAGGAAGTGTGTACACTTCCACATCATCTAAGATTCCCGTCTTAGATATAACGCAATGTGAACGTGGATTGGAGAGTCTACACGTTTCTCAACGCGTTCTATCAAATGTCGGAATAATGAGTCATCTAAATGGTCCATACCAGCATAAGTATGGAAAAATTCCGCAGTATCATCTGCGGATTTATGGAAAACGTTTTAGTCAGCGTTTTTTAGAACTGATTCCCATAAAACATGTGGAAAAACGAAACAAGTTATCTCGTTTATTGGAGAAGGCTTGGACTCCACACTCTGACTCTCTTAAGGTAGCGTAATACCTCGCCGCTTAATTGGCGGCTTGCATGAATGGCGTAACGAGTGTCCTACTGTCCCTGCCTTAGACCTGGCGAACCCGCTACTCAGTGAACATGCTGAGGACGTCTAGGGGGAAACGAAGACCCCGTGGAGCTTAACCGCAGCCTGTTGTTGCGCTGTGGTTGGGAGTTCAAAGCGTAAGCAGGAGCCGTTATGTCCGCCCTTCCGGGGGCGGGATAGGCGAAAGTGTGACACTGCTAATTTTTGACTACGGCGCTCATCCGCAAGGAAACAGCTGCAGGTGGGCGGTTTGACTGGGGCGGTACGCCTTCGATAAAAAAACAAAGGCGCCCAATGCTTAGCTCAAGAGCGTCAGAAATGCTCTGTAGAGGGTTAAACACAAATGCTAGGCTGACTGAGACTCTAAAAAAATGAGTCGCAGACACGAAAGTGGGGGTTAACGAACAATGATGTCTCCTTTATTGGGAGCTCATTCTGACAGACAAGCTACCCCGGGGGTAACAGGCTCGTCGCAGGCAAGAGTTCATACTCTTTCCTTTTTCTTTTTTAGTGAAAAAGGTTTATCTGCGTACGACGGATCTAACGTTTCTTTTCTAGAATGTCAATAGTACGAGCGAAAATTTTCTCGCAACCAAGTGCTATTGAAAATCAGAGAGGTAACGCCGTCGGACGCGACGATTTGGGAAACGTTTTTTTCTCTCATCGAGAGGAGGAAATCGACCCTGCGGTTTGGTACATCGCTATCGGCTCAGGTCATCCTGGTGGTGCAGGAGCCACCAAGGGTTGGGTTGTTCATCCATTAAAGACCTACGTTAGTTGGGTTCAGAACGTCGCGAGACAGTTCGGTGGCATCTCCTAGGCGTGTTTGGCCGTCTGAGGGTAAGGTTCCCTAAGTACGAGAGGAACGGGGAATCGGCGCCTCTGGTGGAGCGGCTGTTTTACAAAGCAAGCCGCGTGGCTACGCGCTAACGAATAAGCCCTGAAGGCATCTAAGGACGAAGTCGTTCCTAAAACGAGACGGCCCAGGTCAGTTACAGCACATGACGTTGATAGGGCGGACGTGTAAACCCCGAGCTTCGGCGAGGGGCGAGCGAACCGCTACTAACGACCTTTTTTTCATCACCCTCCCTTGTAGAAGGATGCAAAACATGTTACAACGAGGGTTGTTATGAAAACCATTGTTCTCAATGAAACACTAAACCGATATTGCTTTCTCAAATTCCGCACTTCCTTGTGCATCGTTTATTTTGAAAGCCCGAGCGCAAGCCATATAAAAACGGGTGGCATTAAGTGGCGCATGGACCCTGGCGTCAAAGAGTATTTCGTGCTGTTCGTTCACGCGTTCGTGTTGTGGGCGTTGTGCGGCGCGGTGATGGCGATGGGTCAAGCCATGACCACCATGGAGAATGCGCTGATCGCGCACGCTTTGGCTGCTCCGTTGATTGCGGCAGGTGTCTCAGCGCACTATTTCTACCGGTTCGCGTACACGGGGGCATTGAAAACGGCGCTGTTTTTCGTGGGATTCGTGATCTTCATGGACGCGTTCGTCGTCGCCCTCTTCATTCAAAACAGTTTCGACATGTTTTACAGTTTGTTGGGCACGTGGATTCCGTTCGCGTTCATCTTCATGGCAACGCTTTTCGTCGGAATGAAAATGAAGAAACAAGGGAAATAGCATGCCATTTCGCGACGCGCCCATTCCCGAACGACATGATTGGCGGCGTCATCCATTGCAAGCTCACGAATCGAACATGAACGGATTTCATTTGCATGTGGATGATCCTCACCAAATTCTAGAAAAAATAAAACGTCTCGAAGGCCAGCCACGAGAATTAACGGAGTGGGTTAAGGAAGCGAAACGCGAATCTCACATGATCGAACTGGCGGAAGGTCCCACACCGGTTCCGCACGATATACCGAGCCATATAAGAAAAGAAATCGAGAACCCACGGCATACCATCGCATTATTTCCTGAACCGGTACCGGGTAGTGAGCGAAGAGTGATACCAATGGAGTCACTGAGAACAAACCGCATTTTGCGGCATAGTGCATTTCAAGCTGAACCCCCTCTCAGCGAAAACGAGTATATATTAGACAGTGGAAGACCGCCGTACGTACTAACGCAAGTTTACGGTCAATTCGTGGAGGAACCCGAATATAGGAAAGAACGTTGGCGATTAGCGGACCCAGACTCTTTGCGCGATCCAAACTGGAGGGAAAATAGAGTGGATATCTGGCGCCCCATGACCGCTGCAGAGAGGCGAAGTTTCATCACTCATTTTCGCGAATCGCTTCGAAGGCATCCCCATGCGGGATTTAACGACTTGCGAAATCCGTTAAAGCGCTTTAACGCCTTGCTTAAAGCGCACAAGATCAGGGAATAGTCCGCTAATCCATTTATTAACGATATCGAATATTCATCTAATGATGAAGCAGGTCCGGCGTGGAAAAAAAAGGAACGCGGGAGCAGCAGAAGACGGAATCATTAAAGGGCTACTGATCGCGATCGCGATTCTGGCGCTTCTGATGCTGTACTTGAACGCGTTTAAAGCAGGAGAAGAAGGGTTTACGCAGATTTACTTGAACGAAAACGGGCGGGAAACGGAAGGCATTGCCGGCCATCCGTACGCGTTTCGCTTTACAATCGAAAACTTCGAGGGACACGACGTGGTTTACGAATACCAGGTGTTGGTCGCTGATGAACAAATCATTGAAAAGAAAGTCATCTTGAAGGAAGGCGATCAACGATCGATTTCGGAAACGGTGCCGTCGTTGGATAACGGCGAAAACCGAGTCCGTATTTTTGTTCAAACGGATAGCGAAGAGGATCCGTTAAGTTTATACTTTTACGTCTACGCGCGTTAAGCAGTTGATGGCATGAAGGCGTTTGATCACATTGCAGACGAGTGGAATCAATACCGCAATCGCCCGATAGGGGCACTAAACGTTTTTCTCCCAAAATGGAAAGGGAATGAAGTCGTGTTGGATGCGGGTTGCGGGAATGGACGCAATCTCATTCCCATCATCAAAAAATGTCGGCGAGCGTACGGAGTAGACTCCTCGAGAAACATGCTGGCTCATGCGAAAAACAACCTGAAAAAAGCAGGAGTTCGTGCGATCTTGAAGCACGCGGACATCCGGAAACTACCGTTTGTCGATGAACGCTTCGACGTGATTTTTTGTATGGCGGTCTTGCACCACATGCCTCCCAAACAAATGCGGAAGGCGTTGAAAGAAATGCATCGCGTGTTGAGGCCGGGAGGCCGCTTGTACGCGAGCGTCTGGAGTTTCAGGCATCCGAAAGCGAAAAAATATCACGTGAAGGAAGGCAAAATTCCGTGGAAACCGCACGGGCGCATTACGGGAAGGCGATACCACTATTTTCTGACGAAAACGGAATGGCAGGACATCGTGAAACGGTCCGGATTCAACAAAGCGCACCTGTTTTTTGAGCGCAAAGGCCGACGCGTGCGTTACCCGTTAGCGTATAACATGTGCTTGGAAGCGGAAAAGCATCATTAATAAATTGCGGGTCGAACAGTAGGAGAAGGGGAGTTTGGTTGACCGAGTATTTACATCAATTGAAGGAAATAGAGTTCACGGATTTCTGGCTTCAAGCGAAAAGCGAACTGTTCCTGCAGCATTTGCCTGATACGAAGAACAAGAGAGTGCTGGATTTGGGTAGCGGAACCGGTTTGTTGAGCTTCAAGCTCGCGGAAAGAGGTTGGAAAGTCGATGCGTTGGAACCCAGCGCGGAAGCCGTTCAATGGATCCGGGAAAAGAAAGGAAGGAACGTGAACGTCATTCATAATTCACTGGAAGGATTTAAAGGAAAGAAGAAGTACGCGTTGATCGTCGCCTCCGACGTATTAGAGCATATTGAAGACGATGAAAGCGCGTTGGAAAAAATTAATGAAATGTTGGAACCAGGTGGTACCTTCATTCTTTCCGTTCCCGCTCATCCTGCATTATGGAATGCGCATGACGAATATTGTGAGCACTGCCGTCGATATCGGAAAAGTGAATTGCACCAAAAATTAAAGAAGCATTTTAATGTCGAAAAGCTCCGGTACTGGAATTTTGCGATGCTACCTATTGCGCTCGCAAACAAAATGCTGTACCAGAAAAAGTATCCGCATCAAGCCATTAACTCGGTCGGTTGGTTGAATCGCTCCTTAACCGCGTACTACTTGATGGTGGAAAATACGGTGGCGTTTCCCATAGGCATCAGCTTGTTCGCCGTCGCAAAAAAGGCGTAACGCCATACCGATTCCATTAAATAGGATTCGCCATTAAGCCCCTTCATTCACGACGGATCCGTATGGAAAAAAACCGCAAACCGCCCTCGAAAAATCAAAAAGCGATTTCAGGAAGAAGAATCCTGGCCCTCTTCGCGATCCTGCTATTGCTCGGCATATACTTGCGAAGCAATGTTTTCGCGTTAATGATGAACGACGAGTTGCTCTATGTAGCGACATCACTTCAGCATGCGGGTATATTCGAGGGCGAACCCATAAACAACGTGCACCCGCCTCTAGCGAAACTCTTCTTTGCGGCTACGTGCATGGTTCAATTCTGCGATTTTTCCGCTTTTGAAATCTATGCCTCGGCGTATCCATTGAGAACCGGATTCCCGAACGTTGTCGAGGCCCTTCAAAGCGTTTTGCCGCTCATGAGACTCGTTTCGATCGGATGGTCGATTGCGACGGCGGGAGTGGTTTACGTCTATACGCGCAAGTGGTTCGGGAATGACGCAGCACTTTTCGCGTTTGCGTTAATGCTGGTTTCACCCAACATGCTCTTGTACTCGAACGTCGTCATGTTGGAATCCGCGTTCCTCTTCTTCTTCGTGACCACTTACTTTTTCTATTTGGGAACGTATCGCGAACATCGCTCTCCAAACAATGCGCTGATCCTGACCGGCCTGTTAACCGCGGCCTTGTTGACGCGTCAACTGATTCCGTTCATTCTTCTCCCCCTTTTATTTGAATCCGAAATCATTGATTTCATTCGTCGTAGGCACTGGGATTGGAAAATGAGCTTCATCGTTTTCCTCTCTCTCAGCATTCTGATCACGGTGTATCCCGTCCAATCATTTAATGAAGCCGCGGAGTTCGTGAACTATTTCGAGTTTGGTCGAAACGTTAATATGGATGCCATTCAGATGCTGGCCAGTCGATTGGAACTCGCCGTCATTCTCCCGCTCATTCTGGGAATGGGTTGGCTGATCGGAAGAAAATCACCCTCGCCTATCCCGCGATCGTTGGGTATTGGCGTCTTGGTGCTCGTAGCCATGCACATCTGGATTGGAGCCAACACCTTGAGATATGTGACCGCAGCGTTTCCATTGCTTTATGTACTCGCAGGCGCCGCTTTGGCATCACTGCACGGATGGAAGCGCGCGTTAGGCGTTGGACTCGCGGGACTGCTCATCGTTCAGGCGGTGATCGCCAATCCGTACTACGAACAATTTACCGGGATTTCTGGGCTGGAACCCCCTGAAAATGAACGAACGAGATCCTTAGGCGTCCATGCGTTTCTGCTATCCGAAAACGCCGATAAAATTATTACGAATGACGCGTACGCACTTCCGTATGCGTTTGATTTGCCTGTGGAATACATTTTGAGAATGAATGGTTCGGCTGGTCGGCCGATCACCATCCAACAAGCCTGTTCATACGCCGTCGTGATGAACGAAGCGATGGAACGGAGAGACGCCAATCTCTTCGCGTTCCGAAAAACAGGTACCGAACATTTATTCCGGTGTCCCGCGCTCTACGCGAGCCTTCAAAAATATCCGAAAGTCTACCAAGACCGGTTTTACGAAGTATACCAGCTCGAGTGAAAAATGACGGTTTTCAAGGCGAAAGGAATTGGTTTTTAAAGCCCCGTTTCCCCAAATAGTGGGCTGAAGCCCCGTCGTCTAGTGGCCAAATCGTTTTCTCGCTTTAGAGAATGGATTCCATAAAAGGATGGGAGGCTTTGGACCTCTCGACAGCGGTTCGAATCCGCTCGGGGCTATGCATTAAAAGCACGAAGGGATACAAGACTAAAGCAGGTGCGTCAGGCGTCCGGACGTTTAATTAGCCTTTAAAAAAAGTTGCCCGCATGCCAAACGGGTTTATCTTCGACTTTTAGGTCGAACTTTTTTCAAAAAGGCCGTTCGGAAACCGCCCGGACCAAACGCATTTTTTTTTAAATTTTCGAAAGATTGGTGAACGAAATGGGACGAATCAAAGGAAAGCACGTGAAGACCGCAGCCAAAGAATTGGTGAAGCATGCGAGTGACAAGTTTGCCGCAGACTTCGATCACAACAAGGTTAGGTTGAAGGAACTCGGCATGCTGAAAGGAAACCGCATGGAACGCAACAAGCTCGCCGGACAGATCACGAAGCTCAAGAGAAATGAGTTGGAGGAGAAGGCCCGCGAGGAAGCGGAAGCCGCTTAATCTGGAAAGGAGTCATTCATGGACTTGGAGGAGCGCTTGGAACTCGCCTGCCGGCCTCCGGTACAGGAAGTCGTGCTCAAGGAAGAATTGAAGGAGCGGTTTGAAACGCATCGGGAACCCGTACACTATATCGGCCTCGAGATTTCAGGAGAATTACATATCGGAAGCCTGTTGCTCACCGGAAATAAAATCAATGACTTGAAGAAAGCCGGCTGCAAAACGCAAGTGTTTCTTGCGGACTGGCACTCCGTTATCAACAACAAGTTCGGGGGCCAATGGGAAAAAGTGCAGGAAGCCGCCAAATACTACGAAGAAGCGTTCACGTTTTATTGTCCGGGAACGCGCGTCATCAAAGGCTCGGACGTGTACCATCACAACGACGAATACTGGAGGGACGTGATCCACTTCAGCAAACACATGACCCTGAAGCGCGCGACGCGTTGTTTGACGATCATGGGCCGCAGCGAAAGCGATTCCCTGGAACTCGCGCAATTCTTTTACCCGTCCATGCAAGCCGTGGACATGAAATACTTGGAAGTCGATATCGCGCACGCGGGGATGGATCAACGAAAAATCCACATGGCGGCCCGGGAAATCTTCCCGAAAATGAAGTGGAAGAAACCCGTCGCGTTACATCACCGCATCTTACCCTCCATGGCCCCGCCGACCGAAACCGGGGAATACGAGAACAAGATGAGCAAGAGCAAACCCGGAAGCGCGATCTTCATTCATGACTCGGAAAAAGAAATCCGGGAGAAAATGAATAAGGCGTATTGTCCCGAGGAAACGAGGGATAACCCGGTGCTCGCCATACTCAAGCACCTTGTATTCAATGACGCGAACGAGTTGACGGTCAACCGCCCTAAAAAGTTCGGTGGCGATCTGACGTATCACTCCTACGAAGAAGTTGAGAAAGCGTATACTGAAAAGAGGTTGCACGCGCAGGACTTGAAGAATGCCACCGCGGAAGCGCTCAACGAACGCATTGCGCCCGTGCGCACGCATTTCGAGAAAAAGAAGGAGCTGCTTAAAGTATTCGATGGAGCATAAGCCTTAAATCAACGCCGCCACAAGGATCCGTTACCATGAGCCGAATGAGCACACTCGAAAAGCGTCTGCACTTACGCACGATTTCCCCGTTAAAGAAAGTGTTGGCTCGACTCAAGCTTCGAAGATCCTCGAAACCCAAAGTGAAAGGCCGGAGAATGAAAATCGCGTTCTTTACCGACACGTATTTGCCGAACGTGGACGGCGTCGTCAACTCCATCCTCTCCTACCGAAAAGAGTTGGAGCGTCGGGGCCATCACGTCTCCGTGTTTACATCCGGCACCAAAAATGATGAGGAAGAGAACGAAGACGCGGAAGTATTCTACTTCGATTCCGTGCGTTTTCCGCCGTATCCGCAGTACAAGATCGCGTTGTTTCCGTTCGGCTCGCGACAAATCGTGAAGGAGCAAGGCATTCAAATCGTGCACTCGCACGCGATTGCGAGCATGGGCTTGGCAGCGGTCGCGACCGCCAAGACGTTAAACTTGCCGTTGGTCGGCACGTTTCACACGATGGCTCCGCGCGCCGGATTCCTGGTCGCGAAAGACGAGATCGGGAAAAGCATTTTTTCCGCGCTCACGTGGCAAGCCATCAAGCAATTCTATAAGCCGTACGACTTGGTGCTCGCGCCCACGGAAACCATTCAGAAAATGTTGAATGAGAACGGGGTCGCGCATACGGGCGTGGCGCCCAACGGCATTGACACGCAGCGCTTTTTCCCGAACCATAATGGACATCTCGTGCGCGAAATGATGGGCATCGGAGAAAACGAGCACGTCGTTTTGACGGCGGGTCGAATCAGCGAGGAAAAGAACGTGGACGTGCTCGTGAAAGCCGCGAAAATCGTTCTCGCGAAAGAAAACGCCAAATTTATTGTTCAAGGCGACGGACCCGCGCGAACGAAATGCATCAAGCTCGCGCGCAAGCTAGGGATTTCCGACCACTTCTTTTTCACGGGGTTCGTAAAGGACTTCGAGGTGCCGTTCTTTTACAACGCGTGCGACGTGTTCGCGACGGCGAGCACGTTCGAGACGCAAGGGCTTTCGTTATTGGAGGCGATGGGGTGCGGCCGGATTTCCGTTGGAGCCGATGCGCTGGCGATTCCCGAGTTGATTAAGCCGGGAAAGAATGGCTTCTTGTTCCAGCCGTTTAACGAAGAGGAAATGGCGGATCGCTTAGTGGAAGCCTTGAGATTAAGCTCGAAGGAACGGAAGAGGATCAGCCGGGCGGCCAGACAGACGGCTTTGAAGTACTCGATCAAGAACAGCACGGACGTGTTGTTGAAACAGTACAAGCGCGTATTGTGAACGTTCTGGTGCGCTCCGAAAATAACTCTTTTAAAGGTATTCCGCCCGTAGTATATCCTTGTGCCCTGGTAGCTCAGTCGGTAGAGCGGCTGACTGTTATCCTTATTGTTCCAATACGGTTCAGTAATGGACAGTGATCAGCAGGCCGCAGGTTCAAATCCTGCCCAGGGCGT
>Ga0180009_10001535_pt1 | contig 28168 bp, 18 predicted proteins | sample OS_PC_MetaG_FD_123537 | JGI IMG/M metagenome (GOLD analysis project Ga0180009, IMG submission 123537) | Groundwater microbial communities from the Aspo Hard Rock Laboratory (HRL) deep subsurface site, Sweden - OS_PC_MetaG | ecosystem: Environmental > Aquatic > Deep subsurface > Groundwater... | reverse complement strand
TATCTGGCCATTGTACAAGGCCTCATCTAAGTCGGGGCAAGCTGCAACGTGTTGAAAAAGTTTAGTTTGTAAAATGTAGCACACTTGTTGATCTGTGTTATCAATCCGTTTAAAGGGTGTTTAAATATTTTACCATGATACGAAATTACTTCAAGCTGGGGCTGCGTCATTTACTCAAACAGAAAGCCTATTCTATCATCAACATTGTTGGCCTGTCGGTAGGACTGGCCGCGTTTTTACTCATCGCCCTGCATATCCAATACGAAATGGGGTACAATCAACACATCCCGAACGGGAATCAATTGTATCGCTGTGTCGAAATTCAACATGCGCCGGGTGTAGGCGAACAGCATGTGGCTGTTACCATGGGGCCTCTGGGGAAAGCACTGGTAAATGACTTTCCTGAGGTGGAAAAAGTTGTTCGCATGCTCTATTGGGGCTCGCAGCCGCTTCATTATGGTGAACAGTTTTTCGATGAAAGGTTTGTTGTGTTCGCCGATCCTTCTGTTTTTGAGCTTTTTGGCCTACGTCTGCTTGTTGGCGACACAGCTCAGGCTCTGGCTGAACCCAACTCGTTTGTGGTTTCAGAAAACCTCGCAAAGAAAATCTTCGGCGCTGTGGATCAGGCCATGGGAAAGGTGCTGCAGATCAACGGAAGACCTTTCGTGGTGTCGGGTGTCATGGAAAATCAACCAGAGCAGTCGAGTTTTAGAATGGAGGCACTCATCCCTTTCGATTACATGGAGTCGGAGTACACGTGGCTCAGGGGATGGAACAACAATTCCATCGACACTTATGTGAAGCTGCGTGCCGGAGTGAATATGGCCGAACTGGAAGAAAAATTCCCTGCATTTATCTCTCAGCATACCGAAACAGAAGACAATGAGGAGCAATGGAAACTGTATTTGCAACCGGTTCATGATATTCACCTGAAGTCGGGTCATATTAAATTTCAGATCATGAACAACCACCAGGGAAGCATCAGCATGGTGTATGTGTTTTCAATTGTAGCGCTGCTCATTATCCTGCTGGCCTGTGTTAATTTCATCAACCTGGCCATCGCCCAAACTGTGAAACGGTCGAAGGAGGTTGGGTTGCGCAAGGTAATGGGAGCTGAAAGAGTCAACCTCATCGGTCAGTTTTTAGGTGAATCAACCATCCTTACCTTTATTTCGATGATGCTGGCGCTCATGATAGCCGAAATCATGTTGCCATATTTTAATCAGTTGCTGGGGACATCCTTCCATCTGGATTTTCTGACCAATCCTTTGCTCAATATCGGATTGGTGATCATGCTGGTATTGGTTAGTCTGGTGGCAGGCTTTTACCCGGCGTTTTACCTGAGTAAGTTGAATCCGATTGCGGTGATGCGAAGTGGTAGTGCGGCCAAAGGAAGTTCTTCGGCCTGGCTTACCAAAGCGCTGGTGATTTTTCAGTTTGTTATTTCCATCGCCATGATTTTTAGTGCCGGTGTCGTATACGATCAGTTTAAGTTTGTTTTACAAAAAGACCTCGGAATCAATTATACCAACATCCTTTCGGTAAAACTTTACGACAAGAATGATTTGACCAACGTCGAATTCCTGAAGCATGCCTTTCGCCAAAACCCTCAAGTCCTTGATGTGGCCTTTGTGAGCGATGTTAATGGAGTAGCCGGATCGCAATCGTCAGTTAATGTTGATGATTCAACCGAAACAGTGATCACCATGCGGTTTGGTTTTGTGGATTACAACTTTTTTAATATGATGGATATACCGGTGATTGCAGGAAGAAATTTTAGCAGGGAATATGCCTTCGACGACAGTTCTGCTGTTGTGATCAACCGCGCAGCAGCTCAGTTTTTAGGCTGGGATGACCCGGTTGGAAAACAATTTAAACCCTTTTTAGACACTGTTACCAACATGAAAGTGATTGGTGTTATTGAAGACTATCATTACTATTCTCTTCATTCGAAAATAGAACCCGCCATCTACATGATCGACCCCGACAGATCCTTCAATCTGGCCGTTAAAATCAGTGATGCCAACAAGGAAGAAACCCTGGCCTTTCTCGAAAGTGTTTGGGACGAACATTTTCCGGGCGTCCCCTTTAGCTATTACATGGCCAGCGACAGACTTCGCGATGAATACAAAAGCGAAGAAAGCACCTTTAAGATTTTCTCCATGTTTACCTTCTTGTCGATGGTAATCTCCTGTCTCGGGTTATATGGGCTTACCGCTCTCACCGTTGAGCGGAAAAGCAGGGAAATAGGCATCAGGAAAGTGTTTGGGGGCTCAATCCCTCAAATTCTTAATCTGCTTACCTTTAACACCGTACGGCTGATCCTCATCGCTGGCGTGGTAGCAACCCCGGTGGCCTACTATCTTATGGATAGGGCGTTGGCAAATTTTGCATACCACATCTCCATTACCTGGAAATATTTTGCTGTATCCATCCTAAGCGCGATGCTCGTGGCCGTAGTCACCATTATCTATCATGCACTCAGAGCCGCCACCTCAAATCCGGTGGATGTGCTACATTATGAATAAAGCACATCCATCCTGCTCAGTATTAATTGTTGTGAAGGTAGAAGACAGGGGATAGGTGTTCAGTCCATTTCCCATTTCTCCTGTTCCTAATCTCTGCCTCGAAGCGTTAGGAGCTCAACTCTCCGACCTCCCCAAAAAAATGTCAGGAAATCTACTGATATTCCAATTTTACATTAATTTAGCTTCGTATGGTTATTGACAACGCTAAAAATATCCAGCTCTTTAGATCCTTGTTCAAAGGGAGAGAAGATGTGTTTGCTATTCGCTGGGAAAAAGGAAATAAAAGCGGTTATATGCCCGCCTATAGTTTCGACCCATACCAGTTTCGTCTTCACAAACTAAAAGGGGGCACCTTTAACAACTATGCCGATAAACACTATTTGCCACTTCATCACAAAGAGATTGAAAAACACTTGAATGGTCAGCAACTCATAGGGATTTACCCTTTACTTACTGACAATACTTCGTGGTTTCTGGTAGCTGATTTTGATAAAAAAAGTTGGACAGAAGACTGTCGCAGGTTCATGTTTGCATGTTCCACGATTGGGATTGACTCATATCTGGAACGCTCCCGTTCTGGCAATGGAGGTCATGTATGGTTGTTCTTTGAACATCCCTGGCCAGCATTTAAAAGTAGAAAACTCGTAATCTCATTGTTGGAGAGATCTGGTTTCTTTTCACCCTTCGACAAAGCGGCAAGCTTCGATCGGTTATTTCCAAACCAGGATGTCCTCTCGGGAAAAGGATTGGGTAACCTTATTGCATTGCCATTGTTTAAAACAACTCTGGAACAAGGTAATAGCTGTTTTGTTGATCCTGAATCCTTAGTGCCTTTCCTTGATCAATGGAAGTTCTTATCCCAAATAAAAAGAGTGTCGATAGAAAGACTTGAACGCCTTCTCCAGTACGAAGTTTCTTCGGTAAAACTTACTTCTCAAAAAGAAACCGATAATAAGTTGACAATTCGATTAAGCAATGCTGTCTGCCTAAACAGGGAAGGCTTGTCCTCCGCTCTGTCAACATTTTTAAAGGAAGAACTGAATTTCATCAATCCTGAATACTTTGTTAAGAAAAAATCAGGCCGAAATACCTATGGTGTAGAACGGTATTACAAGTTTATTGATGAATCTACTGACGAGATTATTGTCCCGAGAGGTATGGCAGGGAAGGTGATCAGGTTTTGCCGAAATACTAGCCTTGATCATGAATTCATTGATGAAAGACAAAAAAAGCCCGCAATTAAATATAGCTTCAGCGCTGTATTAAAAGAGCATCAACAGAAGGCTTACGCTGAAGTCTCAAAAAAAGAAATGGGAATCATTGTGGCTCCTCCAGGATCAGGGAAGACAATCCTAGCGTTGAAATTAATTGCTGAAAAACAACAACCGACCCTGATAGTCGTTCACCGAAAACAGCTACAAGTCCAGTGGGCTGAAAGAATAGAGGCCTTTTTGGGCATACCGAAGTCAGATCAGGGTAAAATAGCACAGGGGAAAGTGAAGTTGGGCAGAATGATTACAATAGCTACCATTCAGTCATTATCTAAAGCAATTGAAAAGGAGGGTGGTAACGAGCTGATTTCCTCCTTCGGTATGATTGTTGTTGATGAGTGCCACCATATCCCTGCGGCAACATACAGGGATACAATTCAAAAACTGCATACTTATTATCTCTACGGACTAACAGCTACCCCATTCAGGAAATATAATGACGGGAAACTCCTTTTTATTCACTTAGGCGAAATTATTACTTCTTTGTCAAATATTGACATCAACCCAGAAAGTCATTCAACGATTGTTGTTCGCAATACACAACTTGACGTACCCTATAACCCGAAAACAGACGAGTTTGAAACGCTTTCTAAAATTCTTGTTCATGATTCCGCTAGAAATGGACTAATCTTACAGGATATTAGTAAAGAACTAAAAACAGGAAAAAAGGTCATAATTATTACCGAAAGGAAAGAGCACATCAACACACTTAATCAATACCTTAAACATCTGTATGAGACCATTACCTTAAGCGGTGATGATTCTGATAACAGTAAAAACCAAAAGTGGAAACTCTTACGAGAAGGTAAATACCAGACGCTTATTACTACAGGGCAATACTTTGGGGAAGGATCTGATTTGCCCAATGTTCATTGTCTTTTCTTGGTTTACCCTTTTTCTTTTAAAGGAAAATTGATTCAGTATATGGGAAGGGTGCAGCGGTCGGAGGTGTCACCAATAATATACGATTACCGTGATATTAAAATTGATTATCTGAACAAACTGTTTTTAAAACGTAATACTTACTACAGGAAAATTCAAAAACAAGTCACCCTGTTTGATGATCCGGTTACATATTTACCTGAAGAAGAATCCTTGTTGGAAATTAGCAAAACTATTAAAGTGCCTCTAGGCAACATAGAATTTATGCACGGTAGTGTGTCGTTTTCCTATGATCACCCAAAACCTCCAGTGCAATTGAAATTTGAAATTGAAAACCTCAATATCCGCCCCGAATTTGAAGTGTTGAAGCCCTATTTTGCGACAGTACTGAAGTCAAAATTGATCAAAGTGAGTATACAAGCTTCCCTTAAGAATGGCGAACCTATTGCGCAAATGGCTTCATCTGATGATCTCGGTAAAATAAACAGTGAAGTGATTGAAGGGGTTAAATTTCGGTTTGTGAATAAAGAAATTTTGCTGAAGATACCTTTATCGGGTGGAGCTAATATGCTTACAATAAATCAGATACAACAGACTGAGAAGCCTCTATATCATGATGATCAAGCGTTGCTTAAGGAAATGTTAAGGGGCAGTAACTATAAGCACATGAAACAACTACGATATCTGGCAGCAAAACATGCAGGACATATCCTTAAAATCCGGTTTGTTCTGAGCCCATTTTCATTTGTATTTCTGCTTTCAGGTAAAAATCAATACCATCTCGTCCTCGAAACACTTGACACCGAAGAAGCTACTTATGTCTGGCACTCTGACAAAAACCGTTCGTCGTTGAAAAGAAAAATAAACGAATTGGAGCAACACCTTACTATAATCCGCAGCAAAGGCCGACAAGCCTTTGTTGATACCAACCCGGCCGACTTTTCACGCATACACCATGACTACTCCAACAAACAAAAGGGGTTTATTACCTGGCGTGATTTTCTGGAAGAACAGCTTTATTAATAAGGATTTATCACAACGCTCAATATTCCAATTGTTTTATTAAACCATGGTTTCTAAGTGTTGGAGTTTGTAACTAGGTAGATATGACCGAGACACGCCCTCTGATATATGGTTGAGAGTACACTCAAGCTCTCAGTGGATAGCCTGTTTGCTAATTTAAGCTGTAGCCAAACCCTGCCCCATCCCGTTTATCACATTCCTCCCGATTGCCATTAGGAGAGCGAAGTATGCTCGGAGTAATGCGGCGCATATTTAACATTTAACGAGCGAAATAGTCAGGAACGCAAAACAGCCACGCCAACACCAATTCCTCCCTCCCACAAGTCACTAAAGTCAATTGTTTCCTGCTCCAATCTCCTTAACTTCCAATCCGACTCATTAAATTATCTCGAGTTTGTATTGCCATAATCGCCAAAACGCTTACTCCAGGCATTGGGCATCAGTTTGTTTTCGAAGGTGTTCACACAATATATTGATTCATGCGACACACTAATCAGTTTGCCCGTGCGATCGACTACTTTTTTGCCGCTGGAAAAGGCTGCGTTTTCGCCCAAGCGACGGTAGTTTTCTTCCTCGACCTGTGAGCTGCTGCCTTCGATTTGAGCGTAGGGATAGTACTCGCCATAGCGCAATTGCTCTGAAAAAGTGGTCAGGTCGAAAACGGTGAAAATATTGTCTTCCTCGCCCGTCTCCGGATTGCCGGTTACACCATAAAACAGGTTGGATTCCAGTAACTCAAACTCATTGAGGTAGGTGGCGAATGGAATTTCGGCTTCAAATATTTTCGCCCCGGTGGCACTAAATCTCAAAAATTCGTTTGGTCCAATGCAGTAGATGTTTTCGGCTGCATCAATGTAGATGTCTGAAACATCGGACGGGACTTCTGCTCTCCAGTTTTCAATCCCCTGGCTGTTCACCGAAACCAGATATCTTTCTACCGGATCAGAATTTCCTTCATTTTTCATAAAAAACAAGGCTGATCCGTTTGATGTGGCTGCTATTACCGATGTAACAGGGTAAAAATTCAAAGGGGTGGTATAAGCCACAGGTGAGCCTGAGGGAAGAAGCGAAATGTCGTAAATGACTAATTGCGAAAGCCATTGGAGGTTGTTGTTGATGTCGTTGGTGAGCACATATAGTTTACCTCCTGCAGTCATGGTAAGCTCTCCCCTGATATCTTCTCCCGGAACGTTAATTGTTAAACGGCAAAATTCGCTGCCATTTGTTAAATTTATTCCTACAATTTTTTCGGTGATGTCGGTTCCGTCAATATAGAAAATTTTTCCATCAGCCACCGACATGGAGTTTACCCAATAGGTTCTGTACATGTCGTTGCTCCATGTCGTATTTCCCGATTCCGCATCCAGACAAAGGAGTTTCTCGGTCATAAAAACAATGATTTTTCCATCCGAACTGGCAATAAAACTTTCGTTTGATGGATCTATGGGCATGTCTGTGGCTTTTATGTGCCATTTTAAAGTGCCAGAAGCATCGAGTGCCACAACATATACATCAATTTCGTTGTAGGCGCTGCCTGCATTTTCAACATTCAACAGGTAATAGCCATTGTTTGCCTCATCGAATGCCGGGAGTGCAACAGATTTAATGTTCTCCAAACCAATAGAATCAGATGAAGAAAACTTCCATAATACCTGATCCTCACCTGCCGGAGGATTGACGGGATCATTGTCATCAGTTTTTACACAGGAGAAAGCCACAAATACGATGGCAATAACCGAAAAAAAGCGAAAAATGCGGTTCATACGATTTTACTTTAGATTAATGATAAATAATTAAATGTGTGTGTTTTAACAAGGGGTAATCTTTTGTCTTTAAGGGCAAAGACCCAAAAAGCCGACAAATGTAATGCATTTCCATATCCGATAATCGGCCACACTTTGTGCCGATATAGTTTAAAGAATAATTTATATTATATCTAAATAGCAATCCAATGCCTTTGAAATCTTCGGCGATGCCACGCACCTCCTTCTCTCAAGTATTTTTTCCCTATAAATGTTTGCAAAAACAAAAAAAACAGTATCTTTGCGCCCCGAATGTCCGATGGTGTAACGGTAGCACTGCAGATTTTGGTTCTGCCTGTCAAGGTTCGAATCCTTGTCGGACAACGATAGAGAGAAATGATAGTGAGGGGACGACAGTCCCCTCTTTTTATAACATGATAAAAAAAGAGAAAATAGCTGAGTTGGCCAATCAGTTTCTGGAAGGAACTGATCGCTTTTTGGTGGAGGTGAATACCAATGCCGAAAACCGCATCCTTGTGTTTATCGACAGCGACACAAGTGTCACCATCGACCATTGTATCGCCTTAAGCCGCCATATCGAAAGCCACTTCGACAGAGAGGCCGAAGATTTTGAGCTCAATGTGAGCTCCTCCGGCATGGGTCAGCCGTTTACGCAACTCAGGCAGTTTCGTAAATACGAAGGTCTTGCTGTTCAGGTAAAACTTAACGATGGCCGCCAAATCAAGGGCATCCTAAAATCAGCTGACGAATCACGCATTGAGCTGTTTGAAGAAGCCAAAAATAAAAATAAGAAGAGTAAACGGATCATGCCCGGGGATTTGATTATCCTGCCGATGGATACCGTTTCGGAGACTAAAGGAATAGTAAATTTTTAAAAAGACAATAAATTATTTCGCAATGGATAACATGAATCTCGTTGAAACTTTTTCGGAGTTTAAAGAATTTAAAAACATTGACCGTGAAACCATGATGCGCATTCTGGAAGATGTGTTTCACAATATGCTCACGAAAAAATATGGCCCTGAAAGCAACTTCGATATCATCGTAAACATCGACAAAGGTGACCTTGAAATCTGGCACTTCAGAGATATTGTTGAGGATGGTGAAGTGGAAGACGAAAACCTCCAGATCGCTATCTCGGATGCCATCAAAGTAGAACCGGATTTTGAAGTGGGCGAAGAGTTCTCTGAACAAATCTGGCTCAAGGACTTTGGCCGCAGAGAAGTGTTAGCCATACGCCAAAACCTTGTTTCCCGTATCCTCGACTACGAAAAGGACAATGTGTTCAGAAAATACAGAGAAAAAGTAGGGGAAATTATTACCGGCGAAGTGTATCAGGTATGGAAAAAGGAGATTATGGTTCTCGACGATGAAGGCATTGAACTGATCTTGCCTAAATCAGAACAAATTCCCTCCGATTACTACCGTAAAGGTGATGCCATTCGCGCAGTAGTGCTGAAAGTAGACATGCGTAACAATACCCCTGTGATCATTCTCTCGAGAACTTCACCCATTTTCCTCGAAAGACTCTTCGAGGCTGAGGTACCCGAAGTATACGACGGACTGATTACCATCAAAAAGATTGACCGTGTTCCCGGTGAGAGAGCAAAGATCGCCGTTGAATCTTACGACGACCGCATCGACCCCGTTGGTGCCTGCGTAGGTATGAAAGGATCGCGTATTCACGGCATCGTGCGTGAGCTGAAAAATGAAAACATCGACGTGATCAATTTTACAACCAACAAGTCGCTGTTTATCCAACGCGCCCTTTCTCCGGCCAAAATTACCTCCATCAAAATTGATGAAGAAACCAAACGTGCCGAAGTATACATGAAGCCTGATCAGGTTTCTCTGGCTATTGGTAAAGGAGGATATAATATCAAACTGGCCGGAAAACTCACAGGCTACGAAATCGACGTGTACCGCGACAGCGATGTGGACAGCGAAGATGTCGACCTGCTCGAATTCACCGATGAAATCGACCAGTGGATCATTGATGAACTTAAAGCCATTGGTTGCGACACCGCAAAAAGCGTTATCGAACTGGATGTTCATGAGCTGGTGAACCGCACCGACCTCGAAGAGGAAACTATTCAGGAAGTTTTGCGTATTCTAAGATCAGAGTTTGAATAAAACTGTGTGTTTGCTGGAATAAAAATCGACCGTAAATAAACAAAAATTAATATGTCAGAAGTCAACCCGGTAGTAAGATTAAGTAAGGCCGCCCGCGAATTCAACATCAGCATTGACTCAGTGATTGAATTCCTTGGGAAGAAAGGCTTTGTTATTGACCGTAATCCCAATACCAGACTCGAACCCCAAATGTATGAACTGCTTTTCAATGAGTTTAAGGAAGAAAAGCATGTGAAAGAAATTTCAAAACAAAAGGGGCTGGAATTCGTTGGTAAGCAAAAAACCGTTTCTGTAACAAATACAGCACCTAAAGAGGATAAAAAATCGGAAGAGCCTCCCATCGAGGAGGACATCATCATTACCAATACGGGCGTAGAGTATTTCAAAAAATCGCTCAAGAAAGTTACTTCTACCGAAGAGGAACGGGGTATCTCCAAACCGGCCAAACCTGAAGAGGAAAAGAAACCAGTAGAAGATACTAAACCGGCAGAGGCCGTTAAACCGACGGAATCTCCTAAAATTCTGACTGAAGAAAAAGAAGTAGCGGTTGAAAAACCTGCGGTGGAGAGCGAAGAGCCTGAAAAGGAAACCGTCAACATAACAGAAAAAGCTGAAACTGTAGTTAGTGCTGAAGCTGACAAGGAATCGCCTGTGGTGGATGAACCTGTTCAGGAAACGGAAGTCGTTGCTGCCGAAGACGATGCCAAAACGCCTGTAGTGGAAACCCCTATGGCCACAGAAACGATCGAAGAAGCTGCCGAAGCGGAGAGCGAGTCGGAGGAAGTATATGCTGATGACGAAGAAGAAACGGACGATGAGCAAGATGACCTGCCGGAAGAAATAGAAGAAAAGAAAAGAGAACTAAATATCCTGGGGAAAATTGATCTCGAAAGTCTGAATCAAAAAACAAGACCCAGAAAGAAGAGCCGAGCAGAAAAAAGAAAAGAAGCTGCTGAAAAAAGTAAGTCATCGGCCCAAGGCACTAGCAAGGATACTCAAGCTCCTAAACAGGAAGTAAAGGAAGAGAAAAAACCGGAACATCCTGAGAAGAAAGCAGCTCCTCCAGTGAAAGAGGTGGTTGTTGAGAAAAAAGTGGAAAGTAAACCTCAGCCAAAAGAAGAACCTAAGGCAGATAATTTCCTGAAGACTACTTACACCAAACTGGATGGACCTCAGATACTCGGTAAAATTGAGCTTCCTGTAGATTTCAAAAGGAAAAAAGGTCAACCAGTGGCTTCTTCGAGTGATGACGCCGCTAAACGTAAGAAAAGAAAACGCATAAAAACGAAACTTCCTGTGGATGAACAACCTAAACAGGAGCATCAAAACAAGGATAAAAACGCCGGACGGAAAAAACCAAATGCTCCGGTTCAGAAAGCGCCAACTAAAGTTGAGCCCAGCGACGAAGAAATCCAAAAGAAAATCAAAGATACGCTCGCCCGTCTGGCTCCTGCCGGAAAGTCGAAATCCGCGAAATACAGAAAGCAGAAAAGGGAAACCGTTTCACAGCATATGGCTGATGAAATGGAACGGCAGGCCGCTGATAAGTCTATCCTCAAGGTTACCGAATTTCTTACAGCCAACGAGTTGGCCAATATGATGAGTGTTGGCGTAACCCAAATTATCACTACCTGCATGCAATTGGGCATGTTCGTCTCTATCAATCAACGACTTGATGCCGAAACCATTGCTCTGGTAGCAGAGGAGTTTGGATTTAAAGTGGAGTTTGTGGGAGTAGATGATGCTGATATGGCAGACATCGACAACAGCATCGACGATCCGGCTGATCTGGTTGAAAGAGCACCTATTGTTACCGTTATGGGACACGTTGACCACGGGAAAACCAAACTGCTCGACTATGTGCGTAAAGCCAACGTGGTGGCCGGTGAAGCCGGTGGTATCACCCAGCACATCGGAGCCTATGAGGTGACTACCGACAGCGGGAAAAAAGTTACGTTCCTGGATACCCCCGGTCACGAAGCATTTACCGCTATGCGTGCTCGTGGTGCTAAGGTTACCGACATCGCCATTATTGTTATCGCGGCCGACGACAGCGTTATGCCACAGACCAGAGAAGCTATCAACCACGCGCAGGCAGCCGGTGTGCCTATCGTGTTTGCTTTCAATAAAATGGATAAGCCCGGTGCAAGTTCCGAGAAGATTAAAGAGCAATTGGCCAACATGAACATTCTCGTTGAAGATTGGGGCGGTAAGTACCAATCCCAGGAAATCTCCGCTATTACCGGGATGGGCATCGCCGATTTGCTTGAAAAAGTACTGCTTGAAGCCGAAATCCTGGAACTAAAAGCCAATCCAAACAAACCCGGACGTGGTACGGTTATCGAGTCCTCTCTTGATAAGGGGCGCGGATTCCAGGCTACTGTTCTTGTACAGGATGGGACACTCTCGAAAGGTGATATCATGCTTGCCGGACCTGTTTTCGGGAAAGTAAAGGCCATGTTCAACGAAAGAAATAAAGTCGTGAAATCGGCAGGACCTTCTGTTCCTGTGCTGGTTCTCGGTCTGAACTCTGCTCCGCAGGCGGGCGATGTGTTCAATGTGATGTCGGATGAAAAGGAAGCCAAGAACCTGTCGTCGAAACGTCAGCAGTTGTTGCGCGAACAAAGTCTCCGTACTCAGAAACACATTACCCTGGATGAGATCGGACGCCGTATTGCCATTGGTGATTTCAAAGAGCTGAATATCATTGTTAAAGGTGATGTGGATGGATCTATAGAAGCCCTTTCGGATGCCTTGTTGAAACTGTCAACCCAAGAAGTTCAGGTCAATATTATCCACAAAGCTGTGGGTGCTATCAACGAATCGGATGTGATGCTGGCTTCGGCTTCCGATGCCATTATCATTGGCTTCCAGGTGCGTCCGTCGATTCAGGCGCGCAAACTGGCTGAGAAAGAAGAAATCGATATCAGGCTTTACTCCATTATATATCAGGCTACCGAAGAGCTCAAAACCGCCATCGAAGGTATGCTTAGCCCGAAAATGGAAGAAAAAATTACCTGTAACGTGGAGGTACGCGAAACCTTTAGGATCACTAAGGTGGGTACTATTGCAGGTTGTTATGTCCTCGACGGGAAAATTAACCGTCATACCAAAGTCCGCATCATCCGCGATGGTATCGTGATTTATTCCGGACAACTTGGTTCTCTCAAGCGTTTTAAAGACGATGTTAAAGAGGTGTCTGCCGGCTATGAATGTGGTTTGAACATCGAAAACTATAATGATATCAAAGTTGGGGATATCGTTGAGGGATATAATATCGTGGAAGTAGCGAGGTAGCAGGTTTATAAGTTTATGAGTTTATAAGTTTATAAGTTTATAAGTTTATGAGTTTATGAGTTTATGGGTTTTGGGTTTATTAGTTTATGAGTTTATGAGTATATGGGTTTATAAGGGGATGAGTGGGTAAGTTTGTGGGTTTGTGGATCGGGATAATGACTACTTCTTTTGGGGAAAATCTGTGGTTTGGTTAATGGGTAAAAAAAGGAAATAGTTATTCCTGGGGGATTTCTTATCCGCGAAAATGGGAGGATTCAAATAAGCGTGTCAGGCTGTGGGTTTTGTCATTCTACCAGGTGCGCCTTTTTTTATCCGAGGTTTATTACCGGAAGGGCAACTGCAATGAAACAAGTTATAAATCAAGTATTCTCAAGACAAGTCAGATTCGCCACTGTCGTAACTTTGACTCTCTGTCTCTTTTCTGTGTTCGTGTTAAAAAGGCGATAGGTTTTAAGTCAGCGCCTTGTTTCAGCGTGGCTTAAAGTCTAGCGTTGACTACGTTTCGTGGCAAAATACCTTTCACATCGTAAACAATTGTCCCTTCATTTTTGTGGTGCTTCATGTCGATGGCTTTAAACTCATCGTGGGCCACTGCCAGAACTATAGCACTATAGCCATTGCCTTCCGGGTAGTCAGTCAGGATGTTGATGCCGTATTCATGTTTTACTTCCGTTGGATCTGCCCATGGATCATACACGTCGACTTCCATCCCAAAATCGAGAAGTTCATGGTATATGTCGATAACTCGTGTATTGCGAATATCCGGACAATTTTCCTTGAAGGTAATGCCGAGTAGCAGCGCTTTTGCCCCTTTTACGGGTTTTCCGTCTTTGAGCAAGAGTTTAACGACTTCGCCGGCAACATAAGCCCCCATGCCATCGTTGAGACGACGACCGGCGAGGATAATCTCCGGGTGATAGCCTACCTCTTGTGCTTTTTGGGCAAGGTAATACGGGTCGATGCCGATGCAATGACCACCTACCAAACCAGGACGGAAGGGGAGGAAATTCCATTTCGTTCCGGCAGCCTCAAGGACTTCGAGGGTGTCGATGCCCATCTTGTTAAAAATTTTGCTTAACTCGTTCACGAATGCGATGTTGATGTCGCGCTGGGAGTTCTCAATAACTTTGGCGGCTTCGGCCACTTTGATACTGGAAGCCAGGTGGGTACCAACGGTAATTATTTCCTGATACAGGGCGTTGACTTCTAATCCTGTTTCCGGATTCGATCCGGAGGTGACTTTTTTAATGGTGGTCAGCCGGTGTACTTTGTCGCCCGGGTTTATTCGCTCGGGAGAGTATCCAACGAAGAAATCTTTGTTGAAGGTCATGCCCGACACCTTTTCCAGCACCGGAACACAGTCCTCTTCAGTTGCTCCCGGGTACACTGTGGATTCGTACACAACGATATCATTCTTTTTCAGCACTTTACCCACTGTTTCTGAGGCTTTGATCAGCGGGGTAAGATCAGGGCGGTTGTTTTTGTCGGTAGGTGTTGGCACGGCAACGATAAAAATCTGCGCTTCATTCAGGTCGGTAAGTTGGGTAGTGAGGACAAGTCCGTGTGACTTATTGCTTTCTTTTTTCGTTAACACCGCTTGTAACTCTTCATCTTCCACCTCGAGTGTAGGGTCGTGACCGAGGTTGAGTTCATTCACGCGTTTTTGACTGATATCGAAACCAATAACATATCTTTTCTTGGCAAATTCTACTGCCAGAGGCAGACCTACATATCCTAGTCCTATGACTGCAATTTTCTTCATTCTTCGAGATTTAAATTATGATAATACCAATCACACGCGATTTCAAGACCTTGCTTTACGGAAAACCGGGGTGAATAGTTGATTTTATTTTTTGCTTTTTCGATGCTTGCTAATGAATGTGGGATATCGCCTTCGCGGTTTGGCCCATGGATTACTTTTACCTGAGCTATGGCGGGGTCGTAATGGATGAGGTTTGATTTGATGAGGTCGAATAGTTGATTCAGGTTGGTACGTTCACCGAAAGCCACGTTGAACACCTCATGTTTTGTGCGATGGTATAAGGTTTTAGCATCTGTAGTCATGGCTTTTACATTGGCCTGGATGACGTTGTCGATGTAGGTAAAGTCGCGGCTGTATTCGCCATTGCCATTGATTACAGGATCTTGGTATTTCATCAACTGCATGACAAATTTCGGGATAACGGCAGCATAGGCTCCATTTGGATCTTGGCGGCGGCCAAACACATTAAAGTAACGCAATCCAACTGTCTCGATGTCATAGATTTCAGAGAAATTCCGGGCGTAGAGCTCATCGGCAAATTTAGTGATGGCGTAGGGTGAAAGTGGGTTTCCTATTTTATCTTCCACTTTGGGTAAGTCGGGATGGTCGCCGTAGGTTGAGGAGGAGGCCGCATAAACGAAGCGTTTGACTCCGGCTTCGACGGCAGCGAAGAGCATTTTCACGAATCCACCCACGTTTACCTCTGTAGAGGTGATGGGGTCTTTAATGGATCGGGGAACACTGCCCAATGCGGCTTGGTGGAGAACGTAATCGCACCCTGAGGCTGCGTTCAAGCAATCGTCGTAATGGCGTATGTCGCCTTCAATGAGGGTGAATTTGGGGTTGCCAAGCAATGACTCGATGTTGTGTCGGTGACCTGTAGCGAAGTTGTCCAGACAACGAACCTGATGGCCTTGTTGCAGGAGGTATTCGCACAAGTTTGAGCCAATGAAGCCTGCGCCTCCTGTGACGAGGATGGTATGGGTAGCCGGGGTGTTGGTCATGGGTGAGGCAATAGTTTGTGTGATTACAAGATTACGGGGACAAAGGTAGTTTTTTTTTAAGATTGGCGGGGCAAATTGGAAAAATTTGGGAGACTTGGAGGGCTGTTGGTTTTGGCATTGGCTGGACTCCAGTTAGTTAGGAGATACTACTTTTTACTTTTCATCACCCAGTCGCCCCATCGCTCAAGTCGCCTCCTCGCCCCCTTGTCCACAATTTTTTTCCATTCCTGTGTTGTTTTAAAAAAAACCTATATATTTGAATAATCTGGTTGGCTTGCTTGAGAGCTGACTGGTTTTTTTGTTTATTAAACTATACCGTGAACCGAAAACGTCTCTTTACCAAATTCATTCAATGGCGGGCAACTTACTTGCCCGACAAGGTTTTCGTTATTGTGTTGAGTATTTTTATCGGGTTTTCGGCAGGTGTGGCCGCTGCGCTGATGAAAAGTCTGGTGTACTCCATCGAGGAGAAGATCCTGAGCTTTTATAATTCTACCGACCAAATTGTAATCTACTTTTTCTTTCCGCTCATCGGCATTCTGCTCACGGTTTTCTTCCTCAAGATCATCCTTCGCGATCCGGTTAGTCATGGTGTCCCGCAGATTCTCTATGTTATTTCCAAGCTTGATGGGAGTATGCGGCGACACAAGATGTTTTCCAGTTTGGTGGGAGGCAGCCTCACAGCTGGTTTTGGGGGGTCGGTCGGACTGGAGTCGCCGATTATTTCTACCGGGGCATCCATTGGTTCTACCTTAGGACAGGTCTTGAAATTAGGTTACAAACACAAGATATTGCTCATTGGTTGTGGCGCTGCCGGAGCTATGGCTTCTATTTTTACAACCCCCATCGCAGCCGTCATTTTCTGCTTCGAGGTCCTGTTGCTCGATCTCACCTCTGCTTCATTGATTCCGTTGTTACTGGCCTCGGTAACGGGTGCGGTGACCACCAAAATGCTTACCGCCGAACAATATCTGGTACATTTTCAGGTGAGCCAGGTTTTTGAACCCCAAGATGTTACACAGTACATACTACTGGGAGTGGCCGCCGGATTCGTGTCGGTGTATTTTCATTACATGCATTTCAAGGTGATTCATATTTTTTCGGGTATAAAATCCTACTGGGCTAAAGCGTTGATAGGAGGCAGTCTGCTGGGACTGGTGTTGTACTTTTTTCCTCCGCTCTTCTCCGAAGGCTACGACAGCATCAGGCAGATAATGAACGGGGAGTCGGTGGTGCTGCTTAACCACACTTTTTTCTCAGGAAGCAATAACTTTCTCGTATTGGTGATGTTTTTGGTATTGTTGGTTCTGTTTAAGGTTATTGCTACTACCCTAACTACCGAAGCCGGTGGAGTAGGAGGGATTTTCGCACCTGCCGCCGTTATGGGTGGTTTTACCGGCTTTGCCCTTTCGCGCGGATTGAACGGATTTTTTCCACACCTCAACTTACACGAAAGTAATTTTACCCTCGTCGGCATGGCTTCGGTGTTGGGAGGCGTGCTGATGGCTCCGCTTACGGCCATCTTTTTGATCGCTGAAATGTCGAACGGCTATGCCCTCATCGTGCCCCTGATGCTTTCAACTACTGTGGCCTACCTGATTGCCAAGACCTTTAACAAACATTCAATTTTTACCCACCAGCTTATTCAGCAGGGCGATTTGGTGAAATACCGGGAAAATACTGCCATAAAGCAAATCAACGTGATGTCGCTGCTGGAAAAAGATGTGAAAACCATTGATGTAGAAGGCAGTCTGGGTGAATTGGTTGAGCTGATTAAGGTGTCGAAGCGTAATATCTTTGTTGTTACGGGAGAGAATCGTGTTTTTATTGGACTCGTATTGCTCGACGCTGTGCGTGAAGTGATGTTCGACAAATCGAAATACGGTTTGCCAATAACCGACTACTTATATAGCCCACTTTCGGATGAAAAAGTGTCGCGTTTTGATGAGGTACAGGACATACTTAAAAAATTCAACATAACCGGAAACTACAACATGATTGTTTTGGGCGAGGGGAATCGCTATGTAGGCGTAATCTCCAGAGCTAATCTGCTGAAAAAATACCGCGAAAACCTGCTTTCTGAACTTGATGATTGAAAGACAATCCTATCTTTGCCCTAAATTTTAAGGTATGAATATTGCAAAAACCATTGAAGACGCTATCGCTGTCAAGCAGTTGATGAGGTCCGACAGCGTTTTACATGATATAATCCAAGAAGCTGCGGAGGTTTGTATAAAGACTTTTGAGCAAAAGGGTAAAGTGCTTCTATGCGGCAATGGAGGCAGTGCTGCCGATGCGCAACACATTGCTGCTGAATTATCCGGCAGGTTTTATTACGACCGCGATCCGTTGTATGCCGAGGCCTTGCATGTAAATACTTCCTACGTAACGGCTGTGGCCAACGATTATGCATACGACGAAATTTATGCACGAATGGTGAAAGCCGCAGGTCGGCAGGGCGATGTGCTTATCGGACTCAGTACAAGCGGTAATTCGGCCAATGTGATAAAAGCCTTCGACCAAGCCCGGGCTTTGGGTGTAACAACCATTGCCCTTACCGGAAGCATGGGTGGAAAACTGGCTTCGATGGCCGATGTGGCGATAAAAATTCCCTCTGATAACACGGCACGGATTCAGGAAGCACACATCCTGGTAGGTCATGTTATTTGCGAAATAATTGAACAGACACTTTTTCCAAAGAATGACTGATTTTTTACGCCGTATAGACAAGTCGTGGACGCTGTTTCTGGACAGGGACGGAGTGATTAATCAGCGGATTGTGGGGGGCTATGTGGCTCGGGTAAGTGAATTTAACTTTCCTCCCGGTGTGCTCGAGTCGATGAGTTCGTTTGCCACCATATTCGGACGTGTCGTCGTTGTTACCAACCAGCAAGGCATTGGAAAAGGCCTGATGACTCACCATCAGTTGTCTGAGGTTCATAAGTTTATGATCACAGAGATTGAAGCGTCCGGTGGACGAATTGATGCGGTGTATTATTGCTCTGATCTGGCTTCGGACGACAACAGTTGCAGAAAACCTTCGCCCTTTATGGCCAATCAAGCCAGGTTGGATTTCCCGGAAATTGATTTCTCGAAAAGTATCATGGTAGGCGATTCGCTGAGTGATATGGAGTTTGGAAAAGCTTGTGGCATGAAGACCGTTTTTGTTCAGCATGACAAGTCTGAGTGCGAGATCGTTGCGGATGTTTGTGTTTCCGGGTTGCCCGAATTGGTCAGATTGATAGATGTTTAAGCTGTTTCATTTTCGGCAAGTACTGTAATTTGCATGGCGTTTAAAATGGGTTGAAAATTAAATACATTGAAATGAGTCCTGAGTTGATACTTTCTGTTTTTATTCTGTACACCCTGATTATTTTTTCTATCGCGTGGTTCACTTCGCGTAAAGCCGATAACCAAAGCTTTTTTATTGGGAACAATAAATCTCCTTGGTTTATAGTGGCTTACGGCATGATTGGGGCTTCCCTCTCCGGTGTGACTTTTATTAGTGTTCCCGGTTGGGTTGGTACGACGGGGTTTTCGTACATGGTCATTGTTTTTGGTTATGTGTTCGGGTACCTGGTTATCAGTTTGGTGTTGTTGCCGATGTATTACCGGCTGCGGTTGACTTCCATTTACACTTATCTGGATGGGAGATTTGGTGGTGTTACCTACAAAACCGGGGCTTCTTTCTTCCTTTTGTCGAGAATTATCGGGGCATCGTTCAGGATGTTTTTGGTGGTGAGCATTTTACAGACTTTCGTGATGGACCATTTCGGGGTTCCTTTTTGGGTGACGGTAGTGGCATTTATTCTATTAATTGAAGGATACACCATGAAAGGAGGTATAAAAACCATCATCTGGACCGACACATTACAAACTACTTTTATGCTTTTGGCTGTTTTGGTCTCTGTTTTTATCATACTGCAGCATATGGATACCAGCCTGACCGACATGATCGCAACCGTTTGCGGAAGTGATCTTTCGACCATTATTGTAACCGATGCGGGAAGTAAGGAAAATGTGGTAAAATTGTTTTTTAGCGGGATGTTTATCACGATAGTAATGACCGGTTTAGACCAGGATATGATGCAGAAAAACCTGAGTTGCAGGAATATAGGAGATGCTCAGAAAAACATGACCGCCCTTAGTTTGATCCTGGTACCTGTCAATTTAATGTTTTTGTTTTTGGGGGCAGTTTTATACCTCTATGCAGCCGAAATGGCTATCCCGCTACCAGTTTCCACCGATCAGCTATTTCCGCTCATATCATTTGATTATCTGGGTGTTGTGGCCGGAGTGGTGTTTATTATTGGCTTGATTTCAGCGGCCTATTCAAGTGCCGACAGTGCCCTTACTGCCCTCACCACCTCCTTCAGCATTGATATACTTGGACTTCCGAAGAAATATGGGCATGATGAAAACTTGCTGAAAAAAAAGAGATACTATGTGCATTTTCTGATGGCTGTAATTATTATATTTGCCATCATTTCGTTCAGAATTATTAATAATCAGGCGGTTATTGCTCAATTGTTCACCTTTGCCGGATATACCTATGGTCCTTTGCTAGGCCTGTATGCTTTTGGCATGTTTACCGGATATAAAGTGCACGACCGTTTGGTTCCTCTGGTAGCAGTATTGTCGCCTGTTATTTCATACTTTTTCGGTGAGTATGCAGGTCATATTTTTCCCGGCTACCAAGTGGGTTTCGAATTGCTGATTGTGAATGGTGCATTAACTTTTTTGGGACTCTTTTTTATTAAAAAACTTAAAACTACTTAAGCTATGTCAAACTTTAGATTCGCTGCACTAAAAGAAACACTGAACCGGTCAATAGGAGAGGTGAAAGCTCCATCACTAAAAGTTTCGGATTATTTTGGTTCGATGACTTTTAATACCCAGACCATGAAGGAATACCTGACCGATGAAGCCTACAAGGTGGTGGTTAGTGCTGTTGAGAATGGTACCCGCATCGACCGGAAAATTACCGACCAGATCGCCTCTGCCATGAAGGCATGGGCTTTAAATAAAGGTGTATCACACTATACGCATTGGTTTCATCCCTTAACCGGGTCTACGGCCGAAAAGCATGATGCCTTTATTCACCCGTTGGGAAATGGTCGTGCGATAGAACAATTCCAGGGCGACTCGCTTATTCAGCAAGAACCTGATGCCTCCAGCTTTCCGAGCGGCGGTATTCGCAGCACTTTTGAAGCACGTGGCTATACGGCGTGGGATCCGACTTCTCCGGCCTTTATTCTCGATAATACCCTTTGTATTCCTACTATATTTGTTTCGTATACAGGCGATTCACTCGATTATAAAACACCCTTGCTCAAGTCGATGAAGGCTTTGGATGATGTGGCCGTTGAGGTGTGTAAACTGTTTGACAAGAACATAAAGAAGGTTTATCCAACGTTGGGATGGGAGCAGGAGTATTTTCTTGTTGACTCGGCGCTTTTTGCCGCGCGTCCCGACATGGTATTGACCGGAAAAACGGTATTTGGGCACGCTTCTGCCAAAGATCAGCAGCTCTCAGATCATTATTTTGGAACCATCCACAACCGGGTTTTAGCCTTTATGCAGGATCTGGAGATAGAATCGCATAAGCTTGGTATTCCCCTCAAAACACGCCACAACGAAGTGGCACCCAGTCAGTTTGAATGTGCTCCGGTTTATGAGGAAGTAAATATTGCCGTCGATCACAACCAATTGCTAATGCATATCATGGATGTGGTGGCCCGCCGGCATCATTTTAAGGTGTTACTGCACGAAAAACCCTATGCCGGTGTAAACGGATCGGGCAAGCACAACAACTGGTCGATGGCCACCGATACAGGCGTTAACTTGTTGTCGCCGGGTAAAAACGCTGCCGACAATTTCAGGTTTATTGCTATACTGGCCAACATTCTCAAGGCGGTGCATACCCACGAGGAACTCGTTAGAGCCAGCGTAGCCTCCGAAGGCAACGACCTCCGACTGGGAGCACACGAAGCGCCTCCAGCCATCATCTCTGTGTTTTTGGGCGAACAGATTACTGCTTCGTTGAAAGAAATTGAAAAACTGCCTTCACGAAAAGTGATGGCCGCCAAAAACGGAAACAAAGACGTGGTGTTGGATATCCCCAAAATCCCGGAAATTCTTTTCGATAACACCGACCGAAACAGAACCTCTCCCTTTGCTTTTACCGGAAACAAGTTTGAGTTTCGTGCCGTTGGCTCAAGTGCCAACACTGCAAAGCCCATGTTCGTGTTGAATACCATCATGGCCGATCAATTGGTTCAGTTTAAACATGATGTGGACAAACTGCTTGCCGAGGGCATGAAAAAGAACGATGCCATCTTCAATGTGGTGAAACGCTATATCATCGAATCGAAGAATATCCGCTTCGAAGGCAATTCCTATGGTGAAGAGTGGGTGGAAGAAGCGGCCAAACGTGGTCTCTCCAACTTCAGGAGCACACCCGAAGCACTCAAAGCCTTCGTATCGAAAAAAACCATTGATCTGTTTGCCCGCCACAACGTTATGACCGAAAAAGAGTTGCTCGCCCGCTATGAAATCAAGCTGGAGAAATACACAAAGAAAATCCAGATTGAATCGCGTGTGATGGGCGATTTGGCCACCAACCACATCCTGCCTACGGCTATTCACTACCAAAACAGGTTGATTGAAAATGCCCGCGGACTTAAAGAGGTGCTCGACTCAAAGACATTTGTGAAGCTTTCGCGCAACCAACTGAATACCATTAAGGATATATCTGACCACATCAGTTCGATAAAAGATGATGTGGAGATGATGACGGAGGCACGTAAAGTGGCTAATCGTCAGGAAACTATTGCGGAGCAGGCGATGGCCTATAAAAACTCCGTTAAGCCTTATTTTGAATCTATTCGCTATCATGTAGATAAGCTCGAAATGCTGGTGGATGACGAATTGTGGCCATTGCCAAAGTACCGTGAACTGCTTTTTATTAAGTAGTCGCGTCAAAGAAATTAATGCCGGTGATTGCATCGGCATTTTTTTTTACTTTTGACCTTTCTCAAGGCTAACACTATGAATCATAAAAATGTAATCAAAATCGCTTTACTGATCGTCTCCGTTGCTTTGACAGGATTTCGGGGCGAAAGTCAGGTTTTAATTTCAAAAATAAGCCCTGAATCAGCTTCACCATCCGGCGAAGGGTTTTATTATACGCTTCCGAAGACCCTCTTAAAAATCCAGCTGACTGTGCAGAAGATTGAACAACAGCCCGGTCCTCTGGCTGCTTTTGCGGCAGATTATTTGGGTGTTACCAACGAAATCAAGGAGCAGAAGACAGATTTCCGTTTGCTGGAGGTAACCCTTCATCCTGTTTCAATCCCTGATGAAAATCAACTGTTCTACGTGCAGTTACCCGCCGAAAAAGCTAAAGATGAGAAGAATCTGATATTTGAACTTTCTCCAAATGGCCAACTTGTATCGGTAAACGAAAGTGAACAAAAGCATCAAGTGCCTCCGCCACAATCTTTCGAGCAAAATATTTTTTACCAGGAGGGAGCTAACCAATTTGATTACTTTCCGGCGTACAACAGAAAGAAAAAAGTCGACACAGTTATCCGGAAAATTACAATCGATACCATGACCATCAACAGGTTTATGTTTAAAACCAGTTGGGTCGACAAATCGGAACGCGAAAGAGCAGAGGAAGCCGCTCAGCAAATTTCTCACATTCGTGAAGCGCGATTCAACCTGCTCAGCGGATATCATGAAGTGAATTTTGGTGAAGGCATCAGGTATATGGATGCCCAACTGATGGAGATGGAAAGAAAATATACGGAGCTTTTTCTTGGAAAAGAAACCGTAACGCATATGACTGAAACAGTTTTGTATGATCCGGTGAAAGGTGACAAGAGAAACCAGACGATAGCCGTAATTGGAGGCGAGGGAGTTGTTCTGGATATCACACAAGACGAAGTGTTAAAAGCAATGCCGACAGTGGGCACTTCCGGAGTTAATGTGGTTTTTTACCGTATCCCTGCCGAAGCCAAAGTGAAGATTTCGTTTCGTGGGATCAATTATTATTATGATGAGCTTACGGTTAATCAGTTAGGCGTTGTGGCCTCTGCCTCTGTTTTAAAAACACGGTTGCAGTTTAACCCGCAAACTGGCTCGATAATGGGCATTCAAAAGGAATAAACCTTAATCCCTTACCTCATTCCTGATGGCAAAAAAGAATAAGCATCTATGTAAATACGATAAAAAGGAGATTAAAGAAAACTTTTCATTTATGTCTTCTTTGGTGAAAAATCCGGTCTTTATTTGTGAACGGTGCGTGCGAACTGCAAGCGTAGCTGAAGTGCTATGCCGCCCAATAAAGATGGCTTGAGGTTAGCGGATTATTCAGTCTTTTTATATGCGAACTAAACTATTTCCTGATAAGTCAGGCGTGGATTGAGTTTGTTTTTAGAAGCCGGAAACCACCTCACGAATAGCAGAAAGTTGTTTAAGTAGTTCCGGGAGTAGGCTTAACCTGAGCATGTTGGCTCCATCAGATAACGCTTTGCCCGGATCGGGATGTGTTTCCAGAAAAATTCCATCAACACCAACGGCAATGCCGGCTTTGGCGATAAGGCCAATCAAGTCTGGTTGACCTCCGGTTACTCCTCCCGATTGGTTAGGCTGTTGAAGCGAATGGGTGACGTCGAGCACGACCGGAAATCCGCTTTTTTGCATGGCGTTAATATTTCTGTAGTCGACAACCAGATCTCCATAACCAAACATGTTTCCACGCTCGGTAAGTACAATGTTTTCATTGCCTGTTGAACTTACCTTATCAACAGCAAACTGCATCGATTCGCCCGATAAGAATTGGCCTTTTTTGATGTTGATCACTTTTCCCGTTTCGCCGGCAGCTATTAACAAATCGGTTTGGCGGCACAGAAAGGCTGGTATTTGCAACACATCTACATAATTCGCAGCTATCCTGGCTTCTTCAGCGGTGTGAATGTCTGTTACAACGGGCACTTGATAGGTAGTTCGTATGTTGTCGAGTATTCTTAAGGCCTTTTCATCTCCGATTCCCATAAATGAATCCAGCTTCGAGCGATTGGCTTTTTTATACGAAGCCTTAAAAATAAATGGAATGCTAAGTTCTTCAGTAAGCTTCAAAATTGTTTCAACAATGGGGTAAGCCATTTTTTCATTTTCGATAACACAAGGGCCTGCCATCAAAAAAAATGAACGGCTGTCGGAAAAGCGGAGAGACGGAATGTTAGGAAGCATAACGTGTATTTCTTTTTGACGTTTTAAAATTAACAAAATAAACTCCGGTAAAGATAAGTGCAGCAGCAACTAATTGTGCCCAGTTTAACTGATCTTTGCCAAATAAAATCGCTACAAAGGTAGCAAGAAATGGCTGTAAATAAATATAGGCGCTGTTTACAGTAGGACTGATTACCGTAAGGGAATAGTTGTTCAAAAAATAGGCCAGTACGGTTGTGAAAAACACCACAAAAGCTATCGACATCCATATATCTGTAGGGATAGCACCGTAATCGGCTTGCCAGGCCAGATGTCCTGTAAAAGGAAGGATAAACAGAAACCCAAAGCTAAAAACCCATTTCATCACGGTTAGCGGATGGTAAGTGCGCATCAAAGGTTTTATTAAAACCAGAAAGAGGGCATAAGATGATACGTTTATGAAAATGAGCAGGTTGCCCAGAAAACTTCCCGACAACGACAGACTTCCTGACTGGAGTATTAAAAACGCGGAGCCTGTAAAACCCAGCACAATACCGATCAGTTTGTTCTTTGTAATTCGTTCTTTGATAAGAAAATGGGCAAAAAACAAAACTAAAATCGGAATGCCAACCATAATGATGGAGGCATTGATTGGGGTTGATAGATTGAGGCCTTCAAAAAACATGATCTGGTTGAGCGCCACCCCAAAAAACGCAGCCACGAACATTTTCCTTAAGTCTTTGGCCGCAACTTTTTGCCGGGGAAAGAATAGGGAAACGAGCCAAAAAATGGCCATTGCCCCTGTAACCCTTAAAAAGATTACGGCTCTGGGAAGCAGGAAATCGGGCATAATGCCTTTGGCCACCACGTAGTTAATACCAAAAATGATGTTTGCCCCAATGGCAGCCATGTGTGCAATGAAGCTTTTTCTGTCAGAAAACAGGCTGCCAGCCCCAGTTTGTAGTTTCATTTACATCAGAAAGGTAGGTCGTCATCGGGAAGACCCAGATCGTCGGGAGGCAGGTTAGGCATTTCTGCCGAAGGGGCTGTCCCTACATCTGCTCCTCGCTGTATTTTCCACGCGCGGATGTCGGTATACCAACGCCCGTTATACTCTCTTGACTCAATATTTACAGAAGCTGTAATCTGGTCGCCGATGACCAGGTTTTTCAATAATGACAATTTATCGCCCCACACGTTCATGCATATTTTCTTAGGAAATTGGTCATCGGTCTCAATAACAAACTCTTGCTTTTCCCATTTTCCACCTTTTCCTTCTCCTGAAATAACATCCATTTTCTGTATGAGCTTTCCGCTTAATTCAATATTCATATCATAAAATTTTGATCAAAAATAAGATTTATTGTCATTGACCCCGATTTCTTTTTGAACAAGTTTATGCTTTATTCAACACATAGTTGATTAAATTCTCCAGGTGGGGTTGCGATAATTTTAGTTGTCGAAGGTGGTCGGTTATTTCAACCTGCACTGTTTCAGGTAATTTTTCAGCTAATCCGTGAAACTCAGCAGCAAGAAGCCAATCTGCGGTATGATGTATTTTGTACAACTCCCATGCTGAAGCCAGTTCATCGGCTGAAGCGGCTCCCTCCCTGACGTCTCTGATCAATTGATAAAGGAGGTGTTTCCTTTTGGTGTGTTCCGGATAGACGATTTTATGGGTTTTTTCGGCTGGCGGATCAAACTGTAAACCAATGGCTTCCGGGTCGGCAGGTCCGTTGTAAACAGAAACGATGGACTCGCCCACCGCCATGTCAAAGACTCCCCAGTCGGGTTGAAAAAGAACCTGATCCTCATGTGTCACCAGACAATCACGGAACGAAATCAGGATTAGAATACCTTCTTCACGCACAAACGCTGTTGGAATTCCCGACACACTTACACCGGATTCAAATTCAAAATTGCACATTTTATTATGTTCCAAACCTAACGCTTTCAGTTCCTGATCCGAAAGCAACCTTGTCGGTTTTAGCGCGCCGTGTATTCTCCCCACCGGCGACCCAAAACCGTCTTGGTGGTGTTGCTTCCCGTGTCCGGGAAGGCATTGGTTATTATAGCAAAGAATTGTTTCGCCCTTGGTTTTTAAGTAGATGGGCTCTCCATTATGTTGAATCACCTCCGCAAAAATTCCAGATACCTGCAACCCGGAGGCATAAACCGCTGTGGCCGGATTTTCCGATTCAATGGCTTTGAGCAATCCCGATAATCCACCTTGTCGTAGCGACATGGTTGATGCAAATTCATCCAATACCTGCGTCAGAAAATCAAAATCAGGTGTCACAAAAAGCTGAGGTTGAGGTTTTGTTATGTCGAAATTGTATTGGATGGCCTCAATGCTGTAAGGAAGTTTTAGTACATCCTTCTTCATGACACTCATGCTTTCACCAATTGAAGACAGCAATCCTGCGCCATATATTTTTGGCTGATCGACTGTGCCTATTAGTCCATATTCCACTGTCCACCAGTGCAAATTTCTGATATAGGCCATTTCTGAAGGCACTCCCATGTGGGCACTTATTTCTTCAATGGCTTGTTCTGCCTTTTCGATAGCTTTGTTATCGGATTGGACATCAGCTTTTAAAATACTCAGATGCCTGATGGCTTCATATAGTTCGTAATCCTTTTTCGACGAAAAGGCTTTTGATCCGATTTCGCCAAAATATTGAAGATAAGTGGCATAGGATTCATCGGCAATAATGGGAGCGTGTCCGGCTGCCTCGTGAATAATATCAGGGGCGGGGGTGTATTCAATCTGATCTAGCGAACGGATGTCGGCTGCAATGACGAGTACGTTATGCTTTTGAAACTCCATGAAAGCCGCAGGTGGAATAAACCCATCCACGGCAACTGCGGCCCAGCCCAGCTTACCAAGAATCTGGTTCATATCTTCAATACTTGGGATCTGCTCGATGCTTATTCCCGTTTTTTTTAGGCCGGAGCTATACGATGGATGAGCAAGCAGAGATAACTTATCCAGGTTTTTTCTCATGACATAACGCCAAACAGCATGATCTTCAGCAGTGTATTGCTCGTGGTGCTGGTCGGTGATAAAACCTTTTAAATGAGTAGGAAGCTGATTGATTACCGGATTGTTCCACATAAGCTATTTAGAATAAATTTAAATTAGCCCAAAAGTAAAATTATTTTTCAAAACCATGCGCACTTTTAACGCTTTATAAGATTTTTGTTTCATGACTTTTTATCCTCAAATCCACATTGCTTTGCCCGTTCTCAACGAGTTCGAAAACCTGCCTGCGCTTTTCAATGCCCT
>Ga0180009_10001534_pt1 | contig 28171 bp, 30 predicted proteins | sample OS_PC_MetaG_FD_123537 | JGI IMG/M metagenome (GOLD analysis project Ga0180009, IMG submission 123537) | Groundwater microbial communities from the Aspo Hard Rock Laboratory (HRL) deep subsurface site, Sweden - OS_PC_MetaG | ecosystem: Environmental > Aquatic > Deep subsurface > Groundwater... | reverse complement strand
GCTACTCACGACAAAGAATTTATTAGAAAATTGGACGGGCGAACGGTATATTTAAAACAGGGCCGTATCCATCCCCCACCGGCTTTATTGTAAAATGATATCTCTTTATTTCAGACACGCATTGCGCGATATCGGAAAAAACAGATTTGTAAATGCTGTTTCAATTATTACGATAGCATTATCTGTAATTATTACTTGTTCTTTTATACTTTTTTTTATCAATACAAGCGACATCTTGACCATGTGGAAAAAAGGGGTAAGAATAATGGCCTACCTTTATCAGGATGTTCCCGCCGAAAAAATACCCGAAATACAGAAGAAAATTGCAGGATTATACAGTGTGGAGGATGTCAGGTTTATTTCAAAGGAAGAAGCTTTCGATGTACTCAAGCAGCAGATGAAAAGGCAATCTTCCCTTCTCGAAAATCTAAAGGGAAATCCGCTCCCCAATGCTTTCGAAATCAGAATGATTGCATCTTCACAGACATGGGAAAAGGTCGAAAATCTGGCGTCCCAGATTAAATCAATTCCGCAGATTGAAGAAGTAGAATACGGACAAAGGTGGCTGGCACGATTTTCTTACATTATCAGCTTGTTCAAATTGTCAGGCTATGTCCTCGGAATGCTTTTTTCAGTAGCTTCGGTATTTATAGTTGCCAACACAGTTCGTCTTGTTCTTTATTCAAGGCGTGATGAAATAGAAATCATGCGTCTTGTCGGAGCTTCAGACAGATTTATTAAAGTTCCCTTTTATATAGAAGGTATAATTCTGGGTGCTCTTGGCGGAATTATCGGTCTGATTGTCCTTTTTATTCTTTTCGTATCCATTACATCAAATATCGATCAGAGCATAACATCGGGTGCTTTTCAAATCAGGTTTTTTTCATACACTGTTATGTTAATAATTTTAATCTCAAGCATGTTTGTAGGATGGCTGGGTTGTTTTCTATCTCTAAAACAGATCATAAAAACAGTGTAACAGCAATCGTCTTGATTTTTCTTCTGATTGGGATAAACGGCTACTGCGGCCAGAATTCCAATATCGGGCATCTGCAAAAAGAAGCTGAACGCATCAACGACAAAATCGAAAAAAGTAAAACAGAGATAATAAACTTTTCAAAAAAAGAATCCTCGGTTTTAAACACCCTGAACGAACAGGATCTGGCAATAGATAACCTGAGAAAGAACGCATCCCTCGTTAAGAAGGAGCTTTCAGATATTAACAGGCAAATCGAAACAATTAACAACGAATCAAAGAGACTCTCAAATGAAATAGAAGTTTCGGAACACTATGTTTCAAAGCGCCTGACAGCGCTATACAAACTTAACTGGCTGGGCAGGATGAATATTCTGGCATCTTCTGAGTCCATGTATGAGCTTTTTAATCGCAAAATTTCTCTTGAGAGGATATTGGATTACGATAAAAATGAGATTGATAACCTGTTTAAAAACAGGAACCTCTTAAAAGATATGCAGGACAGCCTCAATGTTCAGATATCAAAGAAGCAATCCAGCCAGAAAAACCTGCGAAACCAGATTGAAAAAATCTCCTTTGAACAGGATAAGCGGTCAAACCTGTTAAATGAAATCCGCAGCAAAAAATCCCTCACGCTGGCTGCTATTAAATCTCTCGAAGAGGCCGCGGGAAAGCTCAATAATATCATTAAATCGTTAAGCCTTGAATATGGCGCTGCAGATAAGCAAGAAGATATTTACTTTAACGGTCTCGAATCATTAAAAGGGTTGCTAAACTTGCCTGTAAGAGGTAGAATTATATCCCGTTTCGGCGTATATAATGACCCAAAATATAATGTTGAAAATTTTAAAAGCGGAATTGATATTAAAACAGACAGGGGAGAGCCGATAAGAGCGGTCAGCAACGGAAAAATAATTTATTCCGGTTGGCTTAAAGGTTATGGTAATATGATAATAATCGACCATGGGAAAAACTATTATACGGTTTACGCCCACCTGGAAGAAACTTTTAAATCAAAGGGCGATATGGTCGAAATGGAAGAAGTGATAGCAACAGCAGGAGATTCTGGTTCTTTATCAGGTCCCGGATTATATTTTGAAGTTCGGCATCATGGTAAACCCATTAATCCGCTCGAATGGATCAGGAAGGGATAGAAGGAGTATAAAATGAGCTTAAAGAAAAATCGCCATATAAATCTTTGGATAATAGTATTAATCGCAGCTGTTTTTATGACTGTGGGGACAGGATATTACCGGGATCTTTCGGCGAGCAGCGAAGAAACATATAAAGGGCTTAAAGTTTTCAGCGATGTAATTGATATAATAGAAAACAATTACGTTGACACGGTTGACACAAAAGATTTGATACAAAAAGCTATTCAGGGCATGGTACAGAGCCTGGACCCGCATTCATCTCTTCTTCCTCCCGAAGCTTACGAAGATTTGCAGATTGATTCTGAAGGCGAATTTCCCGGGATTGGTATTCACATAACATTGCAAAATGGACTTGTTACAGTAATATCGCCGATCGAAGGAACTCCTGCATTTAAAGCAGGAATAAAAGCAAAGGATAGAATAATCAAAGTAAACGGTGTCGTTCCGAAGGATCTGCGTGATGCTGTCAGCAAAATGAGAGGGCCTAAAGGGACATCCGTTGTTGTAACCATAGCACGCGAAGGCTTATCCGAACCGCTTGAATTCACGCTCACGAGAGACATAATACCTGTTGAAAGCATAAAATCTTTAGTTATGAAACCGGGCTATGGATATATCTGGATTACAAATTTTACGGGCAACACTACGGATGATTTTATTAAAGTTCTTGAAAAGCTGGAGTCGGGATCAACCCCGCTTAAAGGACTCATACTAGACCTTCGGGATAACGGGGGGGGCCTGTTAAACCAGGCAATCAAGGTTTCGGACCTTTTTCTTGAAGAAGGAAAGATTCTCTCCATAGAGGGGCGTCTCAAAAAAAATTCAAGAGTCTTTACTGCTCATCCGGATAAAGTCAAACGCACCTACCCCATGGTTATTTTGATAAACAGTGGAAGCGCAAGTGCATCGGAAATAGTAGCCGGGGCTCTTCAGGATCATAAAAGGGCTCTGATTCTGGGAACAACCTCTTTCGGTAAAGGATCTGTACAGAGCGTTGAAAAATTGAGGGACGGCTATGCCCTCAAGCTGACAATTGCAAGATATTATACTCCAAACGGAAGATCCATTCAGGCCAAAGGAATTGAACCGGATATTGTTTTAAGACACAAAACGCCTGGCGACGAAAGCATATATGATGATGAGGGCATGATAAAAGAAAAGGATTTAAGAAACCATCTTGAAGCGACCTCAGAAGAAAAGAAAGACGGAAAGAAAAAAGATATCCAGCCGGATTCGGACAATAAACCCGACAAGGATAAAAAAGATATCCTGAAAAAAAAGAAGGGCAGGGAGATGGATTACAGGATGGGCCCTCTGACTGTTGAAGGACTTCAGTCTGATAATCAGGTGATGCATGGCCTTGAAATCCTTTTAAGCTATGAAATATTCAAGGATAAAATTAAACCTTAATCAGTCCAAAATTACCTATGGCTAAAAGCAAAAAACCGAAACGGAACAGTAGCGGATCAAAAAAAGGAGGTCCTCTCAAAGCTAATATAAAGAAAGCTGTCTTGGGAGTATTCATTCTTCTTGTTTTAGTTGTTGGAGCCGGATTTCTTGCAAATTACCTCTTATTCCAGAAACAGCCCACTCCTGCACGTCAGGCACCAAAACAGGAAAAAAAAGCACCGCCAGCGAAGCATATTGTTTTTGAAGTTTATCCAAAAAGTGAAGAATCCTTCAAGAAAACCATTGTAAAACCCAGGAAGCAGACTGATAAATCCCTGCCCAATGTAGCCATCATCATTGATGATCTCGGGTATGACAACAATCTGGCAAAAAATTATCTTGAACTTGGCATCCCCTTCACCTTTTCGGTACTTCCTTTCAGTCCTTTTCAAAAAAGTATTGCCAAGGCGGCACATGATAAAGGTATCGAGATAATGCTTCATCTGCCTATGGAAGCTGACGAATACCCTCAGGTATCTCCAGGCCCCGGCGCACTGCTGACAGACATGCCTCCCGACAAACTGATAGAGCAGCTCAATAATAATATTGATGACATTCCGTTCATTAAAGGTGTAAACAACCATATGGGGTCAAAGATGACTGCCACTGACACCCAGATGTACCAGATATTCTCTGTTCTGAAAAAAAGAGATCTTTACTTTGTTGACAGCAGAACAACAGCCATGACAGTTTGCGGGCCATCAGCACGGCTTTTTAAGGTCCCTTTTGCAGAAAGAGATGTTTTTCTTGATCATGTTCAGAATCCCGACTTTATCCGTAATCAGATAAAACTCCTTGTTAAAATTGCGGATAAGCATGGCGAAGCGATTGGAATAATTCATCCACACCATGAAACATATACGATTATCCGGGAAATGCTGCCATATCTTCAAGAAAGGGTTAATCTGGTTCCTGCTTCAAAAATAGTAAGCGAAATAAGCTGACCTTCTGAAAAATAACCTTCAAATTATCCGGTCATCGAACAGGATCAACTTGCTGGTTCACTATTTTTTCTTTCAGTTTAGTGAATGCAAGTTCAAAGTGCGCTGTTTACGATAACTATAGCGGTTGTTCACAAAGAATGTCATCCAGATTCTCCCCAATCCAGGGAACAAACGCCGACCCTTCTTCAAGGGATGGCTGCATGAACTTGGCATTGAATGCCGGCAGATACACTTCGGCCAGATAACGGTTGGCGGGCATCCATCTCATCTGTCACCTCCATAGGTGACCTATATTAACCGGACAGATTGTGTGCTACAAACCCGGACAGTTTACGTGTTACTGACATCCAAAATTTTTTCTTGACAAATGGAAAAAGAACTAATAATGATTGTACACAAAATAATCGACTATATAGGAGACGAGATAATCGACAGATGCCAAAATCATTAAGAGAGAAAATTTATCAAAAAATCAGGGATGATATTACATTCGGAAAGTTTTCCCCTGGCGAGCGACTTATTGAAGAGCGATTGGCTGAAGAGTTTAAAGCCAGCAGGAGCCCTATACGAGAAGCTTTGCGGCAGTTGGAAAGTGAAGGCTTGATTGCATTTGAAAGAAACAAAGGAATTACAATTGCCAGGCTATCGATTAAGCAAGTGGATGAAATCTATACCTTGCGTTGCTTGTTAGAAAGTTATGCTGCGCGTCTGACTGCTGAAAAGGTCACGAAAAAAGACGTGTCAGATCTAAGCGATTTGCAGGAGAAGTTAAGAGTAGCGGCAAAAAATATGGATCTACGAGATTGGCTTCACAATAATGCCTTGTTTCATGGTTTCTTGTGTAAGCACTGTGGAAACAGCAACTTGATTCAAGTGCTTGATAATCTTAAACGAAGGGTTTACCGATATCACTACATAACTGTTAGTATTCCCGGTCACTTTGAAACTTACCTCGGGCATCATAAAGGAATGTTGCAAGGATGCGAAAAGAATGATGGAGAAATGGCAGAAAAATATATGAAGCTCCATTTGGAAACAGTTAAAAATCTTCTGATAAACCACTTAAATGAAATAACTCCAAACTTTTAGTGAGATTGTACGGAAACGGAAAAAAACAGGTGATTAAAAAAATAGATCATATCGGTATTGCGGTTAACAACTTAGAAGATGCCTTGGATATGTACAAAAGGGTTTATGGATTGGAGGCAATAAAAATAGAAACGCATGAAGATATAAAGGTAAAGATCGCATTCATCCCGATAGGGGAAGTCCTTATCGAGCTATTGGAAGCAACAGAGCCGGGGGCGGGAAGGATAGGACAATTCCTGGAGGAAAAAGGTGAAGGCTTTCATCACATAGCCTTGAGGGTTGAGGATATTAAGAAAGCAATGGCAGGGTTTGAGAAAGCCCATGTGAAATTGAGAGATAAAGAACCCCGGGATGGAGGTGATGGTTCCAAGATAGCATTTATAGAGCCTGAGTTTACACAAAATGTTCTGACTGAGCTTGTTGAAAGAAAACGAGAGGTGACGGGAGATTGCGAATGAACATCAGGGATTTACTGGAAAAACAAGCTGAAAAATATCCTGATAAAATATTTTTATATTTTGAGGAACAAGAAATTACCTACCAGAACTTTAATCTTACTGCCAATCGAATTGCCAATGCTTTCAAAAAAATAGGGGTCAAAAAAGGTGAGATGGCGGCCATCATGCTCCCCAACTCGCCTGAATTTCTTTACACCTGGATGGGGCTTAACAAAATAGGGGCTATAGAGGTTCCCATAAATACAGGTTTTAAAGAAACTGAGGTTAAATATATCCTGCAGCATTCAGAAGCCTCAGCGATAGTAATCCATGAGGACTACTATCCTATATTGAGCCATATTAAAAAGGAAGAGTTGCCTGATTTAAAAAATGTCATTTCCCATGGGGATGAAGCCACTCCTTACGGCACTATTCCCTTCTTAACTTTGCTGGATGAGAAGGCTGATCTGGAAGATGTCGACATTTCCGAAGAAGATCCGGCCGTTTGTATTTACACCTCAGGAACCACTGATCGTCCTAAAGGTGTCCTGAATTCTCACGGAAGCTGGGTGTTAACAGGTGAGGCCTATGCATATACTATGGGGATTACCTCTGAAGATCGTGTCATGACCCCCAACCCGCTTTTTCATGCAAATGCCCAGGTCTATTCAACCATGGGCTCCCTGGTGGCGGGAGCGAGCTTGGTCTTGTTGGAGCGTTTCAGTTCCTCTCGAATTTTGGAACAGGCACGGCATTATAATGCAACCAAGATGGTCCTGGTTCAAGCCGTAACGCCCTGGGTCTGGGATCGTCCGCGCAGGGAAGATGATGGGGACACGCCAGTGAAAACGATGGTGGCAGGAAATGTGCCTAAAGAAATATATCATGATTTTGAGCACCGGTTTCAGCTAAAGATCCAGACTATTTACTCTCTTACAGAGGCGCCCTTTGCCATTATGGGGCCAAGACAAGGGACACAACCGAGGAAACCAGGGGGTATTGGTGTTCCTATGGAACATCCTGACCCATCTATTAAAAACGAGGTCAGGATTATTGATGATACAGGGGCAGAGGTTCCTTCGGGGCGGCAGGGAGAACTTATCATCCGGAATCCCGCGACAATGGTCGGATATTTTAAGGATCCTGAAAAGACGGCTGAGACTAAAAGAGACGAGTGGATTCATACGGGTGACATGGGGTATCAGGATGAAGATGGTTATCTATTCTTCGCAGGAAGGAAAAAGGAAGTTATACGCCGAAGAGGGGAACTCATATCACCTACTGAAATAGAATCCGTTATCAATAGTCACCCAGGTGTTGAAGAATCAGCCGTCATAGGTGTCCCGTCCGGTTTGGGATCAGGGGAAGAGGAAGTAAAAGCCTATGTGTGTTTGAAGCCTGGTGAAACAGTGAGCCCCCGGAATATTATATCCTGGTGTACCGGGAAATTAGCGGAATTCAAGATTCCCCGTTTCCTGGAATTCCGGGAAGACTTTCCTAAGAGCGCTATAGGCAGAATTCAAAAAAACACACTAAAATTAGAAAAGAGTGATCCTACAGATGGGTGCTATGATATGTCAAACCATAAATAATTGCGGTTATCCATAAAGGTCAAGTAGCGTAAAATTCGGAGATAGGGTCCATATCCCACTTGATTTCTTTATAGGTGACTTTAGCGGACTTAACCACCTGATGGACAATCCGCATAAATTTTTTCCCAATGCTCTTTGACTTCCTGCGATTGAAACGAAATACATACTCATCAAGATAATTTTGAAGATATTTTGGTTCAAATCGTCCTTGATAGGTTCCGCGTATGAGCCTTTTTATCAAGGATGTAACCAAGTAAGCTCCATAAAACTTTCATTCTCTTTGGCGCTGCTTTGGTTCGTTTTCTCGTGGGCATACATTTCACTATCAATAGAATTGTAGCTTCACCATGAGTCCGTAGCAATAATGCTGCCGGGTTCAACATTATGAAGGATGAATGTTTCTAACGAGTATGCCGAGCAATCCAATGCGACCCATTTGCTTTTCCGTATTTCATAGCTCAACTGCTACAGCGACAATGGTTTTACCATCGGCGCCGCGGCCCCACAGCGCTCTCGGCGATAAGACACCATATAAATTTGTCAAAGAACATGGCTATGATACAGGATCAGGAACTCCATTTGAACTTGGTACATAATCAGGGGTAAGGTCAAAGAAACCATAGAAGAGAGGAAATTATTTATGAAAGTGATTCAGCATGGTTTGGGGTTAATGGGGCAGATGGCTATAAAGATGATGTTGCGGAAGGGGATCGAAGTGGTAGGGGCGTACGACGGCAACAAGGAATTATGGTGCCGCGATCTTGGGGACATTTTAGGAATGGATAAGCAAATCGGTGTGAAGGTATCGGAAAATATCCCGAGCCTCTTGAAAAACGTGAAGGCCGATATCGTTACCAACGCTTCAGTGACCAAACTGGAGCCACTGGCACCGGAGATCAATCTTTTTCTGGATGCCGGGTTGAATTTTGCCTCCATTTCGGAAGAGCTGGCATATCCTTGGCTGAAATATCCAAAGCTGGCAAAAGAGTTGGATGAGCGTGCAAAAAAAAATAAAGTCACGGTGGTGGGCACGGGGGTTAATCCCGGCACGGGTATGGATCTCGTGCCTCTGACCTACGCGGGAGGTTGTTGGAATATCAATAAGATCAAGGTTCAACGGGTACTGGATGGATCCGTTTATAGCCCGACGCGGGGCGCAAAGAGGTTCGGCGTATCCCCTGAAGCATTCGTAAAAGGGGCGAAAGAGAAGACGGTTCCCCTCCATACGGGGCTTTATGAATCTCTGACAATGATGTCAGACGCCCTCGGTTGGAAGCTTGACAACATTTATGAGTGCTGGGAACCCCTCGTCTCTCAGAGGGTTCGAGAAACTAAACACTTCACCGTGCAACCGGGGACCACTAGCGGTTGGAAACAAAGGGCCCTCGGGATCATGGATGGCGAGGTCAAGATTGAACTCGAAATGTATTTCATGATCCAGCCCGATCCAGTCGAAGACGGCGTAACCATCGGGAATACTACTTGGATTGATGGAGAGCCCAGCATGTGCATAAAGGAAACGGGAGGATCGACAAGCCGAGGTGACCTAGTTACCTCTGGCAAGTTGGTTAATATTATTCCTGCAGCAATCGCGGCTCGGCCGGGTCTGCTTTCCGTGAAAGATCTTCCTCCCACGCCTCCGTTACCAGACATAAAGTAGGAGTTTTGCAGCAGACGTATCTTGATTCGTTGACTTAGTTTATTGAGAGGAGGAGAAAGATGATCATCGATGTTCATACCCATATTTTCGAGGAAAAGATGTGGGCTAAAAAATTCCTGGATGAGCTCCGGGCGATCAAGAAGAAGACCCTCACACCGGAAGGGTACGAACGTTATACCATAGGGGCGAAAACTGAAGCGCTGATCAAGGACATGGACAGTGCAGGAATTGATGTCTCTGTCTGTCTGCCAATCGATTTCGCCTTTATGTGCCAACAAGAGCCGGAGATCTCCATTCGGAAGGCCAATGAATACGTAGCCGAAGCACAGCAAAAATATCCGGACCGCATCGTCGGGTTTTGCGGGGTTGACCCCATGAGGGCAGATGCCATTGATATCTTGGAATGGGGCGTTAAGGAACTGGGTCTGAGGGGGGTGAAGATATTCCCGGGCATTTTTTATCCGAATGAAGAGCGGGTTGCGCCGTTTATGCAAAAGATTGAAGAATTGAACGTCCCGGTCCTATTTCATCAAGGTGCCGACCCGCTTCCCTACGTGCTGAAATATGGGGATCCGAGATATATAGATGACCTGTTGTTAAAGTATCCGCGGTTTAGAGTTATTGCGGCCCATTTAGCCCGGGGATATGGGGACCTGCTCTTTGAGATGGCGGCCCAGCGGCCCGGCAGACTCTGGATGGATGTTTCAACGTGTCAATACGAGTTTCACTACAGTAAATGGCATTTACTGATGCGATTGCGTCTTCTCATGGATCGTCTTCCCAATGCCGTTCTCTTAGGGACCGATTGGCCTTTCATCAAAAACCCCCCGCTTCCATCGCATAAAGATTGGCTTGATTTCTTAAGGAACATGGAGTTGCCAAAGAGCTTCCTGGACATGGGGATGAAACAGTTTACGAAAGAAGAGAAAGAAAAACTTCTTGGAGAGAATGCGAAATCGTTATTGAACCTTAAGTAAAGAAAAGAATTATTTACAAAGAAAGGAGAATTAATCATGAAGGTTATTCAGCATGGTTTGGGGTTAATGGGGCGAATGGCTGTAAAGATGATGGTGCAGAAGGGCATCGAAGTGGTAGGTGCAGTTGATAGCTACAAGGAATACTGGGGTAAGGATTTAGGTGAAGTTGTAGGACTGGACAAAAAGCTTGGTATAAAGGTATCGGAAGATACCGAGAGTGTTTTAAAAAACGTGAAGGCCGATATTGTTGCCAACGCTTCGGTGAGCTACATGGAGAAACTGGCGCCCACTATCTATCCCTATCTGGATGCCGGGATGAATTTTGCCTCCATTTCGGAAGAGTTGTCGTATCCTTGGCATAAATATCCAAAGCTGGCAAAGGAGTTGGATGATCGTGCAAAGAAAAATAAGGTCACAGTGGTAGCGACGGGGGTCAATCCAGGGTCGGGTATGGATCTTATGCCTCTGACCTACGCGGGAGGATGTTGGAATGTCAATAGGATCAAGGTTCAAAGGGTTCTGGATGGATCCCCTTATAGCCCGACGCGAGGTGCAAAGAGGTTCGGCGTTGACCCTGCCGCATTCTCACAAGGAGCGAAGGAGAAGACGGTTCCCCTACATACCGGGCTTTATGAATCGTTGACGATGGTGTCAGATGGCCTCGGTTGGAAGCTTGACAACATTTACGAGTACTGGACCCCACTCATTTCGCAGTCGCTTCGAGAAACTAAAAATTACACAATAAAACCAGGGACTACCAGCGGTTGGAAGCAAAGCGCCGTAGGGACCATGGGGGGCGAGGTCAAGATTGAACTTGAAATATATTTCATGATCAAGCCTGATCCAGTCGAAGACGGCGTAACCATCGGCAATACCATTTGGATTGAAGGAGAGCCCAGCATGTGCATAAGGGAAGGGGGGGGGTCCGTGGAGCGAGGTGACCTGGTTACCTCTGGCAAATTGGTTAATATCCTTCCTGCTGCAATCGCGGCTCGCCCGGGTCTGCTTGCTGTGAAAGATTTGCCTCCCGCGCCTCCATTACCAGACATAAAATAGGAGTTTTGCGGCAGACGTATCTTGATTGGTTTAGTTAGTTTATTGAACGGAGGAGAAAAATGATCATCGATGTTAATACACATATTTTTGAGGAAAAGATGTGGGCTAAAAAGTTAATGGATGAACTTCGAGCGATCAAGAAGAAGACTCTCACACCGGAAAAAGAGGTAGTTTATGTCCTTTTTTAAAGTGGAAAATATTACTAAAAGGTTTGGTGGGCTGCGAGCACTTACAGATGTTAGCTTCGAGGTAGAAAAAGGCGAAGTCATAGGTATCATAGGTCCAAATGGAGCTGGCAAGACTACATTGTATAATGTCATAAGTGGTGCATTTAAACCGGATAGTGGGAATATTTTTTTCGAAGACAAAAATATAACAGGCCTACCCATGAATATTATAGCCAAAAAAGGCATAGTCAGGACATTTCAATCTACTACAGTTTGGAAGAAAGAAACAGTCAAGGATAACTTATATTTGGCTCACTATCTGTGCAGGAAGGGTGGTCCTCTCACGTGGTTCCTAAATACTCCGCGCATACGTAACGAAAATTCCCAGACTTGGCAAAAGGTTAATGAATTGCTTAAACTTACAGGCCTTTGGGATTCAAGAAATGAAGTGGCTGAAAATATGCCTCACGGTAAACTTCGTGTATTAGGTGTTTGCATTGCATTAGCTGCTGAGCCGAAGATGCTTTTACTTGATGAACCTGTGTCCGGTATGAATCCCAGTGAAAAGCTTGAAATGGTGGAATTAATAAAAAAGCTGCTGAGCCAGAAGATAACAATCGTTATCATCGAACATGATATGGCGACGTTAATGGGGTTAGCGGAAAGAATTATAGTACTAAACATGGGAGTACAGATAGCTGCCGGTTTGCCCAAGGAGATAAGGGAAAACACGACTGTCATAGAGGCTTACATGGGAACAGATGAGGACTAAAATGAATGCATTGCTCCAATTGAAAAATATAACAGCCCATTACGGGAAAGCTATGGCTATTGATGATGTGTCTTTGGAAGTTGGTTTCGCATCAATCGTAACCCTAATTGGTGCTAATGGCGCTGGAAAGAGCACAACCATCAAATCCATTTCGGGATTAATTCCTTTGACCAGAGGAGAGATCTGGTTTAATGGGCAAAGAATCGACAAGATGTCGTGCCAAGACAGAGTAAAAATGGGAATTGTGCATGTGCCTGAAGAAAGACGGATTTTTCCTCAAATGAGCGTTTTAGATAATCTCAAGACCGGCGCATACCTGCGAAAGGATAAAGAGATTATTAAACAGGACTTGAGTGATGTCTTTTCGTATTTTCCCGTACTAAAAGAGCGAACTGCTCAAAGCGGCGGAAGTTTAAGTGGAGGAGAGCAGCAAATGCTAGCAATCGGTCGGGCGATGATGGCCAGCCCGCGGATAATGCTATTGGACGAACCAACCATGGGCCTCTCTCCTTTATACGTAAAGGAAGTGATTCGGATTGTAAAGACAATAAGCATTAACAAACAAATAGCCATGCTTCTTGTTGAACAAAATGCGAAAATGGCTCTTAAAGCAGCACAGACAGGATATGTTTTAGAGTCCGGCAGAGTGATCCAGAAAGGATCTTCTGAAACTCTTATAAATGACGAGAAAGTGAGAAAGGCATATCTGGGTGGGTAATCTTAAGTAGGCACTGCGACTGGGATTGTAAGAGTTGCAGGGGGATGATTAGAAGTTAAATATTGACAAAGAAAGGGGAAAAAGAGATGAAAAGGAAAATATTAGAAATTCTTTTTACATGTTTCTTTATTGTGACGTTTGGAGTTGTAAGCATGTCTTACGCTGCCGAAGAACTCAGAATTGGTGTTAGTTCAAGCCTTAGTGGTCCGGCTGTAGGCTGGGGGCAACCCTGCTGGCGAACTATTGACACGCAGGCTGAAATGTATAACAAGGCTGGTGGTGTTAAAATCGGAGGAAAGAATTATATAATTAAGATAGTAACGGTCGATGACAAATATTTGGCTGAATCAGGTGCTCAAGCGTTTACGAAACTTATCTATCAAGAGAAGGTTGACTATATTCTCATGGGAGGGCCTAGCACTCTTGTTGCCTTAGCTGGAGGACCGCTTTGCCAGAAGAATGAAGTTGTCTGCCTTCTTGATGGGACATCTGGTCCGGGATTGCAAGATAACTGGGAATGGGTTTTTAGGCCCTGCCTTACGGATTTTTCCCGTGGAACAGCTATAGTGCTGTGGCTCGCAAAAAACAAAAAGGAAATAAAGACTGTCGCGTATGCTTGTCCCGACACTGAGGGAGGACATGCAAGCAACGATATATTCCAAGAAAACATCAAAAAACACACTGACTGGAAGGTTGTTGAAGGCGGGTTTTACCAAGCAGCCTCTAAAGAATATTATCCGCTACTGAGTAAGATACTTAGGCATAAGCCGGATCTCATATATACTGACACAGCTACCACCGGTGATCTTGGGTTACTGATTAAACAAGCTAGAGAATTGGGTTATAATGGAGCTTTTTTACAGGCCGCTGTTGTGGATGCAAAGGCTTTAGCCGGGATAAGCGGCACGGAAGCGTGCGATAATATTTACAATCCCGGTGTTCCTTTTGATGTTAACCCTCAAGTGAAAGCCCTTGTTGAAGCCTACGAAGCAAAGTATGGGGAGCGCAACGGACTGACACTATGGTCTTTAGACTATCTCCCTGTGCTTATACAGGCAATGCAAGTAGCTGGCACTACAGACAAGTACAAAGTAAGGGATGTCCTTGAAAGTGCTACTAAACCGGGTATACTCAATAGCATGATCGGCCCAGGGGCGAGGTTTTACACCGAGAAGTACCTCAATAAAAAATACTCCCGTCAATGGTTGTCGCCAGTAGGCATAACTCGTATCGACAAAGGTAAAAGCACGCTAATTGAGATAATTGCCCCGGACGAGATGTTGAAGGTACTGAAGTAGTGATAGCGCATGAGCGATGGGGTGTGGTAAAGATATTGTTGATGAACCGCAGCGAATGAAATTGTCAGGAGTTGTCGGGGGTAGGGATTGTAATAAACTCTCACTAAATGCCCCCCGCCTGTGTGCGGGGGGATGGCCACGGTACAAACTGATAAGATAGTTTACAAAACAGACCGGGGACATGGTTTACACTAAACGGCAAGGAGGATACCCTATGCCGTGGAAAGTGATAAACCAAATGGACCTGAAAATACAGCTTGTACATGACTGGGATGAAGGATATTTCAGCATAAGCGCTCTTTCACAAAAATATGGGATTAGCCGTCCAACCGTTTACAAATGGCTGAAACGATACAAGCATTCTGGTATCGGAGGGCTCAAAGAAGAAAGTCGGGCTCCAAAGCATTGCCCTAATCGAACCCCTCTTTATAGAAATGATTATAACCATGATCGACCGCACGAATCACTCCATGACCAGACGCCAAGTGATTGTTAAAGGAACTCGAATCGTCCCTATGTGGAACGTCCGCATCCTCCAGATTACGGTCACGATTACCTGGTTCGCCAAGTTCGCCACAGTGGAGAAATTAAATTTAAGGGCCGGATGTTCTTAATAACAAATTTACTTGCGGGTCAGCCTGTTGGGCTTAAGGAAATCGACGATGGTCTTTGGCAGCTAAAATTCAGCTTTTATGCTCTGGGTTCCATAGATTTGAAAAAGAACAAAGTTATTCGTAACTAATAAAGTGTAAACGATGTTTTAGTGTCCCCTTCGGGGATGGTTGAAACCCCTCGCCTTCAGGCGAAGAAAGGTTCTGTGAAATCCCGAAGGGATGAGTATTTTTAACCGTTCCATAAAGCGGTCGCATTGTAGTCGAATTCATTCGACGCGGCCGCTGAACCCATCGGCTTATAGCCGATGGTTATTCAGTTGTACACACTTTGGAATGTAGTGAGACCTTTGAAAAGTGCGATATTCCACTAGTGATCAAATTTGGAGAAAATTTTCAGAAAACTACTGATCGTAAAGATCAAAAAAACACTGCGAGCGGTTACTGTAAACTATGAAGAGTCCATTCTACCTCCAAATACTCCTGGCTTTGGCCTGCATATTCAGTTTTTGCGTGTATCGGATACACGCCTCCCTGAATTATGCCGGTTTGAGTATTCTTGAGGCCTTGAAGAGATTAAACGCCATCTGCCGGAAGAGCGCATCGAGCGCATTCTCGATGAGTTTGGGAAACCTCGCCCGATGGGCTTTGTTGTATAAATGGCTTAATCCGAAGTACTGCTCCACAATATACCGGACTTTGGAAATCGCTTTGTTGCGTTCTTTCTCATATTCCGTTAACTCAGCGCCTGTTGTTGCTTTACGCATAATACCGTCTTCTATGCTGTTCATGGAAAGAAACTCTCTGTTCAGCTTTCCAAAAGACCCTTTATCTGCAAATGCCTTTTTAATAGGTTCTTCCGTATGACAACTGCCTGCAACACAAAGAGGAAGATAAGGATTGTCATGATGAGAAGCAGGCGTTATTTCAGTGGCCAGAACAAACCCCTGCTTGACGTCCACAGAGGCGTGCTCCTTCAAGCCGAAATGAGCGACATCATTTTTAACCGTCCAATCCGATTCCAGATCGCGGGAAAATTTAAGCGCCTTGCCGTTCTTATCTACATTGCCTTCAGGCGTTTGCTTCTTCAATTTGGCCTCTTGAAGCCTTTCATTGCTGAGCGGATGGGAAGCCGATTAGCACCAGGCGGGCGTCAATGGCTATTCCTTCGTTGATGGTTAATCCCATGCCTATCCGGTTAACACAGAATCGTCGGATCCTGCGGGATTTGAGGGGGTCACCGGATCTGACCACACGACGGGCATTCGGACACCATTATAGGGCTACCGAATACACTCCAGAAGGCGGGCGCAGACCGTCTCATCAGGGAAGAAATGCTGAAACTCCAACACAGTCTGAGGGCAACCTGACATGGGGCAGGATCACACCCCAAAGCGCCATTCTGTGTCAACCGGATAGGCATGGTTAATCCTTTGGAGGTCAATTGAAACAGAACTTCATGATTGATTTTAGTCATCGCATCTTTCGACAGCCGACCACGAAAACGACTGAAGGTGGAATGATCCGGAGAGGGTTGATCGAAGGAAAGTCCCAGAAACTTTTTAAAGGAGATACGGTCATTGATTTGTGTTTCCAGTTCGGGATCGGACTCAAGGCGAAACCATTGTTGAATCAGAAAACATTTAAGCAGCAACAGTGGAGGATAGGCGTCAGCGCCCTCATTGCTTTTGCCCACTTTATAATGTGCAATAAGCAAGCTTTCGATAGAAGACCAGTTAATGATGGCATTGATTTTTCCCATTCGAGAAACAGCGCGATTGCATTCCATGGAGTCAGCCAAGGATAAATCCGTAAAGGAGAAGTTGTTGTCCATTTGTTTATATCCCATAGGTCCTCCGAAGTCAGAATTTAGAGGAAATGTGCCACAAAACGAGGGCAATGTCAAGATAAATTATTAATTATATCAATATATTATAATATTTTAATCACCAAAATAAACGTCAAATTGGTTGTGGCTAATGGTTAGTTGTGCAAAGGTCTCGTAGTGTTGCCAAGATAGCTTTGAATTATACAATGTTTTTTGAGGAGGGGGTGTTCTGATGACAGTTACGTACGCGATTCAGATTTTAATTAACGCTTTGATGTTAGGGGTGATTTATAGTCTTATGGCCCTGGGATTTAGCCTTATTTTCGGCATTGCAAGAATTGTAAATTTTGCACACGGAGAAATATACATGATTGGGTGTTTTCTGTGTTACTTTATTGTGTCATTTTTAGGGCTTCCCTTTCCATTAGGCGTCGTTGCATCGATTGCACTCGCAGGGTTATTTGGTGTTGTACTGGAACTGTTTTTGTTTCGACGTATACGGCCGGAGGAAGCGGGGACTTCTGCGGAATATCCAACAGTAGCTGTTACTTTAGCTTTATCCTTGATGTTGCCCGCGCTGGTAGCAACGTTTTTTGGTACTACAGAGAAAGCAGTTGCAAGTGGGATCGGCGGCACTATCATGATCGGCGGAGTTTTTATGTCAAAAGAGCGCCTTGCTGTAATGGTTATTGCCATTTGTATTTTTATAGCGGTGGCCAGCTTCATTAGATGGCACAGGGCAGGTCATGCCTTAAGTGCTGTTGCCCAAGACAGAGAAGCAGCCATGTTGCAAGGCATGAACATTGACCGTATCTCTGCTCTGGCATTTGGGTTAGGTTTTAGTCTTGCGGGAGTGGCGGGAGCTCTAATGGCTCCACTGTACTATGTTGAGCCGGTTGTGGGTGGCACAGCACTTATTAAGACATTTATTGTGGTGATTATTGGCGGAATCGGAAGTATACCGGGCACACTTCTCGGAGGCTTGCTTTTAGGACTCACTGAAAGCGTTGGTAGCGCATTTTTAGGGGGGAATCTCCCCATGCTATTTGCTTTTCTCGCTGTTGTAATATTTTTGATATTTAGACCATCGGGGCTCCTTGGTCGTGATTAATGAATAAGCCATGAAAGGATATAGCGCATTTATGAAGAATATAGTCAATAGTAAATATATTGCATTGTTTTTTTTGATTCTAGCAGTTGTTTTCCCCCTATTTCCGGCTACATCATACTACGTTTATATTGCTAGCCAGATCTGCATTTGGGGGGCAGCTGCTACACTACTTCTGCTCAATATCCGAACGGGTTTGTTCAATCTAGGGTTTTCGGTTTTTATGGCGATTGGTGCGTATAGCACAGCGATTCTTACCACCAAGCATGGAATCTCTTTTTGGACCTCTTTACCGATCGGTGTTGTGCTGGCGATAGTGGTTGCCATACTGATTGGAGTTGCTATTTTTAGGCTAAAAGGGATGTATTTTGTTCTCGTCACATGTGCCCTGTGTGAGATCATGAAACTTTTGCTTGCCAATTTTAAGGACTTCACGGGAGGGTATAATGGGCTGATGAATATTCCTCGCCCTTCTTTTCCATTCATCAATTTCAACAATCAGACCGAATACTACTATCTTTTGCTTGTCTTTCTTTGCATTGCTGTATTCGCAACTCGCCGTATATGGATGTCTTATGTAGGGAAAATATTCCACGGCATTGAAGAACAAGAGATTCTTTGTAGAAGTATTGGCATACCCACGTCAAAATTTAAGTCTATATCTTTTGCTATAGCGGCCTTTTTTGCTGCCCTCTGTGGTTCGCTGCTGGCTGCATTAAGCAGTGCAGTAGACCCCCTTATGTTTGGATTTGATGCTTCTGTCAGATGTTTTCTGTATGCAGTGCTGGGAGGGATTTCTTCTGTTTTTGGCCCGTTGATCGGAACTACGGTCGGTATGGGTATAAATGAGGCATTCAGTTTTGCGCTCGGGCTCGCTCCCGCGATTTTAGGTGTAATTATTATTTTAATAATGCTTTTTATGCCAAAGGGACTAGTAGGTGTAATTCCTGCGAGATTTTTTGGGGCTGATGATACCCAACCAGGACAAGCCGAAGCCAAAAATGGTTTAAAAAAGTGAGTTGTCTAAAAAACATAACATAGAATACATACAATACGTTCGGGCCGCGTAGTTCATTGAATTACCATCCTATATCGTCAGCGGCTTAGCTGAATTTAGAATTGAAAAATGCCTAACTGACCCTAACTTAATATGTGGGGCAAGTATCGGAGTTAGGTCAGTATTTGAACCTCGATTAAGGATATGATCTAGAGTAACAGATCGAATATAAGTTCAATTAAATTACATTGAGAAGAGGTAATATGGCCACCGCTAAAAAGAAGCAGAATTCAAAATCTTTGAGAGAGTCGATTTACGAGCAAATTAGAGATGCTATAACATTTGGGGAAACTGTTTCCCGGACAGCGTCTTACCGAAAGCCAAATAACAGGCAAATTAAAAGCCAGCAGAAGTCCAGTAAGAGAAGCGGCGGGTGTTCTTTTCAGGAAACGAATGTAGCGAGCAAGAATGATATTTTGAATATGGTCTCTAAAACCATTGAAGCATATGAGACCATAGATATTCTGATCAATTGCGCAGGAGGCAGTGCAGGAGTTCCAAAAGTTTCAGTCGAAGACACCATAGAAGAAGATTGGGACAAAGTAGTAAACCTTAATTTCAAGGGAACCTTTTTATGCACTCAAGCTGTTGTCCCATATATGAAAAAACAAGGAAACGGTAAAATTGTTAATTTGAGTTCGGTATCCGCCAGAATTAATTCGGAATTGACCCCGGTGCAATATACAAGTTCAAAAGGTGCCATTTCAACCTTTACCCGTCATATCGCTGGAAAACTGGGTCCTTATGGGATCAATGTAAACGCCGTCGCACCAGGCATTACTCTGACGCCACGAGTTACCGGCATGTGGAACGAACGAAGAACGGAAGAAGAACGTAAGTTGTATATGGAAAAAATTCCCTTGCGGCGTCTGGGCACAGTCCAGGATGTGGTCAACAGCGTGTTATTCCTGTGTTCCTCGGAGTCGGATTATATCACGGGAATTACCCTGGACGTTAATGGAGGTCTCTTTTCCGTGTGATTCATTCACATGGGAATAGAAATATTATTTTGAAGAAGGAGAAGATAAAATAATGAAAAAGGATGTGGCTATAGTAGGTGTGGGACAAAGCCCCTTTTACAGGAAATGCGGTATGGCTGTAAGAGAGCTTTGCTTTATGGGGTTTCAGGAAGCCATGAAAGGTATCAATCTCAAACCCGAACAAATTGACGCGTCAGTTATTTGCTCTGCACCTGAATATGACAAACAGAGGAGCCCCGCGTCAGTTATTGCTGATTATTTGGGCATTATACCGGCGCCGAGCTTTAATCTGGAAACTCTTTGTTCCTCAAGTTCTACAGGTGTGAGAGTAGCGTACTCTTTAATAAAGTCAGGGCTTCATGAAGTTGTGGCCGTTATCGGCTTTCAGAAAATGTCCGAGCTTACATCCCATGAAGCGGCAGAGAGAATGGGCCGTGGTGGAGACATACAGTGGGAATCTCCGTTTGGGGTAACGATGCCGGGGTATTTTGGAATGGTGGCTTCCGCCCACATGGCGGAATACGGCACAACCCCGGAGCAACTCGCCAGGGTGCGCGTTAAGAGCTCCATATATGGGGAAATCAATGAGAAGGCGGTCTATCGAAAAAAAATTAGTATGGAAGATGTGCTGAATTCAGAAATGGTAACATCTCCTCTCAAGAAATTCGACTGTTGCGCAAACGCAGATGGTGCCGCAGTTGTAATACTGGCCGGCGCGGAAATAGCCAGGAAAATTACGGACAAACCGGTTTGGGTTCTGGGGCTTGGTGGTTCCACAAGGTCCACAGCTCTATCCGGCCGTCTCAGCTTTACGAGTGTTCCTGTCTCCCGCGAGGCGGCACAGGCTGCTTATGAAATGGCGGGCATTGGTCCGGAGGAAATTGATGTGGCCGAGGTTCATGACTGTTTCACAATAGCGGAGATTGTTGCCTATGAAGACTGTGGATTTGCAAAGCCGGGAGAAGGCGCACGATTAATTGACGAGAAACAAACTTATCTTGGCGGGAGGATCCCTGTAAATCTGGACGGTGGCCTTCTATCCAAGGGACATCCCATAGGGGCTACGGGAGCTTCTCAGATAAGGACTTTAACAAGACAGCTCCGCAGCGAGTGCGGAAAAACACAGGTAGAGGGCGCTAAATTTGGACTGAGTCATAATCTTGGCGGCCCTGGTCTTTACAACTATGTAACTATCCTTGGGAGGGATTAGTAATGGGATTTGAAAAGTTTGGGTCAGTAAGTTTTACATCAGAAACAAAAGCGGTGGATTTTGTAAGATTTCTTGAACAAGGAAAGATGATGACCACTAAATGCCAAAAATGTGGCAAAATCCATTTTCCGCCAAAAATGGATTGTAGTGCATGTGGAACCACCGATATGGACTGGATTGAAATTAGTGAGATGGGTAAGCTTGTGGCATATTCGACTGTGATGTATGGACCCACGGGATTCGAAAATGACGTGCCCTACACCATAGCGGTGATTAGATTTCCGAATGGCGTTCAGGTCTTCGGGAGGATAAGTAAAAAGATTGCCATTGACAATATCAAAGTAGGAATGAAGTTGAAACCCGTTGCCATCAAACTGCCTTTGGATAAAGTTTCTTACGAATTTATGCAGGCCTAACCCCGATAAACGGGATAAGTACATTTACGAAATAATTTTCTGCCACTCTTTTCAGTACCCCCTTGAGGGGTAGAAACGCGCAGAAAATTATTTCTAAGGTACTAATAGTTGGATATAAATGATTTTGGCTAACAATGAAAAAGCGGCGTGGTTTGGGGTGGTGAAAGGTTGATAATAAATAGCATTAAAAAAGGATAGTATAAATATGACTGTTCAGAAAAAGAAGCTCAGGGTATTGATAGGCAAGCTTGGTTTAGACGGACATGATCGAGGAGCGAAAATTATTGCGAGGGCCTTACGGGATGCCGGGATGGAAGTGATATTTACGGGGCTAAGAAAAACTCCTCAAGACATTACAAGGATAGCTGTTGAAGAAGATGTGGATGTCATTGGTATAAGTCTTCTTTCCGGTGCGCATGAGACATTATTGCCTGAACTGTGCCGATTATTAAAGGAAAATGATGCGGGAGATATTGCGGTGATAGTCGGCGGGATAATTCCAAAAGATGATATTCCGGTTTTGAAACAAGCAGGCGTTAAAGCAGTTTTTGGCCCCGGTGATACTACTAAAGAAATCATAAAATATGTTAGATCTATAGAAACAAATGAGTAGAAAATGAATTCATCAGAAAAAACTCAGAGAGATAATTCCATATTTGAATTGGTGGACAGGATGTTGAATGGCTCAGTAAGAGCGCTTGGCAGGCTCATTACGTTAATCGAGAATGAGGTCCCCGGATCATTAGAGGCATTAAAGAAGATATATTATCACACGAAGGATGCATATGTTATTGGGCTAACGGGGGCTCCCGGGACAGGAAAAAGCACGCTTGTCGATCGGATAGCGGTAGAGATAAGAAGACAGGGTTTCAATGTGGGGATTGTCGCAATCGATCCGTCAAGCCCGTTCACGGGCGGGGCCTTTCTTGGCGATAGAGTGCGCATGATGAGTACCTCTAAGGATAATGATATTTACATACGAAGTATGGGCACTCGAGGAAGCTTGGGAGGCCTTTCAGAAGCAACGGCAAGTACAGTCAAAATATTGGATGCGTTTGGTAAGGATTTTATTTTGATCGAAACGGCCGGCACGGGTCAGGCGGAAGTTGATGTGATCAAGGAAACGGATACAACGGTTGTAGTGTGCGTTCCAGGATTGGGTGATGAGATTCAGACAATGAAAGCAGGGATGATGGAGATCGGAGATATATTTGTTGTGAACAAGGCTGACCTAAAAGACGCTGACAGGTTGGCTGGAGATATTGAAACGATGCTGCACATGGGTTATGAATCTAAGGAATGGATTCCACCAATCATAAAAACCATCGCCACCAAGGGGACGGGTGTTGTTACTCTTGTTGGAGAAATACTTAATCATCGTGAATATCTGGTTAAAAGTGATTTGTTAAAGAGTAAAAAGGTAAGAAGAATTAAGCAGGAAATTATGGAAATTGCAAAAAACAAGATTATTGACAAAATCAATAATTCATCAAAAGGGGCAAATCAAGTTTCCGATGCGTTATTGAATGAAATCATGCTGAGAGAGAAGGATCCTTATACGGCTGCGGAGGAGATTGTTGATAACTTTGCTGAGATATTTCGGAAGTCTACTATATAAAAACTCAGAAAGCATCCTGGAAAGAGAGGCAGACGACAATGGTGTCAGGAACGGTTGACCATATTGGGCTGGCGGTCAAGGATATTGAAAAATCAATATCCTTTTTTAAGGAGGTTTTTGGAGCGGAATTGCTTCGTAAAAACGTTGTGGAAGAACAAAATTTAATATCCGGCGTGATCTCGCTGGGGAGCATAAATGTTGAGTTGATGCAATCTACGAAAGATAATAGCGTCATAGACAAATTCATTAAAAAAAAGGGGGAAGGAGTTCACCACATATCTATTCAGGTGGGGGACTTAGATCGATTTTTGGGAGAATTGGATTCAAAGAACATTAAAATTTTGAACAAGCTTGAAAACAGTGACTATAAAATAGCATTTATACATCCTGAGAGCGCATTTGGCGTGTTGATAGAAGTTATTGAAAGATTAACGTGAGTGATAAGGAAAAGCGAAAAATAAAAATTCACCTTATTTTTTGGGAATAAATATAGGGGCAACCCAGGGGAGGTTGTTTACGGAGGCTCTTGTGGAAAAGGGAATAGAATGAAGAAATTAATAGCGGAAAAAGAAAAATGGGAAAGTGAAATTCTATCAGATGAACTTAAGGAAAAGGGAGAGAGGAAAGCTGATTTTAGCACTGCTTCCGGTATCCCGGTAAAAAGATTATATTCACCGATTGATATGGAGGAAAAAAGATTCGATTATTTAAAAGACCTGAATTTTCCCGGATCATATCCATTCACCAGGGGTAAAACTCCGGCAATGTACCGGAGTGACTTCTGGATTTTTGGACAATATGCCGGTTTTGGAACTGCGGAAGAAGCAAACAAAAGGTATAAATATTTAATGTCAAAGGGTTATTCAGGCTTATCCGTGGCGTTGGATCTTCCCACTCAGGTGGGCCTTGACTCTGATCATGATTTAGCCCGCGGGGAGGTTGGCAAAGTGGGTGTTGCCATTGATTCATTAAAGGACATTGAAGATTTGTTCGATGGAATTTCCTTAAATAAACCAAGGCAGATCAGCACAACAGCAAACTCTATGGGGCCTGTCTGGGCCTCAATGCTTATAGCGTTAGGGGAAAAGCAGGGCGTTTTTCTTGAGAAATGTAACTTGCGTCTTCAAAATGATAGCTTAAAGGAGTTTATCGCCCGTGGAACCTATATATTTCCACCAAGGCCGTCTTTAAAATTTTCTTGTGATGTGATCGAGTATTTCGCGAATAATTATCCGAGATGGTTTCCCATATCTATTTCCGGATATCATATTCGAGAAGCAGGGGCAACGGCAGTTCAAGAAGTGGCATTCACCATGGCAAATGCAATTGCGTATATCGAAGAAACCCTTAGTAGAGGTCTATCTTTTGAAAAATTTGGTCCTCAATTAAGTGTTTTCTTGTCTTCCGGGATGGATCTGTTTGAGGAAATTGCAAAATTCAGGGCGATGAGAAGAGTGTGGGCTCGAATAATAAAAAAGAGATTCAAAATTGACGATTCAAAACTATTGGCCTTGAACTTAGTCTGCTTTACGGCCGGCTCGACCTTAACCGCCCAGCAGCCTTATAATAATTTAATGAGGATAACAATTGAGGCATTGGCCGCTGTCCTTGGCGGGTGCCAATCCCTTTTACCGTCCTCTATGGACGAAGCGTTGTGTACGCCTACGGAAAAAGCTGTTACTCTTTCTTTGAGGACACAGCAAATCCTGGCCTATGAAACGAATATTGCCAGTACTGTTGACCCGTTGGGAGGATCCTATTTTGTTGAGACATTAACTTCCGAGATCGAGGAAAGGGTTTTGGATTACCTTGAGAAAATTGATGAGATGGGTGGAGCAGTGCGAGCCATTGAAAATGGATTTTTTCAGAAAGAAATTGCCGAAAATTCGTTTCGTCGATATCAAAGGATAGAGACCGGGGAAGACGTGGTTGTGGGAGTTAATAAATTTGTCCATGAAGAGGATCCGAATATCGAAATAATGAAGATAGAGCCTGAGTCAGAAAGACGGCAAGTGGAAAAAGTAAGGCGTGTGCGAAAAGAGAGGAACAATGATAAAGTTAGAAAGGCATTAGGGGAACTGAGAAAGGGCGCTGAGAGGAATGATAATCTGGTCCCCCCAATTTTAGAGGCAGTGAAGTCCTATGCGACAATTGGGGAGATATGTGGTGTATTGCGAGAGATATATGGCGAACACGATCCGCAGAGTCACTATTGAGCTGATATTTGTATAAGAGGGGAGAGTAGAGAGATGGTCTACGCGGTTTTAGGCTCGGCCTATCAGTGAAGCATGTTGAAAAAAGTGGACACCAATGTTAAGTCAGAATTCAATACGGAGGTGTCCGGTGACATAGCCCCCGTTTTTTAACCAGACACTCTTCCACATGGCCGTCACGATGCACCTGGCGGTGGCCCTTGTGGCAAAGAAAAGGCTCCAGGGGCAGCGGTTACAGCGCAGCCTGTTCCTCTTCGAACATCCGGCGAACCTGTTTCTTCGTCGTGCCATGGATACGGGTGTCCGCCACGTTCGTCTCCCAGTCGGCAAGGAATATCTTCTCTTCAGATAGAGAGGAAAACGTTCTGCCTTTGAGGGCATTGTTCTTTACATACTTGATCCCGCTCTCGACCTTGCCCTTGTGCCGTGGCGTGTAGGGTTTTGTGGGAAGAATGACACAGCCATAATGCCTGGCGAACTCCACCACTTTCGGGTTGAGATCGGGATCGAACCAATCGGCGTTCTTAACCGCGGCCTTCAGATTATCAGTCACCAGGGTCTTAGTGACACCCCCGAAATGCCGGAAGGCGTTTTCTATGGCACGGATGAAATTCTCAGTGGTCTGCCTGAAGACCGGTTCAGAATAGCTCTTTCGGGAATGGGAAAGCGTCACGCGAAGCACATGAGATCGGCGCTTCTTTCCACCCTCGACAATCCGCCCCTGAGCCGAAATCAGCCTGACTCTCGCGATACTTGAGCCCGGTTCCATACGGCGGAAAGGCAAGGGTGTGGATGCGCCGAGCCTTTGTACAAACCGTTTGACCGATGAATACGAGCCTGCGAAACCGTGTTTGGAAGTTACATCCTAGAAGATCCGCTGAGCGTTGTTCCAGTTTGTTCTTTATGACCTCTCATAACGGCTCACACTCGCTGGGTCTGCCCCGAGACCGCCCCGAAGACGGAAAGAACAGTTCCTCAAGTGAGCCTCTCTCTGACCCGGCGGTCGAAATGGCTGGGTTTAATTCAACCCTAAGTGGCGGGTTTTAACCGACCGCTAACAGCTGGAGAAAGCTTGGACCACAGCGGCAGCTATTGATCCGTCTGGTTCACCACAGTGTAGTGCTTGAACTGAATCTGACAAGCTACCGGCTTGAGCATTCGAAAAAGGCCAAAGGGAAGAAAGAATGATACCTTCCCACGCCAGCCGACTCTCAGGAAGGTAAAATAAAATATAAGGTTGTTGACTTGGAAATGCGGGAATTATAATTGTCGCTGAACGGGAAAAATAATTGTCGCTGATCAGCTTTTACAGGAATTAATAAATTTTTTCAGGAGAATATATGTCTTCGTGTCTGATGGAAGGAAACGAAGCTGTTGCATGGGGTGCAATGGCTTCAGGATGCAGATTTTTTGCCGGATATCCAATTACTCCGGCTACAACTATTTTTAACACCCTGCTCAAAATTATGCCTCCTGCCGGCGGCATCTGCCTTCAGGGAGAAGATGAAATCGCTTCTATAGGATACTGCTTAGGCGCTTCAATGGCCGGTTTGAAATCAATGACCGCGACGTCGGGCCCCGGCATAAGCCTTTACAGCGAACAGATTTCATTTGCCATTGGAAGTGAAATTCCGCTTGTAATAGTCAATGTCCAGAGGCTCGGCCCATCTACCGGTTCTGCAACGCGCGGGGCCGACGGCGATATTAACTTCATGCGCTGGGGAAACAGCGGCGGCTTGCCGATAATTGTTCTGGCTCCTGTTGATATTAAAGACTGTTTTGTTTTGACGATGCATGCTTTTAATCTTGCCGAGGAGTTCAGATGCCCTGTTTTTCTGGCATCTAACAAAGAAATTGCCATGACAAAGGAAAGCATAGATCTTGATGCTGTCGAAAAGCCCCGGATAATTGACCGTATTCAATCAAAAGAAGAAAATTTTCTCCCTTTTGCGGTTAAAGAAAGCAGCATGGTCCCGGAATTTCTTCCTATCGGCAGCAAAACATTAGTCCGGCAGACCTCATCCACCCACGGGGAGGACGGATATATTACAACAGATTCCGGTATTATTTCACAGTTCCAGAACAGGCTGAAAAACAAACTCGAATCTGCAATAGACTCTTTCAGCTTCCATGCAAGCTTCATCGAAGAGAATGCCGACATCCTTATTATAACCTATGGTGTCACGGGTCGTGCCGCAAAAGTGGTTATTGACGAACAAAAGAAAGCCGGGAAACCGTTATCTCTTCTTATATTAAAAACTCTGTGGCCGGTTCCGGAAAACCTTATCCGGGAGCAGGCCAAAAACGCAAAGAACATCTTCGTTTTTGAGATGAATATGGGCCAGTACGTTCATGAAATAGAGCGCATCCTGCCGGATAAAAAAGTCAAATTTTTTGGCCGGATGGACGGCAGGCTTATAACACCGCGTCAGATTATGGAGGCAATCAGCAATGAATAGTTTATTAAATACCGGCAGGCCGCCTGTTTTCTGTCCCGGCTGTTCTCATGAACGGGTCACAAAGGCTCTTGACAAGGCCCTTTCAAACATGGGCCTTTCCGGAGACAATGTAGTAATTGTAAGCGATATTGGCTGTTCAGGCCTTTTCGATACTTTTTTCAACACTCACGCATTTCACGGCATACATGGACGGGCATTGACATATGCTGCAGGCATTAAAATGGCAAAACCCGATTTAAACGTAATAGTCACAATGGGTGACGGTGGGCTTGGAATTGGTGGAGCGCACCTTCTGGCTGCGTGCAGGCGAAATCTTAATCTTACCCTTCTTATCCTGAATAATTTCAACTTCGGCATGACCGGAGGGCAGTTTTCCGTCACG
>Ga0180009_10001533_pt1 | contig 28171 bp, 26 predicted proteins | sample OS_PC_MetaG_FD_123537 | JGI IMG/M metagenome (GOLD analysis project Ga0180009, IMG submission 123537) | Groundwater microbial communities from the Aspo Hard Rock Laboratory (HRL) deep subsurface site, Sweden - OS_PC_MetaG | ecosystem: Environmental > Aquatic > Deep subsurface > Groundwater... | reverse complement strand
GGCCTATGTTCTGGATGCAATGGGTTCGGTGGCTGTTGAGAATATGGTTGAAAGTTTTCATAAACGTGAGAGCGCAAAATATAAAGGGGAAAGTAAAGCTATTACTTTACCTTTCAGCCCGGGTTATTGTGACTGGCCCCTTAGAGATCAGAAAAAACTTTTTAACCTCTTTAATTCAACTCAGTTAAATGTCAAACTCACAGATTCCTGTCTTATGAAGCCTCGCAAGTCCATTTCAGGTGTTTTCGGAGTAACCCCCCTTCATCCACATATTCCTTTCCATCCCTATAATCCTTGTACGGAATGTTCTAAGCAGAGCTGTATTGCGAAGAGGAATTAAATAGCGGCGGATCTATAATTCACCGATTAATCATTGAAAAAAGGATTTATACATGAAGCCACGAAAAGGCCTGTTAGGCGGGCAATATAAGCCCATTACTGATCAAGAGATCAAAAAGATACATGAAACCAGCCTCCGAGTTTTTTCAGAACTGGGAATACAGGTGAACTCCCCTGAAGCAAGGAACCGATTTCTGGGGGCTGGCGCCGAGGCGGATGGGAACGGCAAAGTAGTGAAGGTTCCACAAGGCCTGGTGGAGGATTTGATCCACAAGGCACCATCTGTTGTTCACCTGTGCGGAAGAGAAGAAAATGGAGAACTGGACTGTGAGATCGGCGGCAAAAAAGTTTATCTGGGCACGGGTGGCACCGCTCTGAACGTACAGGACCCAGGAAGAGAGGATTCGCGGAGAGCCACACTCGATGATGTTATGAACATGGCCCGCCTTGTGGAGAATCTGGATAATATCCATTTCTACATGCTTAATGTCTATCCAAATGATATTTATGAGGATAATGTGGATGTAAATCGCTTCGGAGCTGCCATGAACCACACCCGTAAACACGTGATGGGTGGCGTCTACACCGCCGAAGGGGTGAAGAACGTCATTAAAATGGCAGAGATCATCGCAGGCTCCCCTTCAAAGCTCAGGGACCGGCCTTTTATCTCCATGGTCACTTGCGGTATAAGCCCTTTTAAGCTGGATGGGACCTATGCCCAGCTCACCATGGAGGCGGCTCGCAATCGCATACCCGTCGTGGTTCCAGCTGAACCCCTGTGCGGTACCACAGCACCTATCACGTTGGCTGGGAATCTTGTGGTGCAAAACGTGGACACCCTTGCCGGTGTCATGCTGGCCCAGCTCACCAACCCGGGAACGCCCACTCTATACGGCTGTATATCATCAATCTCTGACCTCCGTGACATGAAGTACCTTTCGGGCGCTGTGGAGATGGGATTGATGAACGCTGCTGCTGCTCAGATGGCTCAATTCTATGAACTCCCCTATTATGCCACCGCTGGCATGTCCGATTCCAAAGTAAACGATGCTCAGGCAGGATACGAATCAGCTATTACCACCCTGATGGTTGCTCTGGCAGGGGGGAATTTCATCCACGATGCGGCGGGTTTCCTAGAGTTCTGCATGACGGCATCCTATGATAAGCTGGTTATTGACAATGAAATTATTGGTATGGCCATGCGGGCTGTGGAGGGGATCCAGGTCAATGACGAGACCCTTGCGTTTGATTTAATTAAGAAGGTTGGTCCCGGGGGTCATTTTGTCTCTGCGCGCCATACAAGGCGACACATGCGCTCCGAGCTATATCGACCACAACTCAGTGATAGAGGGAATCGCGATAAATGGCGTGATGAAGGTGCCAAGGATGCCCGGAGGCGAGCCACTGAGAAGGTAAACGAAATACTCCATAAGGCACCCCGGTCACTCCTCCCCGTGCAGGTAAGAGAACGCATCAAAAAGGAGATCCCGGGATTAAAGGCCTTTATCATGGAATAATTTTAGGGAGCAGATTGGACCCATGTTAATCATCGGAGAAAAAATAAATGCCAGTGTTCCTGCTATAAAGTCTATTATCCTGGATCGGAACCATAATAAACTCTTAAGCATCGCCCAGGCACAGGCTGACGCGGGTGCGACTCATATCGATATAAATGTAGGCACAGGATTGGGATCGCGTCAAGATGAGGTCTCCTCCATGATCTGGGCTATTGAAACAATTCAACAGAAAATGGAAACGCCCCTTTGCATTGACAGTGCTGATCCGGCCGTTCTGGAGGCCGGACTTAAAGCGATGGATGGGAGGCAAAGTCTTATTAATTCAACCAAGGCAGACGATGAGAGTTTAAAAAAGATCGTGCCCCTGGCGGTTCATTACCAAACACCGTTAGTGGCCCTGTCCATGGATGAACAGGGCATTCCCAAGACAGTGGAAGATCGCTTGACAGCCTGTAAAAAGATAACCACTGTCTGCCTCAGTTCAGGACTGCCCCTCGAGGACTTATATGTCGATCCACTTGTGATTCCCATCAGCACGGATATTACACAAGGGTTAGTAACCCTTAACGTTCTGTCCGAAATCAAAAGATCTTTTCCCATGGCCAGGACTGTCATGGGTCTCTCCAATATATCCTATGGCCTCCCGGAACGAACCAGACTCAATGCGGCGTTTCTCCATATGGCCATCTTCGCTGGTCTTGACGCTGTGATTATGGACCCCCTGATTGACGAGATGATTGGGGCGGTGAAGGTGGCTGAAGTTTTGGTGGGTAAAGATCGTCATTGTCGACGCTACACCCGGACATATCACAATAGGAAGAGAATCTCTAATTAGAGGAGTAAAAAAGTGCCAGAAGATTTTAGAGAAGGCGTCGTAGTCAAACCCTATGAACGGCTCAATATGGAGCAGATTAAATTACTGGATGAAGCATCATTAAATATTCTGAAAGAACCCGGCATCTGGTGTAAAAACGAGAAGGCGGCAAAGCTCTTCAAGGCCCATGGCGCCAAAGTTTGGGAAGAACAGGATGGACAATCCGTCTGCTGGCGTGTGAGTTTTCCACCTGGACTTATCCGGGATGCAGTGGCTCAAGCCCCTTCACGGTTTATTCTGGGTGCGAGAAATCAAGAAAACAGATTAATACTCGATGCCCAGGTGCCCCGTGTATATTTTGGTTCTGGCTCCGAGGCCAATGTCTGGATTGATACCGAGCTGGAGGAATTTACGAGTCTCAATGACAATAATGTAAAAGTCAATATACCGAGATTCCGTGAACATCGGGGCAATTCCGCTCTCCTCTGTCGCGCTGCCAAACTCTGTGATCAACTGGAGCATCTGGACTTTTTTATCAGACCTTTGAACATCCAAGACCCGGAAGTGACTCCGGAGAATCATGATGTAAACAAATTCTTCGCGAGTCTCAATAATCTGACCAAACACGTCCAGGCAGGTTTGACCAAATTGGAAGCCTTGAAGGATGTGGTCCGCATGGCTGAGATCATCGCAGGCGGCCCCGAGCCCCTCAGAGAAAACCCTCTCATCTCCTTTATCACTTGTGTATTTAAAAGCCCTCTCCAGATTGTGGATGATACCGCCGAAAAGGTCTTTGCTATTGTAGAGAATGGTATTCCTCTTGTTATCTCCTCTTCCCCTCAGGGAGGCTCCTCAGCACCAATTCAGGAAGCGGGCATGGTGGCTCAGATCAACGCCGAAATTCTGGCTGGCATCACGCTTACACAACTCATCAGAGAGGGGACACCAGTACTCTATGGGAGTGTCCCGGTTCGGGCTCGTATGGATGACCTTCACGATCTTTACGGATGCCCTGAATTCAACCACTACAATATAGACTGCGTGCAAATGGCACGGTTCTATGAAATTCCCTGTTACTCCACGGCTGGAGTTGGGGATGCCAAGGTCCCGGGGATGCAGGCCACGTTTGAGAAACTCTTTACCCATCTTTACATGGCCATGAGCGGTGCCCAGTATATTCACTATGCCTTTGGGCTCCTGGATCGGACCAACAGCTTCTGTCCGGTACAGGCAGTGCTTGACAATGAGCAGATAGGTAAGGTCAAACATTGCCTGCGCGAGCCAAAAGTAGATTCTTCCGCCATAGACCATATGATCAAGATAGTGAATAAGGTCATGGCTTCCCCTCACCGATTGTTTGCGCGCCATGTTAGAAAGGCTATGCATTCAGGTGATGTTTCAACCCCCTATAGGTTCGAGTCAAGGGGTTTTGACGACAAGGTCTTAGAGAATGCGATGCACCATATGGGTCAATTAGAGAATAAACCCGCCCCCCATCTGGATAAAACCTTGGTAGATCGAATTTTTACTGAAGTCCCGGGACTCTTACCAGGGCTTCAGCAGAGCATATGATACGATAACAGCAATTTAGAATAGGAGAGCTAAAACATGAATGAGCAGGGACTTATTGAAAAGATCGCATTTAACGTTATTCAGGGTCGATTAGAGGCTGAGGACGAAGGTTTCGACGAGGGCTTGGAGGGACAGCCCGGGGTCACTAACCTGGTGGAGGAGGCCATTGTGCAAAGGGTGGATCCCGAGACCATTGTTCTCCAAGGCCTGACCAACGCCATGGAATTGGTGGGAAAAAAATTCGAACGCGAAGAGTATCTCATCCCCGATATGCTTGCCTCTGCTGAGTGTGTGGGTGCCGCTATGGACATCCTGAGTCCCCATTTGACCAAGGCTGGAGTTGAAAGCAAGGGGAAATTCATCATTTCAACCGTGGAAGGCGATCTTCATGATATCGGCAAGAACATCGTGTCCATCATGCTGAAAGGTGCAGGTTATGAGGTCATTGACCTTGGAGCTGATGTGCCTACAGATAAGATTATTCAAACCGTCAAAGAGCATCAGGCTCCCTTTCTTGGACTTTCAGCCCTGCTGACCACGACCATGAGAGTTATGGGAGATGTCATCGAACAACTTAAGAAAACAGGGCTCCGGGATGGGGTGAAGGTCCTGATTGGAGGGGCACCCACATCGGATGGATTTGCCCAGGAGATCGGCGCCGATGCTTATTGTCGGGATGCCTTCCAAGCTATTGAGATGATGAAATCCATGGCAGCATAGACTAGAGAGGAAGAATATGGCGGAGAAGAAAGCTTATTCCCAGGCTTTTCAAACGGGTAAATACGACAAAATATCCGGATTGGTGGGTAAATATGACAATGTGAGACGATTCTGGGAGGATCAGGTCACAGGGATATTTTTACGTCCCTACCTGAATAACGTGATGGAGAGAAAGCGACAGAGATTGGAACGAATCCGTATCCTGGATCTGGGGTGCGGCAGCGGTGACGGCATCGACCTGATCATGGGAGTTACCACAAAGGATCCCGGGATCTATGAGTACGTAACATCGGTAATTACCGATGATATGCTCAAAGAATATGTGGGGTTGGATATCAATAGGGATCTGCTGCAACAGGCCCAAGAGTATTATGGCGGTAATGCCAAGATGAGATTCCTCGAATGTGATCTGTCGGAAGGTTTTCCCCGGGATATTCTGAATGATCAACCGCCCTTTGATCTCTATTTCAACTCTTTTGGAACCCTTTCCCATTTTAATAACGAACAGTGCATTAAAATCATCACGGATATCTGCAGACATGCACCGGATTATGCCATTTTTATGGGAGACTGGCTCGGTCGCTACTCATACGAGTGGCAGGATCTCTGGCACCACCCGGCGGATCAAGAATATTTCATGGATTACCGGATATCTTACATATACCCTGAAGAGGAGCGGGAGAAAGCAGAGATTGACTCTTTCCCCTTGAAATTGATGACCCGGGACGAGGTAATGAATATCATTGAGAAAGCCTCTCAGGAAGCAGGAATAGAGATTAAGCCTCTTATCCTATTTGATCGATCCATATTCATCGGAAGACATATGGAAACGGGTGATTACAACAAAAACTGCCCCAAGCTTCGCACCGCCGTAAACTCACTTTTTGAAAACTACTTGCGCACGGATCTGGAAAGCCTTCTTGTGGATTATGTTCCCAGGAAAGGGTTTGACCTCCTGAACAATCTCTTCGAACTTTTTTTCATGTCCTGTAATGCCCTTGTCCAATATACCATCTCATTGCTCAGTGAGTACGATTCTGAAACAGAAAAATTGACGGCTGCACCTGAGGTTCTGACCTTTTATCCGGATCCCCTCAAGGAGGCCATGCATACCATGCGAAGGGTGATTGAGGGTGTGGGATGGCTCGAATGGGGGGATGTTCGCTCAAATGTCATCGAGCCCCACCTCGGTTATTCCCTCCGAAAACTGGAGATGGATCTCCAACAGGGGACCGGGGTGGGCCACGGTCTTGTAGGAATATTTGAGATACGAAAATAGATCTCTGTTTTTATCTTAAAACCATGTGACTATGCAGCCACCAAGGCACAAAGGCACTAAAAATATACAGATAAGAATTAAACAGTGGATAGGCTCCCTCATGTTCTTATGAGTTCCAATACGCTTTTCATCAAAAATTGAATTAATCGATAATTTCATCATCTTGGTGCCTTGGGGTCTTTGTGGCAAAATACCTGAGTAGTTACAAAACCATTAAATAATAGGGGAAGACTCATATGAGTGGTTTGGCCGTAGGATATGGAAAACCGGATCGAGCAAACACTGTTTCTATGCTTAAAAAGATAGCCCACCGGGGTCCTTATATGGATGGCATCTTTGAAAATAAGAGAGTCATTATGGCCCAGAATTATCTTGAAGCGGATGGCGCTAAAGATGGAGAGGGTATTGAGGTTCCAATACAGAGTTCAGGGGAAGGTGATCTCAGAATCTGCTACGACGGCCAGATGGGTAATTGGAATGAACTGGCTCAGAAGAATGGAATACCGGACAGACCCTTCAGAGAGGAGCTGCTCCTCCTTCATCTTTACAGACAGCATGGACGTGACATGGTCCGATATCTGGATGATTCCATATTCGCCTTTGTTATCTCTGACGGGGACGAGTTTTTCGCCGCCAGAGACCTTTTGGGTATTAAAACCCTCTATTACGCCTGGGAAGATCAGACTCTGTACCTGGCCTCCGAGCTTAAAAGTATTGTCGAGATTACGGAGGAAGTCTACGAGTTCCCCCCCGGACACCATATGGATCACGAAGGTCGGCTGATCCCTTTCGCCAGATTACCAGAGGAACCCCCCGCTGATTTACACACCAATCCGGATAAGATGATGGAGGATATTCGATCTATCATTTCGAAAAGTCTTCACAACCGGGTAGATTTCTGTATGCCCATAGGAGGTTTACTAAGCGGGGGTCTTGATAGCAGTGTGATAAATTATCTGGCCACTGAGACCTATAGAGAGAAGTTTGGACAGAACGCCCGATTAAAGACCTTTGCCTTAGGAGTTGGTGAGAGCCAGGATATCCAAAATGCCAGGATCATGTCCGAATATATTCAATCCCATCACCATGAAATGATTGTAGACTTAGATCAGATACTAAAGGTATTGCCGGATGTTATCTATTACCTGGAATCATTTGATCCATCACTGGTAAGGAGTTCCGTGTCCAACTATCTCATCTCCCGACACGCCAGCGAGAAAGGGATTAAGGTACTTCTATCCGGTGAGGGAGGTGATGAGGTCTTTTGCGGTTATCTATACTTAAAGCAGTTTCCCACACAAGAGTTATTCGCACGACAGATGGAATGTATAGGGTTCTTACATAACAACGCTTCTTTGCGGTTAGACCGTATGAACCAGTGTCATGGGATAAGAGTCGTAGCGCCTCTCGTTTCAGGAGAGCTTATGGACTATGCCCTTCATATTCCTTCCCAATACAAGCAAAAACCCGATGGGGATCAAAAAATCGAAAAATGGATATTCAGGAAGGCCTTTGAATCTTTCCTGCCCCAGGAGGTGACCTGGCGACTCAAACAGGAATTTTCTCAGGGTTCAGGGTCTGCCGACATCCTTCCCGCCTATTTTGAAGAGATAATTGATGATGAAGAGTTTGCTGAAGCTGCGGCAAGGTACCCAGTGATCCGGAGTAAGGAGGAGCTTTACTATTTTCGCATTTTCACCGATCACTTTGGAAAAGACCATGCCGTGAAAACAGTGGGGCAATGGATCAGCGTTTAACGCCTATCTCCCGGACTCAAACATGTTTTGAGATTTTTGTATGATTAAAATCTTTAGGCTGAAAGCTGATACCTGAATGCTAATGGCTCACAATTGAGGGTTTGCGCTCAATGGGGATAACACTCTGTGATAAGCTACAGTGAATTATTAAGGGGATTTTTTAGAATCCATAAGTCTTACGAAAGGAGGATGAGATGGAGAACAAAAAGAGAGTTCACCCGGCTGTCTACGAACTAAAAAGTAATGTGGAAAAGGGAAAGATGACCCGCCGGGAGTTTATACGATATGCAACCCTGCTCGGGGTGTCTGCTGCTGCTGCAGGTCAGATGTCCGGATTGACAGGGCCTCTAAAAGTTTTCGCCTCTCCTGCCAATCGAGGGGGCACACTCAAGGTCTCTAGCTCTGTGCAGAAGGTCACCCATCCGGCTCAATTCTCCTGGGTAGCACCCTCAAACCAACTCCGTCAGGTTGCCGAGTACCTCACCTATACCGACGGGAACAATGTAACCCATCCCTACCTTCTGAAAAATTGGCAGGTCAGTGATGATCTGAAAACATGGACACTGAACCTCCGTAAGGGAATAAAATTTAATAACGGGGATGAATTCACTGCTGACGATGTGGTTTTTACACTAAACCAATGGTTGAATAAAGATGTGGGTTCATCATTGCTGGGCATGGTGGGATCCTACTTAAGCCCCAGTGGGATCGAAAAAACAGATACGTATCAGGTAAAACTCCACCTCAATAAAGCAGAGATTGCCGTTCCAGAGCACATGTTCCACTACCCGGCCCTAGTGCTGAATCACAGGACCTTTGAAGGAGACTTCATCAAACGGCCTCACGGGACAGGCCCATACACGCTGGAACTCTACCGTGAGGGGGAACGCTGTGTGCTCAAACGCCGCAACGACTACTGGCAAAAGGGGGAGGACGGTCAGCCCCTGCCCTATATGGACGGCATGGAATTCATAGACATGGGAACAGAGATGTCGCCTCAAATCGCGGCCATTAAGGGCGGGGAAATCCATATGATTGATATGAGCGATGCCGGGGGAACGGATGTTTATCAGGCCTTGAGGGATGACACCAATATCAATATCCTGCCTTCGACTACCGGTCAAACCAGACTCTTGCGTATGCGCGTGGATATGAAGCCCTGGAATGATAACCGGGTTAGAATGGCCTTGAAATTCTGTCAACATCGGGAAAAAATCCTGTCACTGGCCTACTTCGGTCAGGGTCGCCAAGGGCAGGACTGCCACGTTTCCCCTATACATCCTGAATACTGTCTGAAACCCATCCTAAAGTACGACCCACAAAAGGCCAAACAGCTCTTGAAGGAAGCAGGCTACCCAAGAGGTCTCGATATCAATCTGGCCGTTGGCAGTGGTTGGAGTGATGTGGTCAGGTACGCCGAGGTTCTCAAACAGGATGCTGCACCAGCAGGGTTTAGAATCAACATCAAAATCATGCCCAACAGCCAGTACTGGGAGAAGTGGACCGAGGTGGATCTCGGCATCACTCCCTGGACCCATCGACCCTTAGGAACCATGGTATTGAACCTGGCATATATAGCGGATGATAAGGGTAAACCGGTACCTTGGAACGAAACCCGCTGGGTGGACAATGAGTTCAGCCGGTTGCTGGAGCGAGCCAACGGGACTCTGGATGTGGATGAACGTCGTAAGATTTTCTGTAAGCTGGAGGAGATCCAGATGACCCGTGGTTCTATAGGTGTTGCCTGGTGGCGAAATGTCTGGCTGGTGACCAGGAAGACTGTTCATGATGTAAAATCTCACCCTACTCTATATATGCTTTTCAATAAGGTCTGGTTGAAGGCCTAGTTGAGTTTTATGTCCCAAAAGATTGTTATCCATCCGATGCTTTAAGGTAGATGAAACGGCTTCTTTATGGGCTCCGGGTTGAAAATGCCCGGGACCCTATTTTCTAAAGACTTGTGAAAAATGGTAAAATTTATTTTAAGACGGTTTTTTCTGCTTTTTCTAACCATGGTGATCGTCTCTATGGCTGTCTTTCTCATTACCGAGTCATCACCAGGCAATGTGGCGCGGAATGTGCTGGGCGCCTTTGTCACCCCGGAGCAAGAAGCCTCGTTTCTGACCCAGATGGGCCTGGACAAACCTGTATACGTCCGTTACTTATACTGGCTTTTAGGAAGTGACTGGCATGCATCCCGTAAGACAGGTCTATCCCTTCAACGGATCACCACCGAAGAGGATTTTGAGGAGTGGTGGGCTGTCAAAGAGGGCGGTGACCTGGTGCGATGGAAACTCCAGGGAGAAAACCTGATGGCCATTGTCAGATTAGCAGATGGAACCATCGAAGAATACAGTGATAATGATCGGTGGCGAAAGGATAAACAAGGGGAAAACGTCTTTTGGGGGGTAGACACCCGGAACCATGTGGTTAAGTGGGAAAAAGAGAGCGATCGGAAGGTTTGGACCTTTGTGATGGGAACAGGGTGGATGAAGACAACCGGAGGCCCTGTTGAGTACATACCTCTGAAAAAGGGTTTTATTCGGGGAGATCCAGGGGTTTCCCTTAGAACGGGGCGTCCTGTAGCCAAGAGCCTTTTCATCCGGTTACGTAATTCTCTTGTTTTGGCAGGGACCGCTTTTATTATTGTCATGCCCTTGGCCCTTTTCCTTGGGATGATCGCTGGTTTGAAGGAAGGGACTCTGAGGGATCGCTTACTCTCCATAGGAGGGATGGTGTTTTCAGTCATTCCTGAATTCGCCACCGGAATATTTCTCATACTCATTGTGTCCGTATGGCTGGGGTTGGTTCCCGGAGCCACGGTTTTCGGTGAGAAAGCACCCTGGGAAAGGCCGGATATGCTTATCTTGCCCGTGCTAACCCTCACGCTTATTGAACTGGGATACGTTCTACGCATCACTCGGGCCAGCATGGTTGAGGTCATGCGGGCTCCTTATATTCGCACCGCCTTTCTTAAAGGACTGCCTTACTGGAAAATCGTCGTCAAACACGCTTTGAGAAATTCCTTGATTGCGCCCATTACAGTCATCATGCTCCATGTCAATTGGCTTTTGGGGGGTATTGTGATTGTAGAAGTGGTTTTCGGATATCCTGGGCTGGGTAAGTATCTCCTGGATTCGGCCATGTATAAGGACATTAACGCCCTTGAGGCTGGGGCCATGATACTGGTCCTCGTGGCTGTAAGCACACAGCTCATAGCCGATATTATCTATACTTTCTTGAATCCGCGAATCCGTTATACCTGATGGGGACCCAATATGGAAGTTGGTGAAAAGATAGAGACTACCACCACGACAAAAACAGAAACAGGTCTCTTCAAACGCGCCTGGGAGAGTATCTCCATTATCTTCGCATCCAAGACTGGAATGATAGGTTTGGTCATCGTCCTTTTCTGGGTCTTTGTAGCGATTTTTGCTCCATTCTTATCATCCTATACCCCATTGGAACAGGACTGGAGGGCTCCAAATCAAGGGCCATCTCGAGGTCACATCCTGGGAACCGACGAACTGGGACGGGATCTATGGTCAAGGCTGATTCATGGAGCGCGTGTGGTCCTCATCATTCTCCCTATTTCCGAAAATCTATCCTTGCCTGGCGGAACGGCCATATGGGGGGTGTTTGCCGCACTGATCTTTGGGATAACACTGGGGCTTGTGGGCGGCTATTATGGAGGATGGATCGACGAAATTGTCATGCGTTTATTAGACGCCATGATGAGTGTCCCCATAATCCTCCTCTACCTTCTCATCATGGCAGCCTTGGGGGCATCGGCCGTGAATGTCGTAATAGCTATTTCAATAGTGGGAATACCCGGCATCGCCCGACTGGTTCGCAGCCTTACCCTGGATATTCAGACCAGAGATTACATCAAAGCGGCAGAGACCCGGGGTGAGAATGCTTGGCACATCATGTTCATGGAGATCTTGCCCAATGCACGTGGCCCCATCATCATTGATGCCATGCTTCGAGTGGGGTACGCCATTTTCGCCATGGGAACCCTCGGGTTCCTTGGCCTGGGTTTGCCTCCACCTTCTCCTGATTGGGGGAGCATGGTGGCTAAAGGACGAGAGTTTATTTTGGCAGGTCATCCCTGGGCCGCTCTCTGGCCTTCCGTATCCATTGCATCGTTAGTGGTGGGCTTGAACCTTCTGGCCGATGGCCTCCGGGAAGAATCCATGCGTTACCAGTAGATAAAGGGGGGACAGGTTCAAGGTTTAGGGTTCAGGGGTTAGGGTTTTGGGTTAAGAAATTCAGGAGTCATTGAGGCATGGCACTTGGCATGGAAGTTAACTCCCAAGATTAATGAAAGACAAGAATAATGTCCAATAATGAGAATAGCAAATCTCATCCGGATCTCGTGCTCGATGTGAACGGTCTCACTATCTCTTACGAAACCCGGAAAGGTGATATTGAGGCCGTACGACAGACTTCCTTCCAGGTTAAAAGGGGAAGGACCTTGGGGCTGGTGGGTGAATCAGGATGCGGCAAGAGTACAATTGCCTATGGACTGGTGGGTTTTCTCGGTACCAATGGCAAGATCGTGAGTGGAAGTATTCATTTCGAAGGCCATGAACTCATCGGTCGGTCTCAAGCCGAGCTCAATAAACTCTGGGGCAATAGAATTGCCATGGTATATCAAGATCCCATGCAAGCCCTTAATCCCTCCATGCGAATTGGGGAACAGCTCTCCGAAGTCCTGACCTGCCATCAACCTATGCCCAAGGGTGAGGCATGGGAACGATCCATTCGGATGCTCAGGCAGGTACACATGCCTGATCCCCAAGAGGTAATGAATCGCTATCCACATCAGATCTCAGGGGGTCAACAGCAACGAGTGGTCATAGCCATGGCCATGCTGAATAACCCGACCCTCTTGATCATGGATGAACCCACAACAGCGTTGGACGTCACCGTTGAGGCAGCGGTCCTGGATCTCATTGAGGAACTAAAAAAAGATTTTAGAGCGGCTACCATCTTTATAACCCATAATTTGGGGGTTATTGCCCGTGTGAGCGATGATATCTGTGTCATGTATTCCGGAGAGCTTGTGGAGAAAGGACCTGTGAGGGAGATATTCCACAGGCCTTGTCATCCCTATACAATGGGCCTGTTAAGTTGTGTACCAAGACTTGGAGAGAGTAAGATGGAATCTGTCCTGACCCCCATCCGAGGCCATGTTCCTCCTCTTAGTGAGCGTACCAGGAACGAGTGTATTTTCACGTCTCGTTGCGATTATGCAACAGAAAATTGCCGAGAGGCAAGGCCGGATTTTACAGAGGTGGGGCCAGAGCACATGGTGCGGTGTATCTATGCCCGCCATATTGATACCCGGTCACAAACAGCAAGAAGGAAGGGAAAAGATACCCTCAAGTATGACTTGGACAAACCGGATGATACGGAGAAGGCCCTGCTGAATTTAGATCAACTCAAGGTCTACTATCCACAAGAATCAAGGTCAGTATTAAGCATGTTCGGCTTGGGCGAAAAAAGATTCATAAAAGCGGTTGATGAGGTGAGTTTCAGTCTCTTTAGGGGTCAGACCCTTGGCATTGTGGGTGAATCAGGCTGCGGCAAATCAACCTTGGCGAAAGGAATCATTGGTCTGGAGCCAGTAACGGATGGCCAGATAGATTTTTTAGGGATAGATATCAGCCAATCTGTGTCAGAACGGGGCACCCAAATCATACAGGAGATACAGATGGTCTTCCAGAATCCGGATTCCACACTTAATCCTTCCTACTCCATCGGCCGTCAGATTGCTCGACCCATCAGAAAATTCAGGACAGTCCCTGGCAATCAAGTCAAAGGGGAAGTTATACGGCTCTTAAACGCAGTGCGTCTTGATAACTCTTACTACGATCGTTTTCCTCGTCAATTAAGTGGTGGTGAGAAACAACGGGTTGGAATCGCCCGTGCTCTGGCGAGCCGACCTGATCTGATTATTTGTGATGAGCCTGTCTCTGCGTTGGATGTTTCGGTCCAGGCTGCCGTTATTAACCTTCTGATTGAGATCGTAAATCGTTTCGGTACGGCTATGATATTTATTGCTCATGATCTCAGTGTTGTCCGCTTCTTTTCCGACAATGTAGCGGTAATGTACCTAGGCCAGATTGTTGAGTTCGGCACAGCAGAGGCAATCTACGCCCCTCCTTATCATCCATATACAGAGGCACTCCTTTCGGCAGTCCCTATCCCGAACCCTGATGCCGTTCAGAAACAGGTCCGCCTGAGTGGTAACGTTCCAAGCGCCCTCAACCCGCCCCATGGGTGTCGTTTTCACACCCGTTGTCCTCGTCGTAAAGAGATGCTTCCTTACGATGGTAAGATCTGTAAAAAAGAGGTTCCTCCATGGATAAATGCAGGAAAAGGTCACCGGATCCTTTGCCACATTCCTGTTGATGGTCTATTAAGTATTGAACCGGTCTTTCACTTGGGTTCCTCTTGAAGCTTTATACGGGATTCTTCTTCATAAGAATCCTATTGATAAAATATGATATAAAATAATATCATATCGATATTTGAGTTGAAATATTAATTTTATCACATTGTTATGGGCATCGTAGGATTATTAGTCTTCGGTAAAACGATTGAGAGGGGATGAAAAATTGAAGGAGGGTAGAGGTTCTTGAAGGCGCTTAGGTCACTTCCAGATCACGGACATCGAGCATGTCGATAAGTTTTGTAAGGGAAAGAGCGATCTGATTTATTTGGCGTTCGGAGAGTTTGTTTAAACCATCAAAAATCTTCTGTTGGATGGGGGGCGGAGCATTTTCGGCAAGCCCTTCCCCTGTTTCCGTCAATTCAATGGTGACGACCCGTCGATCCTGAGATGTTCTCATTCTTTTCACAAGACCTTTATCTTCTAACCGGTCGATTATTCCGGTGACTGTACTAGAGTTAACCAGAATATATCTGGATATCTGCGAAGGTGGAAGGGGGCCGTTTTCATGAAGTGCCAGAAGGCAATTAAGCTGTGCCGCACTTACGTTATACACTTTGTTCAACTCCTTTGTGTAAAGCTCGCCCGCCTGAATAAGCCTACGGATCGCATAAATGATATCTTTAGTGCGTTGCTTGTGAATCTCGGAAGATGTCACCGGAGTTTTTCTTTTGTCACCTGCTGCCATAATCAATTGTACCTACTTAGAAATTCTGGAAATTATAGGATGAAAATGTAATCTCCTAACTTTAGTTTTCTATCATAAAAAAAATAAAACAGCAAGGAAATTTTATCATCCTTATTGCCTTTAAAATATATCAGAAAGATTAAAATGAAAATAATAATAGAAACAATGATCGTAATTATCTCTGTCTGTCTTGTTTTGCAGGTTGGCGTAAAATATTCCTATTCCCAAGAAAGTGAGTTCATTATCAAGCTGAAAAATGGAATAGAAATAAAGACCTGGAATATTCTAATTGAGGAAGGCGTGCTCTACTATGTTTTTTCATCTTACGGTAAAAGAAAAGTTGGAATAGCTACGAGCGCCATTACCAAGATACTTGAACGAAAAAGATCAGGAGAATTAAAAACCATCAATATACCTCCTCCATCAAAAACATTTGCTAAGGGTAAATTAGCGGAAAAGAGATATATCAATGAAAATAGTCCTCATGTAGATAAGAAGAAAAAAAATTGATTTACCATACACTGATAGCATGGAATATGATTGGTAGAAAAGAATTGAAATTGAATCTTTACAATCGAATGTATAAAGTAATTAAAACTATGTCAAGTTTCATCGTTGTGTCCATTCTATTCTCACAATCTGTCCCCATATCAGCTCAAGAAGGAAGGATTGACCTGGATTTTAAGAAACAAACCCTTTCTGCAAAGATCGAACGTGCTCCTTTAAAAGGTGTCATAGCCAGGATCAAAGAAGAGAAGAACATATGGTTTAAGTTCTGGTTCAAGTCAAATGGGTCACTATTGAATGAACAGGTTTCGGTCCGGTTTAAAAGTCTGCCCCTTCAGGATGCTCTGGAACGTATCCTCTCAGGCCTTAACCATAGCCTGATCTTTAACAAGGACGGTGATCTTTTGGGAGTGATTTTACTGGGGAAATCCCAAAAAAGAATAATCAGGAGCAGAAGGAGGGTCATAACCCCTAGAAGAGGTCAGCAAAGGTATAGACGTCGGTAGCTGATCTCATAGTTAGTATGAGTTTTCTCTTTAAAATAAGCCCGCTGAAAGGTGAAAGAGATGAATCAGAACTCAAATGAAGAAATGGAAGACCTCATTAATAAGACTCCTTATGATCTGGGATACCAAGGGAAAGGCAAAAATATCCGGTATCGCAAAGTATCCCTTGACACCAAACAGCAAAGAAAATTCCTGCTTCTCGGGAGCGCGGGTATTCTCCTTCTGATCGCTATTTTCACTGTATCTTTCCGTGCCGGTAATAGGTACTCTGCAGATGCCCTAACTTCTATCCGTTCCAGAGTTGACAAGCTTGGGGAAAGGCTAAAACATATGGAGAAGATGGAGGTTAGAATCGTCCATCTCGAAAAACAGGGAAAAGAATTCACGCAGTTTATATCAACATTGGATAGATCTGACAACATTCTAAGGGAACAACTTAATAAACTGGCCAAAGAGATTGAGCGGCTGCAAAAAAGAATGCCGTCGGTTGCGGCAAAACATAAAACTCCCCAGGCCATGCAAGAGAAACCGATTTCTAAGGCTGAAACAGGTTATCATGAGGTTCGCCCCGGCGACACTCTCTTCAAGATCGCTAAAGAATACGGAATCCATGTGGATGAACTCTGTCGCCTCAACAATTTAACCCGAAGTCAGATCATTCACCCAGGTCAGAAACTTATGGTCGCTCCAGGTGACCATCAGTGAGCGCCTAGCTTTGTAGCGGGGAAACAAGGGCTAGTAGTGTAAGGTTATCAAGCAAAAATGCCAGATAGGATATAATATAATCCGGTAATGAAAATGGATTGAAATGAAGTATTGTAACCAAATTGGGGATAACAATATTCGCTCATAAAAATTGTTTTGGAGAATTATTGGTCAAAAAACAATTCATCTATCTCTTGGTTTGCCTTTACATAATCATGGGACCACTCCCCTTATGGAAGGAGCCTAGAAGCTGTCACGGCAAGGAAGCTCGCACTCATCCTATATATGAGGTTCAACACGGAGATACCCTCAGCGAGATTGCACTACGTTACGGGATTTCTGTGGAACAAATACGGCTGTGGAACAGCCTCCGCGGGGACAAAATTATTAAGGGGCAGCGCCTTAAATTGTGGCCACATTCTTCGCCCAAGTGGTATGTGGTAAGAAGCGGTGATACCCTTTCGGAAATTGCCGTCCAATTTGGAATCTCCATCTCTTCGCTCCGTCAACTAAACAATATCTCCAGGGACAGGATTTACACTGGCCAGAAGCTCATGCTCAGCCAATATCGCAGTACTGACGAAGAGGCACTGACCCATGTCATCAAGGAGGGTGATACGCTCTGGGATATCGGGAAACTATATGGGATCAGCATTGCCCGCCTTAAAGAATTAAACCATCTCAGCGGGGATATAATCATCCCGGGAAAGATACTCAAAATCACAAAACCCAGGAAGGAAGAGACAGTCCTAGAGGAGCAATTCGAATATATTGTGAAAGAGGGGGACAGCCTATCGGAAATTGCTCATAAATTTGATGTTGGGATTAATCTCCTTCGCCAACTCAATCATCTACAAGGTAATCTCATCTACCCCGGACAAAAACTGCAACTTCGTCCATCTTCTCTAGACGAGGCGGTACACATCGTTCGTCGAGGGGAAACTCTCTCTGACATTGCTCTCAAATATGGTTTAAATCTTGATGAGTTGAGAGAAATTAATGATATTGAAGACAGTAAAATTCTGGTGGGCCAGAAACTGCGCCTAAAGACAACCCCGACCGCCACTCATATTGTTGAACGGGGAGATGCGTTGTGGGAAATCGCCCGGGCCTATGGAATGACTGTCGAGGACCTGAAGCGGTTAAATGGTCTAGAAAAGGACATAATCTATCCGGGTCAAGAGCTGCAACTAAATGCTGGGCAGTCCAAACAGTTTGATATTTACACCGTCAGAGAGGGAGACTATATCGGAAGAATTGCTAGACTGCACCAGATGAGTGTGAAAGAGTTAAAAAAGCTCAATAACCTGCGCAGCTCAATCATTCATCCGGGTGATAAGTTAAAGGTAGACCTCCTTCTGGGACGGGGAAGCGAGTGGCTTAAGGTTAGAGAAATCGACTGGAATGATCTGATGGACTCTTTAGGTGGAGTTAGGTGGATTCAGAGTGAAAACGGACCATACTATGGTTGGTGTCCTCAAGCAGCTCATCAGAGTCACGATAGATACTTTGAGGTTGCACACCAGTCACCCTTGCAGACTTACAAACAGGCCAAAAGACTCTTCCGGGCTTTCGAGCGTGAAGTTACAAGGATCGAGCGTTTGAGTAACACCCTGAATGGCTGGCACATTGTGCTGGACCCGGGACACGGAGGCCTTGACCCCGGGGCGGTAGTAGAAACTCTAGACGGGAATGGCAAAAAAATCTATATAGTGGAAGATGAATATGTCTATGATATGGCCCTTAGAGTTTACGTTTTGCTGCGCCTTCACGGTGCAGAGGTGGAGATGACCTTACTGAGCCCCAATCATCTCATCCGTCACTCAAATCCCCCGACTCGGACATTTGTAAACGAAAAGAATGAAGTCTACAACAGCTACTCATTGAACAAGCGTAACAGGTGGCAAAATTGGCCAAGCGGAGGTCGTGACGGAAATCTCTCAAACCGCGTAAGCATTGCCCGAAGAGCTTTTAAGGGAGTTCCTAAGAACCGCCGCATCTTTCTTTCCTTCCACGCAGATATTGATCCTACAGCCCCTGAAGCCCCGCTGGTCGTATATTACAAGAGTAAAAACGGTCACAGAGAAGATCTCACTTCCAGGCAGTTTGCCAAAGCTCTCCTCCCTGCCTTTGGTGCTGCAGCCCATGCCCGGGGCCAGCCTTTAGCGGTACTCCGCAATAATCCAGCTAAGGTGAAGGTTGTTTTGGAACTCCGCAATCTTGCCTATACCGATCATGCATGGGCTTTGCGCTTTGAACAATTGCGACAGCGTGACGCAGAGAAGGTCGTCAAAGGTATTTTGGATTATGTCCGTCAGCAAATGCAAAGAGCCAGCCATACTGTATCCTCGGTTCCTAATTATCGTGCCCTTTTAAACATTGAGATGAAAGGATAAATGATGAAAAAAAAGAACCAGGGTGCTATTCATATTGCATGGCTTGCCTCAATTTCAGGGGTTACTGGGATTCAAATTGATCTAGAGGAATCTCAGCCAATTCCGGCGAATGTGATAATAGACATTGGATGGAGTTAAACTAAAGAGACAATACAATTATTAAAAAATGAATTTTTCACTTATTGGGAATGCTTTGAGAGTTGAAAGAGATGTTCATCCGACAATCGTTAACAATAATCCTATCTTTTTTTAATGTTTGCATGTTTGTCGCTGACACTCATGGAGAAACAATATCCTTCCAAGATAAAAAAACAATTTTTCAAACTAAAATACCGGAAATTGCGGAACGTTATATTGGAGTACCGTTTATACTGGGGAGAGATTTTGAGAAATCTCGAGCATTGGATAACTCGCATCTGTTTTGTTTGATCTATTCTGAGGCAGCGAAAAAGGCAGGATTAAAGTTTAAGGGTTATATGTCCATGAAAGAGATTATTGAAAATACCGTTCAGATTCGAAAGAATGAATTGAGAAATGGTGATTTAATTATTCTTAAAAATGGTCTTGCAGCAATGATATACAGGATAGAAAATATGGATGATTTTTATATGATTTATGCTTCTGAAAAAAGAAAACGAGTTCTCTCATTCAATACACAGAATGTTGTTTTTGAAGTATATTGGATGAAAAATTTGAAAGGTTTTTTCAGATTGAGTGACACCATGTTCATACCTGCAAATTAATTGATGGTATTATTCGCCAGTTTCTGAAGGTTTGAAAAAATAAGGCTGGCGATTCAATCCTTGAAAGTTTTTAAAATTTTCTGATTTTCTATCCAGAATGGAGCTAAATTTTAATAAAGTGAAAATGAGAAGAGCAGCGATCTATTTCTGTATTGTTGTTTTTACTTGTTGTTCTGCACATGGAGAGATTTTAGAGACTGCGAATTTTCCTTCTTTAGTTTCCTCGCTTGATGTAAAGGGTCCCCTTCATTTCTGTGGAGAAACTGTTCCTTTAAAAAACCAAGAAGTCCGGGAAAGACTGGAAAAAGAGCTTCTACTTACACTATGGGACCGGCCCCAAGTCATTCTCTGGTTGAAGCGCTCTCGTCGTTATCTTCCTCATATTGAAAAGGTACTGCAAGAAAATGATATGCCCGGTGATCTCAAATACGTTTCCATAGCAGAGAGCGCCCTACGTCCCCATGTTGGTTCACCAAAAGGAGCTATCGGGTTCTGGCAATTTATGCTGCATACAGGGCGCCGGTATGGGCTTACGATCAATGACCGGGTGGATGAAAGACGCAATATCTTCGCATCAACAAAGGCTGCCATCGAGTATTTCAAGGATCTCTACAGTATTTTTCAATCATGGACACTTGCGGTAGCAGCTTTTAACATGGGCGAACAAGGACTCAGGGCAGAAATTCTGCTTCAGGATGTTAGGGATTATTACCGTCTCTACCTACCACTAGAGACTCAACGGTATATATTCAGAATTCTCTCAATCAAATTAATCTTTTCGGATCCTGAAAAATATGGTTTTAAATTTAGAGATAAGGATTACTATCCTGCGTTGGCATTTGATAAAGTCAAAGTGGAATGCTTTAAGGAAGTCCCTATTCAACTAATCGCTAATGCGGCAAAAACGGATTTTAAAGTAATAAAAGATCTAAATCCAGAAATACGTGGCTATTCATTGGCTGCAGGCAGACATGAAATCCTCATACCAAAAGGAGATGGAAAAAGCTTTCGCGGTCGTCTTGAGCGTCAAATGAAAAATTTCCTGGCCAAACAAAAAGATAAAGTTTACGTGGTACAAAAGGGAGATAATCTTTCCACAATCGCTGAGAAATTCAACATTCCACTGCCTGCTCTTATTATTCAGAACCGCCTTAATCCAAATCAACCTATCCATCCAGAAGACACGCTTATTATCCCCCCGATAGACTTAAAAAACAATGCAAATGATTAACATCCTGATCTATCTTTCGATCCAGAATCTAAAAAAGCCCGATATTGCTAATACTCTTGCAAGTGTTGATAGAGTTGAGATGAGACCATCATAAAGAATCTGTTGATTCCGGTGCTACCGAAATTTTTTACTTAAAATACAGGATTGACCCTATTTATCCTCCCCTTCCCTTATGTTATTTTCAAGTAGAAAAATTTCCCAAATGAAAAAATTGCTTTTCAATTCTTATGTGAGTGTGAAGACATGAGCCCACGTCTTAATATATAATCTATTATGGTGATTAGCGAATGAATTAAAGATATTTAGGTGAAATGATGCTTATACCTATTGTTATTGATCAATCTGCCCACGGCGAGCGGGCCTATGACATCTATTCACGTCTATTGAAGGAAAGAATTGTATTTTTGGGCAATGATGTAAATGATGCCGTTGCTAACACAATTATTGCTCAGATGCTATTCCTTGAATCGAAAGACCCCGATAAGAACATTAACCTATATATCAATTCATCTATAGGTACTGTGACGGCGGGATTAGCCATATACGACACTATGATCTACATCAAGCCTCAAGTGTCTACGATCTGTATCGGACAATCCAGCGGTATATCAACAATGATTCTTGCAGCTGGGGCTGGAGGTAAAAGGTATGCGCTTCCACATTCAAGAATGATGATTCATCAACCTCTAGGGGGAGTCCAGGGACCGGCTTCAGACATGGATATTCACGCGAAAGAGATACTTGAGATAAAAAAGAGCGTACATGATATTCTGTCTAAGCATACGGGTCAGCCCATTGAAATAATCTCTAAGGACACCGAACGAGATTTTTTCATGGATGCTGAAGAAGCCTTGAATTATGGTCTTATAGATAAAATCATTGAAAAACGAGAAATCCCGGAATAGCCAAATTTAACTAAAATATTCAAACTTTATTCTACTATAAGTATATTAAACATGATTTGGTCCCATTTTTTGCGGCCAGTCCGGAGGTAACTGTATTTCAGAATACAGGATTGACCCTATTTATTATTCCATCCGATCATGGTAATGAATGAGAAGATAAATAATGGGATTTAGATCTCAATTTGTATTGGATTACAGAGACACTGGCCAGGGGATGAGATTTACCATTTCTCGTTCTTGAACCTAAAATTGAATCTTGCATTCATCCTGTACCGACACCACCTCATGGAAATCCGTACAGGGTGTTTTAAAAATCGTATTAAGCTTTATCCATCTTAATAGCATTTTAAGCTAGAACGGCGAAAGAAATGTATCAGAAACAAAGAACTGGCTCTCGTTAGTACCGGAAAATGAACCGATTATTCTGTGATGGGATCCTAATGATAGACTATCATTAACAACATACTGAACATTATCAAGACATTTGACTGATGTTTAGAAAGCTTTAAACAATTGACAGTCATTCAAGCCTAGACTTCATTCTACAAGCCCACTTTTCGCATTGATCCCATTTTTGTCTAAACACATTTCAAAGCCCTCAGGTCATATTCTTTTTTTCGGTTAAATTGGCTTTGAAAAAGCACAAACAAAAAATTAGGGGAGGAAAACCTTTCACAATTAGTCAAGATCGTTTCGTTGGGCTTTTAGTAGACGACTAACAATAACTATTTGTGAACACCTCCCTTACAAATATTATGTATGCTTGCCATTGAATAAGCGCAAAACGGTGTATGACAGGAAAACCATTGTAGGGAGGGTTAACATACGCAATCTTCAAAGGGTTATGAATAGCAAAGAGATTTGGAAATTTGAGCGTATTCTAGACAATTTAATTATATTGGATCGTATTGCATCTGCTTGCTCAGGTCCAAATCGTTTTAATTACTCTCTGCAAGATTATGAAATCAATCGGCTGCTACAACGGATCATAGAGAAACATATTCACAATCTTGAAAAAATGGAGGGTAATCTATTGGCACCATAGAATTTACTGCTTCGATGGGACTTTAATCAACTATGGTGTATCAACATTTAGAAAGCTCAATTAGGAATTTCCTAATATAATCCTCTTAAGTAATATTGATTTTGGTTTTTTATCATAGACATATGTACATTTTTCTTATCATAAAAAATCACTTATCTTCATGAGGGGCCGGGATAGTAATTACCGGACAAGAGGCGAGTCGCACTACCTTTTCCGAAACAGAGCCGAAAATAAATCTTCGCCAGCCCGTTAAACCGTGGGTTGCGATAATAATGGCACCCGCTTTTTCGGAGTCTGCCAACGCTACAATTTGATCTGCAGGGGGTCCTTCAAGAACCACTTCTCGAAATTGCAGGTTTCCTGAAATCATATTCTTTGACACATCACTGAGTGATCTTTTAGAAGATGAAAGCATCTCTTTTTGATATTGACCAATATCAAAACCTTGAGCAACACCAGGAAACGCAATAGGGGGAATAGGTGCAACAACATTGACTAGAATTAGTTCCGCGGAGAAGTGAACAGCAAGCTCATTTGCAGCTTTAACTCCCTCATAGGAAGGCTCACTGAAATCAGTAGGACAAATTATTTTTTTAAAAGGTATCATATTTTCTCCTTATGGTAGAGTATTGTAATCTAAAAAACCCCATTCTAAGCATTGTCATAAATACGTAAATGTAACCTATATTATTTTCTTCATCCATATACCTCCACCTCTCATGCGGTTTTTTAATGCTTTGATCATAAATTGTATTCAAATTTTCAACCTATTAAGCCAGAATGGAAATATTATGCGATCTCTACTAATTCAATATCAAAGATCAATGTTCTTCCAGCTAATGGATGGTTTGCATCAAGGGTAACGGTATCTTCTTTAATATCCGTTATAACGGCATTGAGATAATCGCCATCCTTCTGCCGCATCTTAATTTTTTGTCCGATGACAAGCGTAATATCTTCAGGTAATTTACTCTTTCTTACTTCCATGATTAATTCTTTTCGCTTAGATCCATATGCCTTTTCCGGTTGGATCGTAATACTTTTTTTATCTGAAGCCTTCATACCTTTAATAGCATTTTCAAGAAGCGGAACAATATTGTTTCCAATCGTAATTTCAATCGGCCGATCGCATTTTGAGGTGTCAAGTACCTTACCGTTTTCAAGTTTTTCAGTGTAGTGTATCTTTACCTTGTCTCCATTATTGACATAACGCATCCGAGACCCCTTCTATGATCTTCCAAAATTGGTCAGAGAATATTGTGCATCACGATTTCTTTTGGTGGCAATCCCCACACTTTTTATAAGGTGCATCCTTCGTTACTCCCTCTTTTGCCAAATCTTTATGGCAATTCTTACAATCTTTATGGAATGCCAGTTTCAGTTTCTTGACTTTGCCTTCGCTCTTTAGTGGACTATGACATTCAGCGCATTTCTTGACAGGGTCGTCTTCCTTCCAAACATTTTTACCGTCCTGGTATTGATGGTGACATTCTGTACAAGCTACGTCATAGCTTTCAAAATGATCCTGGTGAGAGAATGGCACGGGACCTTTCCTTTTGGATTTATAGTTCTCATTTTCAATAATAATCTCTTCAGGAACATCCTGTTTTTCGGCCGCCGTCAAGGTCCCCACTATTAAAAACAGAAGACAAACAAGACTGAAAGTCAAATGGGGGTTGTTAGTTTACTTTTCATCTGGATCTTTATCCTTTCTTGAAATATTTTGATTTCACATTCAAAGAGAACCGAGCTTTCTTACCTAGGTTAATTCCCATAGGAGATATTGTTTCATTGCTTTATTTTAAAGCTTTTCGCATCCCGGGCAATGATATAATGACAGATATATTCTTTTCCGTTTTGTTCATATTTTGAAAGATAAAACTCGTCTGCCTTATTGTTAAATGGCTTCTCAAGCATTTCGATCCATTTTGAGATTCGCTTATTAACCTCTGAGATTCGCTCGGTGAGAGGCTTTGATAAGTCCTGCACGAACCATCTCAATGTTGATGTTTTTACCAGCCGAGAAGATCTCTCCCATAAAGAGATTATGCTCTTCAAGGCCGTGGGACCACTCCATTTATTTCTCCATTGTTACAGGAATGTCCATGCTCTCACTCTTCAGGGGGGTAGGGATATAGACGACATGGCTCCGGATTCTGCTAATGGATTTCTCCTTTATAGCAGCTATTGGGACCCTGACATCTAAGGACGTTTCTGAATCTTTTCCCGGTTGAATGTCGGACGACCCGTAGATTGAAACCGTTGCTTTCTTCCCTCCGTCTTTAAAAGGAATGGGATTCCATAAACTGTCGAGATACTGAATGGTCATCTCCTTGATATTCAAGATATTGGTTGAATTGTTTGAGATTTTGACATTTCCCTTTAAAGATGGGCTGCCGATTAACTCTTTCGTTGCTTTGTTGACTGTCTTTATGATCTTCAAATCTGAGAGTTTAAAAGTAAACATTTCGAATTGCATCTCCTGATTTGATGGTGTAAGTGCAACTGTTACCTCTTCAGTTTTGGGAGCCTCTGTTACCTCGCCCTCCTTCTCACAGCCATTGAAGATGGAAATGGCCATTAAAGCCATTGCCGGGAAAAGAAAAAATTTCTTTAGCATAAGTATTACCCTCCTTTTTCTTTGTTAATGTTTAAATCCGTAATATCAAAACCTTCGGCTTAAGATGGGCTGCCTCCCTGAAACCGGCAGCCGAAAAAATGGCGATTTTAGAAGAAAAGGTGCAAATCAGAGCTCACCAGACCTCCACATTCTGGACTTTTGCATATTCCCCATATCGAACTGAGAAAATTAGTAAAAAATAGATCTGAACAGCTTTAGATACTTCCACCAGGTTGATCATTTGTTTTCTTAGCTTTGATAAATATTTCTTTCCTCACCCTCTTCAAGTCTTTTAATAGAGAGGCCCATCTTTTTCTCTTTGCGTGAGACATTAATCACTTTTGCCTGGATAACATCATCTATCTTAACCCTGCTTAATGGATTACTTCTTTTCTCTGATGATAATTCGGAGACATGAATCAGCCCCTCTATCCCTTCCTCTATCTGAACAAAGACTCCAAAATCGGTAATATTTGTTACCGTGCCCGTAATTCGGGTCCCAGTTTTATATTTTGTGGGGATTTCATCCCATGGATCAGGGGTTAGTTGTTTTATTCCCAGTGAAAAGCGCTCTGTCTCCTGATCAATATTTAAAACCACTACCTGGACTTCCTGCCCTTTTTTATAAAGCTCTGAGGGATGCCTGATCCGTTTTATCCAAGAGATATCCGAAATATGAACAAGACCGTCTATACCTTCATCAATACCGATGAAGATACCAAAATCAGTGATATTCTTGATTCTCCCTTCTATCGTGGTACCTACAGTATATTTCTCCCCGATAATCTCCCACGGGTTTGGCTTAACTTGTTTTAAACCGAATGAAATACGTTTATTTTTTGAATCAACATTTAAAACTACAACCTCTATGGCATCACCAACTTTTACAACCTGAGAGGGGTGCCTTATCTTTTTGGTCCAAGACATCTCTGATATATGGATTAACCCTTTAATTGCTTCCTCAACCTCAACAAAGGCACCATAATCAGCTAATTTCACTACCTTACCCTCTATCTTGGCGCCAATTGAATATTTTTCTTCTGCGTTGGTCCATGCATCAGGATGTAATTGTTTAAGGCCAAGAGATACCCGCTCCTTTTCTCTGTCAAATTTCAGCACCTTTACTGTAATCTTATCTCCTATCTGATACATCTCTGAAGGATGACCCACCCTACCCCAAGACATCTCAGTGATATGGAGTAGGCCATCTATGCCTCCCAGGTCAACAAAGAGGCCATAATCTGTTATATTTTTTACCATTCCTTCTAAAACAACGCCTTCTTCAATAATCTGTAATGTCTTTTCCCTTAAGGCTTTCTGCTCCGCCTCAAGAACTGCCTTCCGGGACAAAACGATATTTGACAGGCGTCTGTTATATTTCAAGATTTTAAAATCGTGTTCCGTACCTATAAGGGAATCAAAGTTTCTGATCGGTTTTAAGTCAATCTGTGAACCCGGTAAGAACGCTTGAAGGCCGATATCTACGGCCATACCCCCTTTGAGGCGACATAAAATCTTGCCCCTTACAGTTCCGTCCTTTTCATATATCTCTTTTATCTCCTCCCATATCTTGATCCTGGCCACCTTTTCCTTGGAGAGGATAATGACTCCGTCTTCATCCCCTCTCCTATCAAAAAGGACATCTGTTTTATCACCAATCCTCGCGGTTAAATTACCTTCAGAATCAATAAATTCTTCTATCGAAATCTGACCTTCTGATTTGTACCCAATATCAACTAAAACGTGGACTTTTCCGATCTGAACGATCTCTCCTCTGACAACTTCCCCTTCTTGAATGCCTTTAAGGCTTTTTTCGTACAATTCCATGAGGACATCACTATGTTGATTGTTTTTATCAGTTGCCTTTAGGTATCCCTCCGTTTCTTTAAGAGAAGCATCCTGATAATCCTCAAAGGGAAAACCCCCATTTCCGGGCACATAATCTCTGTTTTCAGCCATTTTGTTTATCTCTTAACCCATTATTCTAAATTACCGTTGTCTCTTTCGAGCGCTATTTTCATTTTGGATCCAATACTTTTTCCTGTGAATATCTTTATAAGAAATTCCGTACAAGGATTATAGGGATGGAAAGGAATATGTGGATGAAGGGGGGTTACTCCGAAAACACCTGAAATAGACTTGCGAGGCTTCATAAGACAGGAATCTGTGAGTTTGACATTTAACTGAAATGAATTAAAGAGGTTAAAAAGTTTTTTCTGATCTCTAAGGGGCCAGTCACAATACCCCGGGCTGAAAGGTAAAGTAATAGCTTTACTTTCCCCTTTATATTTTGCGCTCTCACGTTTATGAAAACTTTCAACCATATTCTCAACAGCCACCGAACCCATTGCATCCAGAACATAGGCC
>Ga0180009_10001532_pt1 | contig 28180 bp, 31 predicted proteins | sample OS_PC_MetaG_FD_123537 | JGI IMG/M metagenome (GOLD analysis project Ga0180009, IMG submission 123537) | Groundwater microbial communities from the Aspo Hard Rock Laboratory (HRL) deep subsurface site, Sweden - OS_PC_MetaG | ecosystem: Environmental > Aquatic > Deep subsurface > Groundwater... | reverse complement strand
TTTGTTGATGAGCTTTGTTACGGCTTGACAGTTGGTTATGCATTTTAGCAGAGTTTATCCGACTTTTCTTTTGATTGTTCGGGCTAAAAATGCTAAAATGTGGCTACAAGGAGGAAGTATATGGAAACATCATTGTATATTGGTAAAATTCTTGGGCCGTCCATTCTAATTGTCGGCCTGGGCCTTATGTTAAACCTGGAACACTACCGGAAGGTTATGGATGATTACGGCAAGAATGCCGCCCTGAGTTTTTTCTTCGGCATCATTCCCTTGGTTATCGGCATTACGATCATACTTGCTCATAATGTATGGGTAGCTGACTGGCGGGCACTGATTACCATCTATGGCTGGGGTGGAATAGCTAAAGGCCTGTGGATGATTCTTTTCCCGGATTCAGTGCCTGAATTCATCAAATCTTACCAGAAAAATAAGAATATATTACTGGTTCATGCAGCAGGGGCAGTTGTTCTTGGCTTTGCCTTGACGTATTTTGGTTATTGCACGTAATTAAGAATTAGAAAAAGTAAATTATGCTAGAAAAATTAAGGAGGGCAATATGGATACGGGAAGAAAAATGCAGATAAATAAATGGGGCGCTATCATTATGAGTGGTTTAATATTTGTCATTATGATTTCTCTTGCCGCTTGCACTAGCGCAAAACCTCAGCCCCCTCCTGAAATCTTTTCTTTAGCCGGTCCACGCTTAATGTATCTCCATAGAAGCGGCAATTACAAAATTACTGTTGTTAACACTGAAAAAGAACCAAAAAGGGGAGGAGAGGTTACGGCTACACTGCCTCAAAATTTGGAATACATCAGCTCAGAGCCTATAGGAGCATTTACTCCGGTAAAGGGAGATGCCTTAGCTTCAGTTGCTTGGCACCTTGGCGAAATTGCCCCTGGTGATAACGTTGAAATAGAACTAGAGTTAAGAGCTGCGGCAACAGGACGCGCTCGCATAGATTCTAAGCTTTTATTTTCAGAAGGAGAGCCGCTTATGGCTATTGTAGAAACTCAAATAACAGGTATCCCGGCCATACATATTTCATCATATGACACAGAAGATCCGGTAGAAGTAGGCAAGCAGACAATATATGTAATTGAAGCCCGGAACGAAGGAACTTCTCCATGCACCAATGTAGCAGTGGAAAGTAAAATTCCAAAGGAAATGGAATTTGTCTCAGCCGAAGGTCCTTATGGAGATTCCTTAGAGCATAAAGCAGGTTTGACTCGCTTTGAAACAGTTCCTATTCTCCAGCCCGGGGAAAAACTAACTTATAAAGTTGTTAGCAAGTGCATTAAAGCCGGTTCTGCCAAGCATACAGCTATTCTTACCTTTGACCAGTTTGAACAACCGATCATGGATGAAGAAGGAACAAGCTGTTACGAATAATAAGACGGTAAATAACTATGTGTTGTCTTAGACGAATAATAATATTAATAATTCTGTTTAGTTTATTAACCCTTGCTTATTCTTCCGTCCAACTTGCAGCAGAAGACGCCTCAACCCAGACAGGGCGCATCGTTGTAACAGAATGGGATATTGGAAGAGGCAACCTATTTAAGCCGAAGGGTTCTTTTGCGGCTCAGGTATTCGGAGAAAATGTCTCTAAAATCAAACTTTACGGTCTTGATCACCTTGGCAACTTAACAGAATTAAAAACACTTTCTTGCGAAGATGGGTCAACCGTGACCTTTAAATTCAAATATGATCGCTTTGAAACAAAGTACTTTGAGCTCCGCCTGTATGATAATAACGAAGAGGTAATTGCAACGCACAAGAGAGAAAATAAAGAATAGAATTAATTATGAGGATTATAGAGATGAAAAAAATGTTTATGTTTTTGTTTATTGTTATTTTCAGTTTAAATGGTTTGGTATATGCAGGGGAAGAGAAGGAGAGGGTTTTTGACAGCGGATATTTTAATAAGGATGAAATTAGTGAACGATTGAAAACTATTCCCGAATTTCTCAATAATTTCATAAACGAGCTGTTTTTTACAGAAGAGATGATGCGCGACGCGCTGAAATTGCTTCCCGCAAAACGCATAGAAGGCATACTAAAAAACATACAAGATTGTTTAGGGATAATGCTGGCGGATGGAACAGCTTGGCAGGGTACAATTGTTGTATTCCTGCATTTAACGGATAAAAAGAGTGGCGCGGATTTTGTGGAAGCAGAGAAGAAGCTTCAGTTGCTTAAGGATGCTGAATACAAGGATATAATTTTGTCATCCGATTATAAGACAATTCCAGTGCCCGAAGGAGGAAGCGCTTTTATCAGCCGCAAAAAAGTGAGAAATGGCGGGATGGAGCAACTTCAAACAATGTTAATCACATCAAAAGATACCGTAGTGCTTGAACTAAATGTAATGGCAAAGCAATACACCGACGATGAGTTGATAAAATTAAATACCGCTATCTGGAATGCGCTGGGGAAGCATTGATGGAAAAATAGAGCAGAACAATATTTGAATATTTAAAATCCTCGATCACTGCAAACTATTTTTGGACTAAGGGAGTAACGACAAAGTAATTGCTGAAATATTCCGGATCATATAAATCTGCCGGGGTAACCTCTATCGGTTTTAAGTTATCTATCAGTTTTTTCTTAAAAAGAGGCTTTCCTGTGGCGTTGACTACGGCTAAAGCCGCTTGTTCCGAACAAACCGCATCTTTACCAAATAGGCCATAAGTAGTCCAGTCCCAGCCCACCTTATTATCTTTTATTGTTTTTTTCGCTGCCTCTTGGGCTGTTTGCCATAGTGCTTCTCCATCTACTTTTGATTGCGGCCTAGCAACGTATATACCCCGGTGTCCGTAATGTTTTAAAAACTCTTTTTCCCCGAATATCTGACTGCCCACAACGGAAGTATGATCCAGGAACAATAGTTTTCCATTTACTGTTTTAACAACGGTTAAGGCGTGGGAGACGGGGCTTTGTTTCTCACTAGAGGTCAGTATGCGCCTTGTATAAATATGATCAAGTAAAGCAACGGTATTACTTATGGAATCATCTGCTTCCGGGGCAATAAGCAGAATATCACCGGGCTGTAAAGCAGCCAGGTCGTGGGGCTGATAGATAGGGGAGGGGACATGCGCGGTTTTTATAGAAGTTATAATTGTCTTAGTCCAAGACTTATTTTTTATGGCAGCTTCTTTAATTGTCTTTTTCTGTCTTTCTAGCCAGGCCGCATTCATTTTATCAAATTCAGCTTGCTCCTTTAACATTTCCTGCGGATCGCTTTCAATATTTAGAAATCTAAGGTCTACCGGAGCCGATGTTTTAGTTCCTTTTGAAAAAAGCGATTCTTTGTATTTTTTAGAATCAACATTTCTTGATGAATCGCCACCGCCAGTGCCAAAAAAAGCGGTTCCTCCGGGCCTAAGACCATCGTCTGTATCGATGTCAGACTCTGGAGTTACAGAACGGGATGGACATGAAGACTCGTGCTGTGCGCGAAGAGCATAAACTCTAGCTTCATCTCCGGGCATCGGATCGCCGTATTGTTGCCCACAATATGGGCAATCAGCTGGAAATGCATCTTGCCCATTTAGAATAATCAAAAGACTGACTAAAATATAAAGAAAGATTCTTGCCATAAATTCAATATGTTTATTTTGAATTGATATATACATCCCTTTGTATTATATCAGAAAAAAGCTTCTCAGGCGAAAATTCAATGAAAAAGACACATACTTGATTTAAACGATAAAAAGGACTAATATATAGGGGTATAAGGAGATTATTAGGCCACGGAAGGGGAGTGACTTTCGTGGCTTTGTTCTAAATCCAGTTATAAAACTTGTCTAATACGAGGAGGGCATTATATCATGAATGGTGCAACAGAAAATAATAATGTAGACAATAGTATTTTTATGGCGTTAATTATTCTCACAGGAAGTGGCTTACTTATTCTCTCTGTGAAAAAACCAGACAATTTTTTTCTGCGCTATTCTCTGATTACAGCATTTTTCTTCAATATAATTTGTTTTTTAAGCATTTTATGGCATAAAGTACGCTGGGGGAAAAGAAGCCAAATATTCAAAAACAGACAAGAAGAAATAATAAAAAAGCATGCTCATAAGATATCTAATACTCTTAAATCTTTTGTAGCCCCCAAGCTGGTGCTGAACGTCTTCAAGAAACAGTCTTCCTTGGACAGAAAACTTTCGGACCAAGAAGTCGAAGATGTTAAAAAATCTGTTGCGGATGATCCCGCAACTTTTGAGCTCATTCTAGGATTAACGGAAAATTTAGGCAATGAAATGGAAAAAGAGTATAACATGATCTTTCGAAAACCACTCAATGAAAGATTTGCTTGGCTAAAATATTTTGCTGATATAATAACAGCTAAAACAAGATACTATTCTTTCACTATAGGTATAGTATTCTGGTTTATTTCCCTTTGTCTGCATCTTTTTTCTTAGAATTCTGAGGCGCAATGTTTTAGTATTTCCGATAACCTCAAAATCATACCTATTATAATTGTATTATGAAAATTTTTAAACTAATAAGTGAATTTTTATCTGGAAAAGACCCAGACAAATTTGATGTTAATAAAATTAATTTCGAGAAAGCAGTAACTGTTCTGAAAAAAAATACAATAATTTACCAAATTGTACCTGAAGGTGAGCTACCGCTAACAGCTACTGGTAAAGCTAATAGATTTGTTTCGCAAGATCCACATCTTACAATTGCAAAATATAGAGCTGGTGCCGTTGCTGGCACTGGAGGCACATTTGCTAGTCTTAGCCTATCTACAGCATTCAAGGAAATAGGTGGTTATTTCAAAAAAGATTGGTATAAGATAACACTAAAAGAATGTATTGAAGCTTATGATATTGAAAAAATTTTCAAACAGCAACACATAAGGATTCCAGAAGAAAGACATCCTGTTTATCAAGAGTTCTATGGGACGAAAAAGTTTGCCTATATTTACCCAAGTTTTAAAGATTTTGGCGAAAAAAATATTGTTATTTTTACTGATTGGCGCAGGGACTATAAAAACCTATTTCATATTGAAAAAATTTATTCAGCCCATAGCAAAAATTGCTTTGGCCCTGATTTAAGCTCGGAATTTCCTTTTTCACCAATTTTGTAGTAATAAGCTCTTTTTGCCAATAAAGCCCGGATTATAACAGGGGAACAGCACTTAAAAATTATCTATGTCAAAAATTAAAGTATTAATTGATAGCAGTATATATATTGCCTGGTTAAACAAAAAATCAGAATATTCTAATATTGAAAAAATTAGAACTTTTGCGGAAAATGGCAAAATTGAAGTTGTAAGCTCCATAGAAATCAGGCTAGAAATCCTTAATGGAAGTAATGGTAGCGCAGATTGGAAAAAAATTGAAAAGGCTTTTCAGCCGATAACTCATGTCCTTACCCCAAATTGTATAATTGGTGATACAAATGGCTCTTATAAAGCTACTCTTGATAAATCTAAAAGAGAATGGAAAAATCTCTCTAACTTAACAAAAAATCCTAAAGATACAAAGCATTTTATAACCGGAAAAGACTTAGGATTAGTTGAATATTTTTTGGCTTTAGATGACAGGTTTTTTAATGCAATGAAGCGACAAGGAGCAAATTATCTGAAAAATATACAGCTAGTTAAACCCTTAGAACTTATTCACGCACTAAAGAAACCAAGCTGTTTATAGAAAGCTTTAATTGGTCACAACAACAAAATCCATATTAAGTCGGCCTAAGCCCAGCCAGGACACCATAAACACCCGGCTTATAAAGGGGAGTTTGATCCAAATAATTCCCAGAATCCCGCCAAAGCCCCAGATTGACGCAAGTTGTATATTTACCGTCGGATAGCCTGCGAGATTCTCCCTATACTTAAGTTAACATAAGATATATTATAGGAAGTTACATTAATCCCAGTCGACGGGTCGCCTAATAGCTGACCTTCTTTAGTGTTGGCTGTTTAAGCCTAGTTGGCCTGCCTGATTATAACGCATTCCTTCCTGATTAATAAGACTTGCATGAATATAGGCTAGATTAAAGGATATAACTGTAAAATAAGCCTCTCCCCTGATTTTAATACCAAAACATGGGTCTACAGCCCTAAGGCTCAAAATAGACGTTTTAAGGCAGTTTCTTTTTTGGAAATGGTGCTTTTTTTAGGTAAGATTTAATAGCTACTAGGCCGGGCATCCATATATGGCGTTTTCAACAAGCTTGTATAAGACGCGCAATCTAGGAAAAGGCTTTTCAAGGATCTGCAGTATCTTCAAGCGCCGCATTTCATCTTTTGTGATATCAAATGCTATGCCGGTAACAACCAGAAACTTGGGGCTATGCTGACCATATTTTTCTTGAACTTCCCTGATCATTTCAAGCCCCGATTTTCCGGGCATCTTGATATCAGCAATCACCAAGGCATATTCTTCTTTTTCTATTTTATCTAAAGCATCAAAGGCATTATAAGCGACCTGTGTTTTGTAACCTTTCATTCGCAAAAGGCGGCCTAAAAGGAATGCAGACATTTTTTCATCATCTACGACAAGGATTTTTTCGGTCTTTTTTTCAGATACGATTTTCATTTGCCTCCACATGTTTTCCTTAACAAAAAAAGACAACCTAATCCATTAGCTAAGCTGTCTTTTAAATCCTTTTTCTTTTACCTGCATCACTACACCTTTGCATGTAGCGTTATGGTAAAATTCTGACACGTGGCTGTGCTTCTATTATGAATTATAACATAAAGAAAGCAAGAAATCAAGCCTGATAAAAATGGGCTTATTTTTTAACCATAATATTGCTCATCAAAGAACGTATATCAGCAAATGCTGCCTCGGCCCTGTATCAATTTCCCTCCTTGTTATCTTTCTTAAATACAATACCTCTTGAATCAATACAAAGAGTATTTATTCCTGATTTTTTGTATTGCGCTGGCACAGCATACAGAAAAAAATCATCTGTTTTGTCTTTATCTCCGTACATAAAATAATAACCATTGGTTGCCCGTTCCCGGCTATAAGAATAATTTATCACTGCCAACTCAGGATCAATAATCTCTATTTTACCGGCATTATCAATAATCAATCCCGTGGCTCGTTCCGCATAGGAACCCGTATGTTTTTTGAAAATCTCTTGTGCCTGGGCAAATCTTTTTAATAGTTTAGCTGCTTGCTTTTCGTTATCCTCAATTACCATATTGGCGGCCTCCTGAGAAACCTCCCGCCTTAGTTTCCAAAGCTGAAAAGACTTTGCTATTTTTTCCTTAATGCCTAGCGGCTCCTGTAATCTGTCTTTTTTATCATTCGGTTTTTTTATGATTATCCATGATTTTTCAGTAGCACTTTCTGATTTTTTGCCCGACATCTTTGAATATACCTTATAAGCAACATCCAGCGCTATATAGGCTGAAATAAGTATGACGATTAAGGTTAGCACAGCAAAAAACGTGGTGATGTTAATGCGGGCTCGATTATTTCTTAGCACAAAACTCCTCGCTTTTAAACGAATAAAACATTATATATTTATTTTACTCCTTTAAAACAAAAAAGCAACCTTCCCTGGAGAATAGAAAGTTGCCCATAATAACTGTAGCTCTTTTTTATATTGCTTGTCCGATTAAACAAAGTAATGCATTTTGCCTAAAATCAACTTCACGATTTTCATCCAAAGGCAAAAAGTTATTACCGCTTAATATGGCCTTCTCAGATTCAAAAGTATTAGTTTCAATAAAATATTTAATTAATTGTTCCTGAACATATTCGAGCTGGTCTTGGGGGGCATAGGCAACAGATTTAGCCAGATGAAGAACATTAATAGGTTCTATTTTTTTACTTTTTAATTTTTTGTTTAAAATTTTGGCAATATCTATGATTCGCTTTTTGATCTCATATTGGCTTGTTGTTTTTTTCTCTCTTTTAAACATGCCCGAATTTGCGCCCAGCCAAGGGATTCTTCTGTTTTCAAAAAAGTCCATGCAAAAAGTTACAACAACCCTGCCCTTTATTTCCGGCAATTTATCTAACTCTGTCTCGCTTAATACCCCTTCAAAATCAGTCACATTAACATGTTCCCCTAATTCGACCTTGCTCCAAGCTGGTCTAATCCACCAAATCTTACATCCTTTTCTTTTAGCAAAAATAACCCAAGTGCTTTCAAGCGGAAAATAGCTCTTTGCTCTCTCGCTTTCCTCTACATGATTATCCGGATCATAATCAAAAAGAAGTATGGTATCACCTTCTTTTAAAGAACTCATTATCCCATGGTGCTTTTGGGTGGTTTTTAATTCTAAACTTGAAGATAAGGTCGGCTCGGATTGAGTTTCAGTATCGGTTAGGGCTAAGGCACTTCCCTGCTGGATTAAGGCGGTGACAGTATCTATAGGCCCTGCATTGGACCTAGAGGCCTGGATAGCTGAACCTAAGCCTGCAATAAAATTATTTCCTTCTTTTCCTATTGCATAATTATAATATTGGGTATATGCATTTAAAAATGTTTCTTGTCCTACATAAATCCTGGGCCCCAAATTATCAAAAGATACCTTTTTGTTTATAGATACAACACCCCCCCTGCCCTGCCCAAGTATAATTTATAATGATCAAAGCCTGGATCAGTATGGCTATACTAATGTTAAAGAAATGCCTTACCTTAAAAATTCGCATTGTAATTCCTTTGACTTTAGATGGCTAAACGAGGAGGATAAAACAAGTAAAAAAGTATACCATATTATTGGTATTCCTGCCACCTGAAACCAAAATTTTCTATGGCTATAACATATTGGTAAATAATAAGATGTGCAAAATAACCGGTAGGTATCCAGTTTTAAGCGCTAAAATGTCTATGCATTTTCTCCCTCTAACTGACTTATGGCAATAGCTGCCGCACTTTTTACGTACTGGAGCTCGTTAGGGTCTTCTACGAGTCTTTTTAGGCTGGGAATAGCCGCTTTATCCTGGATCTGGGCTAAAGGAGATGTAGCTGCCCAACGCACATGGGCATGGGGATCAGTGAGGGCCTTACAAAGAGGCTTAACCGCACGCGTGTCTTTAATCTTGCCTAAGGCTGCGGCGGCGGCACCGCGTACATACTGATTCTGATCATTTAAGGCCTTAATTAACGCTGGTACTGCACCTTTGTCCGCTAATCGACCTTGAAAGGCAGCGGCAGCCGCCCTTCTTACATAAGCACTGCTATCGGTTAGCATCATATCAATGAAAACGGGGATAATGGATTTATCCGCACTTTTCTCAAGTGCCTTTATTGCTTCGCGGCGTTGATATGGATCTTTTGTTTTCAGATCGTCTAATGACATTCTGCTGCTATATGCCTCCTGTCCATATCGATCTGCCTTCTATCCTCAGGGTAAAACCGCCGTTCGATTTTTTCGGACCGGGTATCTTCCTGGGATTGCCGGCGGTCCTGCCTGTTCTGCCTGCGATCAAATTTTCCTTGTCTTCTTTCTTCGATTACAATCATCTTTATCCGGTTCCTTTATTTTTGAAAGGTTAAATTATTTTTTTCGTATTTTCAAACAATCTTTTTGGGTACGCCTTTTTTCCCTCAGCAATCGAGCCACATTTTTTTGTCTTCTTGTTATTCTTTCTCTGGGCATAGATTAAGTTATAACCTCATTATAATATGTCCTCGGCGTCCGCTTGCCAGGCAGGATCAACAATACATAAAAATTTTAAATCAGAATCACCGATATTCTCGATGTACTGGCTTGCCGAAGCTGGTATATAAACACTGCAACCAGGGCGTACATCTCGATATTCATCATCTATGTGCATACGGCCGCGACCTTCTAAAATATAATAGACTTCAGTAAATTTCAACCGGTGCGGTTTAGTATCCTTGCCTTTAGCCACGCTGGCATGCGCCAGGCTATAGCGAAAAGCAAAATCCCCCTTCTGCGCATGCAAGAGTTCCCGCAATAAAGATCCATCTGCGGCCATAAACTCCTTGCAATCCTTTAAATCTTTAATTAAGATGCTCATTTTCGTTAAAATAATGCGGCTAGGTTTAAATATTTATTCCAAACAAAATCGAACTTTCCATAAAAAATGTACCCGCCACGCAAGCCGTAAGCAGACACGCTAATGTTGCAGCCACTAATGCTTTGGGTGCGACTTCGGCAATGGTGCGAATTTTATCCGGGGCCAGTGCTGTAAACCCGCCGACAAAAATTGCCATAGAAGCAAGATGGGCAAATCCACATAAGGCATAAGTTGCAATTACAGCTGAACGCTGATGCCCAAGTAAATTCTTGCCTAAAACAACCGCTAAATCCTGATAAGCAACTACCTCGGTAACCACCAGGCGTTCGCCGATGATTTGCGAGATAAGACCAGCATCCTGTACCGGTACCCCGATAATTAAGGTAAACGGATAAAAAATAAAACCTAAGACCCCTTTTAATGACCAGTGCATATTAACCCCGAGAAAATAACCAAGCCTTGCCCCGATTTCACCTAAGCATAAATCAACCAAGGCCACTAAGCCCAAAACCGCAATAAGAAGCGCGACAATACCCACAATCATCCGCAAGCCGGCGTTGGCCCCTTCTATTATCGCCAGAAATAAATTGCCTTCTTTTTTATAATGCGGGCAAATATCAGTGCCTAAGGTTAGCGGGACCTCATGTTCTGGCAAAATTATCTTAGATATCACTACTGCCGCTGGGGCAGATAATAACGATGCTGAAATCAAATGCCCCGCAATAGTAGGAAACTGCGCCTTCAAACAAAACACATATAAGGCCAAGACATTAGAGGCCACCGTCGCCATGCCTGCGGTTAATATCGTAGCCGCCTCAGAACGCGTTATCTTATTTAAATGTGGTTTTATGGTAAATAACGATTCAATGCCGATAAAAATATTACTGGATGCAACTAATGACTCTGCTCCTGATATTTTCATAAATCGCGTGAACACGCGCGCAAAGGCCTTAATAATAACAGGCATTATTTTAAAAAAATACAAAACAGAAATAAGCGCGGAGAAGAATATAATAGTCGGGAACACCTGAAAGGCAAGAATAAAACCAAGCGAGCCTTCCCCGGCCTCGTTGACCTCTCCGGGGGCAAGCGCCAGCCGGCCGAATAAGAACCTTGCCCCTGCAGAAGCGCTATTTAAGACCTTTATTACCCCAGAGTTTATGGCTAGAAAAAACTTTGCACCGATAGGAACAACAAAAATAAATAAGGCGATCAAAAGCTGGATCACAATCCCCCAGATGATCACCTTCCAGTTCATGTTTTTTTTATTTTCCGAAACCAGCCAGGCAATCCCGATGATTACGAAGATGCCGGCAAAACTAACCAGGTTATAAATATCCATATTTTTCTGCCTGCATTTATTTTTTTTACAAAATCTTTTTCGACAACTCTATTGATCCTATTATTTTGTATAGATCAAAACAAGAAACTGCCTTACAAACGCATTGCCGCTATTTTTCATTTTCGTTCGGGATTAACGTTCAGATTATAAGAACTCGACCGCTAGGCAACATGTCCTCTACGGCTTGCTCGCCATGTTGTTTATAATGTTCTAGGCGCTTGCATTCACCCAATTTATCGCCTTGGCAGTATTTTTTAACAAAACCCTGGCAAGCCATGGCCATTGTTTCTTTATATTTCTCCAAAAATTTACACTTTGGAAGCAATTCGCACGTCGACATTCCCTTACCTCTTTTTATTGATATTGCTTATGGGCAACCATCTCCCTAAGCATCGCTTAGAAAATATCTACCAAGAAAGCCCCAGACTCTTACGCACATAATCCGCAATCTGGTCCATATCCGACTTCTTTATAAATGTAAACTCTATGCCCGATTCTATAATATCATGCTGCCTGCCCCGGCCCCAGACTATCTTCCCATCGGCAAATATAGTTTTTGCATTGCCCGGAAGATTAAACGCCAGATGCAACACCGTATCTTTTTTCAAGTTTTCCTTAAGAAACAACTTCATTCCCGTCGGACATATATCCACACTTATACACTTAGACTGGATATCCGGATTTTTTACAAGGGCATAGGTAACTGTAGTACTTAAATTGCCACGCACAAATTCCCGGTTTTCAATGGCCTTGCCTTTCGCCTCATGCACATACGTTAATATTTCCTGCTTTACATCCGCAGCTATTTCTGTAAATTCTAAGCCTGTATCAAAAAAATTCTGGGAAAACGCTTTTTGCCAGGCAATCTTCCCGATTGCCTTTATCGGTTCTACTATGCCCGATATAGTCACGTTAAGTTCTAAAACCTCATCCACAGCCAACTGCTCGGTAGCAATAAATCTTACCCCGGAAACGCTAATATCCTGCACTAGAACCATCTTTGCGGTATCATCGGATTTACCCTTATGAGTGTAGGCAGCTTCTACCCCTACATATAAGCGAGCAAATCCCCGCCTTTCTTTGGACATGGCTTTTTTAACCCCTATAATGGCTAACTATCTGAATTTAAAAAGGTTACCTTAACTATTTGCCTTTACCTGATATATTATCTAATTGGAAAAATATGTCAAATCAAAAAAACAATCACGCCATATTATGTTTACGAACAGGATGCAATACCCCTAACGCAAACATTGATTCTGTTGTTTATATTTTAATGGGCAGTTGTATTGTCCGCTAAATTGGGTACAAAGCGATAGGGCGATTAACGTAACCGCAATAATGCAAAGACTAATTGCCAAAATCCGGCCAAATTTCTTCAATGCCTCTGAGCTTGTTTTATCTACAGTAAAAAAGACAAAAAAGCTTAACACAAACAATAACATTGCTTTTACAAGACTACATAAACCCATGTATTTCATCCCCGCACCTCCTTTTTTTATTATAACCTAGCCGGGCTTAATTAATCAATCCTATTTCTAAAATTAAACTAAACAAAAATATGTCCCGTCTTAATACAGACGGGACATATAGCTGAATATATTTAATCAAAATACTTTCTATTGATATTATTAGTCTTGTTTAAGTGGTTTGTCATTAAGAATGCTTCTATAGAGCAATCCTACGGCTTCGAAGGCGCCATTGACAAAATGATTATTTTTACCAGGACGCACCTCGATAGTTTTCAAAGTAAAGTCTTTTAACTCATTTAATTTATCGACATCCAGGGTCCAATTAGCCACATCTTTTCTCTCTAACTTTTGCATATTTTCCAGTAAGATCTGCTGTTCTTGTTTTAAATCCATTATTTCTTTCAAGGAACTCTTGTGTTTTTCTTTTAGCTCCAGCGTCTTCGTAAACAAACCTTGTCTTTCCTTCTCGAGCTCCTCTACTTTCTGCAGTAATCTTTTCTGTTCATTTTCAAATTCCGCCACTTCTTCTTTTAATCCTTCTACCTCATTAACCAAATCTAAAGAATTTTTGCTCTCTGTCTGCGATGCTACCATCTTCTTTAGTAAATTTTTCCGGTCCTTTTTTAATTCTATTATCTGGCCCAACAATTTTTCCTGTTCTCTTTCGAATTCCTTTACCTTCAGCTCTAATGTCTCTTTATCCGTTGCCAGGTTATGCACGTTTTGACTTTTTCCCCGCAAGTCCTTCATTTTTTTCAGTAAATCATTGCGTTCTTTCTCTAACCCTGCTATCTGCGCAAGTGAACTTTCTTTTTCTTGCTTTAACTCATTTATGTTTGCGGTCAGGTTGGATTTATCTTTCTGTAATCCAAGCACTTTTTTCACCAAATGATTTTTATTCTGCTTTAAACTGGATTCTTGTTGCCCATCTAAGAGATTCAAATTCTTCCCCGCGACTTTCGGAAAACAACTTTTACAGGAAAAAATAAAACCAATAAAATTGCCGGTTTCATCCTTGCGCTGCCCAATCATCCTAACCCCTTTGGCCCGTCCGCAGCAAATACATGATGCCGTGAATCCTTTATCAATCTTTTCATTGACCCTTTCTATCACCGTCTTTTTACTCATATTTTGCCTCCAGTTTTTTTAAACTTTAAAAAGTTTTAGACCCTATGGATCCATCCCTTCTATTTTATTTTTGCCCTTAACACCTTTAACGCTATATATTAACTAAAGTTAGCTATAATAAAAGCAGTATAAGTTTACCACAATATTCAGAAAAAACAAGGGGGGTATTGATTTTTTTTAAAAAGTCCTAAATACGCCAAAATAGCCTCTTTTTTAGGCCTTAGCGAGTAAAATGTTAAATATTTTTAAGCCGCCCCTCTTTTCCGGAAGATACAAATTTATTAATTTTCTTGCAAATCCCCTATGATTTTGGTATATTCATTCGCATTGATACAATAAACGCTTTTTTAAACATAGCCTAATTATAATTTAGTCAAAAGGAGAAAATATGAAGAAAATCGGTATTATCACAAGCGGTGGCGACTGTGGCGGTCTTAACGCGGTGGTTAAAGGCGCCGCCCAGATGGCCCATTCCCGCGGGATGTCTTGTTATGTAATTCCCAACGGTTACGCCGGCCTTTATAACCTGGTGGATTTTGATGAGCTTGTTGAATTAAAACCAGAACGCATTGACCTGGTCCAAGCCAATCCGGCTGGCTCGGAAGCTGGCCATTCACGTGTGAAAATAAAAAATATCAAATCCCCGGACAAATATAAAAGAATTAAAGAGGGATTAAAAAAATTCAAGCTCGACGGCTTGGTAATAAGCGGCGGTGATGATACCGGCAGCGTAATCGTCGACTTAACTAAACAAGGCATTAAATGTGTTCATGCCCCCAAGACCATGGATATGGATCTGCAGACATATTCTGTCGGGGCTGATTCTACAATTAACCGTATTGCAAAATTCGGACAGGATTTAAAAACAACAGGAAGAACACATAACCGCATTATGGTTCTGGAGGTGTTCGGCCGCTATGCTGGCCATACCGCATTCCGGGGCGGTATCGCCGCCGATGCTGATGCCATACTTATCCCCGAAATCCCGGCAGATTTTGATATCCTTTATAAACATGTAAAAACTAGATTTACGCGCCGGGTTGCACAAAGTGATGTAAAGGCCGGGACATATTTGATCATCGTTGCCGAAGGCATCAAGGATTGCAGCGGCCAGGAACTAACTGATGAAACCGCTGGCATTGATACCTTTGGACATAAAAAACTTGCCGGGGCGGGAAAATATGTCTGCCAGGAGCTAAGCAAACGTTTCAAAAACGATGCATCCATAAAAAAATTCATGTCGGATACAAAGATGTTCGTACCTGGTCTTTACGAAATCCCAGAGGTACGAGAAGTCAGGCCAGGACATCTTGTTCGCTGCGGGAACTCATCTGCCTACGATGTTAATTTCGGCAAGGAAGCCGGTGCCGCTGCTGTATTACTGCTTGAAAAAGGGATCAGCGGGGTAACCTTTGCACGCCTATCGGGAAATAAAATCAGTTATATTGATATACAAAAAGCCATTGAACAACGTTATGTTGATCTTAACCGGGTTGTACTATATGAGGCAATGGGAATCTGCTTTGGCCGAAAAGCACCTAAACCAAAAATTGAATTCGAAGCTGTAACCGGACCTATTGATCGTTATCTTTAAACCAATTTCATTGTTCAATAAAAAAACCTGCACAAACCGTGCAGGTTTTTATTTCCTGTTTCTTTAAAATAATTTGATGTTACTTATGGTTAGCTAATAAATTTAGAGCTGATATCACGCTCTGCCTTAAGCCAGATATCCATATCTGCGTCTTGCGGCTGCCCTGATTCCTGCCAGATATAATATGCCCTTTTTGCCACATATTCGGCAAACTGCTCTGACGCCACCCGGGTCTTTTTCTCCGACTTGCCCCCCTTGGTCTTAGTTGTTTTTTGAGTTAATGTCTTTTTTTGTCTCATAAACATACCCCCTTTTTATATTTTCAGGCGGAGATGCTTTAATCCATCTGCTTTAATGCCTCGTTTATCAAAGGCAAAATAGCCTGCGTTTCTTCCTTGGAGAGTCTTCCCAGTTTAACAAATCTAGTCTCCCCTTCGCTCGTTTTGTTAGTTCTTGTAATCTGCAGTTTTTTCGGTCCGTTATTATAGGAATATATACTGACCGTCAATTTCCCATCTTCTTTTTCCCAAGACTTTGAAAATAAATTCTGATCCAGATTGGCATCATATGGCATAATTAACCTCCTTTTATTAGACTTAGAAAATACCACAGCTACAAAATAAAATCAAGATTTTTTTTATCTTTTAAAATACCGGCTGAAAACCAGTCTAACCTACATATTATAATATAAGAAGTCGACCTGTTGGGCAGACTCAACCCGACAAGAAACCTTAAGGAATGCCAAGGCAATGATCCCGGCCAAAATGCTAGATAGGCCAATACCGAGGAAAATCCCGTTTACGCCACCCCAATAAGAACCGATATAAGCAAACGGTATATATAGACAAAACATCCAGACCAGGCTCAGGGATGTAGCAATCAAGGGTCGGTTTATGGCATTAAACACGGCAATGGCCAACATACAGATACTGCGTAACCCATAGCCAAAAGGCACAAGCCAGAGGTAATTAATGATGCTATGAATCACCAGAGGATCCCTACTAAATAAATTCGCAAGGGGGTTAGCGAGTAAAAATAAAGCGATGGCCATCAATATCCCCCATAATAAAGCAAAACGATTACTATGTACAATGCTTAGATGCACCCGCTTTAAATTTTTAGCCCCCCAATTCTGTCCAATAAAAGGGATTAATGCTGTAGAAAGGGCCATAATTACTATTAACGCCACTGCCCCAATGCGCGTCCCGGCTCCGATTGCCGCTACCGCCACGGTACCGAATTGGGCCACTAACCTTGTAACAATACCTACGGACAAGGGGACAATTATGTTCGTTGTTGCCGAGGGTATCCCGATATAAAGTATTTTTTTACACGAATCAAAAAAATACTTCAACCCGGCAAAAGAAAAATCAAGCATTTTCTCCTTAAAGTGGAGTACGGCTAAAGAAAATATCAATGATATTGCACGCGCAATTACCGTGGCTAAGGCCGCACCGCTAAGCCCCAGCTTCGGGAATCCATATAAACCAAAAATCAGCAAAGGATCGAGGATAACATTAATACTTGCGGAGCCAACCATGATCAGACAGGGATATATTACATTGCCTGAGGCCCGAATGGCATTATTGCCCACCATGGGTACAACTACGAACGCCATCCCAATATACCAAATTGTCATGTACTCTTTTATCAATACAAGTATTTCTGGACTTGCACCTAAGAGCGTAAACACCGGCTTTATACTGATAAGGCCCCCGATAACAAATAAAACCACAATAAGAAAAGAGAGCCGCAGACTATCGGTAGCCAATCTTTTTACCTTTTTATAATCCCCTTCCCCGATCGCCCGCGATATTACTGAACCCGCCGCTGTCCCCAGGCCCAAGGCAATACCCGCAATGGACATCACTACCGGAAAGGTAAAACTCATCGCCGCCAATTCTTTTGTCCCTAACTGGGCAACAAAGTATGTATCGGCAAAATTAAATGCAACAATAGCAAATATCCCGAAGATCATCGGGAAGGTAAGCGATACAAGATGCCCAAACACCGGGCCCATGGTAAGATTAGCTTTTTGTCCCATATAAGATGTTTCACCGATGCCTTAACTTCAGCGTACTGTGTGTAGAATAAAAATTTTTGTCTGGCTGGCCTCTAAATCAAATTTGCCCAGATTAAATTGCCCCAGATGAGAACCGCTGCTACTGAAATTCTCGGCTGTAAATTCATATGTGGCCGGCGGCAATAAAAGCCGGGTTATGCGTATTTGATCTGGCAATGTCTGCCAGCATCTTAAATCAGCTTGCTCAGCAACTATATTGTAAATATTACTGACAAACCTAAACCAACTAGCGGATAAATCTCCGAATTTTTTGGCAATATTTTCTTCCTGTTTTTTCTCCAGGGCGTATCTGGCCCCAGCGCGCACAGCAGTCTTGGCCATAAACCGAAGTTTCCTTTTATCTAGATTCTTAACGGCAATCGCCCCGATATCCTCGGCTATCTCGGTTGCGGCCTGAAATACTACACCATTTGCATCCCGGGCTAAAAGCCGTGAAGAGGCCACCCCATAGACACGGGGTTTATAGGCGGGAAAAGCCACTTTTACGATATAACCGTCAAGCATCGGGACAGCCAGCTTTTGCTCTACCTTAATCGGAGCCAGACCGTTATATTGGATAAGATATACTTCTGATTTTTTTGCCTTATCATTTATACTGATAAATTCAGCTTCTTTGAATTTTGCTCGGAATTTACTAAATTCCGGCAGCCCCATAACCCGGGCTGTAGATAAAATATTTTCTTTTAATACCCGCGGTATGGAAACCCCGTAATTTTCCGCATAATCATGCTCATAAATCGCGGCTGCTTTTACATAGGAAATAAACGCATTATTTATATCTTCGTCAGAGTGTCCGAACTCATATAGAATCCCCATCAATAACCGGGCAAAGGCATCTTCTTTATACACATTTTTTTGATCGGCATTATACTGAAGGTTAATCGCCTGCAGCTTTGAATCCACATCCCTGGCCTCAACCAAGGCATCTTCATGATTGCCGAGCATCATATAATTTAAGGCCTGGAAGATATTTATCAATACCTGTTCAAAGTCTTCACCCCGATAAGGGGCAGAGTAATCATTGATGGCCCAGGTCGCGGCAATCTTGCTAACCGATTCTGTATATAATTCATCAAACTTTAACTTGGCTTTATCTAAGGTCAGGATACTTTTATCGTAGCTTGTATCAAGATGCTCGATATAACCTTTATCCAAAAAATAAAGCAACTGATTATTCTTCCCGTAGATATTATAATCATCGGCAAGGGTTTTAAGCGCCTGCTTATATGAGCTGGCCGAAACCATACTGCTGACCAAAGGCTGGTAGGAGGAAACCGAAGCGCAAGAAATAAATAAAAAAACAAGCGATATCACAAATATCGCCTTACCCATAAAAGAAGTTAATCTTTTTGTCGATTGTCTTAACATTATATAGTTTATATTTCAAAACGGCATCAATCCGCTACTTTTTATCCTAAACGCTACTAGATAAAACGGAGGGTTGGGTTTTTATTTACGATCAGCCAAGGCCGGGGTTTAAAAAATATATCCTTTTTGCCTTAGCTGTTAATCACTTATTTTTAAAAAGTTATAAGCTGAACTTGCCTTTTTTGACAAACTTCTTTATCTCTTTTTGTCCAATCCAAACTTTCTGGTTAGTTGCCAAATCTATAAGCTCCAGGTTCACCTGGTATAGAATCACATATTTTCCTTTAATTTCATCTTTGACGCTATTGATGCTCCCTTTTAACATAAAATCAGCGCCGGTTTCCAAACCCGCGGCTTTTATCGTTTCTTCGTCGGTATAGCCCTTTTGCTGGGAATTCCTTTCGTCTCTCACTTCTTGTCTTTCCTTTTTTGAAGCAACAAACTTCACCTGCCCTGAATTAAGCAGAGTCATTTCCAAGTCTTTTGTAAATACCTGGCTATTTATATGTTCATGACTACGATTTACTACGCTGCCGACGATAACAACCGGCTCTCGATTATTTTTTTCATCAAATCTGTTTATCCAGGGCCGCATCAAACAATCTTTGATCATTTCTTCGGCAACCAGACGCGAATCAGTATCATTCCAGCGGCCACTTAAGTCGATTGTTTTGTCAACGCCATAGCGTTTAACGTTGCGGCCGCCGCAACCAGACACAAGCCCCAAAATCACGATTAATCCGATAACCATAAAAAATGTCCTGTGCATACCCGCTCCTCCTATTTTTATAACTTATTTGTTCGGCCTTCCTATTTTTAAGCCCACTGTCGTCAGAAGTGTAATTATCTTTTTACTTAATGCATCCATTTTTGCATATTCCTGTTGCGCGGCTTTAATATCTTTCTTCTCCATCATTTCAAAGATTTGCCTCATTAACATGTGTACGTCAAAATGGATTTTATCAAGTTCCTGCAATTCCTTTAAATCCGGATATTTAGCTAGCCCTTCCGAATATAGCCATTTGCCAAACTCGCATTCTTTATGCGACATCAGTTCCTCTCTGCGAATCGGCCGTTGTGTATCAATATGAGACTTCAATCTCTTGCACAATACAAGATGCACAACCCCGGCCCTATGGAAATCATCCTGTTTCATATCGTCCTTCCACCTTTATTTTTTACATCTTTACTTATCAGCTATTTGCCTATTATTTTACTTATTAAGCCAAATATAGCAAGCAGAAAATTATAAAGACTGTCTATATATTTCAATGCCCGATTATCTTTACCAACACCCGTTTTCGTCTTTTTCCGTCAAATTCTCCGTAAAAAATCTGCTCCCAAGGCCCAAAGTCTAGCTTACCGCTTGTTATCGCTACCACAACTTCCCGGCCCATGATACTGCGTTTTAAATGGGCATCGGCATTATCTTCGCCATTATTATGTTTATATTGCGCAGTAGGTTCATACGGCGCCAAGGCGTCTAGCCATTTATCAATATCATGATGCAAACCGCGTTCATCGTCATTAATAAAAACACTAGCTGTTATATGCATGGCATTGACCAGGCATAAGCCTTCATTAACACCGCTTTTACTGACCAATTCCTCTATCTTGGGCGTAATATTAATATAGGCACGTCTTGTTTTTGTATTAAACCAGAGCGTCTCGGTAAGTGTTTTCAACCTTTCCTCATTTTTGAATACAATATTTTAAATTTCGGCATTATTTTTTAAATGCGTCAACATTGCCCAATGGCTTCTTTCTTCGTCAATTATTGTCTTAAAAATCGCCTTCGGCTCTTCGCTCTCAAATTGAGTGGAGATCTCTTCAAAAAAAAGCATCGAATTCATCTCCAAAGTCGTTGTTAATCCTATCGTCTGCCAGATATCTTGCGATAATAGTAAGCGTTCAGCCCTTTCTGTCTCCGAAACCACGCGCGCACTTATCCCGCTAAGAAATAGATCGAATGCAGCCGGATGTTTGTCGATCAGTTTATAATTATCGAGCATCTGCCGGATTTTATCGATCAATTCAATATGTTTTTCCATTTTTTCAATGAGCTGGGAAAACATCTCTTTGGTTTCCGGGTTATTAATGTGTCCGGTGATATTTTTATATAACTTTACACGCCTTTTCGTAATAACAATGGCGTTTTCCAGTACGGCTTCAATCTTGTGGTTAGCGCCCATGTTTTATATCCTAGGTTAGTTAGCTTAACGTTTCTCAACCGGCACATATTCTTTATCAAACGGCCCGATATACATTGCCCGGGGCCGGAAGATCCGATTATTGCGAAGATACTCTTGCACCCGAGCAGTCCAGCCTGCCACCCGGCTTACGGCAAAGATAGGGATAAAAAGTTCGGTCGGTATGCCCAGACCGGCATAGACTAACCCCGAATAAAAATCCACATTCGGGAAAATATGTTTTTCTTTGCCCAGCTTATCTATTACCTCTTTTTCTAAGGCGTTGGCGATTCGGAACAATTGACGATTTTCGCTATTTTCCTTAGACATCATTGCCGCTAATGGCGCCAACACCCGGGCACGTGGATCATAGGCCTTATACACCCTGTGTCCAAAGCCCATAATCTTTTTCTTTTTGTCTAGTGCCTTTTTAAACCATGACTTTACTTTTCTGGTGCTGCCAATTTCCCGAAGCATCATAATAACCGCCTCATTCGCACCGCCATGCAACGGGCCTTGTAAGGCAGCGATGCCTGCACCTACGGATAGATATATATCCGAAAGGGTTGAAGCTACCACCATAGAGGCAAAGGTACTGGCATTCATACCATGGTCAGCATGTAAAATAAGTGCAACATCCATAACCCGTTCTTCTCTGGGGGTGGGTTTACGCCCGGTCATCATGTAAAGAAAATTAGCGGCAAAACTTAAACCCGGATCTGGCTCTATCGGTAAATGTCCTTTTCGTAATCGCGCCACAGCTGCGGTTAAAGAAGCGACGCCAGCAATTAAATGGTAACAGGATTCATAACCTGTAGCATGCTGCAATTCATCCCTGATCTTTTGCTCTCTCTCTCGCCGTTTAAATTCATAAATCGCATGCTCTTCTCCCATGGGTTTTGTCTCCATGGGGATAGAATCTTCATCAGCACTGATCATCTTTACGGTATCATTTATATATCCTTCTTCATCTACATCCGTAAACTCCTGCCGCATTAAATTTGTCCCCAGCCTCAAGGCCCCCATGGGATTCATCTTTTCTACCGGGAAACCCATCAGTAATCTCTTGGTTACCGGAATATGCGCAAACTGTATAATTCTTTTTTTAAACCTGTCCAGCTGAACTGCCGAGGGCAGATACCCGTGTAATAACAAATAAGAAACCTCCTCAAAGCTAGAATAGGCACACAGATCAAAGATATTATAACCGCTGTAAATCAGCCATCCTTTTGAACCGTTAACATAGCCGATTCTGGTCTCGCAGGCAATGGCGCCTTCTAATCCTGGCCCGACTAAGCAATCTACCGGCCATTTTATCGGTTTTGTCAATTCCGGCTCAGGCTCGCTATTTGTCTCGGCAAGCGCGTTTTGACTTGCCTTGATAATTAGCTGGGTTATGTCTTTTGTTTCTTCGTGCATTGTCTATCACTTCCTTTGACTAAAAGTTACAACACATAATTTGATAAAGAGTTATCACATTATCCGCTCTAAACACGGCCTAGGTTTGCCTGTGTTTAGATATATAATAATACTATTTAAGAGGGAAAAAGTCAATTCCAATATTAACATATCACCCAAGTATAATCAGCGGTAATATTAGATATTAAAATACACCCCAAGGGTGCTAAACCAGCCATTTTTAAGGTCGAGAGAACGGACTTTTGTATCTCGATCATATAATTGCAGCCGGTGGAATAAGGTCATGCCCGCATCCAACCCGAGGCTTAGATTGTCTGTAAAATGGTACTTAAACGATGGCCCCAAGCAGGCCACGAGGTAATTGAATTTATTGCTCCTTGCCCCCGGCTTGTTTATCTTATATTGGTTGCCGATAAGCCTCGCCCGCAAGCCAAGTTCTAAGTTTTCTGTATATTTATACCAGAGTTCAGCCTGAGCCGGCAGGATTAAATTCAGCCTTAATTTCTTCTCATCATCCCAGGCAAACCTGATAAGCGGTACAAAAAGCGGATCGCCAAAATTTCCCGCATAGGCCAACCCCAACCCATAACTTGCTGGGCCTGATGTCCGATAATCAAATAATACCCCGCCGCTGATATGCATATCGCCTAGGCTTGCGCCTTTAACATCACTGGCAATACCCGGATGCAAAAAAGTATTCATTGTCCAGACCTCGGAAAATTTATAGCTCAAGGTAAGCTCATAACCAAGCGCATAGAATTCATCTACGCAATCTGGCTCCTGGAATATATCCCAGTTCTCGTAATCTAGCAAAAGATGCTGGAAGGAAAATCCGTGGATAAGATAGGTCTTATCTTTCTCTACCACTATAGGATAATTAAACCTAAATCCAGATATTGTCGGTTGTACCTTTAGGTCCTGTTCAAATGAATTTTGGACAGGGCTGTTAACTTTTACCTTACTTAAATAGCTGCATTCTACGCTTGTAATCTCTATCTTTTCTTGGCAAATACCTCTGCTTATAAAACAATTAGCGCAAAACAATACTAACAAAAATATGCAAAATATGTTCTTGCCCATGTCCATCCTTATTTAGTTTTAGGTAGGCTCACCCGGCGAGTTAAAAACTCTATCAATCCAATGACAATTTATAATTAATAAAACGAAGTATTCTCTCTTTATCTTTATTGCCCATCTCGATAAACTCTATACCCAGCGCTAGCACCCGGCCTTCCTCTTCCTGCTTCCAGGCAACCCGACCGGTTAAATTAAACAATCCGCGTTCACCCGGAAGATCAAAGGTCAATTTTAGCTTGGTGTTTACATCCAATCTTTCCTCGGCCAACAACTTCATGCCTTTTACACAGATATCCGCACTCAAAGAACTGTGCATACGTGCGGGCCCTTCCATAAGCCGATATTGGACATCGGTCATCATCGCACAACGGGCATGATTTCTTTTGACCTTTATATTCTCAGCAAAGTTACTGATATAACTCAATAACCTGTTTTTATGTTCCGGATTCATCTGGGTAAATTCCACATATGTTTCTAAGAGGAATTTAGAAGAGATATGTTTTTGCCAAACCACCTTGCCCGTAGCCATAAGTGAGTCGGAGAGATCGCTTACCTTTATGCTCAATTCCAATACATCATTGGCCGAGAGGGTTTCGGTAGCCACAAACTTCAAGCCCACAGCACTGATTTCGTTGACTAAAACCGCATGCGGCGGCGTCAGACCCCCTTGGACCCGATATATCGCCTCACCCGATATCGGTAACCGCGTCTGTTTATTAGCATCTGTCATGGGTAATTTCCTTTTTATCGGATAATGATCTTTTGCTTATTGTAATATTTTAGCTTCTTGCGCCGGATAGGTCAAGGGAATTAGTGTGTGAACATCTAAATTATGGGAAGGGCTTTTGTCGCCAGTAGCCGGGGAATAACTAGGTATTACTAATCATGTCTTGGATTAACGCGCTAGAGACCCCATATACACCAAGCAGGCTGCTTACCTCATTCTCGCTATAGCCGTTAAGAATCATCTGCTCCGCCAATAATACAGCGTATCCAGCGTTTGACTGCTCACTAAGTTTAAATTGAGATACGATTTCAGAGGCCTGCATTCCATTTTCAATACATCCTGTAAAAATTTCAGGCAACAACGAAGTTATTGCCTCATCGATTGCATTTAAATCATAATCTTTTATTAACAATACATCCCTGATCAAACTAACCGAGTATCCTGCACTAAAAAGTGTTGTGTAAGATTGCAACGTATTATCCGCCAATGGAAAACAATACCGGAAGGAAGCCGCGGTTTCTGAAAATATCCCCACCTGATCCATATCAATTCTTGCCAAAGTCAATTTCATAACAATTTCTTCTGCTGAAACCCCTTGCTGCTGCAAGCTATGGGCGGCGGCTTTAAATACATTGTCTGTCCCGTAGCCAAAAGAGATAAGGGTAGAAATAACTTGATTATCCGTCCAGAGTAAACTATTCATATAAGAGGTTTCCGTCTTGCTTAGGGCTGTATACATATCTTCCAGCTGGAAACCAAGCTTATCTAATAGCTTTGCTACATAGCTTAAGCGGTAGCCTTGATTAGCAAAATATTGGCTGATCTGTTCTGTGGCATACCCATCACTCTGCATCTGTTGCACAATTTGCGCTTCGGCCGACGCTGTAATATCAGTATAATCAGATGCATTTTGAAGCCCGGCTTGAACATACGTATCAGTAATTTGATTATTATTAAAAGTAAGTTCTACGTAAGAAGCTTCAAAATCACTTCTTATTAATTGTTCAACGAGACTAGCGACATATCTGTCTTGGAATTCGGGCGTTGCCTCTTCGATAAATAAGGATATAATTTCGCTTAACCCCTTTCCCGTGTTCACCAATCCTTTTACAAGTTCGACAAAGACATCTTTTACCTGGGCATTGCTTTCATCGTAGAATAAGGCTGTAATATCACTGCTGGAAAGATTTTTTTCTAATAGCATATTGTTAACTTCGCTAAAAGTATATCCTGAGTTCATCAGGGACAAAAATGAATCCAGGCTCAGCTGCACTTCTGCCTTGCTATTTTCATAATCCAAGACTTCGGATAAAGCCGCAGCGTAATCGACCATTTCATCGCCAGAAGATAAATCTCCGATTAATATCCCGACAATTTGCTCATCTGAACTACCGGCACCTTTAAGCTGACCGACGGCGCTTTGGAATAGTTCAAAAGAATCATAGCCGGCATCAAATAACGCATAAACAACCTCTGTCAGGTCTTGACCGCTGCCGAGATTCTGCATTAACGCATAAGCTACAGATACACTATCACCTAAATCATTAACCACCTCAGCTATATCTTTTAAGTCAAACCCCTTACTATAAAAAGCTTGCGCGATGGCATAAGATGAATACCCTAATTCTTCTCCATGCAGAATCCCTGCCAGCAATTTTGCATCGCTTACCTGCCCACTTTTCCCTTCTTCCGTTGCATCTATGGAACCGATAATTTTATCCACTATTTCTGTTACCGTCCCTAAGGTAAACTCCTGTCCGCTATTAAAAATACCGACTAAACTAGAAAATATTTCCTCTTTTGTATAACCATTGCCAACCAATACCTCTATCACATCCTCGGTTGAATCTTGGGCATCGATATCCAGGATCGCTTGGCACATTTGGTCTGGGCTTAAACCAATACCAGTAAGCACTGCTGTTGTATCCTTTAAATCAAATCCTTCTATCCCATAAAATGATTGCGCAATCTCAGTTAATGAAAATGCAGTCTCCTCTGAATTACTGGGAGAAATAGCATTTATCATTATACCCGCCAATACCTTGGCCTTGTCTATGTCGCTGATATCAGGGCCGTCTGTCGAATTAATCCCCACAATAAGCTGTCCGATGATATCGCTGGCCCCCAGCCCTTCATTAACAAACTCCGACACAACCCCTTCATATACCTGTGTAACATCATATCCACCTTGAATAAGTGCATTAGCAACTTCAGCTTTATCATCGATAGCGCCGTTTAGCATTGCCGTTGCTTCAGTTAAGTTTATATCTAAATGACCCAGGACATAGGCGGTGTTATCTAAACCAAACCAATTTTTGGCGTAAAACGCTGATGCAATTTCAGCACCTGAGAATTGCCTATTATCCGAATTTGTCGAATCTGGCCAATCAATCAATACCTCGCCTAATAACACAGCGTAGTTTAACTGTTCTGTTGAGGCCCCGATAGTGGAACTAACAGTGCCCAATACTTCCGAGACCACGGTGTTAAGATCTGCATTTTGCTCATTTAACAAAACTCCGACCCCCTGTGCAATCAACTCTTTAGCATCATAGCCATTTTCGTCTAAGGCCGAGATCACATTAAAAGTATTATTTTCAACATTTATCAGGGCCGAAAACGCCTCAGCTAAACTTGTGTTTAAAAATGCAACGATCTGTACCGCATCATTCAAGTCCAGCCCATCTACAGCATAAAACGCGGTTATAACTTCAGAAAGTGAAAACTTTTTGCTACCGGGGTTTGAGGAATCTTCTAAATCAGTCAAAATATAAGCCAAATATTCAACCTTATTCAGACCTTCGCTTACATCCATACCGACCATGAGCCCGGAAACAATACTTTCTGCTGTCTGGTCAGGGTCCGCGACTAAATCTGAAACCGCTTTTACATAGATACTAAATGGCTCATAGCCGGCATCAATCAGCAAAAGAGCGGTCTGGGCAGCATCGCCAGCCACCCCTTTTAATAAATTATAGGCATCATCGGCTCCTGCGATATCGTCTAACATTTTTAATATTTCAGCCATATTTTCTAAGCTGAATCCATTTACACTATAAAACGCCTGGATAATTTCTGCCTGTGAATACCCATTGCCGGAATCATAAAGTACTATTGCTAGGGTCACTACGACATCTTTCTGATTATCTGTTAAGCCATTTTCTGTACTTATACTGCCAATCACATCAGAAACCAAACTTGCTAAATCTGCGTTTTGCTCGGCACTCAAAATTTCTACAACTGTAGAGACAACTTCACCGATATCATACCCGCTTGCAACAACTGAACTAATAACATCCACCGTACTATCCTGAGATGTTTTAATGCTAAGCAACATCGTACATATTTGTTCAAGATCGTCATTGATGCCGTTAACAATTTCGGCTGTACTTTCTAAATCAAACCCGGTTTGGCTGTAAAATGCAATCGCAATATCGGTAAGAGAAAATATTTTATTGCCAGGATTTTGCGCATCTTCTAAATCCACTAAATTCTGGGCTAATAATTTTGCATTATTTATCTGTGTAGTTGTGGGGCCTGTATCTGAAGACACGCCAACAGTAAGGGCAGCTACTATTTCGCCTGCTGTCATTTCATCGGCAACAAGTTCAGGGACAGCCGCGTTATACACAGAGGCCACATCATATCCTGATTCGATCAACGCCACCGCTACCTGGGCCTTATCGCTAATAACTGTGGTTAAGGCTGCATAAGCATCGCCGAGACTTATATTTGTTTGTTTAAGAATATTCACCGTGCCGTCTAAATCAATATTTTGATGATTATAAAATGCCTGCGCAATTTCCCCC
>Ga0180009_10001531_pt1 | contig 28182 bp, 22 predicted proteins | sample OS_PC_MetaG_FD_123537 | JGI IMG/M metagenome (GOLD analysis project Ga0180009, IMG submission 123537) | Groundwater microbial communities from the Aspo Hard Rock Laboratory (HRL) deep subsurface site, Sweden - OS_PC_MetaG | ecosystem: Environmental > Aquatic > Deep subsurface > Groundwater... | reverse complement strand
TTTGCCTACGACTCCCATATCCGCTCTGGCGTCAAAGTAACCACTGGCGACCTCAATGGGGACGGTATCGATGAGATAATCACTGGTACTGGCTCTGGTGGTGGCCCGCACATTAGAATCTTTACCAAAGAAGGTAATCTCTACAATTCTGGCTTCTTCGCCTATGATAAGAGCTTCCGGGGGGGCGTCAATGTCGCCTCCGGTGATCTAGATGGTGATGGTATCGATGAGATAATCGCTGGTGCCGGTAATGGTGGTGGCCCTCACATCCGCGTCTTTGACGGAGCTGGCAATCCCAAGCTCACCAATGGCTTCTTCGCCTATGATAGTAAGTTCCGGGGGGGTGTTAATGTTGCCACTGGAGACATTGACGCCGATGGAGAGGCTGAGATCATCGCTGGGGCTGGTCAAGGGGGTGGTCCTCAGATTAGAGTCTTTGAAGGCAATGGCACTCTCAAACCCATTCAATTCTTCGCTTTCCACCCTGATAACCGTTCTGGCATTAGTGTCGCCTCTGCTGACTTCGATAATGATGGTAAGGATGAAATAGTCGCCGGACAACTGACTAATGAAGAGACTTGGGTCAAGGTCTACCGCTACAATAACAGCAAGACCGTCCTCGCTAACTTCCGAGCCTATGGGCAAGGCGTAGAGACAGGAGTTAACGTCGCGGCCGCCGACATCGACAACGACAACATTGCTGAGATCATCACTGGTCCCAACTATGGTGGTGGCCCGCAAGTGAGAACCTTCAAACTAGATAGTACCCCCATCAACTCCTTCTTTGCCTATACCACCTCCTTCCGGGGAGGGACCTATGTGGCGGTGGGGGATTTTGAGTAGAATATTTTCCAAGTAATAAAAAAACAGCTCTATTGTGGAGCTGTTTTTGCTGCCGGAAGTTAATACAAGTTCTCCATCATCTCCCAAAATGGTTTGTCCAGCGCTTCATAACCTTTTGTATTTAAGTGTGAATCGTATTCATCAGCGGCATATTCTGATTTGAGTGCTCCCATATCGCTAGCAAGCTGTTTATACATGTTAAAGATGGTTACATCATCTGGATGTTGTTGCCAGAATTCCTTCAGCCAAGCGTTATATTGCTGGTGATTCCAGACTAGATAGATATCATTATCATTCATAACCTGTGGCAGGGCATTGCCAATAATTAACTTCGCCCTGTGCTCTTCCACTACCACCTTATAAACATCCTCGATATATTTTTTATTTTGCTCCAGATTAGTATTAGCACTACCTTCTCCTGCGAAGTCAACAAAACAGAATTTAAAGAACACAATATCTTTTTTCTCCGCTGGCAATTTTTTCATGATCTTTTCCACACTTTTTACAATATCTGGCGGTGATTCTAGCTCGCGGTATTCCAGGGTGAAACGGTCTTTAATATAAACCCCATCGTCGGCCCCCCAATGTTCGAACCAACCGCCCATCACTGAGCGACCCAACATAATGACGGTGCGGTTTTGTTTATCAGTAGTAATCTTAGCGTCGTCTGTGGCAGAGAAATCATCCTGAGTACCCGTGCTAGCCTGATTATTTTGGACAGAGCTGGTGTCTATGTTTGTACTCTCCGTTCCCCCTTGATCTTTACAGCCAGCCAGTAGAAAGACCAGCGTCATAGCTCCCAATAAGGTGCCTAGGATTAATAAAAACTTTTTCATAGTTGTTATTGATTATTTTGATATTCGTAAGCTCCAATATCATGGGGATAGTAAGCTTCTGGTCGTTCGTTGCCTTCGATGTCTATAGTAACAGGTTGAGATGAAGTGCCAGCATCAATAGCTGGACTGTCAGCTTTTAGTTTTAAATCTACGTCTTTCCAGCCAGCCATAAATTTAGGATCAAGCCCTTTATTTTGATCTCCTTGTCCACTAACTTCTGTCCAGCCACCATCGGAGATATCGCCGCGACCGATGCAAGGGTCTGCTTGATTAATAAAATTAGCCTCAATCTCGCAGTCATCTCGGCTGTAGTAAATATTATTACTTTCGTTTATTAGGTTAACATTTTCGCCTAAATAAATACCGGTTGCTCCTCCCTCAGTAGAATCAGCGTTAAAAGCAAAGATATTATTGAACAGGGTCAATTTTATCTGAGCAGGAATATCAGTATCATCATTGGGATAACCAGCTAATAGGGAATAATTGCGCGCGCTGAATGATTTATCCCACATATTATAGGCTATAGAGTTGTATAGTAATTCATAAGTTCCGGGAAAAGCTCCTACCATAATAGGGACGAAGCCTTGCCCCCAAATTGCGTTGTTTTCGATTTTACCGCCACCCCAAAGTTTGATCCCGGTTTTATGGTTGCGTACAATGCGGTTGCGCTTAACGTAGATTCCGCTAACATTGCCTTCTCGATCACGGGAGTTCAAATCAACTCCGTCCCCACCATTATCGTGGATGTAACATTGCTCAACGGTAATATTTTTCCCTTTTTCGACCGCGATACCATCTGCTCCGTAGGAATCCTCGCCTTGTAAGCCAGATCCGGTAATTTCTAGTTTACGGAAAGTCATATCATCACAAGGCCCTGGTGTGCAATCCACCGCAGTATATTGTGGGTTTTTAATAGTACTGTTCTCAATCGTGATTTCAGAAACAGAACCACCTTGGGGTGCTTTGTCGGAGTCGCCATAAGTCAAATGGATACCTGATTCACCTCCTATAATTAGCAGATCACTAAGGTTTATTTCTTTATTGCCCCCCATCAATGTGACACCCCAGACTTTAAAATCCTGAATAGTGAGGTTTTTAATATTAGTGTTCGCAACATCTTTTTCTAGTACTAGACTACCTTTGACTACCACTGTCTCATTAGTAGCACCCATAAAAGTAATTGGCGAAGAGGTCGTCCCGGATTTTTTAAACGCCACCTCTTCATTATAAACACCTTCGTGAACATGGACTGTGTCTCCTGCCTGAGTCAAATCAGCCGCTCGCTGCAAAGTACGCCAGGGCGCGCTTTGCGTGCCAGCGGCTGAATCGTCTCCAGTGGAGGCCACGTGGTATGTTTCTCCAGTACTATTTGACAATTTCCCAGTGCCGCGAGGGTCGTAGCCATTTTTCACCTCCTCGCCATCTTTGAAGCCGTCGCCGTCCGTGTCAGAATTATCTGGGATAGTGTTATATTTGTATTCCTCTAGGTTATTTAACCCATCGGAATCCCCGTCAGCGGTAGCATCACTGGCATCATTAGGATTGAGATTATATTTTGTTTCCCAATCACTGGGCAGCGTGTCGTTATCAGCGTCTTGATTATTGTCAGCTTGGTCGTCCCCGGTTTTGTCTTTATCTTTGTCTTTGGTAGTTTCGGTCGTCGGACTAATAGTAGGACTGGTGCCACTATCACTCATGACCAGAATACTGATAACAGCACTGATCAACCCAACAATAGCCAGCATGACTACCACTAGCATGATTTTTAGAACTGTTTTCATAGGCTTTACTTCCCTCTTTTATATTTTTTTAAAGTTTTTTCCAAATCTGGGGTTTTAATTACTTCATTAAGAGCATAATAGCACATAACATCTTCTTTATCAGCATTGTAGTCGATCCCAACCATGGGTTTGCCCAAGCTATAAGCCATACCCACTTCAGCAGTGAGATCTTTGCCGTAATCCTTGAGAACGACTACCAAAAGATCGCTTTGCTTAATAAGGTCGACGTTGCGAGTAAATATTTTCTCGAATGATAAATCCTGAGCGGTGTCAGTCATTGCGCAAAGGACTTTGAAATCCAGGTTTTCTATCCTGTTAATTAGTTGGTGGTTTAATTCACCCAGTTTAATGGGGGTACACAAGTAAATGGTCTTCATAAGAAGTATTTATATCCTAAATTATACCAATACGAGAGCAAGTTGTCCAAAATAGGTCCCTGGTGGTATAATGAAAAAGCTAAATATATAACTGAATTCCCCGGGAGCCGTAGCTACTCAAAGTGATGTTCTCTCTCTCGTCTTATTACAGCAATGCCATAGGAGGCGGTGAGACTGGGAGAGGAGCTCTTCTGTGGGTGCCAGAGATTGGAGATACGTACCGAATTTCTGTTGTCAAAGCAGAAGCTAGGCATGGCCGGTCTCTGTGCTCCCGGGGATCCATTTGATATTTTGTACATTTGACAAGAAAAAGATCGTGGCATATAGTGTTCGGTTCAGGAAAGGAGGGACTGAAAATGAGTAACGGCCAGAACTTTTCGCTAGATCCTCCTCCCACCGGCCCAATTGAGGTCGAGATCCGCTACCGGGAAGGTGATGGATGTTCTTATATGCATTGCGGTGGCTGTGGATTCAGTTTTGATCCACAAATGGCAGTGCATATTGGAGGAGGACGATATCAATGTCCTAATCCGGAATGTAACCGGATTGTCAGTGACATTGAGGACTAACCTTGCTCTGCTTCCCGCAGAGTTTTTTTTATCCGTTGTTCAATCCCGCACTTAATGCTACAATCTAGAAAGTTTAATCTCATCTAAGTATGATCCCAAAACTTCAACTAGCCCTCGATTATATCGATCTCGCTGAAGCTACTGCCATGCTGCGTGAGACAGAGGCAGAAATAGACATTGTCGAAGCCGGCACCCCCCTAATTAAAGCTGAGGGCATGAAAGCTACTCTTGAGGCCTTGGCTGATATTAGTGATAAGCCACTAGTAGCTGATTTAAAGGTAGCTGACGTAGCGGACATTGAATTTAATCTAGCCGCTGTTTGTAAGGCTACCTACGTGACACTATTGGCCGCTTCGCCGCTAGAAAATATCGAAGATGGACTCAAAGCGGCCCAGGAGCATAATCTAGAAGTAGTGGCCGATTTGTTGGGAGTAGAAAATTATCAAGCCAGAGCTGAAGAGATGGTTGCCTTGGGTATTAAGTATATTGGAGTGCATTGTGGTATCAGTGAGCAGCGGCAGGGTAAAACTTTATTTACCAAAGCTCAGGAAGTATCGAAGGTAGTGACAACTGTCGGAGGGAAGTTAGTCTTAGCTGGTGGCATTACCGGTGAGAATATAAATAAGTTCGCTGATATTAAAAATATTGCTATAATTATCGTTGGTGGCGGAATCACTTCAGCTCCCAGTCCTGCCCAAGCCGCCCGCGACATCAAAATAAAAATTAATCAGGCTTTTAAATAATGAGTGATTTTTCCGAGAATTTAAAAAAAATTATCGGCAGCGTCGAACAAGCTGTCGGAGGTGTAGCGGAGAGCAATACGGAGCAAGTCGTAGACAAAATTTGCCAAGCCTCCAGTATTTTTGTGTTTGGAGCTGGACGGAGTGGGTTGGTGGGTAAAGCTTTTGCGATGCGGCTGGTGCATTTGGGCAAGACAGTTCACTTTATTGGTGATTCGACGGCGCCGTCTATCACTCACAACGATGTTTTGATTGTCATTAGCGGATCTGGTAAGACTTCTTCGGTGCATCTATTGACGAAAGCAGCTTGCAAGCAAGGAGCAACGGTGGTTTGCGTCACCAGTGATGCCGAATCTCCTATTGGCCAACTAGCTAGCATAGTGGTTGAGATCCCGATTAAACGGGAAAGTAGCCAAGAAAATGATTATCTTGCTCGTCAATTAGTAGCCAAAGAAATTACGCCAACACCAATGGGAACCCTGTTCGAGTTATCAGCCATGTTATACTGCGACACGTTAGTGCCAGTGTTAATGAAAAAGTTGCGTATTTCTGAGATGTTTATGAAAAAGAAGCATTCGAATTTAGAGTAATTTTTAGGCTTAAAAAGAACTAACAGGACACCCCTCGCTGCCAGCGGGGTGTTTTTTAAATCCACTGTTTCATGTATAATAAACGGGCATTAGTAAACAAAATAAAACAATGTCTGACGAAATTAAAAGCAAAAAGCGTCAATCTAAACCCTGGGCAGCCATTTTATTTGTACTTGTTGTGACCTTATTGGTTGGCGGTGGAGTCTACTATTGGCAGCAAGTGGAAATAAATACCGTCCAAACAGAAAAAGATGGCACGATCGAACGGACCAAAACGGAATTACAAAATGAAATCGGCGATTTGCAAAAGCAGATAGCTCAGCTACAGTCGAAACAAGCCGAAACAACGGAAACTTCAGCTGAGCCGTCACAAAAAATAATTGTAGCTGATGAAAAAGCCCTGGGATATATCACTAAGGTCTATGACAAAGATGGTAAACGTTATCTTGATATTGACTATATCCAATGGTTGACGGGCGAGGATGCGAAGCAGGCAATGGTCGAGGACGGGCTGTGTGAAAGTGTAGCTGATTGCGTTGTCACCAACGATTATCATATTAAAAATCAAAATTCGAAAATAAGAACGTTCGAAATTTCTACCGATACCAAGATTTATATGCAAACGTTAGATATAGAAACTAAAGGCATCAATTGGGATCAAGAAATTACCTACGATATATTCAAAGGCCTTTTTGCGACCGAAGTAATCGAGCAGCAGCAGTATATCCCGTATCATATCTCCATCAAGGATGGGATCGTTATCGAGATAGCGGAACAATATATCCCGTAGAGCGGGGGAAGATTATAGCATTTTCAAAAACAGATGAAACACAAAAAATTCCTTATTATTTCCCTAGTGGTTGTTGTCAGTATTGTTCTGGCTGGTGTTGTTGTCGGTAGCCAGATGATCAAGAAAAAGACAGAAGAGCAGCTGCCAGAGCCGGCGAGCGTGAATGTTCCCCCAAAGGAAGAGTCGCCACAATCTCCGGCAAAGGAAGGAGAGAAATTTTCCCAACTGGAAGAAAGTTATATCTTAAACCAGAAATATATTATGTCTTTTCATGCTTGTGATTCCAGCGTGAAGGGATGTCGTGATCCTCGAGATCATGAAGTTTACCTGGCTCAATCCGATGACGGAAAATCATGGAGCGTACTGCCAGGTTGGCAGCCCTACGAGGGAAGTGTTCCCGATGTTATCCGCCGTGATGATATAGTGTATATTTTTACTCCTGGTGCGGTGAGAAAATATGATCTGAAAACAAACACCTTGAGCAAGAGAATTGAGGTGGAGCTAGATGATCCCAAGGCAACGGCCAAGTTTGTTGATCCCAGTGTTATTGAAGACGAACAGGGGCGATTAGTTTTGTTCTATATGCCGGGCATTATGGGGCAGGATCCAGCCCGCTGTGCGTCAGGTGAATCACAGTGCACTAAAGTTTTTCGCAGTGCAGTGGAAAAAGAAGGGAGTGATGGGACGAAATTTACTGCTTCAGAGGGAAATCGGGTAGAGATAACAATTAAGCAAGATGTGGCGGCCGACCCGGATATTTTCTTTAACGGCCAGCAATATATCCTCTATATCTCGCGGGGGCAGGGAGTTCAGGTATTCACCAGTAACGAACTGCATGGCAACTATACCGAGGTCAGCCCTGACAATTTTCTCTTGCGGGAGGGCGGGGTACCAGCTGGCTATTTTGCGGCCGAGAATTCTGAATATTGGACGTATATCCACAGTGGCCAGCCGCAGGCTGTTATTAAGCAAGCGATGCATAAAGATTTAACTACATTTCTCGAATCCGGGGATTTTACCGAAGTTATTGGTCCGACCACCATGGCTGACCAATTTAGCCAATCATTCACGGTTGAGAGCCCAGGTTTTGCGCTTAACCAGCCGTAGTTTAGATACAATCTCGTTGCTATCTTATATTAGAGAATCTGAGACGAAATATACTATGATCCAATTACAAAATGTAAATAAAGTCTACGAGCTAGGCGGCGAGAAAATCTACGCTCTCGACAATGTTAGCTTGGAAATTACTCCGGGTGAATTTGTGGCGATCATGGGGCCATCTGGGTCAGGCAAATCGACTCTGGCTAATGTAATCGGCGGACTAGATACACCTGACAGTGGTCGAGTGGTTGTCGGTGACCAAGAAATAACGGAGATCAGAGATAAAGCTCTATCTAAGTACCGCAATAGCAAGATCGGGTTTGTTTTCCAGACTTTTAATCTCCATCCCGACTATACGGCACTCGAAAATGTAATGGTTCCCTTAATATTGGTTGGCATGAAAGCGAGAAAAAGGAAGAAGAGAGCTAGAAAATGTCTCAGGGCAGTAGGCCTAGAAGATCGCCTGAAACACAAACCGGGTCAACTTTCTGGTGGTCAGCGCCAACGAGTGAGTATCGCGCGAGCTTTGGCCAACAGACCAGAGATAATTATTGCTGATGAGCCAACTGGTAATCTTGATACCAAAAAAGGCCAGGAAATAATTGATTTACTCAAAACCCTTAATAAAGAAGAGGGCGTGAATTTGATAATTATTACCCATGATGCAAAAATCGCCAGACAGGCCAGTCGGGTGATAGAAATCAAAGACGGGAGGATAAGCTGATGCGCATTATAGATTATATCAAGCTAGGTGGGAAAAACTTATGGCGACAAAAATTGCGTACCAGTTTGACTGTGGTGGCAGTGGTGATTGGAGCCATCTCGGTGATTGTGATGGTATCATTAGTAATTGGTGCCAAGTCAATCTTTATGCAGCAGCTGGAAGCGATGGGAGCTTTGACACAGGTAACAGTTACTGGTAGCTCGGAAGTAGAAGAAAGTGGTGGTGACGGACCCTTTGGATTTATGCACGGAGGTAGTGGTAATAGCGAGGGAGCTGAATTAAATGATGAGGTGGTGGAGAAACTCAAAGGGATCAGCCATGTTCAAGATGTCAGTCCGGCGACTAGCGTCTGGGGTTTTCAGTCGGTCCACCTGGATGGTACAGATAAAAAATACAGTGCCATGTTGACTGGTTACAGGCCGACCCCGGCTTTTGAACAAAGTATAATAGCGGGACGAAATTTGGAACCAGGGGAGATAGCCAAAGTTGTCATCGGTGGCGGTCTTCTAGACAGCTTTGGTTACGAGGATAATCCCAAGGATATTCTTGGCCAAAAGGTAATATTCAAGACTAATAAGGGCTATACGGGCTATGGTGTAGAGTTACCTAAGCCTCCTGCTGGTGGTGATCAAGAACAATATTGGGAGGATCTAAATGATAAGACTTATGATATTGAAGCCGAAATTGTTGGTGTAATGTCACCTGGTCCAGGAGACCAGCAAAATTTTATTACGATAACGTGGGCCAAGCAAATACTTACTAATAAATATTGGCAGGGTCAAGAGGGAGGATCTGGAAATCAATCCGAACCGCAGTATGAATTAGATGAATATAATCAGATCGAGGAGAAGGGCTATGGTTCGATTATGGTCAAAGTAGACAGCACTGATAATGTGGAACAAGTAGCCACCGACATTGAAGCGATGGATTTAGGTGCTTCTACGGCCAAGGATTTCTTGGACGAGCTTAATAAATTACTTAGCACCCTGGGGGTGATTTTGGGGGCAATCGGGGCTGTCTCACTGGCCGTGGCCACGATTGGCATTGTTAATACGATGGTGATGGCCATCTACGAGCGTACTCGGGAGATTGGGGTAATGCGCGCCTGCGGGGCTTCACGCGGGGTGATTCGCAAATTATTCACTCTCGAAGCAGCTCTATTGGGTCTTTTAGGTGGTTTGTTGGGAGTAGTTATTAGTTATGTGTTGGCGACAATCGGCAATTATTACGGTAATCAGTATTTACTTGATCAAGGAATGTCGTTTAGTAATATTATTTCTCTTCCCTGGTGGTTGCTGGCTGGAATAGTTGGCTTTACGATGTTGGTTGGTTTGCTGGCTGGCCTTTATCCCGCTTGGCGGGCAGCGCGTCTAGATCCGGTGGAAGCGCTACGACGAGAGTAAAATTTATAAATAAACAAAAAATATGGAACCAGAGAAAGATGAGGACAAAAAAGAAGATAAAGCAGGAATAATCGGGCAAAAGTTTTTAATTTTAGTGGTAATTTTAATTGTAATTCTGTTTTTGTTGTTCGCTATTTGGATAATATGGGCTTTAGTAATAGACAAAAGCGGTCAGGCAGAAAAAACTTCTACGGAAGAAAGCGAGACAACAATTATTCCTTCCAGCGAGGTTGAGGATTTAGTATCCGACCCCGCTCCGCTTTCCAGCAGCCGCGCCGTTAAAGACAAAGATGGTCTCATCTACTACGGCTTTGATCAGTTGGATCAGAAGTCTATTATGGTGTTAGATAAAGAGGGGAAAATACACGAACGTTGGTCTTCGACAAGTGAGAAGAATATCGAGATTGCCGGCATTGACGAGGATCGAGTGATTTTCTTTTTCACTGATAAGACAGATGTTTCTTGTGAGGAAGCGTGGAGCACGGATCACACCTACTATGGCGTTGGTTTTGGCACAGTTAGTTATAGCGGAGCAGCGGGATTATTGTTAGAGCAGAATGAGCAGTTGATTGCCGACATAAGGGAGAAGTGTAAATAAATTTTCGTAAACAAAAAACTGCCTTTTCCGACGGGGCAGTTTTTATAATTAACTATTTTATAATAGCCAGCACTACAAAAAAGACTAGAATAATACCCAAGCTATACAGCATGGTATAAGCAACTAGCTTCAATGCCTTTTTCATCTTTTGATGTAGAGCTAGATAAACGGCATAACCGAAAAATAACGAACCGGTAATAGCTGCTGACAGTACCAGTAGCAAAAGCATCATAATAATTGCCATAAATTGATCCGGCTGAGGTAAAAGTTCTTCCATTACCCAGAATAGCCCGCTAAGCAGGACACAGTAGACAGTGATTCCCAAAGACTGCAACAAGCCGATTGTACACAGTTTCAATTTGCGCATAAGTTTATTTATTGTGAATGAAATTATGGCGCGAAATTAAGCCTCTTAGCTTCAGTCAAGCTGTCTCCACTTATTTCCCCCTCCACCATTTCATATCCCATCAGAGCCAGTACTCGGTCTTTGTAGAATATTGGGCGAGAGTTACCATACCAATCTACACAAGAATATTTGCAGTTATCTACTTCGTCTACACTGCCACCGGTGCGGTCGGAAGACTTAGCTTGGAGTGCCTCCAACTTCGAAAAGTTTTTATTAGCATCAACTTTTAAGAAAAGCACCTCAGCCGACTCGTTAAAGAGATGTTCATAGGACTGCCCTTGTTTTCTAATGGGTAGACCGACAATACCGGTGCCATCGTTTTGAGCTTTATAGGAGAAGCCGTGACTGCGCAGTTCACCTTGGGTAGCACTGGGAATGGTATAAGTGCTTTGGACACTCAGCGAACGTTCCAGTTCAATGGAACTAAATTTAAGATCATAATCTGTGTTGTATGAAGAGCCGGTGCTGTTAGCAGTGCTTCCGACAACAATCGCTCCGTCACCAATAATATCAATCCGGTCAACGCTGTGGGGTAGTTCGACCGTTTGGGTCTTGTCAGAGCTGGCAAATTTTTTAGCGTACAACTTATTTTTGGCCGTGTCATCCTGGTACCAGTTGCTACCTGCTCCATATAATAAATAATCACCAACGAATCTGTTTTGCAGAGTGTAGCCGTCAGTTTTTGGCAAGGCAGTATAGTAATCCTTAGAAGCTGTAGTTGGCTTGTTGGAGAATTTGTCTAACGGTACACGAAATAGAGCCATCTCGCCGGAAGTTGTCTCTGGATTCCACATCGCATCACCGGCACTATATTCATTTACCAAGACATTAAGATAATCATTTTCCTCTTTGAATGAGAATTGGTCGATCGGGGAACCGTCAGCGCGCAGAGCCCGAGCAGTCATGTCGTCAATCTTGATCATGTAGACATAAGAATCAGGTTCGTCTCTACTTTCACCTTCTGAGCTGCCATCGGTCGAATAATTAATATCAGAAACCCAGGTATAAATGGCATTAGGAGAAACATAGAAATTTCGTGAGTAGGGTCCCAGGATTGCCTTCGCTGAACAATCTAGATCTCCACTAGCAATATCGCAAGAAACAACGGTATGAAGAGTAGGATTAGAAATGTCTTGAACAGGCTTATAAATATCAGTTTTCTTTAAAATATCCTGACCAGCCGATGTTTCATTGCCGCGCTGCCATTTTTTGATTTGCGGTAATTTCATTTTGCGCTTGGATTCACCGTCGGAGTAGTCCCAGCTGAAAAGGTAATAGGGCATGTAGAAAATCAGTTTGTCGTCTACCAAACGACTGGCATAGTTGCGCGAGGAGTAGTAATCGTTGGAATCAATAAAGTAGGTGTTGGCGTGCTTGAGTTGTCCTTGATCGTTAATGCCAAAAACACCGACTTCGGTGGCCTCCATAGTGTAACTATAACCGATAATCATAATTAGTTTATCATTGATCAGCATTTCGTCGTACCAAGTGCCTCCAGTGTATCCGTCAGGGTAAGCATCAATCTGATCTATTTTTTGTAAAGTATTACTGCCGTCACCGTAATTTTTAACAGTAAATATCCGACCGCGGCGTAGTATCACGAAATAATCTTTATAGGTTTTGACGATGTCTCCCTCATCAACCCCAGTTTCTTGTACATTAGTGATTGATTCTTTGCTACCAGCAGTATCGCTCTCCTTTTTTTCTGCGCTCTGGGGGGCAGCTGTTTCGGTGAAATCACCCATGCCTAACTCGTTGTCTAGCCCTTCACTCAACTTTTCGGCCCAGGATTTCTCTTGGTCTTTCTCCAGTTTTTTTGCGTAGTCATCAAATTCTTTGTTGCTAGAGAAATTTTCCAGCGAATTAGACAGCTTGACAGTGATTTTAGTCGGACTGTCTTGATCTTTAAAATGCTTGTAGAGGAAATAACCGACTACTCCTGCTGCACTCATCGCAATCAACACGGCGACGATGATTGCAATGATGCAACAAGCCAATTTCTTTTTAGAGGCCATGGTTTTTTGGTTAAATAATCTAATGATTGAATTCTACTATATAATACCTCTGTGGACAACAGGGCGCGATTTATTTCTTTGCTATTTGTAGTTATTTGTGATATAATATCAAAAGTATTGTAGATTCTTGGCAAAAAATAAATACATAAAAAAATGGAAAAAATTACCGCATGGCCTAAAACAGTAAAGGCTTTGTTAGGCATCACATTTTCTTTCACCCTGCTGGCAGGGTTGTTTTATTACTCCCTCGCTCAACTTGATCAGTCACCGGCCAGCGTTGATAAGGGGAATAATCTAGATTTATTAGGTTTACAAGCCAAAGTAGGAAATGGTTTGGAATATTCCCTCGACAAAACCACCCAGAGAGTCAATTTTATTACCACCACCGATCGAAATTTACCCGTTAGTATGAAACCGAGCGCCAATCTCAATTCCGGTTCGGTGGCGGATCAATTTATGGCGGAGTACGGTGGGTATTTTGGTCTCAATAACTCTTCCCAGGAATTAGTAAAAATTAGGGATGAAGCAGACAAATTGGGCATGAGCCATGTTCACTTTGGCCAAAAACACGCTGGCGTTCCTGTCTTTGGTGGGCAAGTAGCCGTCCATCTTAGTAAGGATTTGGCAGTCACTTCCGCCAATGGTCGAATGGTACCTAATATTAATGTTGACACCAAGTCTAAAATATCCAAAGAGGAAGCGACTAGTAAGGCTAAGGGATATTGGCAACAGCAGTCTCGGCCAGGCGATCCCGAAGTACGGAAATCTAATTTATATATTTTAAATAAGGGGTTACTAGAGAACAAATCCGACAATAATAATTATCTTGTTTGGGAGGTTGATCTGTACTTGGAGGAGCCCAATGAGCATGAATATTTCTATATTAATGCTAAAGATGGCAATCTTGTTTACCAAATTTCTGGCATCCAACAAGCTGTCAATCGACGAATTTGGGATTGTACCCTTGGTGTTTTTACAGGCGATTGTTATATAGATACTCCGTTTGGAGGCTACATATATGGTCGATCAGAGGGGCAACCGACTAGAGGAACGAATCCCGGAGTCGGTGGAACTGATACTGATGATTTATATAATTTTACTGGCAGCCTCCATAATTACTATGCCAGCAAGTTTTCTCGCAATGGCGCCAATAATCAAGGGGGGATGGGTGATGGTTCGGCCACTTTTCCTACTAGTAGCACCTCTGGTTTGACTTATATTGATTATCACTATCTTGAACCGGACGACTCGGGCAGTTGTCCCAATGCTTTCTTTAATTCTGCCAACTCAATTCGCTTTTGCCAAACTTATGTCACAAGCGATATTGTCGGCCACGAATATGCTCACGCTGTTAATTATTTTACTATTCGCTCGGATGCTGGGAATCCCGCTGGGCTTACTTACTCTGGTGAATCGGGAGCGTTAAACGAAAATAATTCCGACGTTTTTGGTGAGGCCTTTGAATATTACTACGAAGGCAGTAACAACTGGGAAATTGGTGAGGATCTAGCAGCCGGAGCTTCCCGCAGCATGGCCAATCCTCCTAAATATAATTATAATCTAGGAACTAGCACACCTTATCCAGACAGATTTTATCACTCTGGCTATTATTGTGGAAGCAGCGATGGTGGCGGGGTGCACATTAACAGCTCGGTGCCTAATCATGCTGCTTATTTGCTAGCAATTGGTGGTACATTCAATGGTTGTACTATCAGTGGTATTGGTCGAGATAAAGAAGAAGCTATTTTTTACCGAGCCCAGACCAATTATTATACTACTAGCACTGACTTCAATGGAGCTTACAGCGCGTTGCTTTCTGCTTGCGGCGATCTTTATGGATCGACCAGCGCGGAGTGTGTGGCTACGCGCAAAGCTCTCCAGTCAGTAGAAATGGATCAAGAGGGCGCTTGTAGCAGCACTGCTCGTACTACCCCGGTTTGTGCTGACACCACCGGTCCTAGTATTTCTAGCCAAAGTCCAGCCAGTAGCGCCGTCGCTGTTGCCAGTGACACCAACATTTCCTTCGAAGTAGACGATAGCGTTCCGGGGGTAAGTTTGGGTAGTTTAAGCGTGACGGTCAACGGGGCGAGCGCTGTCTCGGGAGGGGCATTACAGTCGGGTTATTCTGGCTCAGTAGATGCTGATGGTTCTGGTGGTTATAATGTTGTTATCAATCCCGATAACGATTTTGGCAATGGCGAAACCGTTACGGTAGTTGCTAGTGTTGCTGATGATAATGGCAATGCTACCTCGGCTACTTGGTCATTCAAAGCTATCAATATTGATCCCAAAATACTTACCACCTCTGGGCCAGGAGAAGTAACTCGCTTACAAGCCTATGACCGGCGAGGGAGCGCGATTGGTTCTGAGATAGGCAGTCTTTTCCCGACAAGTTATACCGGGGGAGCCGGTATAGTGCCGATTGACCAAAGTAACAATGGCGTTAAAGACCAATTCCTCATCTTTGCCGCTAGTAATGGTGGACCGCAAGCACGCGTGATGGGATTACGAGAGGATGGCTCCACCATTCTTAAAGGTCAGATGTTTGTTTTTGATAGCAGTATCCGCGATGGTTTATCTATGGTAGCTGGTGACTTTGACAACGATGGCTACGAGGATGATGCCGCCGCCTGCCTGACAGGTGATCGGGCTCCGGTAGTCAGAATTTATAAAGATGCAACTGGCATAGATGGCTGGGTGAAACTTGGTGAATTCACCGCTCCCTTTGGTGCGGTTGGTTGCAATGTCGGTACTTTCCAATATGATACTGACGCCCCTGAAATTTTGGTCGCTCCTCATCATGGTCCGGCCGATCCCAAAGTCTACATTTACACTACTGGTGGTACCCTGAAAAAAGAATTCTCAGCTTACGGAGCCGGTGTAACTAATGGTCTGACCCCTTCTGGCATCGAAGACAGAATTTACACTACTCCCAATAATGGTTCTTCTCAGATCAATGCTTTTGACAGAGATGGAGCGCGCAAAAATTTCTGGTGGGCCTATGCCGAACATGTTCGTGGTGACTTTAAAAATGTTCCGGGCGATATTGACTTGGATGGTAAAGATGAAGTCCTTATCTCTCCTATTGGAGCTAATGGTCCCCAGGTCTTAGCGTTTGAACCGACTGGCAAATGGCGCACTTGGCCCAATTTCTTTGCTTTTGGCGATGAGACGCTGCGCAATGGGGTGGGAATCGCTGTCGTCGATAATTTTCACGGACAGAACTAAATAACAAATACAAAATAAAAATGAAAAAATTGTCAACATCGCCCCGCTGGGTAACAATTGGTGGAAGTTTGGTTTTAGGTGCGGTTTTATTGGGGGGAGTGCTTTTTTATACTCAAGCAAGGTTATCAACCGCTCAAGCAGAGGAGTCTCTAATTTCAGCTAGTCCGGCTGTTCTGGCAAACAAAGGATTAGATTATAAAGTAGATCGTAGTACCGGTCAGGTCGATTATATCGCTAGCCAGACTGGCAGTATCCCGATCGAGCTAACAGGGTTAGCTGAGCTAAGTTCTCAGACAGTAGCTGATCAATTCCTAGCTGAATATGGTAGCTACTTTGGCTTGCGTGATCCAGCCACAGAACTAGCTGTAGTCGAGAACAAGCAAGACAAACTAAAGATGAGTCACGCTGTCTATAACCAGCTGTACAAAGGCCTACCCGTTTTTGGTGGTCAGCTGATCGTTCATTTAGACAGTACAAATGCAATCCAATCGGCTAACGGTCAAGTCATTCCCAATGTTGACCTTGATGTTAATCCCAAGATCAACCAGGAAAGTGCAGCCGATAAGGCCAAGCAGAAGTGGCAAGAGCAGTTTAAGCTAAATGAAGCGCAAGTAATCTCCACTGGCTTGAAAGTATTCAATAGAGGTCTTCTAGAAAACAAATCTGGCCAACCCAACCAGCTAGTGTGGGAAATTGAATTATATGACAAAGGTTCTCACCAGCACGAGTACTATTATATTGATGCCCAGCGAGGAGATTTAATATATCAGATTACTGGTCGCAAGGATATTTATCGCCGGACCACTGATTGTTCTCGCGGTAGTTATTCCTGTGACCTTGATATTTTAAATGGCGGTTATTACTACGGTCGTTCTGAGGGTCAACCGGTTCGGGGAGCTAATCCCTTATATGGTCTGACTGATGTTGATGATCTCTATGATATGATGGGGTCAACTCACCAGTATTTTTCTGATACCTATGGCCGGGACGGTGCCAACGACCAAGGAGGCCTGGGTGATGATGTCTATAGCGCCTACGGCAATACCGATGGCTATACTTATATTGATTACTATCCCATCGATCAAGGCTGTCCCAATGCCTACAACGATGGCTTTTCGATTAACTTTTGTGAAGGCTTAGTTTACAACGACGTGGTGGGTCATGAGTACGGACATGGGGTGGTGAATTTCTCTGTTTCTAATGGGTTGACATATGCTTATGAGTCAGGCGCACTTCACGAAGCTTACGCCGATATTTTTGGCGAAGCATTGGAGTATTATCGTACTGGGGCTAATGACTGGTTGATGGGAGCAGAGATAAATGTTCCTGGCTTGAGTTCGCCAATCCGTAGCTTAATTGATCCTGGTAGTGTAAATAGTGGTCTGGGCTTTGGCCCCGAAACGTTCTACGATTCTAATTTTTACTGTGGTAGTGGTGATGGCGGTGGTGTTCATCATAACAGCACGGTAGTATCCCACGCAGCTTATCTGATGGCAATGGGCGGCACTCATAATGGTTGTACCATTAGTGCTATTGGTCGAGACAAAGAGGAACAAATCTATTATCGAGCGTTAACTACTTATTTTACTAGCAGCACTGATTTCAATGATGCTTATACTGCGCTCAACTCGGCTTGTACTGATCTCTATGGTTCAGCTAGTGACGAGTGCGTGAATACCCGCCAAGCTTTACAGGCAGTAGAGATAGATCAGGGTGGAGCTTGTAGTAGTCAAGCGCGCACGACGCCAATTTGTGCCGTCTCTACCACTAGTTCACCCCCGACCATCACTAACCAAAGTCCAGCTGATGGTGATACTGTAGTGGACAAAGATAGTGATATTTATCTTGAAACACATAGCAATGCCATTGGTATAAATCCCAGTAGTTTAAATGTTACCATTGAAGGTCGGGCAATTATTTCCAGCGGGTTACCACAGACAGGACATGATGTAACATTTGATTACAATAACTCCGGTGGTTATGACATCACAATTAATCCCAATAGTAGTTTTAGTTATGGACAATCAGTGCAGGTAGTAGCTAGGGCGGCTGATTATAACGGCAACCTTGTTTCTTCTACTTGGTCATTTACTGTGGTTGATATTGATCCCAAAATTCTTTCTACCTCTGGTCCCGGCGAAATTACTCGTTTACAAGCTTATAATCGTCAAGGAAGTAAAGTTGGTTCCGAGATTGGTGGTCTTTTTCCCACTAGCTATACGGGAGGAGCCGGGATAGTAGCCATTGACCAAAGCAACAACGGCGTTAAGGATCAATTTTTAATTTTTGCTGCCAGCAATGGTGGTCCGCAAGCGCGGGTGATGGGTTTGCGCTCTGATGGCTCGACCGTACTCAAGGGGCAAATGTTTGTTTTTAACAGCAGTATCCGTGATGGTTTATCTATGGTAGCTGGTGACTTTGACAGTGATGGTTTTGAAGATGATGTGGCGGCTTGTTTGACGGGAGATCGTGCACCGGAGGTGAGGATTTATAAAGATGCCACCGGAACAGATAATTGGCAACTGCTTAATAGATTTACGGCTGCTTTTGGCAGTGTCGGCTGCAATCTTTCTACCTTTCAATATGACACTGGCGTTGTCGAGTTGTTAGTTACTCCTCATCATGGTCCCGCTAGTCCCAAAGTGTATATTTATACTGTCGGCGGTACTCTTAAGAAAAGATTTACTGCTTACGGATCGGGGGTAACCAATGGCCTGACCCCTTCTGGTATCGAGGATCGTATTTATACCACTCCTAATAACGGTTCTTCCCAGGTGTTGGCGTTTGACAGAAATGGCACCCAGAAAAATTTCTGGTGGGCTTACGCTGAGCATGTCCGTGGTGATTTTAAAAACGTTCCTGGTGATATTGATTTAGACGGTAAAGATGAGATTCTAATTTCTCCGATAGGCGCAAATGGTCCTCAAGTGCTAGCCTTTGAAGCTACTGGCAAGTGGCGCACTTGGCCTAACTTTTTTGCCTTTGGCGATGAGACACTGAGAAATGGAGTGGGGATTGCGGTGGTAGAGAATTGGCACGGGGTGAATTAAGTTTTTGTGAAAGTATGAACTAAAGGGGCGATTATGATTTCGCCTCTTTTTGATTGGACAACTTTTTGCTACCGGTAAAGTATTCCTTGAGGACGAAAATTATTACTAGCATTCCGATCAGAGCAATTGGCATTACGTGGCGTAGTTCTACGCCGGAATAGACTAAGGCAGCAGCTGATAGAAGAGCAACCAGTCCACCGACATCCCAACCCGTCTCACCAAAAGTCTGAAACCAAAGTCGGCTACGGCTTTTTTGCGCTAGGTTGTAATAGCCTGTCTCAGTCGGCACGTTGAAAAAGCAAAGAGCCAGAGCCATAACGACTTCGAAAATTATGATTGCTAGGATATCAGAAATAAAAAACGAACGAGCGATAATAACAATCGTCAGCAAGACTCCAGCGATGAGAATATTTATCCAACCCTTACCCTTGTCAGTCAAATGTCCCAGAAGGAGAGAGAAAACAATCATCAGTAAAAGTTCCATCCCCATTAACCAACCAAAGATGGAAATTTCGCCTACTAGGATAAATAATACAATTATCCAGAGAAATTCGTGAGCCGTATAAAGTAAACTCCAGCCCGCGTAAACCCAAAATCCGTGATGATCAGTTTTCTTAAAAGCCTGGCTGTAGTTTAATTTTATATCTTTTGGGATATTGGGGGTAAAAAGAAGGGGGAAAATAGCCAAGATCATAACAAATATTGTCACAAAATAGATTGCCCCAAAACCAAAACGATCAGCCAGGAAGCCACCTAAAATTGGAGCCGCCGCCGCCATTAGAGTTATAAAGGATTCACGTGCTCCTAACTGCTTACCGCGATGTTCGTTGTCGCCTAAGGTAGTGAAAAAAACATGATAGGGTAGCCAATAGAGGTTATCGATAATGGCAAAATAGACAATAAAAGCTAACAGCCAAAACCCTAGGCTTTCCACCTGGGCGATAATCGCAAAAATACCGGGATAGAGAAGAGTACCAATTATTAATCCCTTCTTGATACCGATTGCCTGAATTAATTTTAAGGCAAGCGGCCTAACTACCAGTCTAGCTGTGTGCACTGCTGCCCAGATTAGCAGTACTATGGGCAAAGATAAACCTTGCTGCAGGAAATAAATTGCTCCGAAAATATAAATAACATTGTCACCAAAAGCCACCAAGCCGGCATGGAGGTTGAGAAGGTTAATATTTTTATTCTCCAGAAATCCCATTTTGTTATTATATTAACAATTGTATGAGTTTTCTGGGCTTTAGGGAAGGCGTTTACCAGTTTTTTAGGCAAAGGGCGCGTAATTTACTCTAGACTAGAGGCAAGAAATATGTTATACTTACGGTAGCAGTTGAGAGTTTTCTTGTTTCCGATAAAAAACAAAAATAAAAACAAATATCATGCTAAAGAAGGCTTTTTGTCCTCTGATTAGCGCTGTAATCGTTGTCGCCTTTTTGTTTAACCTGGGCTTGATAGTCACAAAACAAGCACAAGCGGCGACTGTTTATATAGATGCCGATAATGTTAATCCTGGCTCAGGCACTGCAGAAGATCCTTTTCGCTCAATTGGCCAAGCAGCGAATGTTTCTTCTGCCGGTGATACCCTTCTAATAGACGGGGGAACTTATAATAACGCTAACCAGACGGCCAGTCCTTTTCCGATCACAATAAATAAGGAACTGATAATCCAAGGGGTAGACAGAGACTCAGTAATAATTGATGCTGGATATGGTACTAGCAACATATTTAATCTTTCCATAACCGGTGATATTTCAATCGAAAATATTACTTTTCAGGGCTACGATCAAAATATTGGTGGACGAGCGCTCAATATAACTCTTGGCGGTGGTGTTATCGGTGTTAATAATTGTAAATTTGATGGGCAGACTCTTAGTTGGTCGCCAATAATTACTAATATAAGTAATGGAGCTACGGTCAATATTCACCATTCTGAGTTTGTGGACAATAAATCAGAAGCAGTGCATTTTAATCGTGTTACTGACAGCGCCAACGTAAATTTTTATAACAACCTTGTACATAGTACAACTGGTTCGGTTTTAGGTATGGGGCCGATTGTTGGCGCCTTTAATCCCGATAACGGCACCTTAAACGCCTCATTTTACAACAATATTATTAGAGACCAGGAGAAAGGAGCAGTCATTTTCAACTGGTCAGGCTCAGCTACTACTCTGGGGTCTATCTATAATAATGTCTTCATCGGTAATACCTATGGTATTGATGTAAATGATATTAGTACACAATCAACCATCAGGAATAATATATTTATTGATAATACCACTGCCGTTAATGGTGGTAATTTTTCTGGTACTATTGGGTCAGCTACTTCAGACTTCAATGACTTTTATAACAACACTACTGACTACTCCAGTGTGACTGGTGGAGCTGGCGACATGTCTGATGACCCAGTCTTCATTAGCTATACTACAGGTATGGGGATGGATGAGATGAACCTCCGTCTTCAATCTAGCACTACTCTCATTGATGCCGGGACTAATGATGATGCTCCCACAACTGACTACGATGATAATCGTCGTCCTTTTGGCTCTGTTGTTGATATGGGAGTTTATGAAATGGACTATACTCCGCCAGAAATAGGCAGCCAATTACCGGCTGACGGCGAGACGGGGGTTGATCGTGAAAGATCAATTTCTTTTCATGCACAGGATAATGATACTGGCTTGGATACAGGTTCAGACGCCATCGTCGTTAATGTATCAGGGTCAGTATCTGGATCTGTCGCCGGTGATATCGAAATTTTCCCTCCCACCGATGGAGCCGAGGTGACCGATGAATTTATTATAACTTTTGTGCCACACAGCCCTTTTAGTTATAGTGAAGTAATAACAGCTGAAGTTAGTGTGATCGATATCGCCTACGAGCCTAACACTGCTACTTCTATCTGGACTTTCACTATCGGAGATGAGCCAAGACCAGAACCAGATCCGGAGCCAGATCCAGATAATGAGGAAACAGAGAATCAGAATCAAAACCAAAATCAGCTGCCGGCGCCAGAAAATGGTTTTATTGTCACTTCACCAGCTGGCAGCGGTGGACCCCATTATCGGCTGTATAAAGCAGACGGAACTTTATTGTCATCTTTCTTTGCCTATGACCAATATTTACGTGGGGGCTTTAAAGCTTTCCCGGCCAATATTAATGGCGTTGGTGGCGATGAAATAATTACAATTCCCGGTTGGGGATTAGGGCCGCACCTACGGGCTTTCACCCAAAGTGGTCAGGAAATTACCTCCTTTATGATTTATGACCCCGGTTTTCGTGGTGGCCTCCAGGGCGCAAAGGCTGATTTTGACGGCGATGGTCGGGAAGAAATTATCACCGCTCCCTCTGGCGAGGGTGGACCACAAGTCCGCGTTTTCCGCTATCGTAACGGCGTTTTTGAAATAGTTACTCAGTTTATGGCCTATAGTAACGTTTTTCACGGTGGAGTGAATATAGCGACTGGCGACTTAACTGGTGACGGTGTGCCAGAGTTAATAACTGTTCCCCGCTATGGTGGTTCGGCTAACATTCGGATTTACCAATACAACAATGGCCAGTTTGACTTGCTTGATTGGGCGATTGTTTATAATGAACGTTTTCACGGTGGTGCCAATTTGGCCACTGGCGATTTAAATGGAGACGGTAGAGCTGAATTAGTGGTTGCTCCTCGGAGTCAAGGTGGACCCAATGTTCGGGTATTCAGTCTCAATGCCGATAACAAAATCCAAGAAAAAGATAATTTTCTGGCTTATGACTCTACCTACCGCGGTGGAGTCGCTTTGGCCACTGGTGATGTTGATTACGACGGCGATGACGAATTGATTACCGCTCCGGCTAGCGCTGGTGGTTCTAATATTCGTGTCTACCAACACCGCGATGGTGATTATTCACAGTTACTCGATTGGTTTATGGTCGGGGGCGATGATAGTACTTTTCGTAGCGGTCTCAATATTCAGGCTAGCGATCTTAATTTAGACGGCCGGGCTGAGATTGTGGCTTCTCCACTGCAGGGAGGACCACGGGTTAGAGTTTATGCTTTAACTGGCAGTGAAATAGCTTTATTACATGGATTCTGGGCCTACGACGAAGGAAGCGTACGGAGCGATATTAGTATTAATCTCGGCCAACGCTAGTGTGCTAGTAAACTAATTTTTCTAAAGGCTGTCCTCGGCTAATTGGGCAGTCTTTTTTTATTGCAAACAATCTCTATAATGAACGTATAATATAGAGGGATTGCTGATTATACCCCATGGTAAATTCTTACGATGATCTCACCGATGGCCAGCTAGTTGAGCTAGCTAAAGTGAAGGCAGATGATTTTGCGCCCTTAGTTGAGCGATACCAAGAGCGGCTTTTTCGTTTTGCCAAGCGGATTTCGTACTTTTCCGATGAGGATACCGAGGATATTATCCAGGAAGTATTTATTAAGGTTTACCGTAATCTAAATGGCTACAATGATTCGTTAAAATTTTCTACTTGGATCTATCAGATTACACGCAATGCTGTTATAGATGCTATTCGAGCCAAACATACTCGTCCCCAAAATATCCACTTGGAAAAAGAGGAGATGGTGAATATTTTCAAGGCTAGTACTGATATTGCCAAGGAAACAATCGTTCGTGACCATTTTGATAGAGTTAAAAATATTATCGATGATTTGCCGTATAAGTATAAAGAAGTAATGATACTACGTTTTTTAGAAGAGAAAAGTTACGAAGAAATTATGGATATTATTAAGAAACCTAAGGGGACAGTAGCCTCACTGATCAATCGGGGACGAAAAATGTTGACTAAAGAGGCTCGCCAGCAAGGGTTAACGTAATTTATTAATATGAGCAAAGCTGACAGTCAAAAAATTGTCTCCGAGATTAAGGAGAAAAACATCAAACCAGAATCGAAGTTAAAACTCAACTGGAAGAATTATATTTTGTGGGGGGCGTTAGGTATAGTCATTATTCTCGGAGCTTTGGTCTGCTCTTTAGCGATGTTGGATATAGCAGACACTAATTTAAAGCTTTATAAAGGTTTAGGTTTTATGAAGTTTATCAGAATATTTGTAACTACTGCACCATATCTGCTAATAGCGCTGGCTGCTTTGATGTTGGGCCTGGGAGTGCTTTCTTGGCGGCAGACCAGACGTGGATACCGTCACAGTATTGTGGTCGTAGCTGGTATTATAGTACTAATCGTGACGGCTTTGGGTATCTTGGGGCATCTAGCTCAAGTAAATAGACGACTAGAAAAAGATTTTGTGGGGCAATTTCCTCAATTACGGGGACCAGCCAAATTTGAAGAGGGGCGTTGGTTGCAGCCTGAGCAGGGTCTCTTGGGTGGTGAGGCAATAGTGGTGATCACAGAGAGAATTGATCTGCGTGATTTTGCTGACAAAGATTGGCAGATATATTATTCTGAAGAAACTCATATACGTCCGGGGTATTTCCCTCGGGTAGGAGAGCGTATTGGAGTAATGGGTGAGGTGAAGGGCGAATCTGAATTTACTGCCTACGTTATTAGGCCACTGCCAGCTATGGACAAAAAGCTCTGGTGGAAACCAGGCCAGCGCCCCGGGGGGTATTAGTGATTTGCAAACTTCTCGCCGCGTTCTCGTAGTAACTAAGTGGAGGCGGGTAGGACAGCTAGCGCTTGCGTGCCTCCAGCCATATAAATAATTACAAAAAATGAGCAAGAACAGGAAAATCACAGCCGCCGCTTTTGCCATTGGTGCTCTCGCTCTGATGGTTGGAGTCTACGGCATTGGTACAACTTACGCCCAAGACAATGATGCCCACATCTCACTGATCCAGAAATTAGCCAGTAAGTTTGGTGTTGAAGAATCAGAGGTGCAAGCAGTTTTTGATGAGCACCAACAGGAAATGCAAACTGAGCGGCAGGCAGAGTTCTCAAATAAGTTGGATGAGGCAGTAGAGGCTGAAGAGATCACATCTGGGCAGAAGCAAGCAATTTTGGACAAGCATGAAGAGATGAAGAACAGGCACAAAGAACTGAAAGATCTCGATCCAGAAGAGCGTCAGGCTCAAATGCGAGAATTGCGTAAAGAAATGAGAGATTGGGCAGAAGAAAATGGGATAGATATGCGTGATATCGCTCCCAAGGGTGAAAAAGGCATACATGATGGTAAAGGAATGGGCGGGCATGGTGGTCCCCGTTTCTAATCGTCGGTAGCCGAAGATATGATCGAGGATTTACTCTGATCATATCGGGAGCTTGTCCTGTCTTGACGGGTAATGGCTTCTCAGGCAAAAGGCTCCCTTCTGGACACGGGGGGCTTTTTATTTTGGTGCTGGTTGCTGATAATAGTAATAAAGAGCTTTGCCTTTGTTTGCTGGTTCACTCGGAAGAATAAAAACAAGTTTTACTCTTCACTTATTCACTGCGCAAATAAAAAACAGCAACGTTGCAATTAGACGTGCTGTCTAGGGGCTATAATAGTCAACGAAGTTTATGCCCAATTAAGGCTGCCAGATATACCAGCGCTGCTAGCAAGATAATTACCGGTCCGGTTGGCCAATTGAGATAATAGGAGAGAAAAAGGCCAGCTACGGTAGAAAATCCACTAATAATAACTGACCAAATAATAATTCCTTTGAGTGATTTGCTAAGTAGCTGAGCGGTAGCAGCGGGCAGCGTCAGTAGGGCAATAACCAAGATAATGCCAACTACTTTGATCAGAACCACTACTGTCAGGGCGATCAGGGAAAGTAAAAATAGATAAATAGGCAACACCTTGACATTTGTTACTTGGCAGAATTCTTCGTCAAAAATTATCGCCAAGAAACGACGAAAGAAAACAACAATGCTAACTAGAACGATAACATCTAAAGTAGCTACCAGCCAGATGTCCCCAGTGGTGGTGAGTAATATATTACCAAATAAATAGCTAAATAAATCAGATATATAACCAGGAGTGAGAAAGACAAAGATCAAGCCCACTGACATGCCGACGGCCCACATGGCGCCAATCAGCGCATCTTCGTTAGACTTTGATTTCTTACTGACAATACCAATGCCAAGAGCTGATAGCACACTAAAAATAGTGGCTCCTAGTATAGGATTAAAGCCAAAGAAATAGGCGATGCCCAAGCCACCGAATGAAGCATGTGCGACTGCGCCAGAGATGAACGATATTTTCTTTAGCACAATCAAGCTACCAACAATACCAGCGGCGATACTAGCTAGTAGGCCGATCAGAAGTGCATTCTGAAAAAAATTGTAACTGAGAATTTCGAGCATAACTAATGTTTTTTTAGTACGCGGTGGGGGATGCCGTGGCCGAGTAACTCAATATCGCATTTATATCCAGATTTTATCATCGTTTCATTGATTTCTCCACCGTCATGCAGAAAAAGTGTTTTATTAAGACAGGCTATTTTATTGATATAGGGCGAGATCATGCCGATGTCATGTGATACGACGATAATTGCAATTTCTTGATTAAGTTTTTTGAGTAATTCAAAGAAGTCAGTTTCGGCTTTGGTATCGACGCTACTGGTCGGTTCATCGAGAATTAGTAATTTGGGATCACGTACGAGTGCACGGGCGATTAATACCCGTTGTCTTTGTCCGCCGGAGAGTTCACCGATTCGTTTTTTGGCCAAATCAACTAGGCCAACCTTTTCTAGAACCGCGGTAGCTTTTTTCTTATCCGACCCGATAAAACGCTGCCAAGTCTTTTTATTTCCCAATAGCCCCATTAAGACCACTTCTTGTACATTGATAGGGTAGTCGAGGTCAATCTTAGCGTATTGAGGAACATAGCCGACCTGTCGTCGAGCTTTTTTTGGGCTTTGGTCGAAAACTTTCGTTGATCCCTTATCAGGCGATAATAGTCCGAGGATTATTTTCAGGAGGGTGGTCTTGCCACCACCATTAGCACCGATAATACCCAAAAAATCTCCAGGTTTGACAACTAGGTTAATATTTTCTAGCACTTTTGTTCCCTTAACATAAGAGAAGTCTAAATTATTTATTTCTACAATATTTTTTGTTGTCATCTCGTTAGTTATTAGCGATGGCATCACCGATTTTTTTAAGGTTGGTAATAAAATCCGCCGCCAACGGGTCAATTTGTACTACATTACCGTTGATTTCCGTAGCCACGGTCTCGGCATTTTTAGGGCTAAATTGTTTTTGAACAAAAACGGTTTCAGCCCCTTCTTTTTTAGCTTCCGCAATTAATTCTTCTAATTGAGCAGCCGTCGGTTCTTTACCGTCAATCTCCACGGGGACTTGAATTAACCCGTAGTCATCCAGAAGATAGCCGAAAGAGGGATGATAAACGATAATCCTCTTGTTATCCAGCTGGCCGAGCTTTTCTTTCAAATAGGTATCGGTTTCACTTAATTCTTGGACGTATTCTTCTCTATTTTGCTCGTAATAGTTTTTATTATTAGGATCTATTTCGCTAAGGGCAGCAGTGATATTTTGGGAATATATTTTAGCGTTTGTAATAGATAGCCAAGTATGAGGATCAGGTTGATCAATTTTGTCTGCGTGAGTATTATCTTCAAGTTCATGGATGCTTTCAGGTTCATCTGTATGGTGATGATTGGTTAAATCGCGCAAAGTTATCCCAACTGAACCATCTATCACTTTCATGTTGACGTTCTGAGCGACGATCTTATCCATATTAGTTTTCTCGAATTCAACCCGACCAGCCTTAACATAGAGATCTGCTTTGGCAATCTGGGTGAGTTGCTGGGGGGTTATTTCATAAGAGTGAGGCTCGTATCCAGGAGGGATAATAGCTTCGACTGTCACTTTGTCACCGCCGACTTGGCTGGCGAATTCAGTTAAAGGGAGGATACTGACAATGATTTTTATTTTGCTGTCAGCGGGAGACTGGCTGTTGTTTAAATTGCAGCCGGTTATTATCGCAACACTGATCAACAGCGTTAAAATGATTATCGAATTAGATATTTTTTTCATCTTTACTGATTTATAACTCCATTATTGCATTTATTGCTAATGACTGGCAATTAAATATTTAATAGTTTCCTAACTTAATTCCCCGAGCGTAAGCTCGAGGGATGCAGTTGATTCCGCCAGTAGGCGGACGAGCTTGCTCGTATTAGGGTAAAACCCCGAGTGTAAGCTCGGGGAAGTTT
>Ga0180009_10001529_pt1 | contig 28221 bp, 24 predicted proteins | sample OS_PC_MetaG_FD_123537 | JGI IMG/M metagenome (GOLD analysis project Ga0180009, IMG submission 123537) | Groundwater microbial communities from the Aspo Hard Rock Laboratory (HRL) deep subsurface site, Sweden - OS_PC_MetaG | ecosystem: Environmental > Aquatic > Deep subsurface > Groundwater... | reverse complement strand
GTCATAGGGATCGCGAACCCCGACACGACGGGCCGTCTCCGGCATGATCTGCATCAGCCCGACTGCGCCGACGGATGAAACCGCGTTGGGATCGAAACCGGATTCGGCCTTGATGACCGCCTTGACCAGAGCGGGAGAGATGCCGTGGTCCCGGGAGATGTCATGGATGAATCGGTCGTAACGCTGCTCCACCCGCTTCGGGCTGAACCGCCGTCGCATCTTTTCATTGATGGTATCGAGCAGGTCGGGCCCGGTAGAGCGCAACCCCACATGACCTGGGTCATGAATTTCGAGGCCAACGCGCTTGGGCGAGAACAAGTCCGCGTCAGGCAAGGAAAATCGGCTTTCAATGGAGGCAAGGGGCAGAGCGCACACTACGGCCAACAATGTGTTGACGAGTATTTTTTTGAAGCTCATTTCTTGTGCCCTGTTACCGGGTACCCGGTAAGGGCCAATGTACACTTCAAGAAAGACCTGTCAACCCCTAATCTTGTTACCATTTAAATATCAATATATTACAGCCGAAAAACCCGAAAAACCCCTTTGGGGCGGCCTCTCCGGAGCCGGCGGGCCGGCCATGGGCAGACTGCTTGGATTTATCGGCATCGACCGGTATAATCCCGGATATTGCAGTTGCCTTCTATCGCGGCGTCGAAACGCGTGCTGCAACGCTCGTTTCTCGCTTTTTGACCTCGACGTATCGTATAATGCGCCCGCGGCCAAAAACCGGTCCAACTTCGCGTTTCGCTATGCATTTCGACACCTCGCCACGAACTCGGCCCCAGAATCCGGGTTTGATGCGACGTCTGAAAACAACCGGCCGTCGGGCCGGGACCTCAAGGAGCGCGGCCCATGAAAGCCATTTTTTTGGAGGACCGGACTTTTTCCACGGTCAACCGCCCCAAGCCCCGGGCCGGCCGGGGTGAGGCTTTGCTCCGGGTGGTCCGGGCCGGCATCTGCAACACGGACCTGGAGTTGTATCGCGGGTATTATGGCTTTCGAGGCGTTCCGGGCCACGAGTTCGTGGCCCGGGTCGAGGCCGCGCCCGGCCGGCCGGATATGGTGGGCCGCCGAGTCGTGGTCGACATCAACATTGGCTGCGGCCGGTGCGAATGGTGCGAAAGGGACGACCCGCGGCACTGTCGAGAGCGGCGGGTCATCGGCATCAAGGACTGGGATGGGTGTTTCGCGGAGTATGTCAAGGCCCCGGTGGCCGGTCTCCACCCGGTCCCGGAATCGGTGCCCGACGAAGTGGCGGTCTTTGCCGAACCGCTGGCCGCGGCGCTGGAAATCGGCCAGCAGGTCCATCTGACCGCGAACCTGAAAATGGCCATCCTGGGGGATGGAAAGCTGGGTCTGCTCACGGCCCTGGCGCTTCGTTTTTTCAACCCCGGCCTGACACTTATCGGTCGGCACGGGCGCAAACTGGCCTTGGCCGAGGCTCAGGGGGTGCGCGTCCACCGGGTCGATCCGAAAGCGGGCCTCCGGGCGCTCGAAGCCTGGACCGGATGTTTCGATCTGGTCGTCGAGGCCACCGGCCGGCCGGAGGGTCTGGCCCAGGCCATGCACCTGGTCCGGCCCGAGGGGGTCATCGTGGCCAAGACCACTTCGCACGAGTCTTCGGCAATCGATCTGGCCGCATTGGTGGTCAACGAATACACTCTCGTCGGCTCCCGCTGCGGCGACATGGCCCTGGCCCTGTTTTTTCTTCAACAACAGCGGATCGATGTGGCGCCGCTTATCGAAGCAGCCTACCCTTTCCAGGACTTCGAGACAGCCTTTGAACATGCCGGCCGGCCAGGAGCGATGAAAGTGCAGATTTTCTTCGACTGATCGAGAATCGGACTCCGGCCGGCCGCCAAAACCATTGACAACCAAGGTCCTGGCCTCTATGTTCCTATGAATTTGGAATGTTAGCGAATTCCCCGCGGCCCCTCCCGGGGGCGACCAGCCGTCCGGAAATCGCCGATCCGAAAGGATGAACCACATGGCAGACCTCATCGTCAAAGGGGACCTGGTCTTGACCCGTAACAACGGCCAGCCCGCCATCAAAAACGGAGCGGTGGCCGTAAGCGGTTCCCGAATCACGGCCGTCGGACCGGCCGAAGAGATCGAACGGGAGCACGGGAACGGGGCCCGGATTCTTCAGACGGGTCAGGGTCTGGTCATGCCCGGTCTGGTCAACTCGCACACCCATGTTTCAATGACCTGTCTGCGCGGGCTGGCCGACGACCTGCCCCTGATGACCTGGCTGAACGAGCACATCTTCCCGGCCGAAGCCACTCTGGACGGGGAAAAAGTGTATTGGGGCGCGCTGCTGGGCTGCGCGGAAATGATCCTCTCGGGCACGACCTGCTTCTGCGACATGTATCTTTTCGAAGACCGGGTGGCCCGGGCCGTTGAAACGGCCGGCTTGCGGGCATTGGTCGGCGAAGTGCTCTATGATTTCCCCTCCCCGAATTACGGGCCGATCGAGGAGGGTCTCCGTTTCACGGAACGCCTGATCGAGACTTACCGGGGGCACGAAACCGTGCGGATCGCCGTCGAACCGCACGCGCCGTACACCTGCTCGCCGGACATGCTCCGGTCCTGCCGGGACTTGGCCGAAAAACACCACGTACCGCTGATCATTCACCTGTCCGAAAACCGGGAGGAGGTCGAAACCATTATCGAGCGATACGGCACGACCCCGTCCCGCCATCTGGACAATCTGGGCCTCCTGACTCCCAATCTGATCGCCGATCACTGTGTGATCCTGGACCCTGAAGAGATCGAACTGCTGGCCGGACGGGGCGTCAGTGTGATCCACAACCCCCGCAGCAACATGAAACTCGCCTCCGGCGTGGCCCCGGTCACGGCCCTGCTCCAGGCCGGAGCCCGGGTGGCCCTGGGCACGGATGGACCGGCCTCGAACAACAATCTCGACGTCTTCGGGGAGATGGACGCGGCGGCCAAACTGGAGAAAGTCCACCGTCTCGATCCCACGGTCATGAGCGCGGAAACCGTCCTGGACATGGCTACGATCAACGGGGCCGTGGCCCTGGGCTGGGGGGACGAACTGGGGCGGCTGGCCCCGGGCTGCCTGGCCGACATGATCGTCATCGATCTGGACAAACCGCACCTGACGCCGATGTACAATCCGGTCAGCCATCTGGTCTACTCGGCCACAGGCGCCGACGTGGTCCACAGCGTGGTCCACGGCCGGATTTTAATGGAAAACCGCCGTCTGACCACGCTCGATCTGGGCGAAATCTACGGCCGGATGGAGACGATTGCAGCCGATATGCTCAAAGTGGTCAAACGATAAGGAGAAATCATGTCTGACAAGGCAATCATTTTCGAAGCCGAAGTGGAATGGACCGGAGAGAAGGCCGGTCGTCTGAAACTCGAGGGCCGACCCGACCTGCAGGTGGCCCCGCCGCCCCAGTTCGAAGGTCCGGAGGGCATGAACTCCCCCCAGGAGATGTTCGTGGCCTCGGCCGCGGTCTGCATCATGACCACCTTCCTGGCCATGGGCAACAAGGTACGGGCCGAATGGGAGTCTTTTTCCTGCTCCGGCCGGGGCCACCTCGAGCTGGTGAAGGGCCAGGGTCTCATCTTCACTCGCATCGAACTGTTTCCGAAAGTGACGGTCCGGGCCGAGGAGCAGGTCCCGGCCGTGGAAAAGGCCCTCGAGTTGGCCAAAAAGTACTGCCTGGTGACCAATTCCATGAAAAGCGAAGTGGTCATGCACCCCCAGGTCTCGATCGCCTGACGGCCTGACCCATGTGGGACCTGCTGATTATCAACGCCTGCCTGGTAACCCAGGAGCCCGATCGGGGCCCGATTCCCCGGGGGTTTGTCGCCGTCCAGGACGGAGTCCTGGCCGCCTTGGGGTCCATGTCCGATCTCGACCCGGAACATGGCGCGGCCAAGTCCATCGATGCCCGGGGCGGTCTGGTCATGCCGGGTCTGGTCAACACCCACATCCACGGGGCCATGACCCTGTTTCGCGGCCTGGCGGACGACCTGCCGCTGATGGTCTGGCTCAACGAACACATCTTTCCGGCCGAAGCCGCCCATGTCAACGAGGAACTGGTCTATTGGGGAACCAAGCTGGCCTGCGCCGAGATGCTGCTCAGCGGCACGACCGGATTCGCCGACGGCTATTTTCTGGAGGATCAGGCCGCGCGGGCGGCGCAGGAGGCGGGGTTGCGGTGCGTAATGGGACAGGGGGTCATCGACTTTCCCGCGCCCGGCGTGCCCGATCCGGGGAAGAATCTGAAGACGGCCCGGGAGTTTTTGGAAAAGTGGCGTGGCGTCTCCCCTTTGATCCAGCCTTCGGTCTTCTGCCACTCGCCCTACACCTGCTCGAAGGAGACCCTGATCGGGGGCAAGGAACTGGCCCGGGAGTTCGGGACGATCTTTCAGATTCATGTGTCCGAAACCCGGGAGGAGGTCGAGCAGGTCCGGTCGGATCGGGGACTGACCCCGGTCCGCTATCTGGACGATTTGGGACTCCTGGACGAATCGACCCTGGCCGTTCACTGTGTCTGGGTGGATGACGAGGAGATCGACATCCTGGCCCGACGCCGCACGCCGGCGGTTGTTTGCGTGGAGAGCCACATGAAACTGGCCTCCGGTTCGGCTCCGGTGGTGCGGATGCTGGCCCGGGGCGTCAACGTGGCCATGGGCACCGACGGGCCGGCCAGCAACAACAATCTGAACATGTTCGGCGAGGCCGGCACCCTGGCCCGTCTGACCAAGGTCCGCGAAATGGACCCCACGGCCCTGCCCGCGGCCCGGGCCCTTTACCTGGCCGGGCCGGCCGGGGCCGCGGCTTTGGGCTGGCGGGACGTGACCGGCATGCTCAAACCCGGCCTGCGGGCCGACCTGATCGTCCTGGACCTGAGTCCGCCTCACCTGACGCCCCTTTACCGTCCCCGGTCCCACCTGGTCTATGCCTCGAACGGCCATGAAATCAGGACCGTGCTGGTGGACGGCCGCGTGGTGGTGGAAGACGGCCGCCTCATCGCCTTCGACCTGCGGGAAACCCTGGCCCGGGTTCGAGAAATCGCCGACGGAATCAGGGGCTGATCGCCCCTTCGGTTCCCAGAATCCCGCGGGCGGCGTCGATGCCGAGCCACAAGGCGGCCAGTCCGGCCGGGGTCCATAACCGGCCCCCCGCCCCGAAGATACGGTCGAACACCGCTTCGGCCGATTCCAGAGAGAGGGTCCGCGGCCCGGGCTCCCGCTCCTTCGGGTCTTCGCTCACTTGATCCTACTCCCAGTTGACCTTCATGGCCGCGGCCTGTTTCCGCCACCAGACATCATCGTCGACCAGCAGCAGGGTGCAGATTTCCCATCGCAGGTTGATCAGATTGAGGGCCAGGCCGGTAGGCAGGAGCCGGGCCCGCCGAGGTGAATTCAGGGCGGCCCGGAGTTCGGCCACCGGCCCCCACGCACTCAGGAAGTAATCGGGCGGGCGCACGTCCGGGTCCAGTTCAAAACTGAACAGTTCTTCCCCGTATTCTTTCAACACGGCCAGTTCGATGCTCCATTCCGCTTCCGGAAGACCGGACTCGGGCTGGAACATGGCCGCGGGCAGGACGTGAAAAAGTCCGGTCGCCCCGATCCTCGAAATCCAGGAGTTCGTACATCAGGTTGTCCCGGATGCGTATGCCGCGCTGGGACAGGATTTTCAGGCAGGCGGACGCCGAGACCCGGTCCGGCATCTCCCGGTGCGAGGACATCAGGCGACCCCGGATGTCGTCGACCCCGAACCGGTCCGGAGTCGGCCAGACGGCCAGGGGCAAAACGATTTCCCGTCCGCCAACGATTCGTCTCATGAGCCTGAGGGGCGGTGCGGTCCGTTCCTCGTACCGGTAACGGAGGAAATCGGTCAGATGGGTGGTGAGCCGGGCCGCTTCGGCCCGGATAAAGGCCGAGCCGAGTTCCGGCGAAGTGATCCGTTCGGCCAGGGGAAGCAGTTCGGCCAGATGTTGACGGCAGGCCGGGGGAACGGCCCGGCAAAGCTCCGGACCGAGGGTCAGGGCCAGGAGCGCGGATGGATCGTCCATTTTCGAGGGCCGGGATCAGGCCGGGCTTTTTTTGATGTCAACCACTTTCCAGCCCAGCGTGGTTCGTCCGCGAAAATTGGAGGTGTGGCGCTGCACGGCCACCGAGACTCGCGGTCCCAGTTCGATCAGCCGCTCCCCCAGGCCGAAACCGATGGTATCGAGGCTCCGCCCCCCCTGGCCGAGGGTCATTTTGAGGTGCGAGCCGCCGACCAGGCCCCCGGATATCATCTTCAGATCGTTCAAGACAAAGACCGGCTCCGGATTGCCCTCTCCGAAAGGGGCCAGGCGGGCCAGTTCCGAGGCCAGGCCGGCTTCTAGGTCATCGAGAGTGACCTCGGCCTCGATGTCCAAGGCGGGTTCGAGAAACCGGTCGTCGATTTCCCGTTCGGCGATCTCGAGGAAGGCGCGTTTGAGTTCCTCGACCCGATCGGCCTCGAGGGTCAGTCCGGCGGCCAGGTCGTGCCCGCCGAAGCGGGTCAGGACATCCCGGCATCGGTCCAGGGCCACGTAGATGTTGAAACCTTCGACAGACCGCCCGGACCCGTGCGCCCATCCGTCTTCAACGGACATCAGAATGACCGGCCGGCAAAACCGCTCGACCAGCTTGGATGCGGCCAGTCCGACTACGCCCCGATGCCAGCCCTGCCGCCAGAGCACAATGGCCTTCCCGGGGTCCGCGCCTTCGGCCTCGATCATGCCCAAGGCCTGCCGCACCATCTCGGCGTGCAGTCGACGGCGCTGGATGTTGGTCTGTTCCAGCATCCGGGCCAGGCTGGCGGCCCGGTCGGCCTCCCGGGTCATCAGCAGTTCGAGGCTGGGCTGGGCGGAATCGAGGCGGCCGGTGGCGTTGATCCGGGGGGCGATACGGAAGGCCACTTCCCGCGCCGTAAGAGGCCGGCCTGGTTCGAGGGAACTGACCTCCTTGAGCGCTATCAGGCCGGGCTGGTCCGGCCGGGCTAGCCGTTCCAGGCCCATGCGGACCATAATGCGATTGACGTCCCGCAGCGGGGCCATGTCCGCCACGGTACCGATGGCGACCAGGCCCAGCAAAGGCGCCAGTTCGGGCTGTTCGGCCGTGGTGATCAGTCCCCGCTCCCGCATGGCCTGTCGGAGCCCGCCGGCCAGGAAAAAGGCCACCCCCACCCCGGCCAGGGCACGTTGCGGGAAAGCGGCGTCCTTTCGTTTAGGGTTGACCACGGCCAGGGCCGGGGCCAGACGCTCGGGCGGCTGATGATGATCGGTGACAATGACGTCCAGGCCCAGGGAACGGGCCCGGCTAACGGCATCGACATCGGAGACCCCGCAGTCCACGGTGACCACCAGATCGACTCCGCTCCGGCTGAGCGTCTCGAGGGCCTCCCCGTTCAGGCCGTACCCCTCGTCCTGGCGGTGGGGCACATAGGTCGAAACGCGGAATCCGAGCCGCTCGAGGAAGTCGGCCAGCAGGGCCGTGGCGGTCAGGCCGTCGGCGTCATAGTCGCCGTAGATGCAAACGGACTCCCGGCGGTCCAGGGCCTGGATCAGGCGTTCGACGGCCCGGTTCATGTCCGGCAACAAAAAAGGGCTGGGCAGGTCTCGGAGGGAGGGGTTCAGGAAGGACCGGGCCGCGTCCGGGTCCGCCAGTCCGCGTCGGACCAGCATGGTCGCGGCCACACGGGACAGCCCCAGCAGACTCGAAAGTCTGTCCGCCGTCTCGGCATCGACGTTTTTCGATCGCCATTCCATGTTCGGCCAACCCTGCCTCGTTTATTCCGCCCAACCGAATATAACACGTTCCCCGGGCGTGAGCCAGGGCATCCGTGATAGAACGGCTGGGGAGCGCCCCCAATCCCTGAGCGGTCAGGCCTTGACCGGAAAAAAATTGACGCCGGACTTCCGGGTCCGCATAATGGCCCCTATCCAAAATTGAACCGCCGGCGAATGGACCGGGCCCGGGCGCTTTCCGACGGGCGGCGGCCGTGTCGGCGACGGAGACGGACTGTCATGCCCAAAGCGTTTAACCTGAACGGGGATGGATTCAACCCGTTCTGCGAAATGATCGGCCTGTGTTTCACCATGGCCGAAGGGGGTCGCAGCCGCTGCGAACTCGAAATCACCAGCCAACTGTTCAACCCGCACCGCGTCCTGCACGGCGGCGTCATCTATACCATGGCCGACACGGGCATGGGCGCGGCGCTTTATTCGGAAATCGAGGAAGAGGAACTCTGCAGCACGGTCGAGATCAAGACCGCCTATTTCGGCGCGGTCTTCGGCGGCCGCCTGGTCTGCGACACCCGGGTGGTCCACAAAGGACGCAAGATCGCCTTTCTGGAATCGGAAGTACGCAACGACGGCCGCCTGATCGCCCAGGCCACGGGGACCTATTACATTTTCAAGATGAAACAAGGCTGAAGGCACCCGGATGAACCTGGCCCGCCTGTTCCCGGATCGGCCTGCCGGACACGGAATACGGGCTACGGGTCGCCGCCTTTATCGCACCTCAGCCGGGGGAGACCGTTGAATCCGGCCCCTTGAAGGCCTGCCTCAAGGCCCGGCTTTCGGGTTTCAAGGCGCCCAAGGACTACCTGGTCCCGGATGAACCGGCAAAAAGCGGAAACGGGAACTCAAACGCCGGCATGGGAACTTATGAGCATTGAGGGCATGTCACCCGAGGCGACCGGCGAGGCGGCTCAAACGCCGCCGGTCATCCGCGCCCGCTATGTCGGGGGCCGTTTGCTGCTCTACTGGATGGGGCTGTACGTCCTGATTGCGGGCATCCTCCTCTCGAACACGGAAACATCCCCCGGTCCCGGACTGCTGATCCGGGCCCTGATACCGGTGGCCGTTTTCCTGGTCCTCAAGTTCCACGTCCTGCGCGAACAGATTCTGATCACCGAAGAGTTCATCGGGCAGAAGCGGTTTCTGCAATTCCGCCAGGTGCGCTGGGAGGAGGTCGCGGGCTTCCGGGTCAAGCACGGTGGCCGGGTCAAGGGCGTTGTGGTGCCGAGCCGCCTGATTTTATGGGACGGCCGCGGCAACCGGGTCGTTCTCAACTCCGGGTACGACGGTTTCGAGGACATCGAGCAGGCCGTGTCCTTCCATCTTCGGGAAAGGGCCGGAATGGAGTATGAACGGGAAAAGGAGAAGCCCGCCTGGAAGTCCTGGATCGGCGCTCTGAACCTGGAAGACTGGTTCGATACGATTCTGGGTCTGGTCGCGCTTTTTTTCGCCGTACTCTATCTGGCCGGATCGATCAAGGCCGCCGCCGGTTCCTGAAGACGAAACCGGTGGAGTTGCCCGCTTTCGGAAGTCGGGCTGGATCAATCGTTGGCCCCCGCCATCCTTCCCATGATGAACCGTATCCGGCGCCCATGGTTCAGAGATTGACTTTCCGATAAAAAATCCTTTTGGTCGCCTCCGCGCCTATGACATAGAAAACAACGACCAGAAGCATCAGCAGGATATAAGCCGCGGGCAAGGCGGTGAATCCGAACACGGCGGCCACCGGAGTATACGGCATGGCCAACAGGCAGACCGCGACCGCCAGAGTGGTCCATAAAGGTCCCCGCCCCGGCCTGCTCCGGAAAAAAGGATGCCGGGTCCGAATCACCAGGACGATCATGGAAGCCGAAAGAACCGACTCGACGAACCATGCGGTCCTGAACTGGTCCGTACCGGCCTGGAGCAGAAAGATCAAGACGCCGAACGTGATAAAATCGAAGACGGAACTCAGGATACCAAAGCTGATCATGAAGTTCCTGATATAGCGGATGTTCCAGCGCCGGGGTCGATCGATCAATTCCGGATCGACCGTATCCGAGGCGATCGTCATCTCCGGAAGGTCCGTCAACAGATTCATCAGCAGGATTTGTTTGGGCAGCAACGGCAGAAAGGGCAGAAATAGGGAGGCCCCGGCCATGCTGAACATATTGCCGAAATTGGCGCTTGTCGCCATGAAGACATATTTAAGTGTATTGGCGAATGTTTCCCGCCCCTCGCGCACCCCGTTGACCAGGGCGTTCAAGTCCTTTTCCAGGAGGACGATGTCGGCTGCGTCCTTGGCTACGTCCACGGCCCCATCAACGGAAATTCCGACGTCGGCGGCATGCAGGGCGGAAGCGTCATTGATGCCATCCCCCATGTAGCCCACGACGTGACCCGATTTTTTCAAGGCCAGAATGACGCGTTCTTTCTGGTTCGGCTCGACTTCGGCGAAAATGTCGATGTTCCCGACGTCATGAGCCAAGGCTTCGTCACTCATGCTCCGCAGTTCCCGCCCCGTCACGATCCTGGCTTCGGGCAGCCCGATCTTTTCGCTTAATGTGGCCGCCACCAGCCGGTTGTCGCCGGTCATGACCTTCAGGGAGACGCCGAGCCGGTGCAGCTGATCGAGGGGCTCGATAATCCCGGGTTTGGGCGGGTCGTGAAATACCAGGAAGCCAAGAAACGTCATTCCGGTCTCTTCGGCCTGGCTTATGGTCGAAACGGCATGCACGCGCCGATAAGCCACGCCCAGGGTTCTGTATCCCCTGGCGCTCAAATCCTGGTATCGCTGGAGCAGGTCCTCGGAAATGGATTCGATTTTCAATACTGCCCCTTCGGATGACTCGGCCCCGGAACAGACCTCGAGCACGTTGAGCAGGGCGCCTTTGACAACCAGGATGGGCTCGCTTCCGTCAGTCGCCAGGATGCTTAGCCGTTTCCGGATAAAATCCTATGGCACTTCATCGAGTTTTTGCCATCCGTTCAGATCAAACGGCCGGTGGTTTTTAATGGCTTCATCGATGGGATTGCTGAAACCGGTCTGGTAAGCGGCATTGATGTACGCATAAAACAGGACCTTGTCGCTATCGTTCCCCTGGATATCCACGCAGGAATGCAGTCGGGCGACGCCTTCGGTCAGGGTACCGGTTTTATCCGAGCAGAGTACGTCCATGCTGCCGAAATTTTCTATGGAGGCCAGCCGTTTGACGATAACGTTGCGCCCCGCCATCCGGCTTGCGCCCCGCGAGAGATTGATGCTGATAATGGCTGGAAGCAGTTGCGGAGTAAGCCCCACGGCCAGAGCCAGCGAAAAGAGGAAAGAATCCATAACCGGGCGATGGAACAGGACGTTCAAGGCAAAAATGGTCAGGACCAGAAGAAGCGTGATCTCCATGAGCAGGTAACCGAAGCGTCGGACGCCCCGTTCGAACTCGGTTTCCGGCGCCCTCAGTTTCAAGCGAGCGGAAATCTGGCCGAACTCGGTCTGTTGTCCGGTATGGACCACCAAGGCCCTCGCCGTGCCGCTGACCACATGCGTTCCCATGAAAAGCGAGTTGGACCTCCGGGCGAGCGGCGCGTCCGGTTCGAGCCGGCCCGGCTCCTTTGGCACGGGGAAGGTTTCTCCGGTCAGGGCCGCTTCATTGACGAACAGGTCTTTGGATTCCAGAATCAGGCAGTCGCCCGGAACGGTCCCGCCCGCGGACATGATCACGACGTCGCCCGGAACGACCTCTTCAACCGGTATATCCCGCCGCTCCCCGTCACGGAGGACCGATGTCTTGATCCTGACGACGGACAACAGTTTTTCCACCGCGTTGGAGGCGCTGTGCTCCTGCCAATAGCCCAGCAGACCGCTGACCAGGACGATGACCAGAATAATTATGGCGTCCGTCGGGTCTCTCAGGAAAAAAGACATGCCGGCCGCGAAAAGCAGAATGAGGATGATGGGGCTTTTGAACTGTCCGGCAAGCTGCGACAGGCGGCCCGCCAGCGCGCCGGACTTCAGCGGCCTGGAGCCGGCGAGGTCAAGGCGATCTCTGGCCCTTTCGCTCGATAGTCCGTCGGAAGAGGTCTGAAGTTCTTCCAGCATCCGGTCCGCTGAAAAACTCCAAAAGGCCGCTTGACCGGTCTCCATATCACACTCCTTAACATGCAGGGCGGGCGCATTCCCCCCGGCTTGCCGCGGGGAGCTTCAATACTCGAGGCCAGGTGCTTCGAGCCTTCGCCGAAATCCGGTTTACAACTCCTGTCGAATCGCCTGCCCTCAATCGATCAGTTCGGCCAGAACGCTGTGCTTTTTCTTCAGGGCCAGCATATGCCGCTCGTGCTGGCGCATGCGGATAAAGGATCGAACGACCAGAAAGCCTCCCAGGATGATCAGGCCTGCGCAAATGATCAACAAGGGCAAAAGGAAATGCAGGACCTTCCCGAATTCATAGTACTTGGAGGTGACCACCAGAAAGCTGAGCACGGAGAGCGGTATGGCGAAAACAGCGATGCCGGTTCGCATCAGGGCCAGGGAGGTCCGCTTTTCGGCCAGGATGAGTTGGGCTTCGTTGATGAGGATGGCTTCGGGTGGTTTTTCGTTTTCCGATGATGCGATCCGTCCCTCTAGATCCTTGCTTGTTCCTGAAAGCGTCATGGGTCTCTACCCTCACGGTCCGGCGTCCGATTTCGATAAAAATGCACGGCCCAGACCACGGCGCCGATGAGGGCGACCGCGATCAGCGCGGCCAGTTCGAACTTCTTGACGTTGCCAATTACAAGTTCCAGGGCCGATCCGAAAAAGTATCCGCCGGTCCCGACCGCCACCGACCAGATCAGTGCCCCGATTCCGTTGAGCAGTATGAACTCCCGGGTCGGCACGTCGCTCATGCCGATGACAAAGGGCGACACGCTCCGGAGTCCGTACAGAAACCGAAACACCAGAATGAACCACCTTCGATGGCGCATCAAGATCCGGTTGGCCTTTGCGACGCGTTCGGCCCAGACTTTTCTCCGGGACAGCACGGCCTGGCTGTGCCGGCGGCCGAGGAAAAAGAAGAGCTGGTCTCCGCACAGGCTGCCGATGAAGGCGGCGGCCATGACCCCGGGCAGGGCCAGGTAGCCCCGATGAGCGGCAAAGCCGCCCAGGATCAGGATGGTTTCACCTTCGAAAAAGGTGCCGGCAAGGACGGCCAGGTACCCATATTGGTCGATCAGGTGTTCAAGCATCAAGACGATGTCCGTACGGGGCCGGTATATTTCACCCCTTCGTCCGCCCGGGAATAGGGGCTATCGCTCCCAGGGAAACACGTCCGGCCCCAGTCCCTCGAAGATATGGGTGCCCGGCTTGAAATAAAGATAGTGAGGATATCCTTCGATCTGGAAGCTGATTACGTTACTGTGCCAGGTCGGACCCCATTTCTCTTCGTGTTCCGGATCGACGTGATAGCGGGTGTAGCCCTGGCCGCAGTCCTGGCAGTGAAAGCTCCGTATATGGCCGGGCAGGTGTTTTTCGCGTTCAACGGGCTTGACCTGGGAGGAACCGCACCGGGGACATTTCCCTCCGTCCGAGGAGGCGCATTCGGGCAGGTGCGGAAAAATCTCGAAAAGCCGTCGGGTCTCGGTTTCGACCTGCTCCCGATTTTCCCAATCGATCCTCAGGCTCCGGCTGTTGGCATCATCGTCGTAATCGATCATGGGATTCGAACTCCTTTCCCGACCTTCCGGCCTCGGGTCTTTGGAGGGAGCCGGCCGGCGACCGGAAGCATCATTCGATAAGTTCCGGGGACTTCTCTCCCAGGTCCACGACGTGGACCTCCAGAACGGTTTCCCCGGTCTCGTAGTCGATGTCCTTGACGCTCACGGTGAAATAGTATCCGGTCAGGTTGTGGAGCGCCTTGGAGAACTCTTTTTCAACATCCGAGATGGGAATGTTTTTCAACACGACCGCCATGGACTCACTCCTTTTCGAGCCTATATTCAGGTCCAGTATATCACGTCGATCCAGGGAACGATATGCCCCGTGTCAAGACGGGGCCGCTATGACGCGGGTTTCCGGCCCGCCGATCGGGATTATGCCTTGACAGCATGGAAACGGCCTTCATACTATAATAACTGAAGCTCTACCTCGCCTTGCCGCGGGGAATCTTCGAGATGTCAGGAAGAATTTTTTTTTGAATTGGCGGGCCAGCCCCCGCGGCAAGCCGCGGGGAATGCGTTCGCCCCGCATGTTCACATTCGCCCGCGCGGCGGGTTCAGACCGCAAATCTCCGATCCGGGGACGCAAACGAGGAAGACGCATGAAACACAAGATACGATTTCTGCCGGACGAGGTCACCATAGAGGTCGAGGACGGGGCCAATCTGCTTCAGGAGGCCATGTTGGCCGGGGTGCACATCAATGCATCCTGCGGAGGGGCCGGGGTCTGCGGCAAGTGCCAGGTCATTATCGAGTCGGGCGACCTGGACTCCCCGCGCACGGACAAGATCGGGGCCAAGGAGTATGGCGAAGGCTACCGCCAGGCCTGCAAGGCCTGGGTCAAGGGGGACGTGGTCATCCGGGTGCCGGTCGAGTCCCAGATGGACAGCCGGGCGCTGAACCGGGCGCGTCCCAGCCCGAACGCCGCCGCCCTGGCCAAGGAGATCGGGGTCGAGACCCTGGTGGAAACCGGAAAGTTCGACCCGCCATACGTCAAGAAGCTGGTTCGGATGTCACCTCCGGAGGCCGGGGACAACGTCAGCGACCTGACCCGCCTGATCAATGGCTTGCGGCAGCAACACGACCTGCACAAGCTGGCCCCGGACTTCCGGTTCATCAAACAACTGCCCCAGGTCTCCCGGGAAGGGCATTTCGAGCTGGCGGTCACCCTGGCCTACGAGCCCACGCATTTCGAAGGCCAGAACCCGTCGGACATCGCCTTGACCTACGTCCAGTCCGGCGATCATATCGGCGCCAATTACGGGCTGGCCGTGGACGTGGGCACGACAACGGTCTTCGTCCAGTTGTTGAACCTGGAGGACGGCGAGGTCCTCGACACCCTGGGCGACTTCAACCGCCAGCTCAGCTTCGGAGAGGACGTCATTTCCCGAATCGTTTACAGCGCCAAGGAAGGCGGTCTGGCCAAGATGCAGGGCCTGATCACCCAGACCATCAACGGCCTGGTCGACCGCATCTGCAAGCGCAAGAAGATCGACAAGGAAGACATTTCCATGGTCACGGCCGCGGGCAACACGACCATGACCCAGCTCCTGCTGGGGGTGGACCCGAAATACATCCGCCTGGCGCCTTACGTTCCGACGGCTAACTATTACCCGCCCATCCGGGCCGCTGAAATCGGCCTGGACCTGGGCGAACACGTGCGGCTCAATGTCTTTCCGGCCGTGTCGAGTTACGTGGGCGGAGATATCGTCTCGGGCATTCTGGCCGCGGGCGTGTATCGCGAGCCGGAACTGACCCTGTTCATCGACTTCGGCACCAACGGAGAAATCGTGGTCGGCAACCAGGACTGGATGGCCTGCGCGGCCTGTTCGGCCGGTCCGGCCTTTGAAGGCGGGGGCGTGAAATTCGGGATGCGGGCCGCGGCCGGGGCCATCGAGGACTTTGCCATCAACCCCAAGACCCTCGAGCCCATGATCCTGACCGTGGACATGCAGAAGCCCAAAGGCATCGCGGGTTCCGGGCTGATCAACACCGTGGCCGGCCTTTTCGAGATGGGCGTGATCGACGAAACGGGCCGATTCGAGCGGAACCTGGCCACCGACCGGGTTCGGGAGGGCGAGGACGGCTGGGAGTACGTGCTGTCCCGGGCGGAGGAGACGCAGATCGGGCGGGACATCGTCCTGACCGAAGTGGACATCGACAATCTGATGCGGGCCAAGGCGGCCATGTATGCCGGCTACCAGACCCTTCTCGAAGGCGTGGGGCTGAACATGAAAAGCCTGGAACGGGTGGTTATCGCCGGCGGCTTCGGACGCCATATCAATCTGGAAAAGTCGGTCATGATCGGCCTGCTTCCCGAACTGCCCCTGGAAAAATTCATCTATGTGGGCAACGCCTCGTTGATCGGCGCCCGTCTGGCCAGCCTGTCGAACACCCTCCGCCGCGAGTGCATGGACATTCTGGCCAAAATGACCGGATTCGAGTTGTCCGAAGTGCCGGCCTACATGGACTACTACGTCGCGTCCCAGTTTTTACCGCATACGAGGCGGGAATGTTTTCCCGGTGTTCTGGAACGGGTCGGCCAGACCCGGCGCCTGATCGAGGCGGCCGAGCCGGCCTGATGTTTTCGGCCCCTGGTGTTTTTGCTTTGACTTGAGGCCGATCCTGATTTATGGTTTGAGATAGAATTTTCATAATTTTTTCATCTTTTTGCTTCATGGGTTTGGATGATGGGAAGACACCTTGAAAAAGGGGGGACTCATGGAAGAGAAGGGAAAAGATTATTTTGCCGCGTTGTATGAGGTGGCCCGGTTCATCAATGCTTCGCTCGAGCCGTCGGCGGTCATGCAGGAAATCGTCAAATGCGTGGCCAAAACCATTCAGGCCAAAGCCTGTTCCCTTCGGCTCCTGGACTCCAAAGGCCAGAAACTGTTCTGGGGTGCCTCCTATGGGCTTTCCAAAGGATACATCCGCAAGGGCACGGTTCTGGTCAAGGAAAGTGGGCTGGACCAGAAGGCCTTGGCCGGCCAGACCATTTACATTCGCGATGCCCAGACCGACAAGCTGTTTCAATATCGCGGCAAGGCCAAGACCGAGGGAATCAAATCCATACTGGTCGTTCCGCTTATGGTTGATAAACAGGCCGTCGGTGTTTTGCGGGTCTATTCAGGGGCGTTGCGGGACTTTGATTCCGACGAGATCAAATTCATGGAAGCGGCGGCCAATCTGAGCGCCATTGCCCTGGAAAACGCGAGACTGCATCAGGCACTTCAGACGGATTTCGAGCTGGTTCTGGCTCACAAGTACCGTCTAGACGACAATTGATAACCTTAAGGAGGTCCCATGGTTCGAATCGGCATCAACGGGTTCGGTCGTATCGGCCGGCAGGTATTAAAGGCCATTATGGAAAGACACCCCAAAACGCTTCAGGTCGTCGCCGTCAACGATCTGACCGACGTGGAAACGAACGCGCATATGTTCAAGTACGACACCAACTATCGTCGTTTCCCCGGCAAGGTCGCGGCCAAAAAGGACGGCTTCCTCATCAACGACCAGACCATCAAAAACTTCAGTTTCCGCAATCCCGCGGAAATTCCCTGGGGGGATGTCGGGGTGGAAATTGTGGTCGAGTCCACAGGGCTTTTCCGGACCGGACCGCAGGCCAAGGCCCATCTTCAGGCCGGAGCCAAGAAAGTCATCATTTCCGCCCCGGCCAAGGAAGAAGACATTACCGTGGTCATGGGCGTCAATCACCGTTCCTATAATCCCAAGAAGCACCACATCATCTCCAACGCCTCGTGCACCACCAACTGTCTGGCCCCGCCGGCCATGGTCGTCCACAAGACCTTTGGCATCGAAAAGGCCCTGATGACCACGGTTCACTCGTACACCAACGACCAGCGCATCCTGGACCTTCAGCACAAAGACCTGCGCCGGTCCCGGGCCGCGGCCATGAACATCATCCCCACCACCACCGGCGCGGCCAAAGCCGTAGCGCTGGTGGTACCGGACCTGGCCGGACGGTTCGACGGCTATTCCCTGCGGGTACCGACTTCGACCGTTTCCGTGGTCGATTTCGTGGCTACGCTGAAAAACAAGACCGACACCGACGGGTTGCACGCCGCTCTCCGCAAGGCCGCCAGGACGTCCCTCAAGGGCATCATGGCTTGCGAAGACGAGCCGCTGGTCTCCAGCGACTATATCGGAAACCCGTATTCCTCCATCATCGACATTCCTTTCACCCAGGTGTTGGGCGGCAATATGGCCAAAGTCGTGACCTGGTACGACAACGAGTGGGGCTATTCCTGTCGAGTGGCCGACCTGGCCGATTTCATGGCCTCAAAAGGTCTTTAATCCGATGGCCATGGACCGGGGCGGGACGATGCCGCCCCGGTCCTTTTCTCGTCGTCCCGGCCCCGACTCGCCCTATTCAGGAACATGATTCATCCATTCCTCGACCCAGGCCGTCCAGGCATCCGGCCCCTCCAGGGAGGTCCGACCATGCGTAAATCGGGTTCATTGATTTTTCTGTGCTGCTGCCTCATCACGCTCTTCGGTTTCACCGGCTGCGTCCAGCCCGCGCCCAAACCGGTTCAACCGCCTCCCCCGGCGCCGGCCTCGTTTGCCACGACGATCATCGTACCGGCCAAGGCCGGCGTTTCGATCGGCGGCGTGACGGCCAGCCCTTTTACCAGCGCGGTCGGCAACAATATGCCCTCCGACCTGCTGCGTGACATCAACGAGCGCGTGGCCGCCCGGATTCAGACCGAACGGTGGACGGCATCCGGCGGTCTGAAGGTTAATCTGACCGGGCAGGTGATCCATATCGGAGGCGCTCCCTGCTGCCCAGAAATCGTGGTTCGGGTTGAACTGACCGACACGACCTCGGGTCAGACCCTGGTCCTGGCCAACGTGGCCGGCCAGGCCCCGGCCCGGGCGGAATTGAACGCAGCGGCCGAACAGATCGCGCCCGGAGTCATGCAACTGTTCGAAACCTTCCGGACGGCTCCTTGAAACCCGACCGATTCGGTCCGCGTTTCCCCATGGCCGTTCCGCCTGGGAGTTGAAACAAGACTCCCCGGTCTCTTGTTATTCGCCCTTGTGACGCCGATATATTGAAACGACGTCCAATTTGAACCGCTTTGATCGCCCCGGCTATCGAAGCCTCTCGATGGCCGTTACGCCGGTTCAGGACAGCGAGGAGCCCCCGGATCATGCCGGACACACCCAAGCGGTACGCCATTTTGGATCGCGACGGGACCATCAACGTGGAAAAGTCCTATCTCTCCGACCCGGAACAACTCGAGCTTCTCCCCGGGGCGGTCGCGGCCCTTCACCGGTTGAGGCGGCTGGGGCTGGGCCTGATCGTCGTCACCAACCAGTCCGGCGTCGGCCGCGGCCTCTTTTCCATGGAGGACGTCGAGGCGGTTCATTCCCGGCTGGAAGCCATGCTTCGGGCCGAAGGACTGATTCTGGACGCCATTTACGTCTGCCCCCATCATCCCGAAGCCGGGTGTGCCTGCCGGAAGCCGGCCACCGGACTGGTCGAACGGGCGGCCCTGGATTTCGGCTTCAACCCGGCCGATTGTTTCGTCATCGGAGACCACCGCGTGGACGTGGACCTGGGCCGTGCCGTAGGGGCAACGACCTTTCTCCTGCGGACCGGACACGGGGGCTCATTTGAAAACGATCCGGCCCTGCACCCGGATTTCGTAGCCGACGACCTGGCCGCCGCGGCCGAATCGATAGCGGTACTAATGGGGCTGGAGCGAGGGTGAAACGACGGGCCGTACCGGGTATTCCAATTCGTCGTCATTCGTGATATGGAAAGATTCAGGGCAAACTCCACGAACTCAGTTGTTGTTTTTTATTTCCATTGCACCGACAGGAAGTTTTTCAGCCCGGTGTTATGATCAGTATCTCGTTCCGGTCCGCTCGAAGGCGGACCATCATGGGGGCATGAGAGAGAAACAGGGGGCTCCCGCCACCTTGCGGGAACCTGTTGCGTGGGATAATATAACCGAAGATCATGCTGGTCCGCCGGAGTTTGTCGTTTGATTCATCGACGCTTCTCCGAAGGACATTTTTGCTGAGTAATCGTGAAAGACCAAGATAATGGCAATCAAGAAGGGGCAGGCCATAATTCTTATCCTCGCCAAGGACTCGACAACCGGATCGGAATACCAGGACCGCCTGGGGCGGCTGGGACACCAGACCGTTTCGCTAGTCATCTTCGGAGAACGAGCTTTTCAGGAGATTGAAAAAGCTCGCCCGGACCTGATCCTGATCGACATCTCTCCGGATCATGAATCCAAGGCGACGGACATGGTGAAGACAATCCGAAACCGTCTCGACGTTCCGATCATCCTCGTGACCGACACCGTACAAGACGGAGAAACCCGACGTCTCGAATCCGGCCCGTTACTCGAAATCGTCAGCAGATCGATTCAAGACCGTGAACTGTCGTTATCAATCGACGCGGTTCTGAAGAAGGGTGCTTCGGATACAAAAACCGATTACTACGAAAAGCGAAAACGGTTCGACACCGAGGCCAAATACCGATCGCTCATCCAGCTTTCCAAGGACGCCATTGTGGTTTCCACGCCCAAGGGGGAAATCCTGGAGGTGAATCGCGCCGCCCTGGACCTCTTCGGCTTCAGCCGTTCCGACTCGATATCGGCCCAGAATACCGGGAACTATTGGATCGATCCGGAGCAACATCGCCTTTTCCTGAAAAACCTGACTGAAACGGGCCATTACACGAATTACGAAGCCCGGCTTCGGGGCAAGGACGGTCGGGAGGTCGATGTCCTGGGTTCGGCCATTCTGCTCAGGCTCGCTGAAGGTCAACCGATCATCATCAACACGATGCATGACATCACCGAACGCAAGCGAAACGAGGAAAAACTTCAGAGCCTGGCCGCGGTCGTCCAATCTTCGTACGACGGAATCATCTCCCTGACCCCGGAAGGCGTCATCGACAGTTGGAACCGGGGCGCGTCATTGATATTCGGGTATTTGGAGGCGGAAGTTTCCGGCCGTCCCTTTACCGACCTGCTCGGGCCGGAACGGCGTGAGGAATTCCGGGTGCTGATCGCAAGACTCCGTCAAGGCGAACGCATCGAACCACACGAAATCGCCGCCCAAAGGAAAGACGGTTCAGCGGTCAACGTATCGATGACCATTTCGCCGATCCTCGATCAGACCGGCCGGATGATCGGCGTCTCGACCATTGCCCGGGACATGACCGAGTTCAACCAGATACTGGCCATGGTCCGGACCCATGAAAAAAGCCTGCGCATCATCTCGGAAAGCAGCCACTATATTCTGCACCAGGTCGATCAGAGCGGCGTCCTGACGTATTGTTCTCCTTCCGCGGAACGAATTCTGGGGTATGCGCCAGAGGAAATGACCGGGAGACCGTTTTTCGATTTCATGCCGGATCACGCACATGGCCAGGCGACTAACACGTTTGTTAGGGCAATATCCGGAGAAACTCTGCTGGTCAGGGAGACGGAACTGCGAACCAAGGACGGTCGGGTCGTTCCGGTTGAAATCAACCTGTTTCCGATGCTGATCGACGACCGAGTCGTCGGTATCCAGGGAATCAGCCGGGACCTGACCTCCCGCCGGCTAGCCGAACAGTCCATCCGGGACAGCGAACGCCGCTTGCGGGACATATTCAACGCGGCGCAGAACGTGTCGTTCATCATGGTCGAACTGGCCGCCAAGGACCCCCGGGTATTGGAGTTCAGTCCGGGTGCGGAACGGATTTTCGGGTATACCCGCGAAGAAATGATCGGTCAGCCCGTGGCCCGATTGCATCTGCCGCAGGACGCGGCCCGATTTCCCGGGCTATTTGAAGACCTGATCCGGGAAGGGTCGGGAATCAACGGCGAAATGATCATGGTCCGCAAGTCCGGAGAACGCTTTCCGGCTTTGTTGACGACCTATCCGGTCTTCGACGATGAAGGCCGGATGAAATCGTGTATTGGCGTGGCCATTGACATCTCGGACCTGAAAAAAGCGGAAGAGGAACTTCGGGCCAGCGAAGAAAAGTACCGGATGATCGTGGACAACGCCAACACCCCGATCATGTACCTGGACCGGGAATGCAATCTTCTGTTCATCAACCAGATGGGTGCAATGGGGCTGAACAGCCGCCCCGAGGACCTTGTGGGCAGGTCTTTGGCCAGGATCGTCCCGGAAATGTACCCGATCACCTTGGAACGCGTGACCCGGGTCATGGATACAGGCCTGGGTGAGAGTTTTGAAGACATGGTCCCGCTGCCCACGGGTTCCGGCTGGTACGTCACGAGTTTCGTGCCGGTTCGAAACTCGCGGGGGAAGGTCTTCGGGGTCCAGATGATCGCCCATGACATCACGGACCGCAAACGGGCGGAAGACCGGCTGAGCCATGTCTCCCGGCTCAATGCCGCCCTGGCGACGTTATCCAATCTTCTGGTGAGCGGCTCCTATACGTTTCGTGAAATCGCGGGCGAAGTCTGCCGGACGGCCATGAAACTGACGGACAGCCGCCACGGGTATGTTTCGACCGTGGAATCCGATACGTTGACCAACGTGGGCCATACGCTTCAGAGCATTACCGGGGGCGAGTGCATGGCGCCCGAGTTGGACGCGGGCCAGGTGTTTTCAGCGGGTCAGGACGGCCGGTACGGCGGCCTGTGGGGGCACAGCCTGAACACGGGGGAAGCCTTTTATACGGAACTTCCGGCCGATCATCCGGCCGCGGCGGGCCTTCCTGAAGGTCACATCCCGCTCGATCGCTTTCTAAGCGTACCCGCGATCATCGAAGGCCGCCTGGTCGGTCAGATCGCCCTGGCCAACGCGGACATACCATATACGGACGACGACCTCGACGCGGTCCAACGCCTGGCCCGGATTTATTCCATGGCCATTCAGCAGAAAAGGGACCAGGACGAGCTGGCCCGGGCCAAGAATGCGGCGGAAGCGGCCAATCGGGCCAAAGGCGAGTTCCTGGCCAACATGAGCCATGAAATCCGCACGCCCATGAACGGGATCATGGGGCTGACCGACCTGCTGCTGGAAACCCGACTGACGGACGAGCAACGGGAGTATCTGGACCTGGTCAAAGTTTCGGCCGAGTCCCTCCTGGGACTGCTCGGAGACATATTGGATCTTTCGAAGATCGAGGTCGGCAAAATGGAACTGGATTCCATCCCGTTCCGGCTGCGGGATGGAATCGGCGAAGCGGTCAACTCCCTGGCCTTGCAGGCCCACAAGAAGGGCCTCGAAATGATGTGGCACGTCGAGAACAACGTGCCGGACTCTCTGGCCGGCGATCCGGGTCGGCTTCGCCAGATCGTTTTGAACCTGATGGGAAACGCCGTCAAGTTCACCTCCCGGGGCGAAGTCGTGCTTCGGGTCCGCCTCGAGGAGGGAAACGAGGACGAGGTGACGCTCCGGCTTTCCATCAGCGACACCGGCGTGGGCATTCCCAGGGAAAAGCAGGACCTGATCATGACGCCCTTCTCCCAGGCGGACAGTTCGATCACCAGGCGCTACGGTGGGACCGGGCTGGGGCTGGCCATCTCGAAACAACTGGTCCATCTGATGGGCGGAGATCTCTGGCTGGAGTCGGAGGAAGGACAGGGCACCACGTTTTTTTTCACGATCCGTCTAAAAAGGGCTCGGACCGTCGTGCCCGCCACACCCCCCTTCAAACCGGAGCAGGTTCAAGGCCTGCCGGTCCTGGTCGTGGACGACAGTCCAACCAACCTGCACATCCTGAGGAAAAACCTGGAACGGTGGGCCATGGTGGTGACCACGGCCAATGACGCCTCGTCCGCGCTTCGGGCGGCGCGGGAGGCGTCGGATCGAGACCGGCCCTTCCAACTGGCCATCGTGGACGTCAACATGCCGGGCCGGAGTGGTTTTGAACTGGCGGCCGAACTGAAAAATCAGACCCAAGGGCGTTTTTTGAAAGTTATCGTCCTGACCTCGACGGGCCAGCGTGGCGACATCGCCCAATGCCGGGACCTGGGCCTGGACGCATATCTCAGGAAGCCGGTCCACGAAACACATCTGCTCAACACCATCGCCGCCGTCATGAACCAGGAAGCGGAATGCGGGTCCGACTATTCGGCTCCGGTCACCCGTCATACTCTGCGGGAAAGCCTTTTGGGGCTTCGTATCCTCGTGGCCGAGGACAACGAGGTCAACCGCAAGCTGGTCGAACGGCTGCTGGAAAAAAGGGGCCACCAGACGGTCATGGCCGGCACGGGCCTGGAAGCACTCGCGGCCGTCAAAAAGGAACGCTTCGACCTGGTGCTCATGGACGTCAACATGCCGGAAATGGACGGTCTGGCGGCCACCGCGGCCATCCGCGAGATGGAAGCCGGGACGGGCCGGGAACGGGTGCCCATTCTGGCCATGACGGCCCAGGCCATGAAAGGGGACCGGGAGCGCTGCCTGGCCGCCGGCATGGACGGCTACCTGGCCAAGCCCATCAAACGGGACGAGTTCATCGCCGCGATCGAAAATCTGCTCCGGCCGGCCGGTCCACACGAAGAGAAACCCGTGCGCCCCGCGTTCGTGGAGAAGGTTCTGGACCGAAAAAAGCTCGTTGACCTGGTCGGAGGCGATATGGGCCTGATCAAGGAGCTGGTGGTGCTATATCTGGAACGGCTGCCGAAAGTGACGTCGGAACTGCGGGAGGCGGTCGGGCGGGGGGACGCCCGGGCCGTTCAGGCCAGCGCCCACAGCCTCAAGGGCATGAGCGGCAACCTGCGGGCCGTTATGGTCGCCGAAGCCGCCTCGCGCCTGGAGCGCATGGCTGACGTGGGAAACCTGAGCAATGCGGAAGCGGGCCTGGACCATCTGGAACGCGAAATCGAACGGCTGAGACCCGTCCTGGACGAACTGGCCAACATGGCGTGAGCGATGCATCAGGACCGGCCGGGGCGAATGCGGTAATTCCACCATAGCCGGAACAGATTCCTGAAACGATACAGGGCTTCATTGACCAGGTTGAACTTGCTGGGGCGGAAGTCCTCGCAGTAGACCGGGATTTCCAGGGCCCGTCCCCCCTCGCTCCGGGTGTGATAGATGAGGTCCAGGACGTAGGACGTCCCGTAATCCAGACGATCCAGGTAACGAAGGATCACTTCCCGGCGATAGGCCTTGGCCGCAATGGAGTAGTCCTCGAAGGACAGGCTGAGCAACAGGCGGGCGGTCAGAATGAAGGCCATACTGCCGGCCTTGCGCCAAAAGGCCCGTTTCTGGGAACCCATCTTCTTGGAACCGACCACGATATGGTAATCGTCCAACAGGGCCGCGGCCTGGGGGATGAAATCCAGGTCCACGGACAGGTCCATGTCCACGGAGACGATCCGATCGTAAGCGGCCCGATCAACCGCCAGGGCGAAGGCGCGCCCCACTCCGCGTTCGGCCAGTTCGAAAAACCGGACCCTCGGGTCGGCCCCGGCCAGCTCCCCCCCCAGTTCCGGGGTCCGGTCGACGGACCCGTTGCTGACCAGGAGCAGTTCGTATGGCCCGCCCAACCCGTCCAGGTAGGCCTGTAGACGGGCCGTATTGTCCCGGATGATTTCAGCCTCGTTATAGACCGGAATCACGACCGTCAGACCAGTGTTCATCTGAGGAACTCCCAGAGCAGCCCGAGCCGATCGAGCTGTCCCCGCCAGCCGGTTTCCATCATGCGGCTCCGAATATAGGCCGGCCGGAGATAGAAGGAGAGGTAGGCTCGCCTGACCGCTCTGGCCAGGGTCCGTAGGTCATGTTCTCCCGCCAGACAGGCCGGAAACGGATTCACGCTCGCGGCCAGCCGGCCCAGGTCGGTCTCCGGATACGGGGCGGCGACGTGAAAGGAGACAAAGTCGGGATTCAGGTCCCTGGCCAGCAGGGTTGCGGAGCGACGATCGGCGGGGGTTTCACCCGGCAGCCCGAACAGAAAAAAGCAGGCCGTGGCCAGCCCGATCTCGCGGCACCAGGCCATGGCCCGCCTCATCTGGTCCGGGGTCACGTTTTTCCGGGTCGTTCGCAACAGCCGTTCCGAGGCCGTTTCGATGCCGAAATGGATCAAGGCGCAACCCGAACGCTTCATGGACTGGAGCAGTTCCGGGTCCACGGTATCGACCCGGGTCTGGCAGCACCATCTGAAATCGAGCGCCGAGTCCCTGAGCCCGCGACACAGGGCCATGGTCCGCTCACGGTCCAGGGTGAATTCCAGGTCCATGAAATAAATGTTTTTCGCACCCCAGGCGCCCACCACGGATTCGACTTCATCCAGGACGCGTTCCAGGGACTTGTACCGCACGCCCGGACCGTACATGGCCTTCAGACAGAAGCTGCATGAGTACGGACATCCCCGGGAGGTCTCCAGGACCGCCAGGCGCGGACCCAGAACTTCGTATGCATAATGGTCCGGATGGATCAGGTCATAGGCCGGGGGCGGCAGATCGTCGAGCGGCGTCCCCAGGTCTCGGGGTTCGTGAACGATTCGGCCCGATTCCAGATAGGACAGTCCCTTCAATCCACGGGGGTCGCCCCCGGCCGATGCCAGCGCCGTCAGGGCCGTTTCGGGCTCACCCCGGATCAAGGCCGCGGCCTCGGTCATCCTCAGCATCAACTCCGGCTCCAGGGTGCCGTGGGCTCCGGCGAGGGCGAGTGGTTTGACCCGCAGCCAGCGGACCAGCCGAACCAGGGCCCGCCAGTTGAGGTCGGGGCACTGCCAGCGGTCCAGCGGCGTGGACTGCAACACGGTCAGGTCGGCCCGGCGGACGGCTTCCACCAGATCGGGAAGCCGGGTCCGAACGGCCCGCGCGTCGATCAGAACCGGCTCATGACCGGCGGCGCGCAAGGCGGAGGCCGCCGTCAAAAGGTCCAGAGGGGGCCAGGCCCTCCGGTAGCGCCTGGTTCCGGGACGCCCGGAAGGCCAGGCCGGATTGACAAGCAGCACCTTCACGGCCGAACCTTCATCTCCGGCGAATCGAGCATCCGCCGGGCCTCGATGCTCCAGCGGCTGTCGGGATAGTCCCTAATCACGGACTCGAACATGCTTCGTCCCCGATCCGTCTCCCCTTGCCGCAAGGCGATCAGCGCCAGGTGAAAACCGGCCTCGGCCGCGAACGGTCCGGTCGGCTGCCGAACGATCAGTTCATTGAATGCCGTCCGGGCCTCGTTCAGGCGTCCGTCCTTGAAACGACAGACGGCCACGAAATAGGCGGCCCGGTCTGTGAGAGGCTGTTCATGGGCCTTGTCACGAACCCGGGCGAACAGCCTTTCCGCCTCAAGATACCTTTTCCGGTCAAAAAGGTCCATGGCCTGGTCATAGGTCACCCGCCACCCTGATCGCTCCATTTCCGCCATCGGCCCGGCGGAACGTCGGACCCGCGCCGATTCGGGAAACAGGGTTTCGAGTCGGCGAAACAAGCGTTCGGCGTCTTCAAAACGATTCTGGCGCATTCGGGCCAGGCCAAGGTGGTAAAGGGCCTCGTCGAGGAGACGGCTTTCCGGATACTGGGTTTCGAAACGGGACCAGACCGCGGCGGCCTCTTCGTATCGCCCCTGATTGTAGAAGGTCAGGGCCAGTTGGTGCAATGTCTGATCGATGGCCGGCGAATAGGGGAAGTTGCGGACCGCTTCCTCGAACACCTCACGGGCGCCGTCCCGATCGCCCTGGTCGGCCAGATTCAGGCCGCGTCGATAAAGCGCGGCCGGGTCCCGGTGGTGGACGGCCAGGATCACAAACAGGACGGAGGTGACGCAGACGAACCCGACCGAGATCAGAACGGCTCGCCCGTGGGGTCGCAGTCTCCGGCCGATCGGGTCCAGGGCCGCCAGAATGCGCTGTTCCGGGTCGAAACTCGGCCGCCCCTCCGGAACCGGCACGTGCCAGGTCCGCCGCCTGGACACGGCGTACCATATACCGGCCAGGGTCAGGACCAGCCCCAGGTAGTCCGGCCAGGTCCGCCCGAAACGGAGCCGGACCCGGTCCGAGGTCGGGAAGATCAACATGAACGAAGGGGCGGCCCGCCAGACACGGTCCGCGCCCTCCACCCGCCAGTTGGGGTGATAAGAAACCCGGACCCACAAGGGCCGGCCCGGCACGGCCCCTTCGATGACGATCTCCTCGTTGCGAACCGTTTCCCGGAGGTCGGGACTGTCCGGCAACGGAATTTTGGGCAGGTCGGCCAGGGCCTCGACCGTCAGCGGCCCCCGGACCAGGACGGCGAACCGGCCGGACCGGAGCGGCCCGGCCTTTTCGGCGAAAACCAGGGGCAGGTCCAGGTCGGCCCGGCGGAACCAGAGCAGGGAGTCCCGTTCCGGCCTGGAGGTCAGGTCCAGGATCGGCAGGTATTTCGGCTGGCTCACGTACCGGTCCGGATTGTCCCGGACCTTGAAGACGGCAAAGGGCGGGAACTCCTTTTCCAGGCTGTACCCGGGCTGTCTCATGGCCTCCAGCCGGGCCTTTTCCGTGACGGTCACGTACTGGCCCGTGTTGAACAATCTCAGGCGGCTTCGGGCAGATTCGAGATCGAAACGGGCGTAGTTGGTCTGGGTCAAGGGTGCGGAATAGGCCGGGGAGACCTGGGACTGGATGTAAAAGACAAAGGGGGAGGACAGATTGGACTGGATGTAGAGTCCTTCCAGGGTGGCCCGCCCGGCGAACAGGGGCAAGGACTCGAAGGCCCGAAGCGAACCCACGTCCCGGGTCTCGGGGGCGTGCTCGTAGACGATGCGCGGGTCTTCGAAACCGCCCTTGAGGTAAGCGTTC
>Ga0180009_10001528_pt1 | contig 28224 bp, 20 predicted proteins | sample OS_PC_MetaG_FD_123537 | JGI IMG/M metagenome (GOLD analysis project Ga0180009, IMG submission 123537) | Groundwater microbial communities from the Aspo Hard Rock Laboratory (HRL) deep subsurface site, Sweden - OS_PC_MetaG | ecosystem: Environmental > Aquatic > Deep subsurface > Groundwater... | reverse complement strand
GGCAAAAGGGGCGTGGTTTCCGCCGCTTCCTACGAGGCCCGCCGCTTCGGGGTGCGCTCGGCCATGCCCATGTACGAGGCCCGCGCCCGCTGTCCCCAAGGCGTGTTCTTGCCGCCGCGCATGGAGCGCTACCAGCAGATCAGCCGCCGGGTCATGGAGGTGCTGGCCGGCTTCAGCCCCCTGCTGGAGCCGGTGAGCGTGGACGAGGCCTTCCTGGACCTCGGCGGCACCGAGCGCCTGTGGGGGCCGCCGGCCCAGGCCGGGCGGGCCATCAAGCAAGCCGTTGGCGATGTCACCGGCCTCACCTGCTCGGTGGGCATCGCCCCGGTGCGTTTTTTGGCCAAGATCGCCAGCGACCGCGACAAACCCGACGGCCTCACCGTGGTGGCGGACATGGAGGCCTTTTTGGCCACGGTTAGCCTGGGCGAGGTGCCCGGGGTGGGGGCCAAGGCCCGCCAGCGTCTGGGGGAGATGGGGCTCACCCGCCTGGTGGAGCTCAGGGCCCTGGGGCCGGAGCGCCTGGAGCGGGTGCTGGGGGTCTTTGGCCAGCGGCTGTGGGAGCTGGCCTGGGGCCGGGACCCCAGCGGAGTCACTCCCACCCGGGAGGTCAAAAGCGTCAGCAACGAGCTCACCCTGGAGGTGGACACCGGCGACCGGGAGCTTTTAGGAGCCCATCTGCTGGGCCTGAGCCAAAAGGTGGCCCGCCGCCTGCGCCGAAAAGGGCTGCGCGGGCGCACCGTGACCCTGAAGCTCAAGCACCGCGACCACCGCCTGGCCACCCGCAGCGCCACCCAGGCCCGGCCCACCGATGCCGCCGAAGAAATCTTCGCGGCGGCCCGGGAGCTGCTGAACGCCTACGCCACGCCCGGGCCCTTTCGGCTCATCGGGGTGGGGGTCACCGGACTGCTCGCCGCCGATGAGGGGCAGGGAGACTTGTTCGGGGCCGAGGCCTCGGGCCGCCGCCAAGCCCTGGGCCGGGCCGAAGACGCCATCGTGGCCCGTTTCGGGGAGGCGGCCATCACCCGGGCCGGCCATATGTCCGCCTCACAGGCTCCCCTGGACCGCGCGGCATCCAAGGGGCATAATAAAGACAAACCCGAATAGAGAGCCGCCCCGGCAGGGGCGTGCAGGCCTCAGGGGTAGGCGGCGAGTTTGCCGCGCCAAGGAGACGCCCATATATGCCCAGCTTTGCCCAGACTCACAACCGGGTCACCACCTATTATGTCCTGCAGGACAAGCAGGACATCCTCCAGCAACTGGCGCACGCCGCCCGCTGGAAAAAGCCCGTGCTCATCGTGCCCGCCCTGGCCAGCGAATTCACCGATCCGGAAAACCGCCCGGTGTTCGAAAACATCGTGGAGGAGTTGGCGGGAGCCAAGTACCTGGCCCATGTAATCTTCGGCCTGGACCAGGCCAGCGAGGACGACGTGCGCCTGTGCATCAATATCTGCCAGGAGCGCGGGCTCAACAACTACATCATCCAGTGGAACGACGGCCCGGCGGTTAGCGGAATCTACAAGATGCTGGAGGAGGACGGCGGCTTCGACCTCTCCCGCCGGGGCAAGGGGCGCAACGTGTTCATGGCCTTCGGGGTGGCCATGGCCCTGGGGGCCACCTGCGTGGGCCTGTTGGACGCGGACATCAAGACCTTTCAGCGCCGCCAGTTGGACCGTCTCTTCTATCCGGTGTTGGTGCATAACTATGCCTTCTCCAAGGCCTTCTACGCCCGCTGGAACGGCCAGCGCCTCTTTGGGCGGGTCAAGCGCCTGCTTTTGGACCCCCTGCTGCTGGCCCTGAAGCGCAAGTTCAGCGAAGGCAGCGAAGAGAAGATGCTCAGGCTGGTGGACTTCCTGTTGAGCTTCGACTACCAGCTCTCCGGCGAGGTCTGCCTGGACATGTGGCTGCTCAGAAAGATGCGCTATTCCCTGGACTGGGGAGTGGAGATATTCACCCTCATCGAGGTTTACCGCAAGGCCTCCCACGTGGCCCAGGTGGAGTTCACCCGCAAGAGCTTTGACCACAAGCACCAGCGGGTGAGCACCGACGACCCCAAGAGCGGGCTGCACAAGATGTCCCTGGACATCATCCAGACCCTGCTGCACGCGCTGATCGTGGAGGAGGGCCTGGAGGTGGGCGAAGAGTTCTTCCGCGACCTGGCGCTCACCTACGAGTCCATCGCCGAGGAGATCATCAAGAAATACTCGGACAACGCCGAGTTCAATAACCTCAAGTACGACCGCGACACCGAGGAGAAAATGGTCTACGAGGTGCTCTCCCGGGCCATCGTGCAGACCGGGGATCATCTGACCGCCCCCTCCCACATCGCGGAAAAGATGCTGCGCTTCACCGCTTCCCACGAGGAATTCAAACCCTTCGTGGAGCAGGGCCTGCAACAGACCATCCTGCGCCTGGAGGAAAGGCTCAGGGAGGAGTCCCTGGAAGTGCGCCACCTGCCCTCCTGGGAGCGCATCCTTTGGAAGCTGCCCGAGGTGTCGGCCAATATCGTGAACGCCTTGGAGGAAGACAAGCAACGATTCAAATAGAGCAGCCGCGCACCAGCGCGACCTTGCCTCGCCCCGCCCGGTTTCCGGACGGGGCGCCCCTCATATAGACCCGAAAGGATTTCAAGTGGCCAACGATTACGACGAACTTACCGTGCACTACGAAGAAGACGGCCAGGTCCTGGTGGAGGAGTTGGACAAGCAGATACTCAACAAGGGCCTGTGGACCACGGTGCTTTTCCTCTACCGCGAGCGCAACAAAAAGACCGGCGAGTTCGGCCCGCCCAAGGCCGGCCTGCGCCGCTACCAAAAGGTGGGGGGCTACTTCAAAAAGCGCGACGCCATCAACCTGAGCGAAAAGACCACCCCGGAGTTGATGGCCAAGCTCAAGGAATGGTTTCAGCTCTAGGAGCGACCCCTCAGGGCTATAATGGCCTGCCCGAGGTTTGTTTTTTATAGGTGGGGAGGGGGCAGTGCTGCTGGAGCTTTCCAATGCCTGGGTGGAACTGGGCCGCTTGAGCGAGTGGGGGCCGGCGAGCCGGCTCGAAGCCGCCGGGCGGCGAGTGCATATCTTCGGCCGCCCCGGCTGGCGGGTGGACTACGGCCGCCTGGACTACGACGACGACCCCGTTGCCGTGGACCGGGCGCTGGAAGAGGCCCTGGCCGCCTGGCTGGCCGACCCCGCCCGCCTGCCCCAGATGGCCGCCCTGTCCGGGGCCTATCTGATCCTGGTGTGCAACGGGGATGCCCTGGAACAGGTGCTAACCTCCGACGAGCTGGGCAACACGGTGTACTGGTGGACCCGGGACGGCCGCCTGATTATCAGCGACGACTGGCGGAGCTTCGCCGCCGGACGGGACCTCTTGTCCTGGGAGGCCTACGACCCGGAGCAGTTGGCCTGGTTCAGCCGCAAGAAGACCTGCGCCCCGGGCCGCACTTACTTGAAGGGGCTCAACCGCCTGAGCGCCGCCACGGTGTACGCGGCGGAGGGCGCGGCCCTGCGCCCGGCGGCGGCGGTGTGCCCCGATCCGCCGGCCGATGGGCGGGCTTTCACCTGGGACGACCTCTACGCGGTGGTGGGCCGCCGCCTGGGGGCGGGGCCCTACAGCCTGTGCTATTCCACGGGCATCGACAGCCACTATCTGCTCATGAGCCAAAAAGAGCGCATAGAGCAGATACTCACCATCTATTACACCGCCCCCTACCAGGACCAGGAGCGCAGCCTGGAGGCCAGCGCCGCCCTCATAAACAGCCTGGCCCAGGGCAAGCCCTACCAGCCGGTGGGGGTGGATTTTCACGACCCGGCCAACCGCGAGTATTTAAACGACGCGGTGGACCACGACCCCTTCGCGGCCCACCACTCCTGCTCCATGTACCAGGCCTTCCGCGCGGCATCCTGCGGCCAGATACTCAGCGGGCAAAACGCCGACACCATGCAGTTTTTCGCCCTCACCTCGCGCATGGGCCCCAAGGATCTGTTGTTCAAGAGCCCAGTGTCGCCCCAGACGCCCCTGACCCGGGTGGCCTACCGCCTGGAAGCGGCCCGCTCCTTTGGCGGCCCCAAGCCCGGAGGCATGGTGGACAGCCGCATGCTCTGCGGCCTGGCCGGCCAGATGCTCTCCCTCACCGGCCCCCGGGGCTACTGGCCCATCTTGTATTTCAAGCGCATTCACAACATGACCACCGGCAACACCGCCCTGTTCCGCAACGCGTCGCGCTACTTCGGCAAGCCGGTGCGCTTCCCTTACCTGGAGCCCCTGGTATTCTACGTTTCCGCCTATTTCCGCCGGCCCCTGGCCGACATCCTCAACCCCAAGGGCCACCTGAAGCGGCGCTACGACTATCTGCGCCACTCCCAGATCCCCCTGGCCCCGCCCCAGGGCAAGCCCTTTGCCCAGAGCCCCTTGTTCGCCTGGGCCTCCGGACGCATGCAGGAGCTTGCCCCGGAGTTGAAACAACGCCTGGACGCCGAGGTGTCCGAGCCCATGGCCCGGGTGGTGATCTATTGCCTGGTGGCCCTGGCCGCCCAAGCCCGGGGGTAAGCTGGCCGGCATATGCCGATTGTGTTAGGCTGTTTTATCTGAGCCACGCTTCGCCAAGGCCCGAACGGACGGGAGACATATTCAAGTGCGCCTGACTTTTTGGGGAACCAGGGGCTCCATACCCGCGCCGGGTCCCGACACCTTGTGCTTCGGGGGCAACAGCACCTGCCTGCAACTGGAGTTGGACGGCAGGCAGGTGATAGTCGACGCGGGCAGCGGCATCCGGCCCCTGGGCTTGGCCCTATTGGGCAAGGTCAAGCAGGTCACCCTGCTCATCACCCACCTGCACCCCGACCACCTAATGGGCCTGCCCTTTTTCGCCCCCATCTTCGACCCCGAGATGACCATCCTGGTGGGCGGCTGGCCCAACGCCCTGGCCGGGCTAAGGCGGCTGTTCTACTCCGGCCGGCCGGTGGGCGGCTTCCCGGTGCCCTTCGACGAGCTTCCCGCCAGCATAAAGCGGGGGCCGGGCCTGGACCCGCCCCGCTTTTCCCTGGGCGCCTACCAGGTGCGCACCGCCCCGTTGAGCCATCCCCAGGGCAGCATCGGCTACCGCTTCGATGGCCCCGGCGGCCCCCTGGTGTTCATCACCGACAACGAGCTGCCTCCCCAGGGCGTCCCCCCCCATCTGGTGGATTTCTGCCGGGGAGCCAAGGTGCTCATTCACGACGGCCAATACCTGCCCAGCGAGATGGGCCCTTATCGGGGCCGGGGACATTCCGACTGGCGTTCAGCCCTGGCCCTGGCCCAGGCGGCGGATGCCCAGCGCCTGATCCTCACCCACCACGATCCCGATCGTAGCGACGACGAGGTGCAAGACCTGTTGGACCAGGCTCGAAAACATTCCGGCAGCCTGGCGGTGGACGCCGCCGCCGAGGGCATGGTCTTGGAGATATAACTTCCTTCCGGGGAGGACCGGTTGACCCGCGCCAAGCGCCTTTTTCTCGCCAACCTCATGCTCTTGGGCAACTTGCTGGCCAACCTGATGGGGGTGGCCCTCATGGCGGCCCTGGACCGATGGGCCTACATGATCCGTCTACCCCGCACCCCGGAAATCATGTGGCTGATCATCATCTACGACCTTTTCGCCTTCACGGTGGGAATCGGCGTGCTGCTCACCTGGGAGCGGCCCATCCGCCGCCACCTGGCCGACCTGGCCCAGGGCCGCCAGTCCAGCCCGGCACTGAAGGAGCAAGCCCGCCGCCGCCTGCTCAACGAACCCTGGGTGGCCGTGGGCCTTAACCTGTTCCTTTGGGGCCTGGCCACCCTGGTCTTCCCTCTGGTTCTTTCCCGGCTGCCGGTGTTGTTCCACCTCACCGGGGTAATGGCCCTTCGTTCGCTGTTCGTGGGGGCCATCACTGTGGCCACCGCCTTCTTTTTGCTGGAACACCTACTGCAGCATCTCCTGGCCCCGGTGTTTTTTCCCGGGGGCGGGCTCTCCCGGGTGCGCGGCGCCTGGCGCATCCGCATCGGCTATCGCATGGCCGGCCTGCTCCTGGGCGCCTGCATGATTCCCTTCCTGGCCATCATCTTCACTATCCGCGGTTCGGCCCGCCTGGTGCAGGAGGGCGCCATGCCACCGGCCGAGGTGCTGGGCGACCTTCAGGCCGCGGTGGTGGTGCTGTGCCTGCTTTTCATGGTCAACGCGGTGGGCCTGGCCTCTTTGGTCACCGTGAACATGGTGCGGCCCCTGCGCGAAATCGTCAGGGGGTTGAGCAAGGTGCGCGGCGGCGACTTCGGCAGCCGGGTGCAGGTGATGGCCAACGACGAGATAGGCTACACCGCCGACATGATCAACCAGATGACCGAGGGGTTGGCCGAGCGCGAACGCATCAAGGACGCCTTTGGCCTGTACGTAAGCCAGCAGGTGCGCGACGAGATCCTGGCCGGGCGCATCCCCCTGGACGGCGAGATCAAGCAGGTCACCATGCTTTTCAGCGACCTGAGGGACTTCACCCCGTTGGTGGAAGCCACCCCGCCCAAGGAGGTGGTGGTGGTTATCAACGGCTATTTCCAGCACATGGCCGCCGCCGTGGAGGAGCACGGCGGCCTGGTGCTGCAATATATAGGCGATGAAATCGAGGCGGTGTTCGGCGCGCCCCTGGCCCTGGCGGACCACCCCCGCCACGCCGTGGAGGCAGCCCGGGCCATGCGGCGGCGTCTGGCCGCCTATAACGCCCGCCTAATAGCCACCGGGCACTCCCCCCTGCGCCACGGCATCGGCATCCACAGCGGCCCGGCCCTGGCGGCCAACATCGGCGGCGGCGGCAGGCTGTCCTACGCCCTGGTTGGAGACACGGTGAATCTGGCCGCCCGTCTACAGGATATGACCAAGGTCACGGGCCGCGACATCCTGGTGAGCGGAACCACCGCCGCCGCCCTGGGCCAAGGGGTGGCCCTGGAGCGCATCAGCGCCACCATGGTCAAGGGACGCAGCCAGCCGGTGGAAATTTTCGCGGTGCCTTGACGGGAGCGCCCCGGCTGTCGCGCCGGCGGCCTTTGTGCTACAGTTGGGCACGAGGAGGGGTGGAAGCATTGCTCCCATTCCAGACGAGCCGGCGCCCACCGCAGCCGGCTTAATTGCGCCTGGGTCAGAGGGGCGCATCAGCCACAGACGGGGCGAAAAAATATGATCATCGCCTTTATGATGGACCCCCTGGAGTCCATCGAGCCGGAAAACGAAACCACCAGCTGGTTGATGTACGAGTGCAACCAGCGGGGGCACACGGTCTTTTTTCTGGAACCCCACGACGTCTACGTGCGCGGCTCGCGCCTGGTGGCCCGCATGCGCAACGTCAGCGTGCCGCCGGGCCAGACCATGCGGGCCTACTGGGACAACGCCCTCGCCTGCCTCAAGCGCGAGGAGCTCATCTTCGAAGAGATCACCGACATCGACGCCCTGTTCTTGCGCAAAGACCCTCCCCTGAACTACCAGACCTTGGAATACCTGCACCATGTCCGCGGCGACGTGTTCACCATCAACAGCACCACCGGCCAGATGCTGGCCAGCAGCAAGCTCTATCTGCTCAACTTCCCAAGCATCATCCCCGAAACCCACGTCAGCCGCGATCCCAAGCGCCTGCGCAAGATCATCGACGAATTCGGCGGAGCCATGGTGGTGAAACCCCTTAGCCGCTCCCGGGGCGAGGGAGTCATCAAGGTCAGCAGCCAGGACCGCGACAACCTCAACAGCCTGATCCACTACTACGTGAACTCCTACAAGCCCTACCCCGAACGCGAAGCCATCATGGTGCAGGAATACCTGTCCGAGGTGAAACAGCACGGCGACGTGCGTATCCTGCTGTTGAACGGGGAGATCCTGGGGGCCATGCGCCGCATACCGGCCGAGGGCGACTTCCGCACCAACATCCACGCCGGGGCCAGCCCGGCCAAGCACCAGATAAGCGAGAGCGACCGGCGCATCTGCGCCACCATACGCCCCCGCCTCATGGCCGACGGGCTCTACTTCGTGGGACTGGACATCATCGGCGACAAGCTGGTGGAGATCAACGTGGTCAGCCCCGGCGGCATCCCGCGCATCAACCGCCTGGAAGGCATCAAGATCGAGGCCCAGGTCATAGATTTCGTGGAGGAGCAGGTCCGCCGGCTCAAGGGACATGCCTAAGCCCGGAGCGCTCCTTCCCCTGGTCATCACCCTGCCCCATTGCTCGGACGCGCTACCCCCCCAGGCCGCCGGCTATCTGGCTCTGGGCCCCCTGGAGGTGGAGCAATCGGTGGACCTGGGCTCCAGCGAGGTCTTTGGGCCCCTGCCGGCCTTAAGGGTGCTGCCCGCCCCCCATACCCGCCTGGTGGCCGACCTGAACCGCTCCTGTGAGGACCTGGGGCCCAAGGGGGTGGTGGCCGCCGCCGACTACGCCGGACGGGCGGTGTTCGCCCCGGGCCAGGCCCCGGACGATGCGCTCAAACGGCAATGGGTGGAGCTTTTCTGGCGTCCCTGGCACCGGTCCCTGGCCCTGGCCCTGGAGGCCCCCGGGGTGGTGGCCCTGCTGGATGGCCACTCCCTGGACGGAGTGGGTCCGGCCGAGGCGCCTGACCCCGGGACGCGGCGGGCCGACGTGGTGCTGGGCAACCGGGGCGGCCCGGGCGGCGAACCGGCCCCCGGGCGGGGCGAAGTGACCTGCCCCCCAAGGTCCCTGCGCCTGTTGGGCCAGGCCTTGGAGGCCGAGGGCCTCAGCGTGGCCTACAACGCTCCCTACTTCGGGGGTCACATCGTCGCCCACTACGGCCCCTTGCTGCGGGCCAGGGGCGCGGTGGCGGTGCAGATGGAGCTGAACAAGGACCTCTACGCCGACTCCGGCTACCGCCGGGTCTACCCGGAAAAGGCGGCGGAACTCAGCCGGAGGTTGAACCGGGCCCTGGAGTGGGCTCTTTCCCGTTGGTGAGAAAAGACGGGGGCAGGTCGCACACCGGGATGGCGTGGATTTTTTGGTGCAGGTTGCGCAGGCGGCGGCTCAACTCCTTGCACATCTGCAAGGCCACCTGGGGATACTCGCGCACCGTCTCGTCAAACTCCCGCTTGTAGAGTTCCAATAGCCGCACCGGACCATCGGCGGTGACCGTGGCCGAGCGGGGGACTTCTTCAAACAAGGCCATTTCCCCCACGTACTCGCCCTCGCCCAGGCTCGCCAGCACCACGGCGCAACCGTCTTCGCCCAGTTGGGAGACCGTCACCTTGCCTTTGACGATGAGGTACATGGTTTCGCCCACGCCGCCCTCGGTGATGATGTTCTCGCCGGGGGCGGCCTCGTAGTCCTGGCACACCGAGGCCACCGCGGCCAGCTCGGCCACGGCCAGGCCCTCGAAGATTTCCATGCGCCGAAGCAGCAGGATTTTTTCCGACAGGCTGGTTTCCTGACTCATGGATCGCTCCTTGCCCCGAAGGCTTCAGACGGCGGCGGCCAGACGAGCCGCCTCCCCTTTCACGTAGGGGTTATGGTTTTGGGCCAGGCGCTCCAAGGCCTCGCGGAAGGGCCCCGGCCCCTGTTCCTGCTGGCCCAGCACCACCAGGCTCAGGTAGAGCGTAACCCACTGTTTCTTGGCCAGCATGTGCTCCATCAGGCCCTGCTCGCCATCAAAGTGGGTGGGCAGCTTGAACAGCTTGCGCCCCACCGACAGGGTTTCGCCTATCTGGCCTTCTTCCAACAGGGGCAGCATGGCCTGGGACAGCTCGCTGCCCACCATGGACTCCAGGGCCTCGATGGCGTTGGAGCGCAGCTTGCCGTCGGCCGAGGACAGCCCCCGGATAACCAGGCGCATCTGGTCCGACTCCTCCTGGGTGGCCAGAACCCGGAGGATGGTCTCCACCCTGGCCTTCTTGCGCTCCAGCAAGTGTTGGATCAACAGGCCGCGCTCCGGGGTTTCGGGCAGCTTCTTAAGCTCCTCGGCCTCCACTATGTTGGAGTAGGCCATCTCCAGGCTGCCCCTGGCAAAGGCGATAATATCCCGGTCGCCTATCTTGAGTTGGCTCATGAGGTCATAGAGCCCCTGGCGCACCAACCGGTTGGGCAGGCTCAGGGCCTCGATGAGCACCGCGCTGTCCAGGTTATCGGCGGCGGAGAGACGCTCCAGGGCCAGCTCGCGCACCGTCTCTTTGTCGCTGCCCAGCAGGCGAATGAAGGCCTTGAGTTCGGCCTCGCTCTTGAGATCGAAGTAGCGCAGCACCTCCAGGGGCACCGAGGAGGGAGCAGCCTGCAACCGCTCCATCACCAGTTCGTCCAAGTGGGGGTCGTCCAGGCGGCCCAGGGCGGTGAGGATGTCCGGAACCAGATCGGACCGGGGGTCGTCGGCCAGCATCTGGCGCAGGTGGGAGTGGAACTCCTGGTTGCCCGAGCCGCCGGCGGCGATGATCCCGGCCCGGCGCTGGCCGTGGTCCTGGCTATCCAGCCACCCTTCGATAATCGGCTGGTATCTTTCCGGGGCCTGGCGGTACAGACCTATCACCGCCTGGGCCTGGACCTTGAGGTCATACTGCTCATCCAGAAGCTTGCGCAGGAAGGGGCCGGAGGTCTCCAGAGGCAGGCGGCTGGCGGCGGCGGCCAGGGCCGCGGTAAGGGCCGGCTTGGCCGGGTCGGCCAGCCGGGCGTAGACATCCATGGCCTTGGAGCCCGTATCCCGGGGCACCAGGGGCAGCAAATCTATGGCGGTTTTCTCGTCCTTGGTCTGGATGATCCGCAGCAGGTGGTCTTCCACCTCGGGCACCTGCTGGGCCTTCATCATTTCGGCGTACCAGAGGCAGGCCTTGCCCTTGGACGACTGGCAGGCCTCCACCAGTTGCTCCTGCGCCCGCTTGTCCTTGAAGATCAACCCCAGGTCCTGCTCCTGCAGGGAGCGCAGGTCTATGACGTTGCGGCCGATGAGCCCCAAAAGGATGTCGGAGTAGGAGCGTTTGAGCCAGATGCTGGTGGCCACCCAGCCCAAGCTCACCACCAAGCCCACCACGGAGAGCCAGCGGGGATGAAACAGGTGCTCGGACAAGAAGATCACGCCCGAGCCCAGCAATATTCCCACCCTGACCACGGTGCCCCTGAGGAAGGGCCTGAGCAGGGCGCGGAACTCGTCGGGGAACAAACCCACCAGGATGTTGCGGGCCGGGTTGTTTATGGTGACCAGAAGCACCCGGGTGGACAGGCGGGCGTACATGGCCGTGACGATATCGAAGCGGAGCAAAAAGCCCAGGAAGGCTATGGCGTAGTTGGCGGGATGGAACATCAGGGCCACCGGCAGGCCCCAGCGGTTGTATATCTTGCCCACGAACAACAAGATGATCAGGCTGATGATGTTGAGCGCCCCACGAAAATAGCCGAAGAAGGCCACCATGCCGCCCTCGGTGGCATAGGTTTCGTTCACCACGAAGTTGAACTGGTAGTTCATGATGGGCAGGACGATGTTGGGCAACAGGATGAGGAGCACCAGAATCTTGAGTAGGGTGGACTCCTTGAGCATGGGGCCGATCTGCTTGAATTCCTGAATGAGTGAGGTCTTGGGCTTGACCTTTTTTTTGGCCCCGCGCTCCGAAAGATTCAGCACCGGGTAGACCCGCGACATCTGCCAGACCAACGCCGCCCCGGCCATACAAGTCACCGCGTAAGCCAGCATGAGGTTGTCGAAGTTGATGGCCTTGGACAGGGCCGGGGTGACGAAACTGCCCACGATGGCCCCGATCACCCCGCCGGCGGTGATCAAGGGAAAGATGCGCTTGGATTGCCGGGTGTTGAAAAAGTCGTTGGCCAGGTTCCAGAACACCAGGGCCAGCAGGCCCTCGTACTGGGCCTTGAGCACGAACAGAAGGGGATAGATCAACTCGTAGCCCATGTCCACCACCGGACGCAGGGCGGCCACGGACAACCCGCAGAACAGCATGAGATAGGCCAGCATGCGCCCGCTGGGCAGCTTGCGCAAAACCCCGGTTATGGCCGCCATGATCACGAAGGTGGTCAGGGAATTGATAATGTAGACGATGGGCAGATATTCCACCCCGAAGCGCTTTAGGAAGGCGGTTTCCGCGAAGTTGTTGAAAAGAATGTTGGAGGTGCGGATAAGGTACAAAATAGCCGCCGACCAAAGAAACACCCCGATTTCATCGGGCTGCACCTTGAGCCACCGGCCCATAAAGGATTTTACATTGCTCATCGCCCCACCCGGCGAGGAATTAATCTTAGTGCGTTATTCGTGGCCTATATTAGTACGCGTCGGCGCGGGACACAAGGACCGTTAGGGAGCGCCAGTCTCCCCCCGGGCGGCATTTTCAGCCGGGGGGGGCGGCGGGACCTCCTCTTGGGCGAAGTGGCATAACGCCACCTGCCGTGGCCCCACCTGGCGCCACGGGGGATAGCTGCCGGCGCAGAGCAGGCGCTCGGCCAGGGCGCAACGCCGGAAAAAGGGGCAGCCGGCGCTGGAGGTGGCCGGGCGCTCGGCGGCCAGCAAGGTGCCGTAGGTGGGCACCAGCTCGGAGCGGCCGAACTTGGGCGTGGCGTCTATCAGGGCCTTGGTGTAGGGGTGCTTGGGCGCGTTTATCACCTGCTCGGCCGGGCCCTGCTCCACCAGATGGCCCCGGTAGATCACCCCGATGCGGTCGCAGAGGTAGCGGGCCGAGGCCATGCTGTGGGTGATGAACATGATGGTGGCCCCCAGCTTGTCGCGCACCCCCTGCAAAATCTCGAAGATCTGGGCCGAGTAGGAGGCGTCCAGCATGCTGGTGGGCTCGTCGGCCACCAACAGGCTGGGCTCCAGGACGATGGCCCGGGCGATGGCCACCCGCTGGCGCTGCCCGCCGCTCAACTGATGGGGGAAGCGGTAGACATAGTCCTCCGGCGGGCTGAGTCCGGCGGTCTTGAGCACCCTGAGCACCCGCTCCAAATGGTCCAGGGGGTCGCCCACCTTGTGGGTTATCAGGGGCTCGGCCACGCTGTCGGCGATGGTCACCTGGGGGTTCAAAGATTGATAAGGGTCCTGAAAGACCATCTGCACTTGGCGGCGGTATTCCCTGAGCCGCTTGCCCTTGAGGTGGGTGATGTCCTCGCCGCCCAGGGTGATGCGCCCCTCGTCGGGCTCCTCCAGGCGTACGATGAGCCGGCCGCAGGTGGTCTTGCCGCTGCCGCTTTCGCCCACCAGGCCGAAGATTTCCCCCTGGCGCAGGGACAGGTTGATCTTGCTGAGGGCCACAACCAGCCGCCCCCCGCCCCGGAAAACGTTGCCCCGGGTGCGATAGAACCTGCTCACCCCCTCCATTTGGAGAATGGTTTTATTCTCGCGGCTCTCGGTCATCTATCTTAATTCCTCGCCTCAGCAATGGTCGCACAACACATGGTGTCCGGGGCCTACCTCCTGCCATTTGGGATGCTCCAGCTTGCAGGAAGCGGTGTCCTTGGGGCAGCGGTCGCAAAAGCGGCAGCCGGGGATGGCGCCGGTGAGGTTGGGCGGCTCGCCGGGAATGGGCGCCAGCTTGGTCTTGGGGCCGGCCAGAGTGGGGAAGGAGCTGACCAGGGCCTGGGTGTAAGGGTGCTGGGAATTGAAGAACACATCCTTGGCCGAGCCCATCTCCACCAGTTGGCCGGCGTACATCACCCCGATGTCGTGGCAGACGTCGGCCACGATGGAGATGTCGTGGCTGATGAAGATGATGCCGATGTTGAACTTCTCCTGCAGCGCCTTGGTCTCCTTGAGAATCTGGTCTTGGACTATCACGTCCAGGGCGGTGGTGGGCTCGTCGGCGATTATCAGCTTGGGGTTCAGGGCCAGGGCCATGGCGATGATGGCCCGCTGCTTCATGCCCCCGCTGTACTGGTGGGGAAAATCGTAGAGTCTCTCCAGGGGCAGGCCCACCAGGTTGAACAAGCCCTCCACCCGCTCCATGGCCGCGCTATCGTCCACCTCCGGGCGGTGGACCTGAATGGCCTCCGCCATCTGGGCGCTGATGCGCTTGACCGGGTTGAGGGCGTTCATGGCGGCCTGGAAGATCATGGCCACCTTGCTCCAGCGCACCTTGCGCAGCTCGTCCTCGTCCAGGGCGCTGATCTCGATGCCGTCCAAGACGATGCGCCCCTCGATTATGCGGCCGTTGGGCGGCAAGAGCCCCATTAGGGCCATGCCGATGGTGGTCTTGCCGCAGCCGCTCTCGCCCACCAGGCCCAGGGAGCGGCCCGCCTCCAGGGTGAAGCTCACCCCGTCCACCGCCTTCAACAGGCCCTTGGCGGTCTGGTAGCCGATGCCCAGGTTTTCCACTTGCAAAAGCGCCATGATCAGCCTGCCTGGGTTTCGTCGCGCAGCCGGGGGTCCAAGACCTCGTCCATGGCCCGGCCCAGCATGTAAAAGGAAAGGGTGATGAGGCTGATGCATATGCCCGGGGGCAGCAGCCAATAGGGCGCCTGGAACATGTGCCCGGTCTTCCACACCCATTGCAGCATCATGCCCCAGCTCACCGTGCCCGGATCGCCGAAGCCCAAAAAGGCCAACCCCGCCTCGATGACGATGGCGCTGGTGACCCTGAAGGTCATGTAGAGGAAGGCCAGGGGCAGCACGTTGGGCATGATGTGGCGGAAGATTATGCGCAGGTGGCCGGCCCCGGACACCCGGGCCGCGTCGATGAAGGGCCGCTGCTTCAGGCTGAGGGTTTGGGCCCGGATTATCCGGCTGACCCCGGGCCAGCGGAACAGGGCGATCATCAACACGATCATCCAGATGGAAAGCTTGCCGAACAGGGCGGCCAGCATCAGCACCACCAGCAGGGTGGGCAAAACCATTATCATGTCGGCCAGGCGCATCAGGGCGGTGTCGGTGAAGCGGCCCATGTAGCCGGCGGTCATGCCCACCGCGGTGCCCAGCACCACCGACATGAAGGCGGCGGAGACGCCCACCAAAAAGGCCACCCGCGCCCCGGCCAGGAGTTGGCTGAAGATGTCGCGGCCCATGAAGTCGGTGCCCAGCCAGTGACGCCAACTGGGGCCCACCGAGGAAACCACATCGGGGTCCACCCCGGTCATGGGGTGGTACATGGGGTTGATCATGGGCGGAATGTAGGAGCAGATGGCCATGAGCCCGAACATGACCAGCAGGGACATGCCGATCCGGCCCAGGGGGTTGCGCAAAAACACCCGCCAGTTTTCCATGAAGCGCTGGCGCCACAGGGCGCGGCGCTTGGCCTTTAGGCTCTTAATAGTGGTCTGTTCCATGCTCTAGTACCTGATCCTTGGGTCCAGGTAGGCGTAGAGCACGTCCACCACCACGTTGGACAACAGCACCACCGTGGATATCAACAAGAAGGAGGCTTGGGCCAGGGGATAGTCGTTGTGGCTCACCGCGAACACCAGCTCCCGGCCGATGCCCGGCCAGGAGAACACCGTCTCGGTCAGGGCCCCGCCGTTGATGGAAAATGCCAGGGACAGACCCACGCTGGTCACCACCGGCAACCAGGCGTTGGGCGCGGCGTGCTTGTTGCGGATGTCCCGTTCGCTGAGGCCCTTGGCCCGGGCCAAAACGATGTAATCCTCTTTGAGGGTGTCCAGCATGGAGGAGCGCATCACCAGCAGGTAGCTGCCGAAGTGAATCAGGAACAGGGTGGTGAGCGGCAGCACCATGTGATAGCCCACGTCAACCGCCCGGGTGAAAAAGCCGGCCTCGGGGTCCATCCAGACCTCGTCCGAGACCATGCCGGTGATGGGGAACCAGCCCAACTGGTAGGCGAAGACCCATACCAAGAGCAGGGCCAGCCAGGGCAAGAAAAGGGTGTGGGTAACCAAGGCGGCTATGGTCAGCCCCAAATCGGTGGCCTTGCCCTTTCGCCAGGCGGCTATCTTGCCCCAGGATATGCCCACCATGGCCGAGAGCAGCACTGCGGTGGTGAAAAGCAAGACGGTGTTGGGCAGCTTCTCCCAGATCACCTTGGCCACCGGCTCGCCATAGTGGATGGAATAGCCGAACTGGCCGGTGCTGCAGTTCTTCAGGTAAATGAGGTACTGCTTCCAAATGGGTTGGTCCAGGCCCAGCTGCTCGATGAGGTGCTGGGACTCTTCCGGCGTCATCTCCGGGTCCACCAGGCGCGACACCGGGTCTCCCGGGGCCAGGCGGAACAGGACGAAGAGGATGGTGAGGATGCAAAACAGGATCACCATCACCTGCGCCAGGCGTTTAAGTACGTACTTCCTCATGGTAAATCAGATGCCGCTGAAATCGCGCCCCTCTCCCCTACTTGGGCTTTATATCGCAGAAGGACCAGATGTTGCCCACGCCGTCTAGCATCTGCACCCAGCCGGTGAAGCGGTCGGCGCGCACTCCCTCGATTATGGTGGGGTTGTACAGCGGCACGTAGGGCACTGCGGTCATGACTATGTTTTGCAACTCCATGATCATCTTGCGCCGCAGATTGGGGTCCATGGCGTTGTTGGACTCGGTGGCCAGGGCGTCGTAGGCCGCGCTCTCATACCCGCTCATGTTCCAACCGTTGGGCTTGTTCATGCCCGAGTGGAAGAAGGAGCGGATGTAGCCCGGGTCCAGGGAAAGCTTGCCGTAGCCCAGCACGAAGCAGTCAAAGTCGCGCTGGCCCTTGACCTTTTGAATCAGGGCCCCGAAGGCCATGGGCCGGCTCACCGCCGGCATGCCCGCCGCCCGCAGCCACTCCTGGATGAGCTGGCCGCTCATGGCCCGGTGGGGGTCGTAGTCGGCCGGCGGAGTGAGGATGACGAACTCCTTCATGGGATCGCCGTCGGGCAGGCGGATACCCTTGCCCGGCTGCACCTGGCCCTGGGCGTTCACCGGCGGCACCTCCCAGGTGTAGCCGGCCTTCTTGAGGACCTCGTAGGCCTGCTTCATGCGCTGGTCAAAGGACAGGCCATAACCGTACTTGGGCACGTCGGGGTTGTAATAGAAGGTGTTGCCCGGCGGGATGACCGAGTGCAGCACCTCGCCATAGTTCTGCAGGATGCGCGTGACTATGAAGTTCTTGTCGATGATGGTAGCCACCGCCTGGCGCAGGGCCATGTCGTCGAAGGGGGGCTTGCGCAGGTTGAAGCCCATGTAGTAGAGGCCGCTCTTCTTGCTGATGAACAGCTTGATCTCCGGGTCGTCCTTGATCTGCTCCAGATAGCCGGGCTGGATGCTGTTCCAATAGAAATCGATGCTGCCTTTCCTCAGGGCCAGCACCGCCGCGTCGGCGGTGCCGAAGACCTTGAAGACGATGCCCTTGATGTAGGGGCCCAGCTTGTAGCCCTCCATGGTCTGGCCCTTGCCGAAGAAGTGGGGGTTGGCCTTCAGATAGACAAACACGCCCTTTTTCCACTGTTCCAGCATGAAGGGCCCGGTGCCGATGGGATGATCCACTCCCTGGCGCAACAAGGCGGCGAGGGGCTTTTCGGATTTGCGGGACTTGGCCACCAACTTTTCCCATTGCTTTTTCTGCACGATGGGGGTGGTCAGGGTGCGGGTGAGGAATATGGCCTTGGGCCTCTTGAGCTCGAAGCGCACCGTGTGCTTGTCCACGGCCACGATATCCTCGATGAAGCTGAACTTGGAGCTCTGGCGGGGAACCTTGAACTCTTTGATGAGCTTGCCGGTGAAGACCACGTCCTCGGCGGTGAAGTCGGTGCCGTCGGACCATTTGGCCGGCTTGAGCTTAACGGTATAGGTCATTTTGCTGGCGTCATACACCGGCTCGCCGTCGGCCAGCCAGGGCACTAGCTTGGAATCCTTGGGCTCACGCACGAACAAAGACTGGTAGATCAGGCCGAGCACCCGGTTGGACCAGGCGTCGCTGGCCAGCCAAAGGTTAAGGCTCTTGGGGTCCTCCAAAACGCCCACCCGCAGCATGCCGTTGGAAGCGGCCCGGGCCGCCGGGGCCAGGCCCAGCAAAAGGACCACGGCCAGGGCCGCAGCGGCGAACCAACATGTGAAGCCCACGGACTTGTAATATTTTGCCACCAGGGTCCCTCGCTTTCTCATGGCCGTGCTGTCCCGGCAGTAATATGCTCGCCCTTAATTATAAGGAACTTAGCAGGGCGTGTGTAGGTAAGTATTATATAATAATGATTACTACCAGTAAACAGTCCTGTTACTCTCCCGCCATTTGCTGGGCGCAGTCCACGATAAGGCCCGCCACATCCAGGCCGGTGGCCTCCTCCAGGCCCTGAAAGCCGGGGGAGTGGTTTACTTCCATAACATAATACACACCTCGACCGTCCAGCACCAAATCCACCCCGGCCACATCCAGGCCCAGGGCGCGGCAGGCATCCACGGCCAGGCGGGCCGCCTCCCCGGCGGGGTCGATGGCCCGTGGGCGGCCCCCCAGGTGAACGTTGGCCCGGAACTCTCCCGGCGGCGGGGTCAGTTCCATGGCCGCCACGGCCTGGCCTCCCACCACCAGCACCCGCCGGTCCCGCCGCCCCCTGGTGGGCAGATAGCGCTGCAATAACAAGCCTCTGCGCTGGCGCAGCCACAGCCGGCGGGCCAATTGGGCTTGGGTTTCGTCTCTTATCAGAGCCACTCCCCGCCCCTGGCGGCCCTGGGGCAGCTTGGCCACCAGGGGGTAGCCCCCCAGGCGCTCCACCGCCGCCTCCCAGGCCTCGGAACGGTTTAGGAACACCGTGTCGGGCACCGTCAGGCCAGCCCCGGCCATCACCTGGAGACAGCGGTCCTTGTGGCTGGCCAACTCCACCGGCCCGGGCCGGTTTACCAGCCGGCAGCCCATCAGCTCCAGGTGGCGCAGCAAAAGCAGGGTGTAGGGGCTGATGGTGGAGCCCACCCGGGGCAGGGCCACGGTGGGGACGGGCCGCCCGTCCAAGAGCCCGGCCCGGCCCTCGGTCAGGGCGCACCAGGTATGAAAAGGATGCATGAGCGCCAAGTCCAGGCCCCGGGCGGCGGCGGCCTCCAAGAGGCGGCGGTTGGGGTGGTAGCCCTCCCCTTGCACGCTTATCACCGCCAGGCGCATGGTCTCACTTTTCCTCTCCCAGCTCCGGGTCTTGGTCCTGGGGCATCCAAATCTGCATGGGCTTGTTAAGGCGCTGGCTGAAATAGGTGCGCACCCGCCGGGTGTTGTTGCGGGCCAAGAGGTTTTGCCCGGCCAGGTTGTCAGATCCGGTGATGATGAACATCTTGCGCCCGCCCGCCCGGGCGATGACCCCCTGCACCAGGGCGTTGCCCACCCCGGTGCCCCGGTACTCAGGGCGGATGGAGATGTAGCCGCGCTCGGTATAGCCCGTCAGGTCCAAGCCGGTCTGCTCCTTGATGCTGGTTATGTACTCCGGCCTGAGCCGCTTGAGGGTGTCGGTGCCCACGATCACCCCCTCCTCCTCGGCGTAGCCCACCAGGTAGGCGTTGGCCAGGTTGTAACGCAGCCATTGGGGCTTCACCTTGCCCGCCGCCAAGACCAACAGGGCGATTTCTTCCAATATCTCCGGGCCGATCTCCTTGGGCTCGGCAAACACGTAGCGCAGATTCTCCCCCAGGCCATAGGAGCTCTCGCCATCGGGCCGCACCCGCCAGTGGCGCACCGCCTCCCGGCCGTGGCGCTCCAGATAGAGCAGCAGGTGGGCCGGGGCGGCCAGCTTGCGCCACAGGGGGCCGCCCGGCAAGGGGGTCACCTGGCGGTAGGCTTCGGCCCTGGGCTCGCCGACGTGGCTGATGGGCCGGGGCGACCAAGGCCAGGGGGTGGGCCGGGACCAGGAATGCACCACCTGGGGGTTGGAGCCGATGAAGTCCAGCAGGGCCTGGGCCAGGGGATCGGCCCCCTCGGCGGGCAACTCCAGATGGTTCCACAGCCCGGCCCGGGAGGCGGCGACCAGGGTTTTTTGCGCGGCGGCCAGGAGCGGGTCAGGGTCCGGTTCGGCCCCGGACGGCGGGCTCCAATGCACCAGGCGCACCCCGCCTCGGGCCAAGGCGGCCAGGGCCTGGGGCGAAGGGGAATCTTCCAGGGATGCGGCCAAGGCCAGGGGCGGCCCGCCCGGGGTCAACACGCCGGCCAGGCTCTCCAAGAAGGCGGCGGGCATCTCCTGGTTCAACAGCAAAGCCCCGGCCGCCCCCCGCCCCGCCATTTGATTGAGCAACTCCACCAAGCGGCCCGCTTCAATGAAGCGCGGCGCGGCCATGCCCGGATCGCGCGGGTCCTCGCGCACCAGATCCATGCCCATCACCGGCCTCAGCGACACCACCGGCGCCGGGCTCAGGTAGCCTTCCGGCGGGGGAAAAGCGCCCAACTCAAAAGAGCGGTCTTGGCGGGGAGCCTGGCCCATGAGGGAGGCGGCCAAATCGCGCAGGGGGCCGGAGTCCATGGGCGAAAGGGCATGGTCCCAGGCCGGGCCGGGCCCGGACGGGGCGCCGGCCTGCTCCAGGCAGCCGCCCACCAGGGCCACCACCGCCTCGGGGCGGTGGCGTTTGAGCCACAGTCCCATGACCGCCGCCCCCAGGCACTGACCCGGGGTCTCCAGGCACAGCAGCACCAGGGCCTTTTCACCTTGGGGCAGGCGCTCGGTCAGTTCGCCAGCCGCCCATGCGCCCAGGGGGCCGTCGGCTTCCCGGGCCCGGGCCAGCAGGCTCTCCAGGTCCAAGACGGAGGGGTGGTTCAGCCCGGTGAAGCCGTAGCTCCCCGGGGCCAACTCCTGGCCGGCCTGGATCAGGCGCTCCTCCAGGTTTTTACGGGCGGCCAGATACGGCGCGGGCTCATAAAACCGTGGCCCCCGCAACACCCGGGCCGCCTCGGCGGCCGAGCCGGCAAGCAGGCGCTGGTTCCAAAAAGCCAAGTTGGCGTCCCACACCGCCAATGGCTCCAGCCCGGCCAGAATCGTGGCGACCCTCGGAGCCGCGCAGGGAGCCGCCGCCGGGCTGGCCAGGGGCGGGTTGATCACCAAAATCCGCATCTTTTCTCCCGGAAAGGCGCCGGCTGCGCCCATTCCCTTTGCCATCAGCCAATCTTGCCCCATAGTTAGCCCCCCGCCCCTCAAAAATCAAGGGCCGCCCCGGCCCCCCGGGACCACCGCGCCAAAAAAATAGGGATTATAGGTGGCGCGGCCCCATAAGGGAGCGCCCTGTGGAAAATCTGGCGGGAGCCGCCGCCCGGCCGGCCCCGCCTACACCTTGAATTCGGAATCAGACCAATATTGGTCGCGCAGCTTGCGCTTGAGCACCTTGCCCACCGGAGAACGGGGCAATTCTTCAACAAAATCAATGGAACGGGGTTTGAGATAATCCGCCAGATGCTGGGCGCAGTAATCCTTTATCTCCTCAAAGCTGCTGCCCTGACCGTTTTTGAGCACCACCACCGCCTTGAGAACCTCGCCCCAATTGGGGTCCGGCACCCCGATCACCGCCACTTCGGCCACCTTGGGGTGCCTTAGCAGCACCTCCTCCACCTCGCTGGGATATATGTTCTCCCCGCCGCTGATGACCATGTCGGTGCGCCGGTCCACGATGTAGAGGAAGCCCTCCTCGTCCACGCGGCCCATGTCCCCCAGGGTGAGCCATCCGTCCCGGAAGGCCTCGGCGGTCTTTTCTTCGTCGCGGTAATAGCCGCTGAAAAGGCTGGGGCCCTTGAGGTATATCTCGCCCACCTCCCCGGTGGCCGCCTCCCGGCCGTCCTCGCCCAATATTTTAATGAACGCGTCCCACACCGGCCTGCCCACCGAGCGGGTCTTGCGGGCCATGTCCTTGGCCCCGATGTTGGTGATGATGAGGGTTTCCGTGGCCGCGTAAAACTCGTTTAGCACCGGCCCGAAGCGTTCCAGGGCAGCCTCCTTAACCGGGGTGGGCAGAGGCGAGCCCCCGCTGACCAGCACCTTGTAGCTGGAGGTGTCGTAGGAGCGGTGGTCGGGCAGGGCCAGGATGGCGCTGAACATGGTGGGCACCAAAAAGCTGTAGGTGACCTTGTGCTCGGCCACCAGGCGCAGATACTCGGCGGCGTCGAAGTTTTTCATCACCACCGCCGTGCCCCCCATGTACAGGGCCATGGAGGTGAAGTTGCGCGGCGCGGTGTGCCAGAAGGGCCCGGGGTTCAGGGTGACCTCGCCGGGGCCCAGGCCGTAGTCCAGCACCTTGTACAAATACCCGGCCACGATGGCCCGGTTGGAGGTCAGCGCCCCCTTGCTGCGCCCGGTGGTTCCCCCGGTGTAGCCGATGAACAGGATGTCCTCGTGGTGCAGGTCCACGTCGGGCTCGGTTTCGCTGGAGGTGGCCAAGGCCTCCTCGTAGCTGTGGGCCCCCACCGTGGCCGGACCATCGCCCAAAACCAAAAGGCAGCCGGAAACCGCCTGGCGGACCTCGGCGGGCAGGTTGTCGTAGAGCAACACGAATTCCGGCCCCAGCACCAGGCCCGAGGCCTGGGAGTGGGTGATGCGATAGGCCATGTCCGGGGCCTTGAGCCGGTGGTTGACGGGCACCATCCACACCCCCAGCTTGGCGGTGGCGTGGTATATCTCCAGGTATTCCGGCCCGTTGAGTGCCAAGACTGCCAGCTTGTCGCCCTTGACCAGGCCCAGGGAGGTCAAGGCGTTGGCCAGGCGGTTCACCCGGGCGTTGAACTGGCGGTAGGTCCAGGAGCGGCCCTCGAAGATGACTGCGGTTTTGTCGGGGTGGAGTTGGGCGCTGTGCGCCAGGGCCTTGCCCATCAACATCGGTTATTCTCCTGAAAATCCAAGGCCTAGGATTGGCGGGACGCGGCGGCCGCGGTGCGCGGCCCCTCGGCCGGCGAGGCCGCTTGCGGCCCGGTCCCGCGCCTGCGGTAATTGTTCACCAGGATGAAGGCGGCCAGGGCCCCGGCGGGAGCAAGCAGCCAGCCGGCGCCCACCGCGGCCACGACCAGCAGGGCCAGGCCGCTGGCCGCGCTGCCCAGGCGCTCCCAAACCCTGAGGCGGTGGAGGAAATAGCCCACCAAACCCACCTGGAACAGGCCCAGGCCCAGGATCACCAAAAGCACCGTGACCGCCAACTGGACCAGGTTGGTGCCCGGGGTGAGCAGCAGCGAGCCGTTGTAGGCGAATATGTAGGGCACCAAAAAGCCGGCTCCCGCCGCGCCCATGGAATAAAAGGCGGTCTTGATATAGCGGGCGTCGGCTATGCGGCTGGCCACGATGGCGGCCATGCCCACCGGCGGGGTGAGGCCGGAAAAGGCCCCGAAATAAAAGGCGAACATGTGGGCCTGAATGGGCTCCAGTCCCAGGCGGACCAGGGCGGGGATGGCCACCATGGCCCCCACCAGATAGGCGGCCACGGTGGGGACTTCCAGGCCCAGGATTATGACGCAGCCCATGGACATGACCAGGGCCAGCATCAGGCTGCCCCCGGACCAGGCCTCCACCGAGTAGCCCACCAACAGCCCCAGGCCGGTCTTGGTGACCAGGGCGATGATGGGCCCCAAAGTGGCGCAGGCCACGGCCACCTTGGCCCCGGTGACCGCGCCCTTGAGGCAGCCCTGGATCACCCGGGACAGGGGGGGGCGGGTGCGCCGCCTGAGCAGGCTGAGAAAAACCAGGCTGGCGATACCCCAGAAGGCGGCGAACATGGCCGGGTAGCCCCAAAAGAACAGGAGCAGGATGGCCACCACCGGCAAGACGAAAAGGGGCGCGGTGGCCAGCAGCTTGGCCCGGTCGGGCTGCTCCACCAAGGGGGCCACCCGGCTTTTCAGGGCCGAGAAATGCACGAAAAAGCCCACCGAGATGGAGTAGAGGATGGCGGGTATGGCCGCGCTGGAGATGATGTCGGCATAGGGCACCCCCAGCAGGTCGGCCATGACGAAGGCGCCGGCTCCCATGATGGGCGGCATGATCTGGGCCCCGCCGGAGGCGGCCGCCTCCACGCTGGCCGCCACCTCGGGCCGGTAGCCCACCCGCTTCATCAGGGGAATGGTGAAGGCCCCAGTCACCGCTATGTTGGGGGTGGCCTGGCCGGTGGTCATGCCCATTAGGGCCGAGGAGATCACTGCGGTCATGGCCGGCCCGGAGCGGGAGTAGCGCCCCACCACCTTGCCCAGTTCCAGGAAAAAGTCGTTGGCCCCCAGGGCGGCCAGCATGCCGCCGAAGAGGATGAACAAAAAAATCACGTTGGCGCTTATCACCAGGATGGAGCCCCATAGATCGTAGGATCCGAAGGTCAAGTCAACGGTGGTGATTATCTCGTTGACCGAGAGGATGGGCCCTCCCAGAAGGTGGCCCCAAAAACCGTAGGCCAGCAGCAGGCAGGCCATGGAGGGCAGAATCACCCCGAAGCTGGCGTAGCAGGCGGTGAAAACTATAAACAGCACCAAGAAGCCCACCGCCACGTCCAGGGGGGTGGGAAAGCCCATGTTGAACAGCAGGCGCTCCAGGTTGAACCACAGATAGCCCACCACCGCCAGGGTGGCGGCGATCAAGAGCCACCAGAACCAGGGCGCCCGCTTGGCGGCCTTCACCGCCCCCAGGAAAACCAGGGTCAGGGCGAAGACCAGGTGGATCATGCGGTGTTCGATGGTGCCCACCACCGAGTAATACACGTTGGCCAGGTGATACAGGCTCATGGCCACGGCCACCAGGACCATGGCCAAATCCAGGCGCGAGGGGAACATCCCCAGGATCAGCTTGTCGTTTTCCCGGCCCGCTTCCGCCATGCTTCGCGATCCCAACCGTTCAAGAGGAGATAGCCGTGTCACATCCGGAGGGCTCCTCCCCCGGCCGGCTGCCGGGGGAGGAGGCCCGCGGGGGGCTTATTCCGTGGGATAGAGCGTTTCGAAATACTTGAGCCCGAAGGGGATCTTGTGCTCCTCGAAGAACTTGACCGCCCCGGGGTGCCAGTCCTTCTTGGGGGCGGGGAAGGCCCCGAACTTCTCGGGAATCCAGCCCTTGCCCGCGCTGTGGTAGGTCTTCATGTCCTTGGCGTTGGCCGTGGTCACCTTGAGGATCTCATAGACCACGTCGGCGGGCATTTCCGGGTACACCGCCCAAGCCAGGATGATGTTGAAGCACAGCACGTCTTGGCGGGGAACCCCGTTGCCCAAAATGCCCTTTTTCAGGGTGGCGGTGACCCCGTAGGCATCGCCGTATAGCTTGGCCGAGAGCTTGCGCATGGCCGGGGTGGCGGTGACGAAGTACACGTCGCGCTTGGACATCAACTCCTTGAGCTTGGGCACGGTGGTGTAGACGTCCTTGCCTCGCTCGGGGCAGAAGGCGTAGGCCGCGTCGGCCTTGCCCAGGATCATGTCGTTGTAGCCGGCGTAGCCGGTGTATTGCCACTTGATGGAGTCAAGGACCTCCTTGCCCGCCCCGCCGACGAGCTTGTAGGTCATGTCGAACTTGGTGGTGCCCCGGGGCCAGGTGGCCACCCTCTTGTCCTTGAGGTCGGCCAGGGTCTTGATCTTGGGATCCAAGGTGATGATAACTCCGGCCATCTCCTGCTGGTTGGCCATGATCATCAGGTCCTTGAACTTGGCCGCGTCCTGGTTGAAGGGAGGCTCGCCCTTTTTGGCCTTTTCAAACATCTCGGCGGCGCAGGTAAAAAAGGTGCGGGAGCGCTTGCCCGGGTCCAGGCCAACGATCTTGATGTTCTCCGGAGTGCCGGTGGACTCTAGCACCGAGCCCCGCACCCAACTGGAGTGCTTGTTCACCAGGTCGCACATGCCGAAGCCCAGGATGTAGCTGGAGCCGCCGAAGGTGGTGGTGCGGGCCTCCACCCGGTAGAGCTTGGGAGCCGCTTGGCTCACGCTGGGCGCGGCCAACCATGCCGCGGCCAGGGCCAAAAGGCAAGCCGTCACCAGAGCCGTGAGGGCGCTTTTCTTCATAATTGTCCCGCCTCCCTTGGAAATTGCACAATGTATAGCGCGGCCGGCCCCTTGCCTCCGGTGAGCCCGGAGCCGTATTGGGGCCAAGCCGCTAACTTCAGGGTTCTATGTTAAGACCGGAAAGCGGCAGGACAAAAGATAATTTATCGGGAGGGTTTTGGTAGGTAAATACTATCAATAAAATGGGCCGCCAAAGTACGTGGGCGAAGCCCTGTCAAGACATTTGCCTAAGATAACTGCACAAATTTATGCCCTTGTTTTTCAGGCCCAGTTTGGCCCGAATGTTTTGGCGGTGAAAGGCCACCGCGTTCTCGCTGATGGCCAAGACCTGGGCTATCTCGCTGGAGCCCTTGCCTTCCTTGACCAGGCGGGCCACCTCCAGCTCCTTGGGGGTGAGGCCCACCAGCTTGGAGGAGAGCCGTCGGGCAAAGGGGGAGGTGATCTCGCTCACCCCGGCGCGCACCGCCTCGGCCAGGGCCCGCTGATCCGAGCCAAGGCCGCTGGCCAACAGGCGCTCCACAAAGGGCATCACCAGTTGGGCCGCGCTGGCGGTGACCTTGGCCTCCAGCTCCATTTTCTCTTCGGCCCGGTGGTTCAGCATCACCTTGAGGGCGGTGTTGGCCGCCTTGAGTTCGGCGGTGCGCTCGGCCACCTTGGCCTCCAAATCCTCATGGGCCTTTTTGAGGCCCTCCTCGGCCATCTTGCGCTGGCTGATGTCCTCCACGATTACGATGAAGTGCTGGGGCTGGCCCTGGCCGTCCCGGGCCAGGCAGCAACGCACGCTGGCCCACCACAACTCCCCATCCTGCCGAAAGTAGCGCTTCTCTACTGTGTAGTCCTCTATCTCGCCGGTGAGCAGCTTTTTAAACCTCTCCACGGTCCAATAATCATCGGGGTGGGTGCACTCCCACAAGCGCAGGTCCAAAAAGGAGGGGTCTTCGGGCTCATAGCCGAACAACTCGCTGATGCGCCGGTTGGCCAGACGGATGCGCCCGGCCAAGTCGCCGTGAATGATGCCCACCGGCGCCTGCTCGAAGGTGAGCCGGAAGCGGGCCTCGCTCTGGGCCAGGTCCATCGGTCCCACCGCCTGGGCCGGCGGTCCGGCCCGTTTCACTTGATTTGCCTTGTCGTTCATTGCAGCGCCCCCGGGTTACAGCTCTACTTTACTAGCATAAAGCTGCTATTACCTACCAAAAGCTCATGCCTAGTCAAAAACAAGGAAAGGTCCACAACGCCATATCCATTAGTGTAAAATCGAAATGCACCATTTTTGACGTTACTGATATCTGGATCGCGATGAAATCAACCCCGCCCATAAGCGGCGCCAAGTATTGGGGCACGGTCCTTCTGGTCGCGGCTTCGTATTTCCTCACGGCCAAGCTGGGCATGCTTCTGGCCACGGTGCAGGGCAACGTAACCCCCCTGTGGCCGCCGGCGGGCATCGCCCTGGCCGCCCTGCTCTTGGGCGGCTGGCGCCTGTTCCCGGCCGTGGCCCTGGGGGCCTTGGCGGCCACGGCCAGCACGGGAGCCCCCTGGCAATTAACCCTGGCCACCATCCTGGGCAACAGCGCGGCCGCCTTGGCCGGGCTTTGGCTCTTGAACTGGCAAAACCTGGACCGCTCTCTGGAGCGGACGCGCGACGTCATCGGCCTGGTGCTGTGGGGCGGCCTGGCCACCACCCTTATCAGCGCCACGGCGGGGGCCGCGGGGCTGATATGGGCGGGCATGACGCCCTGGCCGGGATGGCCCCTCCCCTGGCTCACCTGGTGGCTGGGCGACAGCATGGGGGTCATCACGGTGACCCCGTTCATTTTGTGCTGGCTCGCCCGCCCGATCTCCAGCCTCAACCACATAAAACCCTTGGAAGTGCTTTGCTGGGCGGCGGCGGCCTCCCTGGCGGCCATGTCCCTATTCGGGGGCTGGACCCCGTCCCATCTCACCCACATGCTGTGCTTCGTGGCTTTTCCCATGCTGCTTTGGGCGGCCCTGCGCTTTGGCCGCCGCATCACCGCCACCTGCGCCCTGGTGGTCTGCTACGGCACCGTGGCCGCCACCGCCTCGGGGATCGGCCCCTTCGCCGAGCACCCGCTTTACGGCGGCCTGGTGCTGCTATGGTTCTATCTGGGCAGCCTGGTGGTTACCTCCCTGGCCCTGGCCTCGGCCAGGGGGCGAGCCCGGCGGGCAGCCGAGATACTAAGCCACAACCGCGACGAGCTGGCCCAGGCGGTGGAGCACCGCACCGCCCAATTGGTCGCATCCCACCAGGAGCTTTGGCAATCCCACAAGCGAACCCAGGCGATCCTGGACAGCATCAGCGACGGCTTTTTCACCGTTGATCAGAAAGGCGTGTTCACCTACTTCAACGCCGCGGCCGAGCGCCTGCTGAAGCGCCGGTCCCAGGAGGTGCTGGGCCTCACCTTCGCCGAAGCCTTTCCCGAGG
>Ga0180009_10001527_pt1 | contig 28227 bp, 23 predicted proteins | sample OS_PC_MetaG_FD_123537 | JGI IMG/M metagenome (GOLD analysis project Ga0180009, IMG submission 123537) | Groundwater microbial communities from the Aspo Hard Rock Laboratory (HRL) deep subsurface site, Sweden - OS_PC_MetaG | ecosystem: Environmental > Aquatic > Deep subsurface > Groundwater... | reverse complement strand
CGGACCAGAACCGGACCCAGAGTCTGCTGACCAGTTCGGGACAGAATAAAATCCATATGGAAGACCAGGCTGGAAGTCAGCGCATCCTGATGCAAAGCCCAACGGCGAACTCCTTTATCCGCATCGGCGCACCCAACGACCCGCCTGCCGTGTACGGCCAGACACCCCATTACAGTACACTGCAACCCGACAAGGACGGCATCAAGCTGGTTACGGGCCAGGGGTTCGATATCAAGGCCGGTTTTTTCAACGAACTGGTGTTTTTGGAAAAACTGTCCGTCATGGGGGGGCTGGACGCCCGTATTTTCGGAGGGGCCAGGTCCATCTTGCTGCTTGGCCACCAGACGGATATATCCACATCTCTCGTATCTGAAGCCAATCTCGCCTTGCACTGGAAAATCGGCAACAAAATCGAAATGAAAGGCTCGAAGAAGAAGGTCGAGCTGGAGACGGTCGAAGTGGCCGCGGTCGAAAAAGCCATTCAGGGCAAGATTGAGAAAATACGCGGCCAATTGACGGCCGCCGCCGGCAAGGTCAATAAAATCAAAGGACAGGTCAACGAGGTCGTCGCTTCCGGAACCAGGGCCGAAGGCCGGGTGGATGACATCCAGGCCAGGGCTGACCGAGTTGAAGGTGAATTGTCCACGGCGGTGGAAACGGCCGACCATGTCAAGGGAGAATTGACGGAAGTGGTCGGCGAAGCCACTGAGGCCGCCCGTGAGCTGAAAGAGGCCGTCGGGACCGGGAACACCGTGGCCGACGAACTGACCCGGGTCGCGGATGATTTCAAATCCGTCACATCGGAGACTTTCCGAATCAACAAGATAGACTCGACCGTTTAGGGGAAGCCATGAAAGTCTATAAAAAACAGCACCTGTCCCTGCTGATCAGGGTCCTTGGCCTGAAGGACGCCCTGTACCTGGTCACGACCATCCTGGTATATTTCGATCTCAACGATCCGGATCATCCTCTCAAGGAACAGGACCTGTGGCAGGCCATCCCCGAGCAGTTGGGAGAGCAGGCCCTGGACATGGGACTGCCCAAGCCCTTGGGGGAAGTGTTGCTTACCAGCCAGTGTTTCGCCCCCCGGGGAAGCAGCCTGCAGGCCTCCCAGGTCTCCCTCCGGGTGGGAGACTTGACCAAGACGCTGAATGTTTTCGGCGATCGGTACTGGAAAAAAACCGGCGGAATCGTACACGGCGCCACCGAGCCCGAACCTTTCACCGTCATGCCGATCACGTACGACAGGGCCTTTGGCGGCCAGGGGTTCGCCCCGAATCCCATGGGAAAAGGGCTGAAACCGACGGCCGGACCCGACGGCGGGTCCGAGTATCCCCTGCCCAATATCGAACACCCCGACCGGCTTGTCGGTTCGCCCAGGGACACGCCCTGGCCCTCCGGGTTCGGTCCCCTGGACCCGATGTGGACTCCCCGTTCCGACATGGTCGGCACGTACGACGATAAATGGCAGGCCGAGCGCTGGCCTCATTACCCGGACGACTTTCATGTGGAATTCTTCAACCTCGCCCCACCGGACCAGAAATTGAACGATTACCTGCAAGGCGACGAAACGATCGAGATCGTCAACATGCATCCCGAATTGCCGGTGATCACCTCCCGCCTCCCTTCCTTAAGGGTGCGCTGTTTCGTCACGCACCAGAAGGACCGCAAGGCCGGCCCGGAAGAGGACCTCTTCGATGAAGTAAAAACCAGAATCGACACCTTGTGGCTCTTCCCGGAAATCATGCGCGGCGTGGTGATGTACCGCGGGACCTTGAAGGTCCTGGATGAGGAGTACGCCGACATCCGCCGCATCTTCCTGGCTTCGGAAAAAGCCGGCGAACCGCCCAAATCGATCGAGTATTACTTTGAAGAACAACAAAAAGAGGCCGATCTTTCCGTGGCGATGGACCCGGCCCCTTTGCAGCATGCCGAGAAACAGATCAAGACCGCCCTGAAAAAAATCAGGGCCATCCCCAGGGAAATCGAGAACATCAAAAAACAGGCCATGGGCAAGGCCCCCCGGATGAAGCGTTCTCTTTCCGAAATTCACCAGATCACCAAAGGAGTAATCAGCGGCCGGCTGGCCGATCTGGACAGACTGGAAACCATGTCCCGCTCCCTGCATTCCGAATTCGGACACAAAGTTAAAATAAACCTGGATATGTTCGATCGAATGAGGACCAAACTCCAGGACATGGGCCGGCATATCGACCAGACCGTCGCCCACCTGGCTCGAACGCAACAGGAAATGGCCGCGGCCCCGGCCCAGGCCGAACAACAGCTTTCGGAATTCCTGAAAAAGAACATCTCGCCCCATGACCTGGAACTGGCCGGCCTGGACCCGGACAACCTGGACTTTTTGCATGAAACGACCGAACCCGCCTGGCGTGAGGCTGGATTCGACTTCGTGGTCCGCTGCCGGAAAAACCTGGAAATCGACCGGGAAGCCAGTGACCGGCTGGCCGAACTGGGTCTGGAAAGGCACACCATCAAGCGAGCCTGGCTGGGTCTGAATCCGGTGGAAGCTGACGAGGAGCCGGCCTCCTGGGCCCTTCCGCCGGAGAATCCCGGGGCAGGGCGGGAGGGACCGCTCATCCTGCCCGCGGGTCTGGTCATTCCCCGTTTCGACGACGCAAAACTCAAACGGATCGCCATTCGACCGGGAGATTACGATACGGACCGGGATGAGGTCCTGGTCGAAGGGTCCGACCAGGGTCCCCTGGCCTTGCTGATCGACGACGGGGCGCCGGTCATCCGGGCCGGTGACGATCTTTCGGCCTGGCTGGTCGAACAGGAGATCGGCGACCTTTGTTCGGTCGTGGCCTTGAAGGCTCCTGGAGACCAGGCGGACGAAAATACGGCCCGGTCCATTGAGGCGTGCAGCGCTTTTCTGGTGCTGCTGCCTGCCTCCCAGGCCAAATCCAAGGATGTGGAGGAGGCCTGGCTCGGGGCGTTTCCCAACGCCCAAATGCTGCCGCTGCCGGAAGGGGAGAACGTTTTCGAGGCGCAACGAAAAGGAGTCGATATCCGGGAGTGGCTCATCGAGGCCCTGCCTCCTGAAATGGCTCGGGCGCACAAATTCGAATCGATCGTTCCTTTGCCGGGACAATCGCCGGGCGAATTCAAACTGCCGGCCCTGCCCCTGTCCGCCGCGGCGATTAAAGGCCTGGTCGACAAGGCCATTGAGGACGTGAACGCCGCTTTCAAACCGGAGACCGACCAACTCCTGGCCATGAGCGCCGAGATCGAACAACACGTGCGGGACTCCGCCGTAAAAATCGGTCTGGATCCGGATGAGGCCTTGGCTCAAGCCAAAAACCAGCCCGTTAAATCCTTCGCCGAACACGCGGAAGATACGGCCCGGGGGCTGGCTGAAAGGCGCGAAGCGCTCAAGGCCCCGAACTTTCTGCCGCCGGGCGTGGAAGACAAGATGAAGGAGTCCGAAGCGAAAATCCGGCGGATGGGACAGGAGGCGGAAGCCCGCTGGCAGGCGGGCCAGGCCGAGCTGGCCGCGGGAAGGGAGAAAATCGCCGCGGCCAGGGCCAAGGCTCAAAGCGGAGAATTTCCGCCCGAGATCAAGGCCAGGATGAAAGAGTACGGCATCGATTCGGACAAGCGCGGAAAAGTCACGAGAGAGGAGGTGATCGAACGCTATCAGGCCGGAGACAGCCTTTCCCAGGCCAATATGTCCGAACTGGACCTCTCCGGACTGGACCTGGCCGGAATCGACCTTAAATCGGCCGACTGCACCAAGACGGATTTCAGCGGGTCCAACCTCGAAGGAGCGGACCTGTCCCAGGCCGTGGCCATGGAGGCGAATTTTTCGGAAGCCAATCTGCAAGGGGCGATTTTCCAAAAGGGTTTGTTCATGAAAGCCCTGTTTAAAAAATCCGATCTGCGCCGCTCCCAGCTCAGACAGGCCTTGATGAAGGGAGCCGATCTGACCGAAGCCGATCTAAGGGAAGCCGTGGTGGACATGGTCATTTTCAGCCAGGCCAAACTTGCCAAGGCCAGGCTGGCGGAATCCGACGTGGGCCTAAGCATCTTTGCCGGGGCCGATGTTTCCGAGACGGATTTCGCCGGGGCCCGGCTCGAAAAATGCCTTTTCAAGGACACGCTCCTTGACAAAGCCGATTTTTCCGGAGCCGCCGTCAATTCGACCCTGTTTTACGGGGCCAGGGGGGCGGAGGTCGTTTTCACCGGGGCCAACATGGACAAGGCTCGTCTGGGCGGGAAGACCGATCTGTCGGGGGCCGACTTCAGGGAGGCTTCCATGAAGGAGGCCTGTTACCGGGATTCGGACCTCAAGGGCGCATCTTTCCAAGGCGCGAACCTTGAAAAGGCCATCCTGGAGAACTGCGACCTGTCCCAAACCGATTTTTCCAAAATCACGGCCAGGAAGTGCCGTTTGATCAAATCCAACCTGGAAGGCGCGGACCTGCGGGCTGTCAATCTGTTCCACGGTTCCCTGCGCAAATCCAGGCTGGTCAACGCGGACCTGAGCCGGTCCAACCTGTTTGGAGTGGATTTTTACAAGGCCGTCTTTGGAAATACAAACCTGGACCTGACCAACATGAAGAGAACCCAGCTTCATGGGAGAACGGAATTTCTGGAATGAATCGGGAAGAAATCCTGAATACGATCCGAGAGGGCGGAACGATCGAGAAGGCCGACCTTGCGGGCGTCGACCTTTCGGGCGCCGATCTGAGCGGCGGCCGCTTTGAAAAGACCTCTTTTCAAAACGCCGATCTGAGCGGCGCCAATCTCCTGAAAACAGGCTTCAAGAAATGCGATTTTTCCGGCTGCCGCCTCGATGATACGGATTTGACCAAAGTCGATCTCAGAGAGATGAATTTTGTCGGGGCCAGTTTGAAACGAATCAAGACCCACATGACCCTCCTGGGAGACGCCGATCTGTCCGGGGCCGATCTGTCGGAAGCCCGGTTGGGCTGGTCGATGATGCAGAGAACCAAACTGGACCAGGCCAACTTGAGCGAAGCGGTCATCGAGAAGACCATGCTCAATCAAGCCTCGTTCCAAGGGGCCGATCTGACCCGGGCCAGCTTGACCAAAGTCATGTTCAACGAAGCGGACTTCACCGGGACCGTGTTCAAGGACACACATTTTTTTAAAGTATTCCTCAGGGCGGCCAATCTGGAGGGGCAGAACTTCGCCGGGATATCCTTCTCGACGGTCAACGCGGACGGGGCCAATCTGAAAGGGGCGGACTTCACCGGCTCCAATATTTCCATGTCCAACTTTTCCCGGGCCGATTTGAGCGGGGCCTGTCTGATGGGGGTCCGGGGCCAAAACGCCATGTTCATGGACGCCGTCCTGATCGAAGCCGTCATGACCAAGGGGAATTTCTCCCAGGCCTGCTTCGGCCGGGCCGACCTGTCCCGGGCGGAACTGACCGAAGCCAACCTGGAGTATTGCATTTTCGAAGAGGCCGTTTGCCGGGCGACCGTATTTCACAAGGCATCGTGCTATTCGGCCAATTTTTCCCATGCCGACCTGACGGCGGCTGATTTCAAGGGAGCCAATATGTACATGGCCAAGATGCACGCCGTCATTGAGGACCACACTAATTGGGACGAGGCCCTCAGGCTGGGAATCCGATTAACGGACAAGGACCTGGAAGAGGCGGAAAACTGGCAGCCGCCCGCATAGGATTGAACCCAACTGATATTCAGGTTAAAAACTGGAGGCGTTATGAACAACCTGGCCCATGATAGATTGAGAGATCAACCATTCCTGGAATACGGCCGCGTAACCACCCTTGAGGGCGAAGCCTTTGCCGTGGAAACCGACTTCGGCCGGCTCCAGGCCAAACGCTCGGCCGGCTGTCTGATCAAACCGATGGCCGGCGATGCCGTTCTGCTGTCCCTGGACCGCGCCGGGCGCTGCTATATCCTGTCCGTGCTGGAACGCGCCGCATCGAACGCCGATCGATTGGACCTGGATTTTAAGGGACAGGTGAACCTGAACGTCAGCCAGGGCGGATTGACGCTCAAGACAGATGGGAACCTCTCCCTGATCGGCGGAGAGGATATCGCTCTGGCTTCCGAGGAAATATCCGTCAGCGCCCGCCGGGGCGAGGCCTTCATAGGCGATATGTCTTTCGTGGGCCGCTTCCTCAAAACCCAGGTGGAAAGAATCGACTCCGCGGCCGTGACCGTGGAACACGCCTTCAAGCGCCTGACCCAGCGGCTCGGAAACGCCTTCCGTTTCATCAAGGAGCACGAAGAGGTTCAGACCGGGTCCACCCGGTACCTGGTGGAAGACCTGCTGGCCATGCATACCAAAAATACGGACCTGACCTCCGAGGAAATCGTAAAAATCATGGCCGAACAGATTCACCTGGGATAAAGGAGGACCGAGATGTTTATGTTGACCATGGGCGCCGGCACCAACCTGGCTTTTCCGGACGTCTGCATCACGCCCGTCCCCAGTCCGACCGGTCAGGTCCCGACTCCGATTCCCTATCCGGATACGGCCATGACGGCCACCTCCGATTCACCGGCCAACAATGTTCTGGTGGACTGCATGCCGGCCCTCAATCTGAAATCCGAAGGCAAGGTCAGCCTGGGGGACAATGCCGGCGTCCAGGGTGGGGTCGTTTCCCACGACGTCTCCGGCGAGTCGTTCTATGTCGTGGGCTGTATTACGATTTTGGTCGACGGCGTTCCCGCCCAGCGACTGACCAGCGTCACCGGTCAAAACGCCCAGGGGGTTCTGCCCAATGCGCCGGGTATGTGTATCGTCCCCAGCCAGGTGACCGTATTGTCTTTGGGCTGAAAAGATTGTCACTCTTCCGTCTAAACGGAGGGAATAAGATAAGAACATCCATTCGGTTCCCAGGCTCCAGCGGGGGGAGCAACCGTCTTTTTTATCAAGAGTAGCTCTGGAAATTCGGATTGAATGAAACTCGATATAACGGGATGGTTTTGGCTTGACGAGGTGACTGCCTATCCCGGGTTTCTCACCGGGTTCCGTCGCGAGGTCGAGAAATCATTAGCGAAACGCGAAGTTGGAGGAGATTTTGGCCGCGGGCATATCGGACATATGTTGAGGGCTAAAATCTTCGAGGCGAGCGTTGCAGAAAGGATTTCCCGTCCTCGGCAGGAAGCGGTCGGGAAATCAGGGTTAAGCCCCTAACTGCCGTTTTTAGGATGAACGTTCCCCTGAATTCCTCCCGATGAAGAATTCCCTGAGAACCTCCTCGACCACGGAGTAGGGATCGTTCCTGCCGGCCATGATGGCTTCTATGTAGTCCCGTTTGCGGCCTGTGCCCTTGAGCCCGGCAAAAACGATCTTCTCCAGTTCGTCCTTGAAGATCAGCCCCAGTTCCTGTTCGACCCGAGCGGCCTGAAGCTGATCCATGGCCCGGCTTTCGCGCAGGTACATCTGATGGGCCAGGATGGCTTCGAACAGTTCCTCGATGCCCTGAACCTGGCCTTCCCGGACGCCGGCGGCCACCGTGGGAAGAATCCGCGGAATCCAACCGTCCTGTTTATCGCCGAGTCCCATGTGCAGGGTGGCTTCCAGGCTGCGCAGGCATGCTTCCGCTCCGTCCAGGTCGGCCTTGTTGAGCACGATCAGGTGGGCAATCTCCATGATCCCGGCCTTCATGGCCTGGATGTCGTCGCCCATGCCCGGTGTGAGCAGCAGGAGGCAGGTCTGGGCCACGTGAAAAACGTCCACTTCATCCTGGCCGGCGCCCAGGGTTTCAACGATGATCACGTCCTGGCCCAAGGCTTCGATAATGCGGACCACGTCGCTGGCGGCCCGGGCCAGACCGCCCAGGTAGCCTCGCGATCCCATGGAGCGGATGAATACGCCGTCGTCAATGGAGTGCTTCTGGAAGCGGATCCGGTCGCCCAATATGGCCCCGCCTGAAAAAGGGCTCGAAGGGTCCACGGCGATCACGCCGACCGTCATGTCGCGCTGGCGAAACCGGCCGATCAACCGGTCGATCAAAGTCGACTTGCCGCTGCCGCCGGCGCCGGTCAGACCGATGACCATGGCCTTGCCGGTGTGCGGGTAGATCAGCTTCATCAGGTCGCCGATCTTTTCAGAACGGTTCTCGGCCATGGTGATCACCCGGGCCGCCATGCGGCGGTCGCCGCTCACCAGCCGTTCGGCCATTTCCTCCGGGCTGAGCGTCCTCCGGGCGGCCATCAGTCTTGCGGCCTGACGTTGGCCTTGATGTAGCCAAGAATGTCTTCGGTCAGGGAGCCGCCCCGGAACACCTCGTCCACGCCCATCTCTTTCATGACCGGGATGTCTTCGGGCGGGAACGATCCGCCGACCACAAACAGCACGTCGTCCAGGCCCTTGTTTTCCATCTCGGCCACGATTCGGGGGGTAAAGACCAGATGCTCGCCGGACAGATAGCTGATGCCGATCACATCCGCGTCCTCGTCAACGGCCGCGTTGACGATGCCTTCCACGGTCTGGTACATGCCCAGGTAGACCACTTCCATGCCGGCTTTCCGCAGCAACGACGCCACCACCTTGGCGCCTCGATCATGGCCGTCCAGACCGACTTTACTGACAATGACCTTGATTCGCTTGTCGCTCATTCGCGTTCACTCCGTTCGCTTTCCTGTTCGCTATTAAAACGGCGACTCGATGATTTCCATGGGATCGTAAGGATAACCGAAGACCTGGCGGACCGTGCCCAGCAGCTCAGATGTGGTGGCATAGGCCTGCGTGGCCTCGATCATGGCCGGCAGGGTATTCCTGCCCTCAACCGCGTCGTCGCGCAGCCGCCGGATGGCTTCGGTCAGCTTGTGCCGGTTCCGGGACTTCTTCAGGGCGATCACGTCTTCAATCTGCTGGCGGGCCGATTGCTCGGCCACGCGCTGCACCCCCAGCGGCGTTGCCGTTTCCTGCTCGGTGTCGAAGATGTTCACGCCCACGACCAGTTTTTCTCCCTGGTCCATTTCTTCCTGGCGCTTGACCGCTTCCCTTTCGAACTGGCGGTCCAGCCATTCCGTGCGGATGCATTCCTCCATGCCGCCCAGTTCCTCCACTTCCCGCATGATTTTCAGCGCTTCCTGCTCCACCCTGTCCGTCAGGCTTTCGACAAAGTACGATCCGCCCAACGGATCGGCCACGTTGGTCACGCCGGTTTCGTAGGCAATGATCTGCTGGGTGCGCAAGGCCTGAAGATGGCCCTTTTCGGTGGGCAGGCACATGGGTTCGTCGTACGAACAACAGTGCAATGACTGGACGCCGCCCAGGACGGCGGCCAGGGCCTCGTAGGAAATACGGACCAGGTTGTTCAGCGGCTGCTGGGGGAGGAGCGAGCAACCGGCCGTATGCACGGCAAACCGGAACTGCATGGACCGCGGGTCTTTGGCCCCGTACTTTTCCTTCAGCAGCCGGGCCCACATGCGCCGGGCCGCCCGAATCTTGGCGATCTCCTCGAAAAAGTCGATGTGGCAGGAGACATAGAAGGTGAACCGGGGCGCGAATTCGTCAATGTCCAGCCCGCGGCGGATGAGTTCGTCGATATAACACATGGCGATGCCGAATCCAAAGGCCACTTCCTGGGGCGCGGTAATGCCCTGCTCCCTGAGGTCGTACATGTTGACCGTGGTGTAGTACCACTTGGGCATTTCCTTGGTGCAGAACTCCATCACGTCGCTGCCCAGCTTGATGGACAGGTCCAACGGGCAGGCCGGCCGAAAGCCGCAGTACCGGAAATGGATGGGATCGTTCTGGATCGATCCGCGCAAGCCGGAAATATCGTACCCCTTGTTCCGGGCCACGGCCACATACTGGGCCATGCTCGCCGCCGCGGCCGTTGAAGCGGTGATCACCGACCAACTGACCCGGTCCAGGGGTATGTCGCCGACCAACGTTTCCATGTCCTTGATGGAAGAGATATTGACGCCGGTCAGGCCAACTTCACTCCGGGCCCAGGGATGGTCCGGGTCCAGGCCCATTTCGCAGGTCACGTCGGCAATGGTGTTCAGTCCGGTCCCCCCGTTCTCGAAGCAATAGGCCGCTCGTTCGTGGGTGTCGGCCGGGGAACCGATGCCTACGACCTCCCGCCGCGTCCAGAATCGACCCCGGAACATATTGGAGTGGATGCCGCGGGTGAAAGGATACTGGCCGGCGTCGGCCACGTTCTCATCATAATTTTCAGCCGGCCGGTCCCGCGGCCTGTAGATTTCCTTGACCTCAAAGCCCGACCAGGTCCGGGTGCTTTGAGGTTTTTCATAGTAGGCCCTCAGATAATCGTCCCAGTTGACTTTGGGGGTCCCGGTGTCTTTTTTGGCCTGACTGCCCTGGCTCATGCTTCCTCCTCCCCGCAATTGCAGCCGTGAGTTCCTCTGAACCGGCTGCATTATTTCCTTGACATCGTTCCTGCCCGTCCCTATACTTACTCAGCGGTCACCATTGATTACTTTAAGGTAAGATAACACCGGAAAGCCGACCCGTCAAGCGTTATTTACCAGTTGTGCCCGACCTTCTGGCAAACCAATAGGTTATGGGGTTAGAAACATAGCTCCCGGGAAAGGTTCGTGGCCGACAGGGCTTGTCTGCCTCGGGCCAGACTTGTACGCCTCCGGCGTGGTGCTTCGTCGCCTGCGGCTCCTTGCAACGACGGGTGGGTTGCGACAGGGGAATGAGAAGCGTCTGTGTCGCCAGGAAGTGCCGGAGTTGCGATAGGATGGAACAGAATGGCGTTTCGGTAAGGGAAGTCTTGCTGGCGGCGTCTGGGAGCGGTTCACTGCCCCATCACTTCCCCAAAGCCGAAATACCCCGTCGTTGCGAGGAGCGAAGCGACGAAGCAATCTGGTGAACCCGGTCCTATCCAGTGGTAATCAAATAACTTTTAATCACTATACCCCGAAATCCCCGAATTTATTTTTCAGGAGTTCCTAAAAAGGCATGACCCGCCAAAACGACTTCAAAAGCCAGGATAAAAGCCTGCGGCGACAGATGGTTGTCGATACGGCCATCAAGGTCTTCCACCGGAAAGGGTACCGCTCGGCCACGCTGGACGACGTGGCCCACGACCTGGGCCTGACCAAACCCGCCCTGTATCATTACGTCTCGTCCAAGGAAAACCTGCTATCCCAGATCTATATCCAGGCCTTGGAGAGCTTTTTCTCGTATATCTACGAGATACCGAGCCTGGAATTGTCTCCGACCGAAAAAATGCGGCTCTTCATCCGGCGGCACCTCAAGACCGTGGTCATCGAGAACCTGGCCATGTTTTCGGTTTTTTTCAGCGAAGAGAATCAACTGCCCCAGGAGGATGTTCAGCGGATTCGCGGGGAGAAGCGGAAGTTCAACAAGGTGGTGGAGCAGATTATCCAGGAGGGAATGGACTGGGGCTGTTTTCGTCGCCTGAATCCCAAGCTCATGTCCTACGCCATCATCGGCATGTGCAACTGGCTGTACCGTTGGTACGATCCGGAAACGAGCCTGTTCAGCCCCGATGAAATCGCCGACCAGTTCGTCTCGCTGCTGGAAGATGGATATGTACACCCGGGAGATGAAGGCCGGCCGGCGGGGGCCGGCGCATCCGGAGGCCTGGCGGACGGGGAGTACCTGGAACGCAGGCGTGACCTGCTCGATGATTTGAAGGAAAAGTCAAGCCAGGTGGCATCCTTGATCGATGAGTTGAAAATGCTGATGTAGCATGGAGTCGGCCATGAAAACACGTCTCACGGATCTTTTGGGGATCGAGCATCCCATTGTCCAGGGCGCCATGACCTGGGTCTCCTTTCCGCCTCTGGTGGCCGCCGTCTCCAATGCCGGCGGCCTGGGCATCCTGGGGGCGGCGTTCATGTCGGTGGAGGAGTTGCGTGACAGCATCCGGGAAGTGAGAAGGCTCACCCCAAAGCCCTATGGTGTCAACTTTGCGGCGGACAATCCGCTGATCGACGAACTCCTGGATGTGATCACGGACGAGCAGGTCCCGGTAGTCAGTTACGGAATCGGCAACCCCCGGAAAATCATCGAACGCACCAGGCGGCACGGCATCATCAACCTGCCCACGGCCGGGTCGCTTCGACATGCCGTGCGCGCGGAACGGGACGGAGCGGACGCGGTTATCGTGCAGGGCACCGAAGCCGGCGGGCATACCGGCTTCGTGTCCACGGTCGTGCTGACGCCGCTTGCCGCCGGATCATTGAAGGTCCCGGTGGTGGCGGCCGGCGGAATCACGGATGGCCGCGGGCTTGTCGCGGCCCTGGCCCTTGGCGCGGAGGGCGTGTCCATGGGCACCCGGTTCATCGTCACCCGTGAATCACCGGTCCCTCGACACGTCAAGGAATTGATCATTGCAAAAAGCGAAGAGGATACGGTGGTCACCGACAACTTCACCGGCGTGCGCTGCCGGGTGATCCGAAACGAATTTGCCGAAAACCTGATCAAAATGGCTGAAAACGAGGCGCCTCCCTGGGAGATATTAAAAGCCGGCGTGGGAAAAATAAGAGCGGCCTATGTGGACGGGGACATCAAAGGCGGTTCCATGGCCTGCGGACAGGCCTGCGGCCTGGTCAACAACATTCCCACCTGCCGGGAACTGATCGACGAAATCATCCAGCAGGCCGGGGAACGGTTGCGGGAGATTCAGGCCAAAGCCGCACGATAGCCTGCCTGAACCGATATTCCAGTCAGGCCCCGGGCAGGATGCATCTTCTCCGTTCGCATTCGTTGAACCGTGGCATATTGGGTCCGGCCGCCCGCGCGGCCTCTGGTCGAAGGACGACTCTGCCGCCGGGTCCCAGTATCTATCATGGCCAGGGCGGCAGTCGGAGTCCTGAGACCAGAGGCCGCGACAGGGCGGTTGGCGATCGCCCCCATTAATTGAATGGCTACTCTTCACAGGTGGGTTGATTCCCCGCAAAGTGCTTTCAACAAGCCTTCGCCAGCCCGAATTCCCCATCGGGCTATGAAATTTGGGAAGTGGGCGCGTCAGAGGCTTTCCGCCCTGCCGATGTTTCGCAAGCAATGCCGGCCAGGGCGCGTTCGGCCAGCAGTTCGACCAGGGGCTGGGCCTGAAAGGGGGCGCCGGTGCGGTGGATGCCGTCCTGGAACTGGAGCCAGCAGCCCGAGCAGGAGGTGACGGCCAGGTCGGGCTGGTGGGGGAGGATGGTTTCGGCGCGACGTTCGAAAAGCCTGCGGCTCATGTCGTAGTGCCAGAGGTTGAAGACGCCGCCGTAGCCGCAACAGACCGGGGCCTGGTCCGCGCCGACCAGTTCGACGCCGGGCAGGCTTTCGATCAGGTCCCGGGGCTCCCGGTAGACGCCCTGCTTGCGCCGCAGGTGGCAGGGGTCGTGGTAAAAAACCCGCAGGGGCCGACCCGGAGGGGCGGCCGGCTTCCACTTCAGCACGTTGACCAGCAGGTCGGAGAGGTCCCGGACCCGCCCGGCCAGATCGGGATAGGTCTGAAGCTGGTGGGAGCAGGTGGCGCAGAAGGCGGCGACATAGTCGAAGGCGGTTGCATTCAAGACGGCCATGTTCTTTTGGGCCAGGTAGCGGGCGGTGCGCAGGTCTCCGGCCCCGGCGGCGGGCTTGCCGCAACAGACCTGGTCCAAGGGCACGACGATCCGGGCCCCGGCCGCCTGGAGCAGCCGGGCGGCGGCCCGGGCCGATTCGGGCCGGAGGTAGTTGGCCACGCAGCCGACGAACAGGGCCACGGTGGGGCCGTCGCCGGTGGAGGGGGCGGGTTCCCAGGTTTCGAGAAAGGACCGTTCGGCCGGACCGGGCAGCCAGCGTTCGGGGTCGAAGCCGGGAAGGGGAAGGCGGAAGTTAAGTCCGCTGTCCGGAGGCACGCGGCGGAGGAAGACGTCCCGGTTTTGCCAGAGCCGCCGGGCCACGGGGCCCCGGGAGAGCAGGTCCCGGCCCAGCATGCCCTGGAGGCGGGCCAGCCCGCCCTCGCCCAGGGCCAGGGACCGGCCGGCCTGGATCAGTTCGTCGGTCTTGACCCCGCTGGCGCAGATTTCGGCGCAGGCCCCGCAGCCGACGCAGTGGGAGAGGAGGTCCTTCATGCGGTCGGCCAGGCCGGATTCGCCGTGCAGGTCGGCCCGCATCAGGGCGACCTTGCCCCGGGGGGCCGAGCCTTCCCAGCCCGTGAGGCCATAGACCGGGCAGACGCTCAGGCAGCGGCCGCAGCGCACGCATTGTTCGAGGGCGGACTTGAGATCGTTGGAGGTCATGGGCCCGGGAATATCTTGCCCGGGTTCATGATGCCGGCCGGGTCGAAGGCGGTCTTGACGCGGCGCATCAGGGAAAGGACCTCGGGCCGGATTTCCATGTCGATGAATTCCCGCTTGGTGGTGCCGATGCCGTGTTCGCCGGAGATGGTGCCGCCCAGTTCGAGGGTTGCGGCGAAGACGTCCCGGACCGCGGCCCGGGCCCGGCGGGTCTGTTCCGGGTCCTGGCGCTCGTACATGACGTCCACGTGGATGTTGCCGTCTCCGGCGTGTCCGAAGCTGATGATCTGAAGCCCGTGTTTGCGTCCGATGTCGTCGAGACGGACCATCATTTCCGGGATGCGGCTTCGGGGAACGACGATGTCCTCGTTCATCTTGCCCGAGGCGGCCCGAAACAGGGCCGGGGAGATGGCCCGCCTGGCCCGCCACATGGCTTCGGCCTCCTCGGGGGCGTCGGCGCGTTTCACGGTCCGGGCATTGTTTTCGAGGCACAACCGGGCGACCGTATCGGCTTCGGCCCGGGCCTGGGCCGGCGGGCCGTCGGTTTCGACGAGGAGCATGGCCCCGGCGGCGCGATCGAGTCCCAGGTGGAGATAGTCGTCCACGCAGGCGATGGAGGCGCGGTCCATGAACTCGAGGGTGGCCGGGACGACCCGGGCCGCGGTCAGGGCGGCCACGGTCCGGGCCGCGTCGCTCAGATCGTCGAACCAGGCGGTCAGGGTCTCCTTGGACTCGGGCAGGGGCAGAAGGCGCAGGATCAGGCGGGTGATGACGCCCAGGGTGCCTTCGGAGCCCACCAGGAGCCGGGTCAGGTCGTACCCGACAACGCCCTTGGCCGTGCGCACGCCGGTCTCGATGATCTCGCCCGTGCCCAGGACCGCCTGAAGCCCCAGGATGTAGTCCCGGGTGACGCCGTACTTGACCGCCCGCGTGCCGCCCGCGTTTTCCGCGGCATTGCCCCCCAGGGTCGAGAAGTCCCGGCTGGCCGGGTCGGGGGGATAAAAGAGGCCCACGGCTTCCACCGCGGCCTGGAAGTCGGCCGTGACCAGGCCGGGGCCGACCACGGCGATCAGGTTGTCGGCGTCGATTTCGAAAATCCGGTTGAAGCGGGTCATGACGCAGACCAGGCCGCCCCGGACGGGCAGGGCCCCGCCGGTCAGGCCGGAGCCGGCCCCCCGGGGGATGACGGGTATCCGGTATTCGTTGGCCAGGCGGATCAGGGCGGCGACCTCTTCGGGGGTCGCCGGACGGGCCACGGCGTCGGGCCGGAAATCGGGCTGGTTACTGGCGTCGGTGCCGTATAGCACGAGGTCCTCGGGCCGGGTCGAAAAATAGTCCGGTCCCAGAACGGCTTCCATTTTTTTGCGGGCTTCGGGTACGATCATAGGGGAATAATGGCCCGAGACGGCCGGCAAGTCAACCGGGGGCCTCCCGGAGTTCAATACCGGACCTTCCGGAGAAAGAGGCCTCGGGCCGGGGCCGTGGGGCCGGCCCGGGAACGGTCCCGGATCGAGAGCAGGTCGGCAAAGGCCTCGGGAGTCATGCGGCCGCGTCCGACTTCGACCAGGGTGCCGACCATGGCCCGGACCATGTGCCGGAGGAAGCCGTCGGCTTCGATGGATATCCGGACCAGACCGTCGGGCCGGGTTTCGAGGCGGGCGGCGATGACTTCGCGGACCGTGGTTTGGACCGAACTGCCCGAGGACTGAAAACCGGCGAAGTCGTGCCGGCCCACGATGACGGGCAGGGCGCGGGCCATGGCCTCGACGTCCAGGCCGGGCCTTTGATGCCAGAGAAAACGGCGTTCGAGGGCCGGACGGACGGCGGAGACCATGAGGTCGTAGTCGTAGACCTTGGTCCGGGCGCTGTATCGGGCGTGGAAATCGAGGGGGACCTCCTCGACGGAAAGCACGGCGATCTGGTCGGGAACCAGGGCGTTGAGGCCGCGGCGGATTTCTTCGAGGGAGAGTCGGGACGCGGTGCGCAGGCTGGCCGCCTGGCCGCGGGCGTGGACGCCTGCGTCAGTGCGCCCCGCGCCGAAGACGGTTATGGTCTCGCCCGTCAGGCGGGCCAAGGCGGTTTCAAGCAGGCCCTGGACCGTGGGCCGATCGGCCTGGCGCTGCCAGCCGGCCAGGCCGGTCCCGTCGTACTCGATGACGAGCTTGAGGTTGCGCTCCGCCCGCCCGCCCGGCCCGTGGTTCATGGCCTCCGACGCCGGTTCAGGGGCGGAGACCCAGGCTGGCAAGACCGGCCGTTTCCGGCTGGCCGGTCATGAGGTTCATGTTGCAGACCGCCTGGCCCGAGGCGCCCCGGGTCAGGTTGTCGATGACCGAGACCGCCTTGACCCAGCCGGTGCGGTTGTCGACGAAGTAGCCGATGTCGCAGAAGTTGGTGCCCCGCACGTCCAGGGTGTGGGGCAGGCGGTCCGGTTTGCGGACCCGGACGAAGACCTCGTCCCGGTAGAAGGCGGAGGCGGTGTCGTACAGGTCCTCGGCCTTGGCCGTTCCGGTCAGAGGGGCGTAGACCGTGCTGAGGATGCCCCGGGAGATGGGAACGAGGTGCGGGGTGAAGGCGACGGCGACCGGCCGGCCTGCCAGCAGGCCCAGCTCCTGTTCGATCTCGGGCGTGTGGCGGTGGCCGGTGACCTTGTAGGCCATGAGGCCGTCGTCGATTTCGCAGAACTGGCTGGTCATGTTCGTTCCCCGGCCGGCCCCGCTGACCCCGGACTTGGAATCGGCGATGATCCGGTCCGGGTCGACCAGGCCGGCGCGAAGCAGCGGCGCGGCGGCCAGGATGATGCTGGTGGGGTAGCAGCCCGGATTGCCGATCAGCCGGGCCTCCCGGATACGGTCGCGATAGAGCTCCGGCAGGCCGTAGACCGCCTCGGCCAGCAGGTCGGCGGCCTGGTGGGGTTCGTACCAGGCCTCATAGACCGCCGGGTCCTTGAAACGGAAGTCCGCGGACAGGTCCACGACCCGTGATCCGCCCGCCAGCAGGGCCGGTATGATCTCCATGGCCGTCCGGTGCGGGACGGCGGTGAAGACGAGATCGGCCCGGGCCGTCAGGGCGGCCGGGTCCGGGGTTTCGAGGACCAGGTCCTCGAGGCCGCCGAGCCGTCCGTCCAGGGAGGGAAACAGGTCGGCCACCCGGCGTCCGGCTTCCTGCCGGGAGGTGACGGCCGTGAGTTCAACCCCGGGATGAACGGCCAGGATGCGAAGCAGTTCGACCCCCGTGTAACCGGAGGCCCCGACAATCGCCGTTTTGATCATGGCATGACCTCAAACTACAAAAAAAGAGGAAGGCCGCCGGCAAGGGGGCCTTCCTTGAGGATTCGCGCGATCCCGGTTTCGGGAGATTAACGCTTGGAGTACTGGAAGCGGGCCCTCGCGCCCTTTTGCCCGTATTTCTTGCGCTCCTTCTTGCGAGCGTCTCGGGTCAGGAACCCGGCTCGTTTCAAGGGCGTGCGCAGTTCCGGGTTGGCGGTTTCCAGGGCCTTGGCGATGCCGTGCCGGACCGCGCCGGCCTGGCCGGCGATGCCGCCGCCGTCAGCCAGAACGTGGAAATCGTACAGACCCTCGCTACCGGTCAGCGCCAGGGGCTGGCGGGCGATCATTTCGAGGGTTTCCCGGGCGAAGTATTCCTTGATGCCCCGTTTGTTGATCAAAATCTTTCCGGTACCCGGGGTCATCCAAACGCGGGCGACCGCGTTCTTGCGTTTGCCGGTGGCGTAGTAGCGGTTCTCGGCCTTCATCCGATCCTTACTCCTATATGTTCAGTGACTCTGGCTGCTGGGCCTCGTGCGGATGCTCCGGCCCGGCGTAGATTTTCAGCTTCTTGAGCTGCCGTCGCCCCAGGCTGTTCTTGGGCAGCATGCCCTTGACCGCCTGGCGGATGATTTCCTCCGGCTTGTCGGCCAGCATCTTGCGCGCGCCCGTTTCCTTCATGCCGCCGATGTAGCCCGAGTAGTGATAGTAGACCTTCTGGTCGGTTTTGCGGCCGGTCAGGCGGACCTTGCCGGCGTTGATCACGACGATGAAGTCGCCGGTGTCGGCATGCGGGGTGAAGACGGGCTTGTGTTTGCCTCGAAGGCGACTGGCGATTTCCGAGGCCAGGCGGCCCAGAATCTTGTCCTCGCCGTCCACCAGATACCATTTTCGGTCCACGTTGGACTCATTGGCCATATATGTCTTGCCATTCATGACAGGGGCCTTCCTTCCTGTCTAAAATTAGAATCTAACTACATAGCCCTTCAGGTCGGGCTTGTCAATATTTATTTCCATATCCGCGGAAACCCGGGTTTCCGGGATTCAGTCCTTGATCCGGCGGATACGGGCCCCGACGGCGGAGAGCTTCTGTTCGATTTTTTCGTATCCCCGGTCGATGTGATAGACCCGGGACAGCTCGGTCAGGCCGGTGGCGCCCAGGCCGGCGAGGACCAGGGAGGCGCTGGCCCGGAGATCGGTGGCCATGACCGGCGCGCCGGAGAGATGCGGCACGGCGTTGATGAGGGCCGTGTTGCCTTCCAGGCGGATGTCCGCGCCCATGCGCTTGAGTTCGCTGACGTGCATGAACCGGTTTTCGAAGATGGTTTCGGTGATGACCGACAGGCCGGTGCCCACGGTCATCAGGGCCATGAACTGGGCCTGCATGTCCGTGGGGAAGCCGGGGTAGGGCTCGGTCTTGACGTCCGTGCTGACGATCCGGTCCGGCCCCTGGACCCGGACGTCCCGGCCCTCGATGTGAATGGTCAGGCCGGCCTGTTCGAGCTTTTTCCGGATGGCGCCGATGCATTCGACCGGGGCGTTTTTGAGAGTGATGCGGCCGCGAGTGAGTCCGGCGGCGACCATGAAGGTCCCGGTTTCGATCCGGTCGGGCATGATCTGGTATTCGACGGCCTTGAGCGAGGTGACGCCGTCGATGATGATCGCGTCGGAGCCGGCGCCGCTGATACGGGCGCCCATGGCGTTGAGGGCCCGGGCCAGGTCGACGACTTCGGGTTCGCGGGCCGAGTTTCGGAGTATGGTCCGGCCCTGGGTCAGGGCGGCGGCCATCATGATGTTTTCCGTGCCGGTCACGGTGACCTGATCGAAAGAGAAGTCGGCGGCCCGCAGGCCGTGGGGGGCCTCGGCGTTGACGTACCCGTGTTCGAGGACGATTTCGGCGCCCATGGCTTCGAGGGCCTTGAGATGCAGGTCGATGGGCCGGGGGCCGATGGCGCATCCGCCGGGCAGGCTCACGCGGGCCCGGCCGTGCCGGGCCAGGAGGGGGCCGAGGACCAAAGCGGAGGCCCGCATGGTCTTGACCAGGTCGTAGGGGGCGTCGGGGTTGTCCAGGCCATCGGCGCGGATTTCCGCGGCCCCGTTGGAGGTCTCGATCTGGGCCCCCATGTGCCGGAGCAGGGCGCTGATGGTATTGATGTCCCGAAGGGCGGGCAGGTTGGTCAGGCGGGTCGTGCCGTCCGCGAGGATCGTGGCGGCCATGATGGGCAGGGCCGCGTTCTTGGCCCCGCTGATCGAGACCTCTCCCTGAAGTTCGAAGCCGCCTTCGATGATGATTTTATCCATGTCAGTCTCCGTTGCCGGCGGTGTCCAGGATGGCGACCCGGTCCCGAGCGGCCAAGTCCTTGGCCAGACGGACCGAAGCGTAATTCAGGGTCTCGCCCAGCGCGGTCAGGGCCGGCCCGTGGGTCGGCCAGATTTCGAGCAGCAGCGCGCCGCGCGGTTCGAGCAAAGGCCGGACCCGGGTGGCGGCCCGGCGGATCAGGTCCAGGCCTTCGGGGCCGCCGTCCAGAGCCAGGCGAGGTTCGCGGCGGACCTCGGGGGCCAGGTCGTCCAGGGCCGGTCGAGGCACGTAGGGCAGATTGGCCGCCGCCAGGTGAAAGCCCGGACCCTGCCCTTCCAGCGGACTCGTCAGGTCGCCTTCGAAAAACCGGATGCGATCGGCCAGGCCCAGGGCTTCGGCGTTCAACCGGGCCAGGGCCAGGGCCGGGGCCGAGATGTCGATCGCGAATATTCGGGCCTGGTCGAGTTCGGAGGCCAGGGCCGCGGCCACGGCCCCGCAACCGGTGCCCAGGTCCAGAATCCGGAGCGGTTCGCCGGCCGGCCAGCGCTTGCGGGCCAGGCGGACCGTTTCCTCGACCAGGAGTTCGGTTTCCGGACGGGGCACCAGGACCTCGGGGCCCACGCGAAAGGTCAGGGAGTAGAATTCCTTTCGTCCCGTGATGTAGGCCACCGGCTCGCGGGCCGCCCGACGCCGGACCCGGGCCCGAAAGGCGGCCAGTTCGTCGGCGTTCAGGGGGCGGTCGAAATTCATGTACAACCGCACGCGGTCCAGGCCCAGCAGATCGGCCAGCAGGACTTCGGCGTCCAGGCGCGGGGTATCCACGCCCCGGGACTCGAAAAAACCGGTGGTCCAGCGGATCAGACGCAGGACGGTCCAGGGACCGGCATCTTCCGAGGCCCGGCCCGGCCCGGTCAAACCGACTTCAGGGCCTCGGCCTGGTAGTACGTCCCCAGGGCCTCGATGACTTCGTTGAGGTCCCCTTCCAGGATGGTTTCCAGGCGATAGAGGGTCAGGCCGATGCGGTGGTCGGTCAGCCGGCCCTGGGGAAAGTTGTAGGTCCGGACCCGTTCGCTGCGGTCGCCGGTCCCGACCATGCCGCGGCGTTCCTCGCTGATCTGTTCCTGCTGTTCGGCCACGGCCGCGTCCAGGAGCCGGGCCCGAAGGACCTTGAGGGCTTTGGCCTTGTTTTTGTGCTGGGACTTTTCGTCCTGGCAGGTCACGACCAGGCCGGTGGGCAGGTGGGTGATCCGGACGGCCGAGTCCGTGGTGTTGACGCTCTGGCCCCCCGGGCCGGAGGATCGGTAGACGTCCACCTTGATATCTTCCGGATTGATCTCGACGTCCACCTCTTCGGCCTCGGGCAGGATGGCCACGGTCACGGCCGAAGTATGAATCCGGCCCTGGGATTCGGTCACCGGCACCCGCTGGACCCGATGGACTCCGCTCTCGTACTTGAGCCGGCTGTAAACCCGGTCGCCTTCGATCAGCCCGATGATTTCCTTGAACCCGCCCGCGCCCGTATAATGAGAGCTGAGAATCTCGACCCGCCAGCGGTTTGTTTCGGCGTACCGGCAATACATGCGGAACAGGTCGGCCGCGAACAGGGCGGCCTCCTCGCCGCCGGTCCCGGCCCGAATCTCGAGCAGTACGTTTTTTTCGTCGTTGGGGTCCTTGGGCAGCAGCAGCAGCTTGAGTTCCAGTTCGGCCGCCTCGATGGCCTCCTCGAGTTCGGCCGCTTCGGCCCGGGCCATTTCGCGGATGTCGTCGTCCGGGTCGTGCAGCAGTTCCAGGGCGCCGGCGTGATCCGCCTCCAATTTGCGCAGGTGGCGGTGGGAGGCGACCACCTTGGCCAGTTCGGCGTGCTGGCGGGCGAACTGCTGGTAGCGCTTCTGGTCCTTGATGACCTCGGGCCGGGCCAGATTGGTCTCCAGCCGGTCGAACTTATCCTCTAGGTCTTTTAGATTCTTGAACATAGCCGTTAAACGGACGTCTCGGCGGCTTCGATGGCCAGCGCTTTTTTCAAGGCGACCAGGGCCACTTCGATCTGGTCGTCGGAAGGCTCGCGGGTGGTCAGTTTCTGGACCCACAGTCCCGGCGCGATGGCCGCCCGCAATATGAGGCGGTCCATGTGGCCGCTGGCGTACTTGTTCAGTTCGTAGGCCATGCCGGCGATGGGGAAGAGCAGGAGAATCTTGATGCCGACGAAGAACAGGTTCATGCCCCAACCGGGTTTCTGTCCGGCGGGGATGATGAGCGGGAATACGACGGCGAAGAGCAGGATACTGATCATGAGAACGATCAGGATGAAGGCGGTACCGCAGCGGGGGTGGAGGGTCGAGAAGCCCCGGGCGTTGTCCACGGTCAGTTCGGCCCCGGATTCGTAGGCGTAAATGGATTTATGCTCGGCCCCATGGTATTCGAAGACCCGGGCAATGTCCTTGAAACGGGAGATGATCCAGATGTAGGCGATGAAGACCGCCATCTTGATCACGCCGTCCACGGCGTGGAAGGACAGGGAGCGGACCTCGAAGTCGAGGGGGCCCAGGCGGCCGATGATCAGGGCGAGGTAGTGGGGCAGGACCACGAACAGGACCACGCCCATGCCCAGGGCCAGGGCGATGGTTCCGGCCAGGGCCCAGAAGCCCATCTGTTCCTCATCCTCGTCATCGAGGGCCTGATTGGCCGAGAAGGTCAGGGCGTCGATGCCGTTGACCAGGGCTTCGCCCAGGGTGACCACGCCTCGGAGAAACGGCTTTTTCAGGAGGGGCATGCGGTCGGAGACGGAACGCCAGGGTGCTTCCCGGACGATGATTTCGCCGTTGGACTTGCGAACGGCTATGGCCAGGGCCTTGGGGGAGCGCATCATGACTCCTTCCAGCACGGCCTGGCCGCCGACGTTAATGGTCCCTTGATTCAAGGTCCTCTTTCAGAGGACCGGCCGGGAGACGGCCGGCCTATTCCGCCGAAGGGGCGGGTTCTTGTTTGGCGGCGCTTCCGCGTTTTTTCTTGGCCGGTTTGGGGGCCGTGCCGGCGTATTTCTTCTGGAAGCGTTCCACTCGTCCGGCCGAGTCGATCAGTTTCTGTTTACCGGTGAAGAAGGGGTGGCAGGCGGAGCAGATTTCCACCTTGATGTTCTCGGTGGTCGAACCGGTCTCGAACTCGTTGCCGCAGGCGCAACTGGCCGTGGTCGTGAAGTATTTGGGGTGAATGTCCTGTTTCATGGTCTTGATCGAACCTCCATAAATCGTCAAACTATCATCATACCGTCTATAAATGGATTTTTCAATCGATATTTTCGAGGGCCGAAAAAGCCGTTCCGGCGGCCCCCGTTAACGCCGGTCGTCCCAGGTAGGGCCGGCGAAGCGTAACCCGACGTTTTGCTGGCGACCAGGCTCGAGCATGGGGACCGGGCCTCGGAAGCTCCAACCGCGCTATCCTTTATCCTCACGGCGTGGTTTCCCGCCATGGCCTTGCCATACGGAACAAGGTGTCGAAGCAGCGTCTCGAAGCCAAGGGCGCTCCCAGGCCAGTGCCTGGGAACGAGCGGTGAGGACCCGGCCGTCCATGCCCGCTCCCGGCGCCACCCGCCTACTTCGTCGGTATGGGCGCGCTGCTGAGCAGGTATTTCAGGTCGTTGTCGTCAAAGGTCAGGCCCAGACCCAGATAAGCGGACTCGCGTCCCCGGTCGCTGAGAAAGTCGTCGTAACCGGTGGAGATATAGAAGTACTTAAGGAAGTCATAGGTCATGCCCAGCCTCAGATGGGCGTTCTGGTCCACTTCCCCGGCCGTGGCCTCCAGGGTCAGTTTGAGCCGGTCGTTCATGTGGTACCAGTCCACGCCGAACCCGCCCTGGGAGTCGATCATGCCGCCGCGCAGGACCCAGTCGCGGTATCGCTTGGCGATCTGGGCCGTGAACTTGATGTCCCCCCGGTCCCAGGTCTCTTCCGTGGACGTGACCTCTTGACCGCCCGTAATGAAAGTCTTCTGGCTTTTCCGGTAGGAGCCCTGGGTGTCCGTGGAGATGCCCAGCAGGTAGTACTTGTCCTCTTTGGGCTGGATGCGGACGTTCAGGGTGGACTTCAGGTCCTCGTAACGAAACATGTAGTCCCCGCGGTAGTCGATGTAGAACTTGAAGGCGTCGGTCCGGGCCAGGTAGTCGTTGACACCGGTCAGGGCATCGTCGATCTTGTCGGCCGTCGAGGTGTCGTTGATCAGCTTGCCCAGGGTGCCCTGGCCCTGGTTGATCTTGTCCGAGATGTCCCGGAGGGAGGCCAGGGTGCCGTTGAGGTCCTTGACGGTGGTATCGTCGTTGACCAGGCGGCCGATGCTGCCCTGGCCCTGGTTGATTTTTTCCGTGATGTCCTGGAGGGAAGCGATGGTTCGGCCCATCTGTTCCGAGGTCTTGCGGAAGCTGGTAAAAATCGCGTTGATGTTGCCCTTGTTGGCCGCGGACATCTGTTTGAGGTCCGCGGAAAAGTCGGACAGGTTGCTGACCATGCGGTTGATCTGTTCGTTGTTGTCCCGGACGATGGTCGCCAGGCTGTCGCTCATTTCGCGGAGGTTGGAGAGGACCTTGCGCATGTCCTGGGTCCCTTCCGGTCCGCCGAAGACTTCGGAGAGGGAGGCGGTCACGCGTTTGATGTCGTCGGATATTTCGGAAATCCGGGTGATGAGCTGGTCGACTTCGGCGGGTGTCCGGGTCTGGATGATCTTGTCCCCGTTCTTGAGGATCGGTGCGCCTTCGGTTCCGGGCACCATTTCGATGTACTTGTCGCCCAGCACGCCGCTGGTCCGGATGACGGCCTGGCTGTCCAGGGGCAGGGCCACGCCGGGGTCCAGGAGCATGATCACCCGGGCCCGGCTTCCGGCCAGGCCGATGGAACCGACCGTGCCGATCTCGATGCCGGCGACCTGGACGGGGACCCCGACTTTGAGGCCCGAGGCGGTGTCGAAGATGGCCGAGACCTCGTAGCGTTTTTGCTGGGTCAGATCGAATCCTCCGATCCGGTATCCCATGTACACGAACAGGACCAGTCCGATCAGGACGAAAATTCCGACCTTGGCTTCCGTGGAAAAGGTTGACATAGTCGTCTCCCGGGCCTCAGTCCCCCAAATCCATGGGACCCTGGGCCTCACCCGTTAGGAACTGTTGCACTACCGGATCATCGGAGTTTTTCACGTCCTCCGGCGTACCGTAGGTGATGATCCGGCCTTCATATATCATGGCCACCCGATGGGCGATGCGCAAGGTGGCCGGGATATCGTGACTGATGACGATGCTCGTCGCCCCGAGTTGTCGCTGGCTGTTTACGATCAGCTCGTCGACCTGCTCGCACATGACCGGGTCGAGTCCGGTCGTGGGCTCGTCGAAAAGCAGAATCTCCGGTTCGAGGACCATGGCCCGGGCCAGTCCGACGCGCTTGCGCATGCCGCCCGAAATGTCCGAGGGCATCATGTTGTCGATGCCTTCGAGGCCGACCAGTCCCAGCTTTTCATTGACCAGCCGGTTGATTTCGGCCGCCTTGAGGCGCGTGTGCTCCCTGAGGGGAAAGGCCACGTTCTCGCCCACGGTCATCGAGTCGAAGAGGGCGGCGTCCTGGAAGAGCATGCCGAACTTCCGGCGGGTTTCGTTGAGCTTGCGTTCGCTCAGGTTGACGATGTCCACGCCGTCGACAAAGATATGGCCCGAGTCCGGTTTGAGCAGGGCGATGATGTGCTTGAGCAGCACGCTTTTTCCGCCGCCGGAACGGCCGATGATGAACGTGATCCGGCCTCGTTCGATTTCCAGGTCCAATCCATTGAGGACCGGCATGCCGGAAAAGGACTTGAAGAGGTCCACGATTTGAATGACGGCGTCGGTCATGAGTCCTAAAACATGATCGCGGTCATGATGTAGTCGCTGACCAGGATCAGGACCGAAGCCATGACCACGGCCTCGGTGGTGGCCCGGCCCACGCCTTCAGCGCCGCCCCGGGCGTAAAAACCTTTGTAGCAGCCGATCAGGGTCAGGATGCCTCCGAAGACGGCGGATTTGACCAGCCCGTTGAGAATGTCGCCCATTTTCAGGTATTCGACGATGTTGCCGATGAACAGGCCGGCGTTGATGTTGAGCAGATGGACGGCCACGATGTACCCGCCGACCACGCCGACGAAGTTGGCCAGGACCGTGAGCAGGGGCAGCATGAGGATGCCGGCCAGAATCCGGGGGACGACCAGGTACTTGACCGGGTTGGCGGCCATGACGTACAGGGCGTCGATCTGCTCGGTCACCCGCATGGTTCCCAGTTCGGCGGCCATGGCCGATCCGGCCCGGCCGGTGACCATGAGGGAGGTCAGGACCGGGCCCAGTTCGCGGGCCATGGCAAAGGCCACGGTGGGGCCGACCAGGCTTTCGGCTCCGAACATGGAGAAGCCATGATAGGTCTGAAGGGTGAAGACGCCGCCGGTGAAGGCGCCGGTCAGCACGACGACGAACAGGGAGTTGACGCCCACGAACTCCATCTGCTTGAACAGGGCCCGGACCCGGAGGGGGGGGCGAAAGGTCCAAAGCAGGGCGTTGATGAAAATCATCATGATCTGGCCCATCTCCTCGATGGACCGGATGGCGAATCCACCCAATGTTTCCAGTATTTTGGTCATCGAGCCCTTATTTGGTCTTCATGACGTAAACGCCGTCCCAGCTGGGACCCGGCGGGTTGGCCGTGAGTTCGGCCACGCGCTCGATATAGAGCTTCGTCGGCCTGTCATCCGGGTAATGATGGTGCAGGGCGGAAAAGACCTTGTGAGCCTGGTCCCACATCTGGTGCCGGTAGGCCGTCAGGCCGGACTGGAAGGCCCGGGCCAGCCGGAGCCGGTCCTCGGGCACCCGGCCCGGTTCGCCGAGCAGTTCGAAGATGCGCACCGGCTGGGCCTTGCCCTTGACGGCCACGGAGTCCAACTCCCGGCAGTACATGGCCGACTTGACCTGCTCGAAGGTCATTTCCCCGATGATGATGTTGACTCCGTACTGCTTGCAGGCGCCTTCCAGACGGGAGCCCAGGTTGACCGAGTCGCCCATGACTGTGTAGTCGAACCGGGTTTCCGAGCCCATGTTGCCCGCGACCATGGGGCCCGAATTCAGCCCGATGCCGATGTCCAGGAAGGGCGTGTTCGGGTCTTCGGCGGCCAACTGTTCCCGCAGGCGGGCCAGGGCGCTCATCATCTCCAGGCCGGTCCGGCAGGCCAGAGCGGCGTGCCGGGGCTGGTCCAACGGCGCTCCCCAGACGGCCATGATTGCGTCTCCGATGTACTTGTCCAGCAGGCCTTCGTTTTTGAAGACCAGGTCGGTCATGTCGGTCAGGTATCGGTTGAGCAGGTGGACCAGGGCTTCGGGGTCCAGTTTTTCGGAGATGGAGGTAAAGCCCCGGATATCGGAGAAAAGCACGGTCATGATCCGCTTTTCGCCGCCCAGCTTGAGCTTGTCCGGGTTTTTCAGCATTTCCGAGACGACCGAGGGGTTCACGTAGTAGCTGAAGGCGCTCCGAATCTTCTTTTTCTCCCGCTCTTCGGTCATGTAGCGGAAGAGCGTGATGCCGGTATAGACCAGGACCAGGGTCATGAAGGGGTAGAGGGAGTTGAGCAGAAAGCCTTGGAGAAAGAGCAAATAGTTGCCCAGGACCCAGATGGCCAGCAGGCCCGTGCCCAGCAGGGCGCCGGACCAGGCCGAGAGCCGGGGCAGGCCCAGTCCCAGCAGAAGGCCGATGAAGGTGATGGACATCAGATCGAAGATCGCCGCCCAGTTCGGGGCGACGAGAAAGTCCCCCCTCAGGATGTTGTCGATGGCGTTGGCGTGAATTTCCACGCCCGGAAAGACGCGGTCGAAAGGCGTGACCCGCAGGTCGTAGATGCCCACGGCCGTGGCCCCGACCAGGACGATCTTGTCCTTGAAGGTGGCGGGGGCCAGACGCCCTTTCAGGATGTCGGCGATCGAGTAGTGGGGAAAGGTCTTGCCGGGCCCCCGGAAGTTGACCTGCATCCGGCCGATTTCATCGGTCGGGATTTTGTAATCGCCCAGGGTCACCGCTTCCACGCCGATCCGGGACAAGGTCAGCGACGAGGGGGCGTCGACCAGATAGTAACGCAGGGCCTGGAGGGACAGGGGCATGCAGGCCTTGTCCTCGTAGTAGATGGACAAGGGGACCTGGCGGACCGTGCCGTCGAAGTCCGGGAACATGTTGAAATACCCGGTCGCGCGCGTGGACTCGGACAGGACCCCGATATTGGTTTCGGGCAGGAAGGCCCGAATCAGACCCAGGTTTTTGAGTTCGACCTCGGGGGAGGCCAGGCGGGTGAATGTGTAATGGGCGTTGGTCAGCCGCCGGCCCCGGGCCTTGACTTCCTTTTGGGTCAGGTGGTGCAGTCCCTCGTCTTGTTCGACGTGGAAAAAATAGCCCAGAACCACCGGGGTCGTTGAGTTCTTGAGCGCCTGGGCCAGGAT
>Ga0180009_10001525_pt1 | contig 28278 bp, 22 predicted proteins | sample OS_PC_MetaG_FD_123537 | JGI IMG/M metagenome (GOLD analysis project Ga0180009, IMG submission 123537) | Groundwater microbial communities from the Aspo Hard Rock Laboratory (HRL) deep subsurface site, Sweden - OS_PC_MetaG | ecosystem: Environmental > Aquatic > Deep subsurface > Groundwater... | reverse complement strand
CACGCTGCCCTCGGGAGGCAGCACCAGCGGATGGTCGCCGTACAGGGCCTCGGCGAGCAAGCCGTTGGCCACCGTCCGGGCGCTGGCCTTTTCCCTGCCGAGTTCGGTGACCCGTTCGGTGCGGACCCTCTGGAAGACGTCCTCGCCGAACACCGCATGCTGGATCAGTTCGGTCACCAGTTCCAGGGCCTCGAGGCCGTTGCCGGCCGCCGTCTCCACGCGGATGAAGCTGAACCGCCCGTTGGTGTAATAGTCGTCCATGGGGATGCGGCCGTCGTCCACGAGCTTGACCACGGCGCCCAGCCTGCGCAGGCGCCGGGCCAGGCAGGTCCGGTCGCAGCCGGCGACGCCTTCCTCGATGAGCCGGTGGACGACGTCCAGCGCTCCGGCCCCGGCGTTTTCCCGGTCGATGAGCGCCCGGCCCCGCACCGCCAGATGGATGGCCTGCAGCGGACTGTCGGGGTTGGTCTGGCTGACCAGGACCGCGCCGTTGGTCAGGACCGACCGGTCGACCTTCAGGGGGGCAGGCTCGATCACCGCCGGGGTCTCGGCCGCTCCCGGTTTCGCGGCTCCGTCGCCGGCGCCCATCTTCTGCATGGCGGCCGCCATGGCGGGGGGCATCTGCATCCCGGCCGGCATCTGCATTCCCGGGGGCATGCCGGCGCCCGCGGGTCCCGCCGCGGCCTGCGGATCGGGCTCGATGAGGACCGCCAGACAGGGCGCTTCGACCAGCCAGTTGGTCATCACGCGCGTGACGTCCTCGGCCGTCACGTCCCGCAGGCGATCGAGGTAGGAGAGGAAGAAGTCGGGCCCGCCCAGCACCAGGGGTTCGGCGATGTAGATCCCGGTCATGCGCAGCTGCTCGCGTTCCAGCAGCGTGTGGGTCTCGCTCATCCTGACGATGCCGAGGATGTCCTCGCCGGTGATGCCCATCTCCACGGCCCCGGTCAGGGCGTCCTGGACCAGGCGGTACAGCCGGGCGGGATCGGCGGCCTCCGGCAGGTCGAACTCCAGGTTCAGGCGGCTGAACCCCGGGGCCCTGTCCCACCACACCGACAGCTCCGGCCGGGAGTCCTGGTCGAGATCGTCGATGGCGCGGGTGAGGATGCCGCTGCCCTCGAGGGTCAGCATCTCGGTCATCACCAGGAAGGGGAAGAAATCGTCCATGCCGTAGCCGGGAGCCTGGAACGACAGGGCCACCAGGCGGCGGTCTCCCCCGCGGCGGGCCACCGTGGTGGTGCCGTCGATGAGGGCGGCCGGCCGGAAATCCTCGTCCGGCAGCGTTCCGGGCGCGACCGAGCCGAAGGACCGCTCCAGCAGCTCCACCGCGCGGTCCCGGTCGAAGTTCCCGGCGATGGTCACGATCATGTTGTTGGGCACGTACCAGCGCTTGTAGAAGGCGTAGACGTCGTCGCGGGTCATGTGCTCGATCGTCGCCCGGGTGCCCAGGGTCGGCAGTTCGAGGCTCGATCCCTGGAACAGGGCCTGGCGCATGGCGGTCCCGCTGAAGTGGCCGGGGCGGTCGCGGGCGGCCACCAGCTCGCCCAGGACGATGCCCTGCTCCTTGAGGAACTTGTCCTCGGGAACGACGGAGTGGAAGAGCATCTGGGACTGGATGTCCAGGCCCGTCTCCAGCTCCGCGGCCGGGGCGACCAGCATGAAGTTCGTGAAGAAGTCCGAGGTGTTGGCGTTGTTGTAGGCGCCGGCATTGTCGGCCAGGTCGTAGAGCTCCTCCTGGGTGTACTTCTCCGTGCCGTTGAACAGCAGGTGCTCGAGCATGTGGCTCATGCCGCTGGTGCGGTAATCCTCCCGGGCGGACCCCACCCTGACCTGGGTGTAGATCCCCACCATGGGCTGGGCAGGATTGCGCATCAGCAACACTTCCAGGCCGTTCTCCAGCCGCAGCACCTCCACGTTGCCGGGCAGCGGGTGGAACACCGGTTCCAGGTGCGGATCGCCGAAACGCACGGGCTGGGCCGCAGCCGGCAAGGCGGCCGCCAGGGCCAGGATCAGGACGGCGATCGATCTATGGTCCAATCTCACGTCGACACTCCTTGTGGTTCTGCAGGGCTCAACGGTCGGTCGCGGCGGTTTCGGCGCCGTCCACGATCCCGACGAAATCCTCGGCCTTCAGGCTGGCGCCGCCGATCAACCCGCCGTCCACGTCGGGCAGGCCGATCAGTTCGCGGGCGTTGCCGGGCTTGCAGCTGCCCCCGTAAAGGATGCGGAGGTTCGCGGCCGTGTCCGCCCCCAGCAGATCGGCCGTGATCTTCCGGGAATGGGCGTGCATCTGCTGGGCGATCTCCGGCGTGGCCGTCTCGCCCGTCCCGATGGCCCAGACCGGCTCGTAGGCCAGCACCAGGTTGTAGGCGTTGGCGGACTCGAGCCGGGGCAGCACCCCTTCGAGCTGGGCCTGGACCACGGCCTCGGCCCGGCCGGCCTTGCGGTCCTCCAGCACCTCCCCGAAGCAGAAGATGGCCTTCATTCCCTGGGCGTGGACCAGGTCGATCTTGCGCACGAACTGGTCGTCCGTCTCCCCGTAGTACTCGCGCCGCTCGCTGTGGCCGATGATCACGTACTGGACGCCGACCTCCTTGAGCATGGCGGCGGACACCTCGCCCGTGTACGCCCCCGCGGCCTGGTCGGCGCAGTTCTGGGCGCCCAGCATGACAGGATCGCCCTGGGCGGCCTCGCTGACCGCAGGGATGGAAACAAAGGGCGGACAGACCACCACGTCGCCGTGCAGGGTGCGGCCCCGCAGGCGCTCGCCGACGGCGGCGGCCAGGTCGCGGCCCGCCCTGGGTCCCAGGTTGAGCTTCCAGTTACCGGCGACGAGATAGCGGCGCATGACGGCTCCTTCGGGCATGGCGGTGGGGCGGGCTCCTGGCCCGCCGGGAAGCGATTCAGGACTGGGAATATGTCATTTCCGGCCGGGGATGTCCACCCCGCCAGGACCCGGGGCGAATAAGGCTCCGGGCGACCGGGTAGATTCCCCGGCGGCTTGTCCCGGCCGCCGAGGAGGAACCATGACCAGCACGTACCGATGCCCCAAGTGCGGCAACGGGACCTTCCGGACCAGCGAGATGAGAGCCACCGGAGGATTCCTGACCAAGCTGTTCGACATCCAGTCGAAGAAGTTCACCACGGTCATCTGCGACCGTTGCAAGTACACCGAACTCTACGCGGCCGACAGCAGAACGCTCGGCAACATCTTCGACTTCCTGGTGGAACGGTAGTTCCGGTGCTCCGGCCCCGCTCCGTCAGTAAAGGAACCGGTCAAGGACGTAGTCGAAAGCCAGGACGTAGTCCCACGACCAGGCATGGGAATAGCTCTTCGGGTCGCCGCCCCTGTTCATCTGGTATGACCCGCGCACCCGGGCCGTCATGGCCAGCGAGTCTTCCAGTCGTACCCGCAGATCGGACGACAGGGTCGAATACGCCACTCTGGTGATGGCCAGGTCCGCAAGGGGCCCCTCCGATTCGAGGTACATCCCGTTCAGGGCCAGATCCGAGGTCAGAAGATACCGGTCCGACACGTTCCAGAGATGTTCGGCTGAGATGCGCCCCGAGGTCCTATCCTGATCGGAATATGCTCCCCGGGCGAACCCGTGGTCCAGATTTGCGTCGAGCCGCAGCTGATGCTGGAGGCTGAGGTTCCGGCTCCATTCCATCCTCAGATAGGGCCCCTTGAACACGATGCTGTCGGTCGCGTCACCCAGGGACCGCCTGGTCTCCTGGAAACTGGCTCCCACCAGGACCTGCCAGCCCTCCCGACGGAAGCCGAGGTCCTCCGCGAGGATTTCGGTGAGGTACATGATCTCGTAGGGATCAAGGGGCTCCTGACCCTCGAGGGCAGGTTCCAGGACATCCCGCCACAACTGGCGATCCGGGCGATCGAAAACCATCCGGTAACCCGATTCCCTGGCGAGGACCTCGGCAACCAACCGGATGCGGTCCGGGGCGAGGCCGGGCCGGCCCAGGACTTTCAGACGTTCGCTCAATCTCGCCGCCCGGATCAGCGGCGTGATGTCCCGCAGGCGCCCGATTCCCAGGGTGGCTGCCACCCGGCCGTCACCCGTCCGCTGGATATCCGTCACGGGAGGATCGAGGACCAGACTCCTGTCCCCCTTCCATTCCGAGTAATCACGCTCGTAACGTCCCTCCAGGCCGTACGACAGGTCTCCCTTGCCGGGGTATGCCCGCCAGTCCGCCTGGATTCCACCCTCCCCACTGAAGAACCGGTAGGACGAGTACCTCTCCGCGTTGCCGTAGCGGCTGCGGCTGTAATCAAGATCACCGTTCAGATCCAGGCGCCAGGTCCGGTCCTCGCCCTGGTGGTCGACCACCCAGGCTGAGTTCAGGCCCAGATGCACCCCTCCGCTCACCTGGGGATGGGCGCCATGACCGTCATAGCCCCGACCACTCAGGTCGAATCCCAGGTCCCAGGTGCGGTACCCCCAGTCCGGCAGGCGGTAGGTGGTGAGCGCGGTGAGGTCGGCGGGATCCTCGAATCCGACCGAGGTCTGGGCGAACCCACCCTGCCCCCCGGACAGGCCGATGCAAGCCACTCCACAAATGACCGTGAACAATCTCATGGCGATTTCCCTCTCATGCCCCGGGATCATCATACGGAAATTACGAAAACGGACGATCGTCCTGAAGTTGGACAAGGGATAGGTGAAGAAGTTCCCTTGATGGCGGGGGGAGCCACCCCGGAGGTTCTGATCAGTACAGGAACCGGTCCAGGGCGTACTCGACTCCGATTCCGTAGGACCACTTCCACAAGGTCCAGTCGACCTGGCGGTAGGCGGTCAGGGCCGCCAGGCTGTCCGGCTCGGCGAAGCCGACGGAGGACTGGGCGAAAGACGACCCGCCCCCGACCAGGAAAACGGCCAAGACGATGAAAATGGAAGTTGGTCTACCCCGCATCACGTCCCCCCGGTTTCCTCAGGCGATCATCGGCAAGTAGGCGAAAAGCAGGGTCGCCATCCGGTCCCTCACCATGGCCCCCACCTCGACCACGTCCTGGTGGGAAAGTTCCGGCTGCCCGGTCTCCCGGGCCGGATTGGTGATGCAGGACAGGCCCACGGGGGCCACCCCCAGGCGCTTGAGCAGGACGGTTTCGGGCGCAGTGCTCATGCCGACCGCGTCGCAGCCGATGCGGCGCAGCATGCCGATCTCGGCCTTGGCCTCATACGGGGGGCCGGGCATGCTGGCGTAGGTTCCGCTGTGCATGGGGACGCCGCAGTTCGCGGCGGCCTCGACCAGCTTGCGGGCCAGGTCCCGGTCGTACAGGTCCGGCACTCCGCCGATCCGGCCGGTCTCCGCGGCGCCGGGATCATCCCCGAACGGCCGGGTCAGCAGGCCGCGCAACGGATCGTGCAGGTGCAGGTCGATCTGGTCGGTGATGGCCATCAGGTCGCCCGGGGCGAAGTAGCGGTTCAGGCCGCCGGCGGCGTTGGTCACGATGGCCGTGTCGATGCCCAGGCAGGCCAGCACCGCGGTCGGCAGCAGCAGGTCGTCGTAGGGCAGGCCCTCGTACGGATGCAGGCGGCCCTGCATCACGACCACCGGCACCCCGGCCGCGCTCCCGCAGACCAGCCGGCCCTTGTGCTCGGCCACGCTGGTGGTGTGGTAACCGGGGATGTCCTTGTACTCGATGCCCTCGGCATCCTTCACGGCGTCGGCGAAGACCCCCAGGCCGCTGCCCAGGATCAGTCCCACCTTGCCGCCGAACCCGCGATCCTGCAGGAAGTCCACGGCCTCGCCCACGCGGCCGCGCCAGAGATCGGACAGCAGGGGCAGGCGGGCGCTCATGAGGTCTGCTCCTTTTTCCGGTCGAGGTCGAACTTGTCGCGCAGGCTCGTGAAGGTGGCCAGGGCCTGGTGGACCATGGCGCCCTTGCGATGCTCGGGCAGGAACGCGCTCTTGAAGCCGTTGATCAGCAGGTTCTCGGTCTCCAGGAGGGTCAGGTCGAAGGTGTCGACCGCCAGGCGCAGCTCCATCACCGGCGAGGTGCGGGCGAACAGGGTGTTGTCGGTGTTGATGGTCACCCGCAGTCCTTCGCGCAGGTAATACCGCAGGGGATGGCGGGCGAGATCCTCCACCACGCAGCTCTGCAGGTTGCTGCTCAGGCAGATCTCCAGGGGGATGCGGTGATCCGCCACGTAGGCCATGAGGTCGGGATCCTCCTCCAGCCGCACCCCGTGCCCGATGCGGTTGGCACCGCAACGATGCAGAGCCTGATGGATGGATTCCGGGCCGAACCCCTCGCCGGCATGGATGGTCACGTTCTGGTTGTTGTTCATCACGTGGTAGAAGGCCTCGACGTGGCGCTTGGCCGGGTTGTCCTCCTCGGCCCCGGCCAGGTCGAAGGCCACCACGCCCCGGCCCTTCCATTCCACGGCCAGACGGGCCAGTTCGAGGGAATGGGCGGGGTCGATGGTGCGGATGCCCGTGATGATGATGCCCGCGTTCACGCCGTGTTCAGCCTCGGCGCGGTCCAGGCCCCGGCGGACGGCCGCCACGGCCTGGCCCGGGGTCAAGCCCGCCTCGGTGTGCTGCAGGGGGCAGAACCGCACCTCGAGGTACCACACACCTTCGGCCGCGAAATCGGTCGCCAGCTCGCAGGCCACCCGCTCCAGGTTCTCGGCGGTCTGGAGGACCTTCAGGGTGTTGGTGAAGTGGGACAGGAACTCGTGCTGACAGCACTCGCGGTCGCCCGGAAAGAACCGGAGACGGACGTCGTCCTCGGTGCCGGACATGTCCAGCCCGACGGCCGCTCCCAGGTCCCGGAAGGTCGCCATCCGCAGGCTGCCGTCGAGGTGGCAGTGCAGGTCGGTCTTGGGAAGGGCCCGCAGGAGCTCGTCGGATATCTCCCGGCCCCGCAGCAGGTCGCTCGGTCTGTATTCGCCAGCCTTCACGGCCGTCAATCCTCTCAGCCCGCGCCTCAGCCGGCCAGGCGTTCGTGTTTCTCGAGATGGGCCTCGCGGATCATCCCCAGCAGATCCGCCTGGGCTCCGGCGTCGTCCCGCAGGTTGACGGTCTCGGTATCGATGACCCGCACCGGGCACAGGGCGGGCGCCCTCTCGATCCAGTCCTCGTAGGCGGCGTGCAGGCCCTGCAGGAAATCCAGCGGGATGTTGGATTCGCAGCCGCGCCCGCGCTGGCGGATGCGGCGCAACGCGGTCTCGGGCCGGCAGCGCAGGTAGATGATCAGGTCGGGCGGCGTCAGGAAGGCCGCCATGTTGCGGAAGATCTCCCGGTAGTTCTCGTAGTCCCGGTCGTCCATGCAGCCCCGGCGGTGCAGGGTGGGCGCGAAGATCTCCACGTCCTCGTAGATGGTCCGGTCCTGGACCGCCGAGCCCGGCCTGTCCAGGATCTGCTTCTGGATCTCGAAGCGCTTGCTCAGGAAGTAGACCTGCAGGTGGAAGCTCCAGCGCTTCATGTCCTGGTAGTAGTCGTCCAGATAGGGGTTGTTGATCACCGGCTCGTAGAACATGCGCCAGCCGAAGACCTCGCCGATCATCGTGGTGATCATGCTCTTGCCGACCCCGATGTTGCCGGCCACCGAGACGTAGAACGGCGTCCGGGGGATGTCCTTCTTCGGGAAACGCTGCTTGAGGGTCTTGAAGGTCACGAGGGTCCTCCGGCCGTGCATGCAAGGCGGCGGCCGGGGATGCTCCCGGCCGCCACGCCCGTTTTCCGCATTGTAACGGCTGATCCGGCCCGATGCCAGCGGGAATCGCCGTCCGGCTTCGCATGCGGCTAGTTGGGCGGCGGGGGAGGTTCCTGGTTCAGATAGATGTAGTGCTCGCTGCTGATGAACTTGCGGACCTCTCCCTCGTCCGGATGGACCAGGAAGACGTAGGCGGCATGGTTCACCTCGTCCGCACCGCCGCCGATCCGCACGTCCACGACGGCGAGCGAGGTGGGCCGGGGGCTCTGTTCAAGGTCCCCGAACAGCAGATCGAAATCCCCGTCGGGGGCGAACACCTGGATGCGGTCGTTGCCCGAATCGGCCACGAAGATGCGGCCCGCACCGTCCACGGCCACGGCCAGAGGCAGGGAGAACTCGCCCTGGGCGTCCGAGGGCCCGCCGACCCAGTCGGACTGGCCGCAGGCCGCGGCATCTCCCAGCACGTAGTCGGCAGCCGCCGGGGGTACGCACGTCGGATCATGGAACAGGGCCGCGTGCCCCCGCCAGGGATCCTGGTCCCCGGTCTCGGGCGTGACGTCGTCCAGGTCCGGCTCGCTGACGAAGCGGATGACCCAGTTGCGGTCGGGATCGGCGTCGCAGACCAGCAGGCTGTCCTCGCTGTCGGTGGCCATCCCCATGGGGATGTGGACGAACCGGGCGGCGTCGCCGTCGCTGCGGGCCAGGATGCCGTAGGGGCTCAGACCGTTGAAGTCGTCGAAGACGTAGCGATGGACCACCCCGGCCTCGGGATCGGACAGGTAAACGAAGGTGCGGGCGCCCGGCTCCTGGTCGATGCCCGTGGGATTGGTGGCCATGGCCGTCACCGACAGGACACCTTCCAGGACCGTCGATCCCATCAGGGTCAGGTCCGTGGTGGAGAACCAGCTGACCTGCCCGGCGTCCTGCTCCCACACGAACACCAGTTCCCTCAGGTCGCCCACGCACAGGGCCGTGGGGCCGGCCAGCCCGGCGACCTCGTGGATGAGCCCGTATTGCTGATCGCGCTTGGCCAGCGCGCCGTCGGTCAGGACGAACAGGCTGCCCTGGGAGGCCGTGACCTGCAGGGGCGAATCGTCCGGGTACACCTCGTCCAGGATGTAGGCGCTGACCGAGAACAGTCCCTTGGGCTGGGGCACTGCGATCTTCTCGCCGCACCCGGCGGGCAGCAGGACCAGCAGGGCGCAGCAGGCGAGCACGGGAATCCGGACGGCGTTCGGGGTTTTCATCGCGCCTCCCTCCGCCGCCAGGCGTCCGGTTCCTTGCGCTGGAACAGGGGGGACAGATCGACCGAGACGTGGTGGATGGTGCCGAAGCTGCCCAGATCGCTGAAGGCGTAGTCGACCCTGACCAGGAACTGCTTGCGCTTGAGCTGCAGACCGAAACCGGCGGCTAACCCGCCCTCCTCCCGGCTGGTCTCGTATCCTGCGCGCAGGAAAAGCATCTTCTTCAGGTCCAGTTCGCTGCCGAACCGGAAGCTCTCCTTGAAGTCGCTGGGGTGGTTGAAGTCGGCGCTCGTCATCAGCCCGACGTTGGGGCTCAGGGTCCAGGTGTTGGCCACGCCGAAGGAACCGACCGTGGGCGCGGGGAAGCTCTGGAAGTCCGTCGCGCCGACGTAGCCGTCGGGCAGCGCCGGGGGCGTTCCGCCCGGCCTCAGATCGCTGCCGAAATTGCGCACGGAAAAGCCGATGCGCAGGTCCTGCCAGCCCACGAGGTAAAGGATGCCGAGGTCGGCGAGCAGGGCCTTGATCTGGTACTCGTCGAGATTCTCCTGGTAGTACTTCAGGTTGCCGCCGATGGAGAACCGGTCGGTCATGGCGCGCGCCAGGGTGCCGGCCAGGAAGAACTGGTTGGCGTTGAAATACTGCCCGGTTCCCTCCTGGTGGTACTCGTCGGTGCGCAGGATGTCCCCCGAACGCAGCACCCCCATGCTCAGACCGAAACCGAAGTTCTGGCGGCGGGTGTGGACCGACAGGTAGTCGAGGGAGATGTCGGCGGTGTAGGCCACGTGGCTGGCGAAGTAGTTCACCCGGCCCGGGGTGCGCATCACCCCCGCCGGATTCCAGAACAGGGTGGAGGCGTCCGTGGCGGCCGCCACGTAGGCCTTGCCCATGGCCACGGCCCTGGCGCCGACCGGAATGCGCAGGAACTGGGCGCCCGCCGTGCCGACGTTGTCGTCGCCGTAGAGCCGGATGATGTCGCCGGCGGACGCGGTCCCCGCCGCCGCCAAGAGCAGCAGGGCCAGACCCGCGATCACCGTCCGTGCTGCCGCGCCGCGTCCTACCATGAGTAGCTCATCCCCCAGAGAACGAGCCGCGGATTCTCGATGTAGCTCGGATCGACGACGCCCTTGGCGTATTCCTCGCTGTCGGTGGTCAGGGGATCCTCTTCGGTGGACCAGCGATCGGTCCAGCTCGGGTCATAGTTCCCCACCTGGTAGCCGTCGCCGGTCCAGGGGTTGATCCGTCGGTAATCCTTGTGGTTGAACAGGTTCCGGACCTCGACGTACATGGTGACCTTCCGGTGGTTCCCGAACTTCCAGAACTTGTTCACGCGCAGGTTCACCGTGCTCTTGTAGGGTCCGGTCTCGCTGTTGAAGTCGCCGTAGACGTAATCGCCGGGGCCGTTGTAGATGCGGGGAGTGAAGCGCTGACCGGCCTCCGCGCTGGCCAGGACGTTCATGCTCCAGTTGGGAGGCAGGCGCAGCCCGAACAGCTCCGGGCGGTCCTTCTCCATGACCGTGAAGTCGAGGTTCAGGCTGACGGCCCAGGGCTTGTCCCAGATCAGGGGGCTGCGCGCCAATCCGCCGATGCTCGCCGTCGGCGTGTAGGCCTCGTCATAGATCGCCTGGAGGTAGGCCTCGTCGGCGTTGCTGTTGGTGCCGGTCGACCGCTGAAGCTCGAAGTTGGCCGAACCGCTCAGCCACTTGGTGGTCCGCTTGATCACGCTCAGTTCGATGCCGAGGCTGCGGGCCGAATCCCCGTTGAAGTACCGCACCGGCTGGATGGTCACGGTGCCCGAGTCGTTGGGGTCGGGCGTCTCGTCGGCCCCGATGTCCACCGATCCCAGACCCACGCTCTTGGCGTAATCGTAGATGTCGCGGTTGAAGAAGGTCAGGCCCATGCTCCACAGGCCGCCGAACTCGTGCTGGATGCCGGTCTCGTACTCGACGGTGACCTTGGGATCCAGGTTCGGGTTGCCCAGCAGCTGCACCTCGGTGGCGGTCTGGGCCTCGAGCTGGGGATAGACGTAGGCGAACCGGGGCCACTGGCTGAAGTGGCCGTAGTTGAAGAAGAACTTGTCGCGCTCGGTGACCGGGAAGCTCAGTCCCAGCCGCGGCGAGAGCCGCATCTTCCAGCGCCGGCCCAGGAGCCCGGTCGTCTTCTCCTCGAATTCCGTGGTCATGTCCTCGTAGATGAAGAGGTAGTCCTGGTAGTCGGCCATCACCCGCTCGACCTCGCGGCCGGGCGCCCACATGTCGGCGCGGATGCCGGCGTTCACGATCAGGCCGCGGTAGTCCAGCGTGTCCTGGAAGTAGGCCGCCCCGGTGATGGGATGGGCGCTGAAGATGTCCTCCTTGATGCCGAGCTTGCCCGGAGGCGGCGAACCCAGGGAGGACTGCAGGTCGACCAGCTGCATCTCCGTGAAGGAGAGGTCCAGGCCGGTCTTGAACGTGTTGTTGCCCGCGCCCATGAAGGAGTAGGCGCCCTTGAAGGTGTAGGCCTCGGTGTAGTGGTCGTGCCAGCGGTCGGCGCTGCCGAAGGCCTGGCTGGTCGGGATCGGGGGGGCGTTGATCGGCCCGTAGGTCGTGAAGTCGTCGTTGCCGTTGACGTTGACGTGCTGCCGGTTGAAGTTGCGGCCCAGGGTCAGCTCGTACCAGGAATTCTCCCCCAGCACCTGCCGGTAGTAGATCTGGCTCAGGATGTTCTCGTTGGTGAACACCAGGAACTGGTCGAGGTTGTCGAGGAAGGGCCGCGGATATCCTTCGCCAGGCAGGCCGAAACCCTGGCTGATGGCCACCTGCCGGCTGGAATTGATGCTCAGCTTGTGGGACGGCGTGATGTTCCAGGTCCACTTCACCAGGCCGTTCCAGTCGTTCGTCTGCCGCGGGGACCAGAAATCCTGGGTGTAGACCGGCGATTCGAGCCGGTTCGTCCGGCTGTAGATGGGCAGGTGGCCGTCGCGGATGTCCATCGATCCGCTGGCGAGCAGGTACTGGGTGCCGGGCAGCTTCAGGCCCATCTTCGCCAGGGCGCCGCTGAAGGGGTCGGGGCCGGACATGTTCAGCTTCACGATGTCGATGTTGCTGGCCTCGGTGAAGTCCGTCAGGTCGCGCCAGTCCACCTTTTCCTTCTTGTCCACCGTCTCGAACAGGTAGTCGCGCTTGAAGCTGGCCTGGCCCTCGAAGCGGTCGCTGCCCTCCTTGGTGGTGACCTTGACCACCCCGCTGACCGCCTGACCGTACTCCGCGTTGAAGCCCCCGGTGAGCACCTCGATCTCGTTGATGATGGAGGGGTCGATCTGGTAGCCGTAGCCGCCCCCGGCCAGGGGATCGTTCACGTTCATGCCGTCGACGACGAACATGGTGTCGTCGGCCCGCCCGCCGCGGATGTGGATGGCGTTGTCCTGGAGCGTGACGCCCGGTTGCTGGGCGATCATGTCCACCACCTGGTCCAGCGGCATGGCGTCCATCTGCCGGCTGCTCAGGAAGTGCGCGCTGCCGGTGCGGTCGACCTCGATGAGGGCGCGCTCGGCGGCGACCTCGAACGGGTCGACCAGGATGGCCTGGACGTCCAGGTGGAAGTCGAGGTTCAGGACCTCGCCCGGTTTCAGGGTGACGGTCTTCTCGCCGATGCCGTAGCTGATGTACGAGGCCCGGATGGTGTAGGTGCCCGGCCTCAGCCCCTTGATGATGTAGAAGCCGTCGGTGAAGGCCATGGTGCCGATGTTGGTGCCCGCGACGAAGACGTTGGTGTAGGGCATGGATTCGCCGGATTCGGCGTCGAAGATGCGTCCCTTGACGGTCGCCGGCCCGGCCGGAGCCGGAGCCTCGGCCTGCATCTGGGTCTGGGCGCTCGCCGGCGACGACCCCGCCGCCGCCAGCAGGGCCAGGAAGCCCATCAGGATGACGGTCCGCTTCACGGCGTCACCCCCATCTCGCCTTCGAGCAGGGCGGCCAGGGCGGCGCGGACCTCCGCGCCGTCGAACTGGTCGAGCATCAGGCCCACGGTGACCACCGAGGCGGCCCCGGAGGCGCGCGCCGGCCGCCGCACCGCGACCACCGGGTCGTAGGGAGGGCGGGGCCGCCGCGGATCGCCGTAGCAGTCCTCGCAGTACTCCATCCGGTAGAGTTCCTCCGTCCCGCTGAGGGGCACCAGGCCGATGCCCACCTCGCCGGTCCCCACGGCGGTCATCGCCGGCAGTTCCGGGAACAGGCCCAGGGCCTGCTTGCCGCCGATCCCCCCGAAGGCGGAAGGGGGCGCGGGGGTGGGACTGATGCCCAGGACGCTCTGGATGAAGACCACCGGCAGGCGCGACCCGCCGCCGCAAACCGCCTTGGTGATCAGCAGCAGCTTGCCGGGATCGGCGCCCTCGGACCCCTGGACATACTTCTGCAGGGTCCCGTCCCGGGCGGCGGCGCTGACCAGGATGTTGCTGTTCGAACCGCCGTCGGTCCAGACGACCAGGTCGAACTTCCGCAGGGTGTCCAGCAGGATGCTCGCCCGGTCGGGGAATCCGTACCAGAAATCGTAGACGTCCCAGCCGCCGGGGCCGAAGTACTCGTCCATGAAGGCGCGATAGAAGGCCCGCCCCGACGTGGAGGTGTTGTCGAAGACGTAGAGGGCGCTGCCCCGCGGCTCGCGGACCTCCCAGGCGTAGGTGAATTCCGCCTCGCCGGCGGCCTCGTCGGCGACCTTCACGCGCAGGGTGCGCTGACCGGGAGCCGCGTTCCGTATCGAGACCTCGAACAGCCGGACCTCGCTGACCAGATCGGGGAAGGGCTGCCTGATCCAGCCGGTGTTGGGATCGGCCAGGGGATCGTCGTGATCGAAGACCGTTGCCGGATCGTCGTCGGCCAGGGTGTAGGTGAAGTGGTCCTCCATGGTCCGCGCCCCGTCCAGGTCGATGACGAACAGGCGGAAGTTGCAGACCCCCCAGTTCCAGTAGGTGGTGTCGACCACCGCCTCCCCCTCCGTCACGAACTCGCGCTGCATGTTGACCAGGGGATCGAAGTCGGACTGGAAGTTCACCACCGGGGGGAAGTTGCGCAGGGGCACGAACTGCACCAGGGTGTCGCTGAGAGCGCCCCTGTCGTCCCTGCAGGCGATGTAGAAGGTGGCCTCGCTGGTGCCGTCCTCGCCGGTGATGAAGGTCATCATGGTGTCGGTGCGGGCGGTCGTGACCCAGGGCGCAGGTTCGCCCGCGCGCTCCCTGATCGAGACGTAGTACTCGGTCACCCAGCCGTCGGCGTCGGTGCCGCTCCACGAGAAGTGCCGCTCGAAGTAGCTCGTGGGATTCAGGTCCCCGCCGGGGGTGACGGGTCCGACGAAGAACTTCACGGTCGGCGGCCGGTTGGCCACCGACAGCGGGTCGAAGGGGTCGTTGCCGGCGCACCCGGCCAGCCAGACCGCGGACCCGGCAGAGATCAGGGCGCCCAGGAGGGCGGCGTACAGCAGCCTGGCTCTCATTTGATGATCACCAGCTTCCCGCGCTGGATCTCGCCGGTTTCCAGGTCCTCGACCACGTACACGTAGAGGCCGGAGGCGATGGCCCGCACCGGCTCGCTCAGCAGGTCCCAGGCGAGCTGGCCGCTGGCGGGATCGTCGTGGTGCAGGGTCTTGACCACCTCGCCCACCAGGTTGCAGACCTGGATGGTGCAGCGGGGCGGCAGACCGGTGAACCAGATCTTGCGGCCGAGCTCGGGCTCGCCGCTGCGGTTGTCGAACATCGAGGCGGCCCGGTAGGGGTTGGGATAGACCCCGATGGTGCGCGGGTTGTCCGCGCCGGCGGGGGCGGGTCCCGGATAGACCAGCTGGGCGTTCTCGTTGAAGCCGCTCTGGAACTCGGGCAGGCCCTCCTCGAGATCGGGGGCGCTGAAGGAAACCACCGAGTACCAGTAGGGGAACCCGTCCAGCAACCCCGTATCGACGAACTCCCGCCGCCCCTCGGCGTTCAGGGGGGGCAGGCCGGTGTCGAACCCGATGCCGTCGATCCGGTCGAACTGGGCGACCAGGGTGGCGATGGAATAGGGATCCTCGCTGATCACCGAGCCCTGGTAGCGGTAGATGCGGTAGCCCTGGAAGTCCGGGCTGCCGGTGGTGGTCGAGATGTGGAATTCCGGCGACCGCAAGGGGCTGTCGGCGGGGAGCTCCTGGCCCTGGGCGTCGAGCGAATCGCCGGGCGCCCAGCTGAGGATCACCGAATCGTCCCGGTAGTTGAACCCGAGCACGGGCGAGGGCGGGCCGCCGGGCAGCGCGAAGCCGTCGTCGTAGGCCAGCTGGGCGACCTTGCTGTTGTCCAGCAAACCCAGGGAATCGGGGCCGCACACGATGGCGAAGGTCACGTGAAGGGTGTCGTCGGGGGCGAGGTTGGGGAACGGCCCGGTGGAGAGCAGGCCCACCCAGTCGAAGGGGATGGTGTAGTCCGTCTCCTGGGTCTCCCCCACGGTGAAGGCGCCGTTGCCCATGATCTGGTACTTGCCCGGGAGCAGGGTTTCCTGATCGACGTCGTCCTCGGCGTAGTATTCGTCGTCCTGGGCCGGGACGCGGCGGAACGCCCAGGCGTTGTAGCTGACCGGCGGCACGTCTTCGATTTCCGCGACGGGAGGATCGGAGCCCAGCAGACGGCAGCCGATCCAGCTGGTGGCCAGACCCTCGTCGCCGTCGGCGTCGTACTCGTACATCATCCAGATCTTGTCGTCGCCCTCGGGCACGTATTCCGAAGGAATCCCGTAGCCGGGAGGCCCCCAGCCGCCGTTGGAGTCGTCGTAGTAGTTCCAGCCCTGGGCGGCCTGGCTGTCGTAGGGGTTGGTGTTCTCGGTGTTGCCGATGGTGGTGTCGTTCCAGAAGCCGACGTAGAGATCGCGCAGTTCGTTGCCCGAGATGTTGATGACGGCGTAATCCAGGATCACGAAGTCGTCGGCGTAGGGACTGCCCCACGCCAGGGCCCGCAGGACGACCTTCAGCCCCAGGGGCCTGTGGTTGCCCGACTCGACGGTCGCGTAGTCGTTGAAGGCCACCTGGATGTGCTGCGTGGCCAGGGCGTCGGGGTGGAAGTTGTCGCTGTTCTGGCTGTTGGACCAGATCAGGACCGGCTCCGAGGAGTCGTCCACGAATTCCCTGATCTCGTCGCCGGCCACCAGGTTCGAGGCGTCCTGGGCCCCAGTCGACACGTGGATGTTGCCGTCGGGGGTGACCGCCCCCACCCAGATCCCCCCCAGGAAGAAGTGCTCCACGTTGGAGTTCAGGGGATATTCCCCCGAGGGCTGATAGGGGCTGACGAAGCCGTTGCCCACGTAGCCCAGATTGGTCACCGTCAGGCCGATGATCCCGACGTTGGTGTACATGTCGGAGCGGGGAGAGGCCCAGGATCCGGTCGCCCCGGACAGCAGGATGAGTCCGGCGACGAAAAGGGGGCTCTGGAAAAGGCTGCTGCGCAACGCAAATCTCCGCAGGCGGGACGAACCAGGGACCGGACCGGTGGCGCAGGTGGGGGACGGCGCCGCAGTCGCGATCGGGGAAACGGAACCGGACCCCCCGGGGGAGCCCGGTCAGCGGTTTTGGTGGGAGGAAAACTAGCCCCTGGCGGAGTCCGGTGTCAACGACAATGCCCGAATTTGTGTTAGAATCCGGCCATGTTGAAGATGGAGATCGTTTTCACGGGCGATCTGGTCCCGCTGGTGAGGACGGGTCGCCGGCCCTGGCCGGTCGTTCGGTCCGGGGCCGGGGAGCGGGCGTCCGTCAGGCTCGAACTGGCCGGCCCCGCCGCCCTGAAGGACGTGGTCGAATCCCTGGGCGTCCCCCACTGCGAAATCGGCGTCGTGACCGGGGACCTGACCCGCCTGGAGGACCCCGTTGCCGATGGGTTCAGGGTCGCCGTGGGCCCCGCCCCTCCCCGCATCCTCGCCGACCCCCGCTTCCTCTGCGACGGTCACCTGGGCCGCCTGGCCCGCCTGCTGCACATGACCGGGTTCGACACGCTCCACGACCCCGCCTGGACCGAGGCCGAGTTGGCCCGGCGGGGAACGAACCAGGGCCGGACGGTCCTCTCGCGGCACCGGGCCCTGCTCAAGCGCCGAAGCCTGAAGCGCGCCATGCTGGTGCGTTCGGACGACCCCTTCCTCCAGCTGGGCGAGGTCCTGGTCAGGTACCGTCTGGCGGACCGGGCTCAGCTGTTCGCCAGATGCAGCGCCTGCAACGGCTGCCTGGTCCCGGTCGCCAGGGCGGATGTCGCGGACCGCATCCCCCCCCGGACCTCAGCCTGGCTCGACGAGTACTCCATCTGCTCCGGCTGCGGAAAGCTCTACTGGCTGGGGACGCACGCCCTGAAAATCCGCCCCCGGCTGGAGCGGCTGATCGACGATTGCCGGCGGCAGGTCAACGGGGAACGATGACCGGCAGGGTCAAGGCCATGACGGTGCCGCCTCCCGGGCTGCTCTCCTCGACCATGAGTCCGCCGCCGTACTTGCGCAGGATCTCCCGGCTGCGGGGCAGGCCCAGCCCGCCCCCCTCGCGGGCCGACTGGCCCGCCTCGAAGATCCTCTGCCAGTCGTCGGGAACGATGCCGCAGCCCGAATCCCTGAATCGGATGGTCAACCAAAGGGGACCGGCCTCCCAGGTGACGGCCAGCTCGGGCTTCCTGCCGCCGGCCATGGCGCGCACCGCGTTCTCGATCAGGTTGTCGACCACGAACGCCAGCTCCTCCTGGTCGATGAAACAGGATGGCGGGCCCGGCGGCCCGAAGGTCGCCGCCACCCCGGCTGCGGCCAGATCATCCCGGCGGGCCTCCAGGGCCTTGCCGATGGCAGCCTCCGGATCGGCCTCGAACTCCCGCTCCACCTCACGCCGGAGCGCCTGGAAGGCCCGCTCCGCACCTTCGCCGGCCCGCGAGAGGTCCCCTGCCGTCGTCGCGGCCTTCTCGCCTCCGAGCCGCCCCGGATCCAGCCTGCCGAGCAGGGCCTCGAGTTCTCCCAGGGCCGACGCCGCGGTCCTGACCACGGCGGGATCGAGCCGGGCCAGGGTGGCCAGTTCGATGGCGGACCGCAGGCCCGGGACGTGGACCGACTCGATCTCGTCGACCAGCCCTTCGAGGAATCCCCGCCGGTTGCGGGTCACGTCGAACCCCTGGCTGACCGCCTCCAGGTTCCAGACGAAACGGCGCAGGGAGGAGAGGCCCCCGATGGCCCCGTGATTGGACAGCTTCAGGCGCTCCAGTAGCTGCAGCTGGAGTTCGCGCCTGGTCGTGGCCGAGGGCCCCCGCCGCCTCCGCCGCCATCCCATGGTCGCGGATCCCCCGACGGCAAGAAGCCCCACGATCGCCGGCCAGGGAATGGTGCGAGGATTGCGCTCCAGGGCGAAGCGCTTGCCCCCTCCGTAGCCGAGGCCCCCCTGAGCCACCACGTATGGATCCCCGGCGGCATCATTCACCTGGACCAACCCGAAGACGGATCGGGGAAAGCCGGAATCCTCCAGGACCGCCCGGGGCTTCAGGTCCCCGCCCAGGACCCAGAAATCCCCGTCACCGATGTGGAGCAGGATCTCGGGTCCGGGGTCGGGCAAGCAGTCCATCAGGCCCAGGGGATGCACGTGCGCCGGGGACTGGACGACCCGGGCGACCCTCAGGGATGTGGGGGTCATCTCGAGGATGGAGATCCGGCCGTCCTGCTGGATCATGACCAGGCGCTGGACGTCCCCCTCGGGACCCAGGTCATCAAGCCGGATCACCCCGGCCCCGACATCGAGGGACTGCAGGACCAGGCCCCGGTGATCGATGACCTCCACCCGGTTGTTGTCCGCTGCGGAGGTCGTTCCCCCCACCGCGACCTCCATCAGGCCGTCCCCGTCGACGTCCAGGGACTCTGCGCAACCCGATCCCGGATAGACGCCGCACGCCCTGGACCAGACCAGGGCCCCGTCGGGCGAAAGCACGAAGATCCGGGCGGTGTCGTCCCTGGTCCCGTTGAAGGACGTGTCCCTGAGATTCCCCGTGGCCAGGCCGGCGAAGACGATCTCCCGGCGGCCGTCTCCGTCCAGATCCTGCAGAAACGCCGCTTCAGGTCGGGTTTGCGGGCCGACCAGGTACTCCCAGAGGACGGCGCCGGTCCCCGCGTCCACCGCGAAGGCGCCGCGGCGGTTCTTGTCGTGCCCGTCGGTGGTCAGGAAGATCATGGCCTGGACCGTATCCCCGGCGGCCACCACCGGTTCGACGTCCATCACCTTGAGGCCGCCGTCCCAGACCCCGTCAGGGCGCCGATCCCGGCCGCCGTCAACCTCGAACGCCGCGATCAGCCGGCCGTCTTCCAGCCGGCGGCGTTCGATGCGCCACCGGGTGCGATCCTCCGTCGAGGCCCTGAATACGGCCTCGGGCCCGATCCCGGGGTCGAACTCCCAGATCCCGTCCACCCCGAGTTGACAATTCCTCCTGGAGAACTCCACGGGCAAGGGTTCCTGCCAGACCGGAGAATTCCGGGGCCCGTCGTGGAGGTTGACGTTGGGACCCATGTCCGAGATGGAGGCGATCAGCAGGGCGCCTCCGCCGTCGGGATCCAGCAGGACACCCCGGGAACACCATTTCGAATCCCCCTGGTCCAGGAACCAGAAATCCCCGACGTCCACCACCCGGTAGGGAAGGTGGCCGCGGCTCTCCAGCTCCGGCGGCGATTCGACCGCCAAGGTCGGCATCGCCGCCGACAGCATGACCAGGGCCGGAAGAATGATCCAGAGGCGATACGGGTCGAAGATCATGGTGGACGTCATCTCGGGTTGCAACGGATAGGCTTCGGGTATGACAATCGCTCCCAGCCTACTCCAGAGCGATCCCGAATTCCAGCCCTTCCCCTGCGGCGGGGGGAATTCCCCGGGAATGACGGGACTCACGGCCTTCAAGGCCGGCCCTCGACCCCAGAAGAAAGCGGTTTCCCTTGGCCACGGTGACGCTGAACAGAACGTTGCCCCCCGAGGTCCTCGACCCGGCCGACCGGTGGGTCGAGTCCGCGGCCGGAGCCTCCCTGCCCTGCTTCCTCCTGGAGAGCGCCCCTTCCTGCGGATCGGTCGGCGACCTTCCCTTTCCCGGCCGGTGGACCTTCGCGGGCCGCGATCCGGCGGCGATCCTGAGCGCCCGCCGGACCGCCGGCGGCTTCCGCCTGGACCTCAGGACCCTGCGGGACCCGCTGGGCCGCAACCCGGCGGGTTCCCCCGTCCGGAGCTGGCTGGGCGACCCCCTGGAAGCCCTCCGGGACCTCCAGGCCGCCTACGGTCATGATCCCGCCGCTCATCCCGGAGACCGCCCCCCCTTCACCGGCGGCCTGGTGGGATGCTTCGGTTACGGACTGGCGCACGCGGTGGAGACCCTCCAGCCCGGGCCGCCGGACGACCTGGACCTGCCCGACCTGATCGTCATGGTGGCCGACCGGGTCCTCGCCGTGGACCGCCACGCAGGGGGGGCGACGCTGTGGGCGACCGGCAGGGGAACCGGCCCGGATGATGCCCGACGGGCTGCGGAGGAGGCCCTGGACGCCATGGAGGCTTGCTGCGCGGGGAAAAAAGGGCCGTTGCGCCCGCCGGTCCGGCTCGAGGAGTCGGACGGCGACCTCGGCGGAGACGTCCACGCCCAGATGTCCCCGCAACAGTACGTGGACGCCGTCGCGCGATGCCGGCAGGCCATCCTGGCCGGACGGATCTTCGAGGTCTGCCTGACCCAGCGGCTGGACATGGCCCTGCAGGGTACGGGCTGGGATCTCTACCGGGTCCTGCGATCCACCAATCCCGCGCCCTTCGCCGCCTACTTCCGCTGCGGGGACCTGGAGGTTGTGAGCGCCTCGCCGGAGAGGTTCCTGAAACTGGACGAGGACGGAATCGCCGAGACCCGCCCCATCAAGGGGACCGCGCCCCGCGGAAGGACGGCCGTCGAGGACCGGCGGCTAAGCCGGCGGCTGGCCGCAAGTCCCAAGGACCGCGCCGAGAACGTGATGATCGTCGATCTGGCTCGCAACGACCTGGGCCGGGTCTGCACGACCGGGAGCGTCCGGGTCCCCGAGCTCTGCGTCGTGGAGTCCTATCCCACCGTCCACCAGCTGGTCTCCACGGTCAGGGGCCGGCTGCGGCCCGACCGCGACGCCTTGGACCTTGTCCGGGCCTGTTTTCCCGGCGGATCGATGACGGGCGCCCCCAAGATCGAGGCGATGAAGGTGATCGCCGAACTGGAGCCGGTAGCCCGGGGCCTTTACGCCGGGGCCCTGGGTTACCTGGACAGGGGCGGCGGCCTGGACCTGGCCATGGTGATCCGCACAGCCGTCTGCACCGGCGGCCGGGCCTACTTCGGGGTCGGGGGAGCGGTGACCGCCGATTCGGATCCGGCCGCGGAGTACCGGGAGGCGCTGGACAAGGCCCGCGCCCTGATCCGGGCGGTGAGACTGCTGGGAGGCCTGGAACCGCAGGAGGAATGAGCCTCCGTGGAGCCCCGGGAAAAGGAAGGCGACCGGTCTCCCGGTCGCCTTTCCTGAGCCCTGGCGGGCGTCCCCGGGGGGACGTCAGTCGAGGTTTTTGACCACGCGGAACCCGTACTGGGCGTGACCCATGGTCGGGGGCGCGGCGCTGCGGGCGGCCGAGCGGCAGAACTGCGTCCCGCTGCCGTAACCGCCGCCGCGGACCACGCGGTATTCGCCGGTCGAGCCGGCCACGTAGGGGTCGGTGCCGGGGAGGGTCTCATAGGCCGCCACGTAGGCGTCGTTGACCCATTCCCAGACGTTCCCGTGCATGTCGTACAGGCCGAAGGGGTTGGCGGCCTTCTGGCCCACCTCTTCGGTTCCACCCTTTTCGTTGCCGCAGTACCAGCCGGCCTCGTACAGGTAGGAATCGTAGACGCAGAACAGGCCCGTCATGTCGCCGTTGAAGTAGGCGGTGGAGGAACCCGCACGGCAGGCGTATTCCCACTCGGCCTCGGTCGGCAGGCGGTAGCCGTCGGCTGCGGGGTTGTAGGCCACGTTGCCGTTGGTCCCGTTGATCGTGTAGGCCGGAGTCAGGCCCTCGGCGACCGACAGGGTGTTGCAGAACTCGACGGCCTGGTCCCAGGTGACGCCGGCCTTGGGCTTCTTGGACGTTGCGGCGCCCGAACCCATCACTGCGTCCCACCAGGACTCGGTGACCTCGAACTGGCTCATCCAGAATCCCTGGCTGATGGTGACCGGGTGCAGGTTCTCGTCACTGTCACGGCCGGGCTCGCCCTGGGAGCTGCCCATGACGAACGTGCCGGGGGGCACCAGGGTGAAGCCCTCGGCGGGGGCGTCCAGTTCATAGGTGCAGGTGAAGGTGACGCTGCCCGCGCCGTCCAGTTCGAGCTGCTCGCTGACCGGCGTCCGGTAGTAGTCCACCGAACCCCAGACGAGGGAGTACAGGCCGGCGGGCATGTCGCCAAGGACCGTATCCTCGGAACCCTCGACCGTCGTGCCGTCCGGCTTGGTCAGGACCCAGGAGATTCCGATGCCGTCGGGACTCACGTCGATGCCGACGGATCCCGGAGCCTGCAGGTAAGTGCCCGTGAAGGACAGGGCCTGCCCGGCGACCAGGGTCTTGGTGTCGGCGGCAGGAGACGGGGACACCCAGCTGGCGACGGTGTTCCAGGTCAGGGTGTACTGACCGGGAGCCAGGCCGGCCATGGTGGAGTCGCCCCAGGCGGACGCGACGAGCTTGTCCGCGCTGGTCAGGGTCCAGGAGGCCCCGATCCCATCAGGCGTCACGTTCACGGAGATGGTGCCGGTCTGCGGCGTGACGGGATTTTCGTCATCGCTGCAGCCCACGAGCACCAAACCCAGCGTGAGGACCGCCATAGGGATCAGAATCCCCAGCAGACTGGATTTCTTACCACGAGTCATGTCAAATTCCTCCTCTGCCCGAAGCTCAGGTGTGAATAGCTTTCGGGATATCGGCACCAGGAGGAGGAACCAAAGGAAAAATTGGAGTTTTTTTTTCGGGACGTCCGGCCGGGACCGGCAACGCCCAATCCCCCGCGAATCAGGTGGGGCCGGCGATCAACCCAGCTCGTGGACGGCTCCGCAGCGGGGACAGCCGGCGCGCGGGGCCCGGAAGTCGGGGGGGATCTTCAGGACGGTCCCGCACGCGCACTCGATGCGGCGGTACCCTCCCTGGCGGTAGAAGAAGTCGTCGACCTGGCGGGCGATGGTGCGCCGGGAGGCGTCGCGGGCCTCGGGCTCGCCCGACCGGGGGGCCCGGGCCTCGTCCTCCTTCAGGGCCGAACCGGGCAGGACACCCTGCTTGCCGGTGGCCTGCCGGTAGCTCTCCTCGTAGGCGGCGAAACCGGCCCCCGCCATGCTGCGGAGGATCCGGATGCGCTCGTCGATGGGAGGATGGGTGGAGGTGGCGTTGGCCGCGGCCTTGCCGGCGCGCTTGAGGGGGTTGATGATGTACATGGGCGCGGTCGCCTGGGTGACGCCGCCCAGCTGCTGCGGGGCCCGGGCGATTTTATCCAGGGCCGAGGCCAGGCCCTCGGGATACCGCGTGAAGGTCGCGGCGGAGGCGTCGGCGAGGTATTCCCGCTTGCGGGACACCGCGAAGTAGATCAGCTGGGCGAGGATGGGCGCCAGGATCATCAGGGCGATGGCGAGGATCGCGACGATGGCCGATCCGTCCTGGCCGCCGCTGCTGCGCCGCGAGCGGCTGCGCCCGCCCCCGAACCACATGCCGCGCAGACCCACCTCGGCCAGGATCACGATGGCGCCGGCCAGCACCCCCGCGAACAGCATCAGCTGGATGTCCCGGTTGCGGATGTGGGCCATCTCGTGGGCGACGACCCCCTGGAGCTCGTCGCGGTTGAGCTGCCGGAGCAGCCCGCTGGTCACCGCGACGGCCGCGTTCTCGGGCCTGCGCCCGGCGGCGAAGGCGTTGGGCGCAGGGTCGTCGATCACGTAGACCGCCGGCATGCGGGACAGCCCCGCCGCCAGGGTCATCTCCTCGACCACGTTGAAAAGGATGGGCAGGTCGGCCTTGTCCACCTTCTTCGCGCCAGCGATCGAAAGCATCACCTGGTCGCCCTGGTAATAGGCGAACAGGGTCATCACGAACCAGACGACCGCGGCGATCCCCAGGCCGAACGGGCCGAAGCCGCGACCACCGAAGTACTCGCCCAGGAACCAGCCCAGGGCCATGAGCAGCAGGGCCGCGCCCACGACCAGCAGGAAGGATTTGCGGCGGTTGGCCGCGATCTGCTCCCACATGTCGCCTTACCGTCTCCCGTCCGCGGGGGTCTAGTCGAACTTGACCTTGGGCGCCTCGCGCTGAGCTTCCTCGGTGACCTCGAAGAACGCCTCGTTCTTGAAGTTGAACATGCCGGCGACGATGTTCCCGGGGAACATCTGCACCTTGTTGTTCATGTTCATGACGGTCTCGTTGTAGAACTGTCGAGCGAAGCCGATCTTGTTCTCCGTGCTGGTCAGCTCCTCCTGGAGGGCCATGAAGTTCTGGCTGGCCTTCAGGTCGGGGTAGGATTCGGAGACGGCGAACAGCCTGCCCAGGGCCGCCGTCAGGCCGCCCTCGGCCTGGATCCGCTCGGGGATGCTGCCCGCCCCGCCCACGGCGGCCCGGGCCTGGGTGACGGCCTCGAGGGTCTCCCGCTCGTGGCTCATGTACCCCTTGACGGTCTCCATCAGGTTGGGGATCAGGTCGAACCGCCGCTTGAGCTGCACGTCCACCTGGGCCCACGCCTCCTTGACCCGGTTGCGCAGGCCGACCAGGCTGTTGTAGATGCCCACTCCCCACGCGACCAGCAGCACGATCAGGCCCAGTACGATCAGCAGAGGAAACATCATCGGTCCCCTTTCACCGGAAACACGCCGTTCAGGAATTCCGCCAGGGCGGGATCGATCCCCACCTCGTTGTCCCGCAGATCCCGGCCGAGGTCCTCCACCTCGCGCCGGTCGAACCACATGCCGCAATCGGGACACCGGTCCACCAGTACCCGCAGGGAAGGCCCGATATTCAGCTTGTCCATGGTCTTGTCGCAGAGGGGGCAGGGCCGGGCGTCCTCATCCGTGGCGGCCGGCTCCGTTTCCAGGGGCCTTTCGACCCCCAGCAACAGGGACAGTTCCCCCCGGTCGAACCACACCCCTCCGCAATCGGGGCACAGGTCCACCTCGACCTGCTTGAATTCCACCGCGTACATGGGCACGCGGCACGCCGGACATTTCATGGGCCACCTCGCTCCAGGTTCAGGGCCATCGTCCTCCAAGGATGCGGAATTTGCAACCAGGATGACACCGCGGGTCGGCTTTGCTAGTTTCGCTCCATGTTCCGCACCACCAGCGACATCCTCAAGGGGCTGGGCGTCGTCCGGCCGACCCTCCTGGTCGACGAGGGCCGCGCCCGCGCCAACCTGTCCCGCATGCAGGCCAGGGCCCTGCGGTCCGGGGTCGGGTTCCGCCCCCATTTCAAGACCCATCAGTCGCCGGGAATCGCCCGCTGGTTCGCCGCCGCGGGCGTCGACCGCATCACCGTCTCCTCGGTCCCGATGGCCGAGCAGTTCGCGGACGTCGGCTGGCGCGACATCACCCTGGCCTTCCTGCTCAATCCCGGAGAACTGCCGGCCATCGCATGGCTGGCCCGGCATCTGGAGGGCAAGGGCGGCCGGCTGGGCGTCACCGTCGATTCGGTCGAGGCCGCACGGGCCCTTGCCGCCGTGGGCGGTCTGCCGGCGGCGGCCTGGCTCAAGATCGACACCGGCTACGGTCGCACGGGCGTACCCTGGAACGACGCCGGCGGGCTGCGCGCGGTGGCGGCGGCCTTGCCCGCAGGCCCGGTGGGGCTGCTGACCCACGCCGGCCACAGCTACCGCGCCCGCTCCGCCGCCGACCTCCAGGCCCTCTGGGCCGGGACGCGGGAACGTCTGGAAGCCGCCCGGGGTTCCCTGCAGGATCCCCGGTTGCTGCTCTCGGTCGGCGACACCCCCACCTGCAGCATCGTCGAGGACCTGCGCGGGGTCGACGAGATCCGTCCCGGCAACTTCATCTACTACGACCTGATGCAGCTGGCGATCGGGTCCTGCGGTCCGGGGGACCTGGCGGCCGCGGCGGCCTGCCCGGTCGTGGGCCGTTATCCCGGCCGGCGCGAGATCGTCATCCATGGCGGGGCCGTCCACCTGTCGAAGGAATCCCTTCCGGGCCGGGGAGGCGGGACGGTCTTCGGCCGGCTGGGAACCCTGACCCCGGACGGTCGCCTGGGGGAGATCATCGACGGAGCCGTGATCGTCGCCCTGTCCCAGGAGCACGGCATCGTGCGCTTCGGCCCGGAGATCGCCTTCCCCGACGCCGCCGAGCTGGGGATCGGGGATCCCGTCCTGGTCTGGCCGGTGCATTCCTGCCTGACGGCCGACCTCCTGCGACATACCTTGATCCTTCCCCGGGGCGATTGATATCTCACCGAAGGACACCGGACGTGCACCATCGCCTGTTCATTCCCCTGGTCCTGCTCATCCTCGCCGCCACCTCCCGGGCGGAGCCGGTCCCCGAACCGGTTGCCCCCTCAGGGGAGCGCAGTGCCAGGATCATCCTGCCCGTGCTCGCCTACAGCCCCGACACCAGCCTGATGCTGGGGGGAACGTTCCTGCGATTCTTCTCGCTCGAGGAGCAGGACGACCTGAGACCCTCGGTCTTCAGTCCCGTCCTGATCGTCACCACCAGGAAGCAGGTCCTGGCTTTCCTCGGCGTGGAGCTGAACTGGGGACAAGGCCGGCATCGCCTGGAGGTCGCCCCTTCCTACATCCTGTTTCCCGACCGGTTCTACGGGATCGGGCGGGATGCCCCGGAATCCGCCGAGGAGGAATTCACCCCGCGCCAGCTCGGATTCCAGGCCACGTACGACCGGCGGATCCGCGGGCCGCTGCGGGCCGGCGCCGGGATCCGGCTCGTCGCCCACCGCTTCGAAGAGGTGGAACCCGGCGGACAGCTGACTTCAGGGGCGATTCCCGGGGCGGACCGCTCCACCGTGGTGATGCCAAGGGTCCACGTCGTCTGGGACAGCCGGGACAACACCTGGGGCCCCACCGGCGGCTCCTACCACCAGGCGGGATCGGGCCTGGCCCGCACCGGCCTGTTCAGCGATCACCGTTTCAGCGAGTCCTTCGTCGACCTGCGGACGTACGTCCCGGCTGGGCGGGGTTCGGTCCTGGCCATGCAGGCCGCGGTGACCTGGACAGGGGGGAACCCGCCCTACTACATGATGCCCCGCCTCGGCGGAGACCGCGGCCTGCGGGGATACCTCGGCGGCCGCTACCTGGACCGCACCATGGCCCTGGCCAGGATCGAATGGCGCAGCGCCGAACTCGTGGGCCGGCTCGGGATCGCGGCCTTCGCCGGAATCGGCGACGTGGCTCCCGAACCTTCCCGCCTGACTCTCCGCAACCGGCTCTGGAGCGCCGGCTTCGGCCTGCGCTTCACGCTCAGCCGGGAGGAGAAGGTGAAGATCCGGGCGGACTTCGGTTCCGGCAACGGCGGCGGGGGGTTCTACCTCAGCCTCGGGGAGGCGTTCTGACCACCATCTCGGAAGCGGATTCCTGAATCTTCACTCTTGTGTTTGAGAATATTCCTCAAAATGTAGAAAAACCTTGGGGAATTTTGTTCAACCCCACCCCCGCTGTCAGTTAATTAGTTGTAAAATAATAATTTAAATCTGGAATGCCGATTGCTTTGGTGGAGCGAAGGCATCCATAACAACTCCCCCGGGATCCCGTCCCTCGGGGAGTCGACGGAAGGAAGAAATCATGAATACTCGAATCATCGGATTTCTGTTTTTTCTCATTCTCGTTCCCGCCCTCGCAGTCGCCGGCGAAGACCCTGCGCCCGCGACTCCGAACCAAGGTCAGGCCTCGGTCCACCACGGGGGCCAGGGCCAGACCCAACCCGCCTCCTGCTGCGAGGTACGGTTGGGCGAAACCGAGGTCAGACCGTGCAACATGACCAGGGAAATGAGCGACCTGATGATGGACCTCAAGGAGCAGGCGGAATACAGGAAACTCCAGGCCGAAATCGATGCCTGGGAAGCCAGCATCAATGCGGAATACGAATAGGAAAGCCTTGCGACCTCGCCCGGGCCGGCCCCTCAGGGGGCCGGTCATTTCATTTCCGAGTCATCGTTCCTCTGGCATCGCCGCCGCGCGGGCCGCCCAGTACCAGACGGCCTCCGCGAACTGCTCGGCCGTGTAGGTGCAAGGAGTTCCCCCGGGCTTGGCGAGCATGTTGCGGGCCATGGTCAGGGGATCCATCGGTTCGTCCTCCTCCGGCCCGGCCAGCAGGCAGACGATCTCCCAGTCCGCGTCCCCGCTGCGGGTCCCCCCGTTCTCCAGCAGGGCTTCCCGTGAAT